>Ga0214473_10000145_pt1 | contig 102756 bp, 69 predicted proteins | sample RVTome_7_FD_203509 | JGI IMG/M metagenome (GOLD analysis project Ga0214473, IMG submission 203509) | Soil microbial communities from uranium-contaminated site in the Upper Colorado River Basin, Wyoming, United States - RVT98D197 | ecosystem: Environmental > Terrestrial > Soil > Contaminated >... | reverse complement strand
TCGACGAGGACGCCGACGGGGGCGGCCCCCTCCTTCCCGGCGATGGCCATCAGGACGGCCCGGCGCGCCCGGGGGGACTTGGCGTTCTTCATGACCTTGAGAAGGGCGTCGTTATCGACTCCCCCCTCGATCTCGGCCAGCGCGAACACGGCCATTTGGGCCGTCTCATCGTCTTCGGATGTGAGGGCGGTCTGAAGGAGAACGTCCTTGGCGTCCGCGCCGCCCCGCTGGGCGAGGGCCATCAGCGCGTTGCGCTTGAGCTCTCCGTCCTTGGCCGTGCTCAAATACTGCTTGAGGACGGCCGTGGCTTCAGGGCTCTCGCTTTCGGCGATCTGGAAGAGGGCGATCCGGGCCATCTCCGTATCGGCTTCGTTGAGCAGGACCTCCTTGAGCAGGGGCAGCGATTGGACATCATCGCGGTCCGCCAGGGAGAACAGGGCGGCCTGGCGGATCTCGCGGTTCTTGCCTTCCTTCAGGATCCGGCGCAGGGCCTCCGTCGCCGGCTGTCCTTCGATGTCCTGGAGCGCGAAAGCCGCGGTGCGGGCCATCTCCGGATCATCTTCCGTAAGGGCGATCTGGGTGTACAAAGCGACGAGGCCGGGGTCGCCGGTATCGGCCAGGGCGAAGAGGGCGTTGCGCTTGAGATCGGCCGGGGCGTCGGAGGAGAGAACATCCTTCAGGGCCTTGACCGCTTCGGGGCCGCCGTGCGAGCCGATGGCGAAGAGGGCGGCGCGGCGGACTTCCATGTCGGGCTCACGAAGGGTGATGTCCCGGAGCTTGGCCTGGGCTTCGGGCGATTCCATCCCTTCGAGCATGAACACGATCTGGCTCTTGAGCTTGGAGCTCATGGCCTTGTCGTAGATGCCGAGGATCGTCTTGAGGGCGTCGTCGTCGCCGATGTCCTGCAGGGCGTAGAGGGCCGTCATCTTGATATCGTCCTCGGCCGCGTCCTCGTAGGACTCGATGATCGTCTGGTACTCGGGCTTGCCCGCCTTGGCCAGGCCCTGGGCGAGACGGATCATGTTCGACTTGGCGTCGTCGGCCCAATCGCTTTCGGGGTAGCCCTCGACGAACTTCTGGTAGCACTTGAAAACAGACTCCGCCGACAGGCCGAGCTTCTCCTGGGAGTAGCAGGACCAGAAGCGGGCGTCATCGACCCAGGCGCTCTTCGGGAACTGGCGGATGAGGTCGTCCATCGCCGTCCGGGCGGGGGACCACTTCTCTTCGAGAACGAGCGCGTAGGCCTGCTTGTAGGCGATCGCGTCCTTCTCCTGTCCGGCCGGGTCTTCGACCGCGATGATCGCGGCCTGGGCAAGCCCCGCCGCGAGGATGAGGGCGAGGAAGGCTCCGATGAGGATTCTGAAGTTTTTTTTCATGATCTATCTCCTTAAACTCGGCTTTTCTTGACCGGCCCCGCGGCCCCTGCCGCCGGGGCGGGGCGGGCGTCGCGGGCCAGGCGGTCGAGGTCGATCTTGAGAAAGATGGAGCGGCTGTCGACGCCCTGTTTGACGAGCTCGACGCCGTCGACATCCTGCCCCGCTTCGAGGTTGGCGATCTGCATCATGATGACCTCGAGATCGGTGACGAGCTCCCGGAGGCGCCGCTGGCCGGGTTCGCTGAGTCCCTGGCGGATGGCCGGGGCTTCAGCGGCGAGGACGCGGGACGCGGCTTTCTTCCCGCCCAGGTCGAAGGCGTAGGCGTCCTCGACCGCGGGGTCGAAGTTGACCAGCCCGAGGAGAAGGACTTTGGACCGCTCGATGAAATCGCCGGCCTGGGCCACGGCCCCGGCCGGAGCGGGCGCGGATACGGCCGCCGTCGTCCCCGGCGTCCCTGTGGTCGCGGAGCCGGACGGTCCGATCAGGCGGCTGCCGATGAGGATCCCCATGAGAAGCAGGGCGGCCGCGCCCGCGGTTTGATAGGCCCAGCGGGGCAGGCGGGCGAACACGCGGCCGATCCGTTCGGCGAGCGAGGGTCCGCGACCTTCTTCCGTCGCCTCCCAGAGCATCCGACGCGAGAGCCGGTCCCAATAGCCGCCCCAGAATCCCGGGCCGGGATCGGGCCGCTCGCGCTTGGCCATCAGCCCGAGTGTTTCCGCGAGGGCGGCGTGCTCGGCCGCGCACTCCGGGCAGGCGGCGCGGTGGCGGTCATAAAGGTCCTGATGGACCGGGGCAAGCTCGCCGTATAGAGCTTCGATCATGTGCTCCCGGCATTTCTTACAGTCGCTCATGATACGTCTCCGTGTGAGATGAGGGCCGTCGTTCCGAGCTCCTTCTGGAGCTTGCGGACGGCCCGGAAAAGATAGCTTTTGACGGATCCGACGGACAGCCCGAGGGACAGGGCGATGTCCTTGAGCTGGAGGTCTTCATAATGACGGAGCACGAAGACCGCCTTCTCCTGGGGCGAGACCTTGTCCAAGGCGGACGCGATCCGGTCCTGGAGCTGACGCGCTTCCAGGCCCGCGGCGGGGTCCGCGGGGCCGCGGCGCGGCAAACCGGCGTCGGAATCGGCCGAGGACTCGATGATCTCGTCAGCCATGGCCTGGGGGGCGGCGCCCTTGCGTCTGAGGCAGTCGATCGAAGCGTTGTAAGTGATCCGGTAGAGCCATGAGCCGAGCTTGGCCCCTTTTCGGAACGTGCCGAACGAGCGATAGACCTTTAGGAAGACCTCTTGCGAGATGTCCTCGGCGTCGACGGGGTTCCCGGCCATGTCCAGGGCCAGGTAATAGACTTTCTTTTTGAAGCGCTCGACGAGCTCGCGGAAGGCCCGCTGGTCGCCCCGGGTCATTCCCTCGATGATCGCGTCTTCGTCCATAAGGTCCATCTCCGGCTTTCACTCCGTTAGACGGACGGCCGGGCGCCGGGGTTGGCAAGGGCCGGAAATCAGGCGAAACCCTCTATTTCCAGGCGCCTGTGACGTATTTCCTGTACCTTTCGGCGACCCGGCCGGCCGCGGCGTCCCCCGAGTGGACAAGGACGCCGGCGCGCTGGGTGATGGACTCGCCTTTACGGAGGGTGAAGGGCTTGCCGCTCCGGTCGTCGGGGCGGCGGGGACCGAACGTCCCGTATTCGCGGGTCAGCCAGCGATGCTCGCGGCCGTCGGGCCACTGAAAGACGGCCACGCCTTCGGTCTTGCCGTCGACGGTGCCCGAATAGTCGATCCAGAGGGCGGGCTTCATGTTCGTGGCTTCCTGGCCGGTCGCGCCGGAATCCGACGTGATCTTGCCCCCGTGCTCGCCGTTCCAGACGGGATCGAGCCGGAGGAAGGGCCAGGCATAATGGACGTCGTCGCTGACGAAGGCGATGTCGCCGAGGGAGGCGGTGATGGTCCAGGTCAGGTCGAGGAGATATTCCCCCCGGCCGAGGCTGTGGACGACGAGGCGCCGCGCTTCATCGAGGACGGGCCGGCCGTCGGATTCCCAGACCAGCCGCGCTTCGACGATGGCCCGGTCCTTGGCCGCTTCGAGGCGGTCGAAGGAGGCGAGGCGGATACGGTCGCGAAAGGGCGGGCCATAGTCCCCGGAAGCGGCTTTGACGCCGCTGGTGAGACCGTTATAGAAGCTGAGCTCCCTCTCCCCTCCTTCGATGCGGAGGGTGTCGGCGAACCAGAACGAGCGGTGGTGGGGATAGGGCTCGGTCTTCTGAACGAGCATATTCTTGCCGCCCGGGCTGCGCATTGGCCAGTAGTGGACCGTGTCGAGGTCAGGGCCGTACTGGAAGACGAGGGCTTCGCGGCCGCCGACGAGGACCGTGAGCCGGCCCGCGGCGTCGTCCCGGGCCAAGGTGACCTCAGGTCTCGAGGCGCAGGCCGCGAGCGCGGCGCAAACCGCGAGGAAGAGGCCGGCGGCCCGGGGCGCGGGGCGGGGGCTCAGACGACCCATGGGCGCCGGTGGGGATAATCGAGCCGGCGGTTGGCCTCCTCATCCCCGACGAACTTCTCGGCGGCCGGGTCCCAGGAGAGCTTGCGGCCGAGCTTCATGGCGATGTGGGTCATGACGCAGATCGAGTTGGAGCGGTGGCCCACCTCGACCGGAGCGGCGGGGGCTTTCCGGGCGCGGACCGCTTCGAGGAAGTTCTTCATGTGGTTGCCGCTCTGGATGAGCTTGACCTCGCCCTGGCCCGGCTTCCACTTCAGGATCTCCGGGTCGGAGGCCTTGATGGCGCCGCGCTGGACGAAGACCCAGCCGTTGTCGCCCTCGAAACGGACGCCGGCGGGGTCGCCCGTCTCCATGATGAGCCGGACACCGTTCTCATAGACGGCTTCGGCGTTGAATTTCGTGTGGACGTTGAACAGGCCGCGGCCGGGGAATTCGGCCTTGGCCTCGATGCTGACGGGGCCGGTGAGGTCGGTGCCGTTGCCCCATTGGGCGATGTCCATCATGTGCGAGCCCCAGCCGGTGACCATGCCCAGGCAGTAGGGCTCGATCTGCAGCCAGCCGGGCCGCTCATAGCTCGTCTGGGGATGGACACGGTCCTCGGCGAACGGGGCCGCGGCCGTGGGGCCCATCCAGGTGTCGTAGTCGAGGTTGGGCGGGACGGGCGCGGTCCGCGGGTCGCCGCTGCCCTGGTCCTCGGGGAGCCAGACGCGGATCGTCCGGAGCTTGCCGACGCGGCCGTTGCGGACGAGCTCGCAGGCCATGAGGAAATGGATGGAGGAGCGTTGCTGGGAGCCGACCTGGAGGATGCGCTTGGCCTTGTCCACGGCCGAGACGAGCTTGCGGCCCTCGGCGATGGAATAGGTCAGCGGTTTTTCGAGGTAGATGTCCTTGCCCGCATTCGCCGCGGCGACGGCGTGGGCCGCGTGCCAGAAATCGGGCGTGACGATGAGGACGGCGTCGATGTCCTTGCGGGCCAGGACCTCGCGGTAGTCGCGGTGGGCCCGGACGCTCTTGGAGGCGTCCTTGCCCGTTTCGAGCGTGTAGATCTTCTCGGCCAGCCACTGCGCGTCTTCCATGCGGTGGGAATCGACGTCGCAGACGGCCGTGACCCGGGCCCCGGTCTCGAGGCCGCGGTAGATGAGCTCCTGCATGTCACCCTGGCCCTGGCGGCCGACGCCGATGCAGCCGAACTGGATGGTATCGCTCGGGGCGGGCCGCGCGAAAACGGACGACGGGACGATGGCCGGGGCGGTCGCCGTCACGGCGGCGGCCTTCAGGAAATTCCGACGGTTCATGCTCGCCTCCTCACTCAGCTTCGGTGCCACATAACTAAATGCACTTAATTATTGCGTTCCGCGCCCCGTCCGTCAATCGGTATTTAGAGCAGCGACAGGATCTTGACGACGGCGCCGGCCGCGACTACGAGGATGGCCAGGAGGAGGAGGATGTTCCAAACGGCGCCCTTGACGCCCTTGTTGACCTCGTCGCCGAGATAGCCGCGCTTGTTCTGGAGGATGAAGAAGCCGATGTAGGCGATGGGCATCATGATGAGCGCCGTCGATGAGGCCAGGACCGGCAGCCAGAAAGGCACGGGGTAGAACGCGCCGAGGATGCCGATGTTGGCCGTCATCGTCGCGGCCCGGTAGCGCCAGCCGCGCGGCTCGAAGCCCAGCATCTCGCTCAGGACGAAGCCGCAGATGACCATCTCGATCGTCAGCGTCGTGAAGCACATGCCGAGGACCCCGAGCGAGAAAATGACCCGGCCCGCGGCGACTCCGGCCACGGGGGCCAGGGCGTGAGCGGCGTCGACCGCCTCGCGGACCCGGATCCCCTGGACGTGGAGCGTGTTGGCGCAGGCGATGACGACAAGGCTCGTCGTCAGGACGAACGGCGCGAACATCGAGACGATGAGGTCGAAGTTCTTGAGGCCCCGGTGCTCCCGGCCCCAGCCGCGCGCCAGGAGCGTGTACGGATAGAGGAAGGTCATATTGACGCCGACAGCCGCGCCGAGCGCGCCGAGGACGATGGTCAGGCCTTCGCGGTCGTGGGGAATGTGGAATCCGAAGAACCCCCTGAGAAGGGCCTTGAAGTCGATGCCTGTCTTGATGACGACGAGGAGGAAGAAGAGCGACATGAGGAGGACGAGGTATTTCAGGACGCGCTCGAAAAGCCGGACGGAGCGGCGGCTCCCCTGCCCGTAGCTCCAGCAGAGGGCCGTGGCCGCGATAAGGAGCCCGAGGGCGATGGGCGCCCGCGGGACATCGAGGCCGGCCACGTCGAAGATGTCGCGGCCGACGCTCGTGGCCAGGGCGTACTGGGGGAACTGCCAGATGATAGAGGCGATGAAGACGACCCCGCCCCAGGCATAGGCCAGCGCCGGGTGGAGTTTCTTCTTGAAGGCGTCGAACGGCCGGGCCTGGGTTACGAGCAGCTGGTGACCGATAGCGGAGAACACGACGACCCCGAGGAACATGGCCACCGGCTGGACCCATAGCAGGTCGTAGCCGAAGACGGCCCCGGCGAAGATGGACGAGCCGGCCGACCCGGCGCCGAGCGTCAGGGCGCTCTGGACCCAGCCCGGGCCGGAGAGAGACCAGTAGCCCCGCCAGCGCCGCAGCAAGCCGGGACGGGAATCGATCTCCCGCAGCCGGTCTTTTTCGCGCTCGAGGGCTTCGGGGTCCCGCGACCCGCCCATGGGAAGACCGCGGCGGAGATCGTCGGCCGGGTGCTCGTCAGGCACGCGCGTCCGCCTATTTCCGGGGCCCCGCGTCCTTCGCCGGGCCCACGGGCTCGAACCCGGTCACGGGGCGGAGGACGCCGCACATGCCGAGGGTGGTGGTCTCGGGAGCCAGGTGGAGGATGGGCGCCCCCTCGCCGGCGGCGCCGGGCAAAGCGCCGACCCGCTGGCGAAAACGTTCGCCCCACGCCACGGGACCGGCTTCGACGGCCTCGGTGAAAACTTGGCGCCTGACGGCGGCGGCCTTCATATGAACGCCGATGAAGCGTTCGAGCTCCTTGAAATAGGCCTTCCGGTCCTTCGTCCACAGCTCAACGAGGCCCATATAGGCTCGGATGGCCGCGTCACGGCGATCGAGGGCCCCTTCGAGCCCGTTCGCTTTGGCCAGGCCGGTGAGACGGGCGAATTCCGCGGGATCGTTGTCGACCTTTTTCCCGAAATAGATGCGGGCGTCGCCGCGCTCGGCCAGCCCCGCGTTGCCCATGACGACAAGAAGGACGAGGTGATCGGTGTTGACCAGCCGGTGGAGCGTCCCGGGCGGGAACTGGAGGTAGCGCCCAGGCTCGAGATCGACTGTCCGGAAGCCGTCCTTGAGGTCGTGGAGCTCGACCCTCCCCTTCCCGCTCATGACATAGTAGCCTTCATCGGTCACGGCGTGGACGTGGGGAGAGCCGGACATCAACCCGTCCGGCGCCGGCCGCTGGTCATAGACGGTGAGCTGGGTCAAGCCGATGCCGCTGATCAGGTCCTCCGCGCGGGCCTCGGCCGGGGCGGCTATCACGGCGACGAGCGCCAGCCCCAGGGCAGCAGCCAGGAGCGGTTCAAGCGGCGTGGCTATCGATGCTGCGAAGATTTTCCAGGGCATCTGTCCCTCCTCACACGGCCCCAGTTGTACCAAAACCTCACCAAAATGCCAAATAAGGATTAATTAAAGGGAGCCGATGAACGGGAGGGTGAAGAAGGCGTCGACCGTCGGGCTGCCGGAGGTGGAAGCCCGGCCCTTGAGCTGGGCGAGCTTTTTGCGGACGGTTACGACCTCGGGGAGCCCGGGGTCGGCATTCTTCCAGGTCGTCGCCAGGATCTTGTACTGCTCGACGGCCTGATCGATCCGCCCAGCGGTCTCGTAGAGGGCGGCCAGCCGGAGGCGGCTGAAGGGATGGATGAGGGCGTTCTCGCGTGCCGCGGGCTCGGGAGAAACCAGCCGCTCGTATTCCTTGATGGCCCGGCTCGACTCGCCCTTTTTGAGATAGGCCCGGGCGACGAAGTCGGCGATGTACGGCAGATTCTTTCCCTGGACCGTCACGGCATAGCTGAGGTCGATCATGATGGGCGGCGCTTCCTTGAAGACCTTGATCGCCCCGTCGTAATCCCCCTCGGCGAAGAGGATCTCGCGCTGCAGGTGGTTCGAGGCGAGCTCGTTGAACTTCTTCTCCTTCTCGCCGATCGAAACGGACACCGCCGCCATCGCCTCGAGCTTCTTTTTTGCCGAGGCGACGTCCCCGGACTTGACATCATAAAGCCCCGTATAGAGGAGCGAATAGATCGTGTTCAGGCTCTCCGTGCTCATCTTCGTTTCGGTCCGGTAGGCCATGCGCTTTTCGAGGTAGGACTTGTAGAGATCCAGACGGCCCCAGTTGTAGCAGATCCACAAGGAGTCCCGGAGGATGACGTCGGCCAGGGATTGGTTGCCCGAGGTCTTGGCCAGGGTCTCCGCCACGCCCAGCTCGGCGAGCGCTTCGTCGAACCGGCCGAGCAGGGAATAATAGAGCCCTTTCCACTGGTGCCCGTCCGCCCGCATGCCGTCGGTCTTGGCCTGGGTGATCATGTTATCGACCCAGCGCAGGGACGCGTCATAATCGCTGTCCATGGCGTAGAGATAGGCCAGCTTCCAGGTCGATGGGAAATCGGGCCGGACCGCCAGCGCCTGCTGGTACTTGCCCCGGGCCTTGTCGAACTCCCCGTTCAGGAAATAGAGGTCGCCCATGGAGTCGAGGGGATTGGCGTCCCCGGGCTGGACCGCGGCATAGCGGTCGAAGGTCGCGATCGCTTTGTCCTTCTCCCCCATCTCGTTGTAAGTGTACGCCAGCAGGTTCAGGGCATAGCCGAAATTCGGATCGATGGCCAGGGCTTTTTCGAACTCCGCGACCGCCTCCGGGTGCTTCTTCTCGCTCCGATAGAACCAGCCCAGGTCGGCGTGGGCCCGCTTGTCCTTGGGGTCCGCCTTGATGATCTCGTTCAACCCCCGGACATAGCCCTCGATGTCGTTATCGACAAAAGCCGTCAGCGCGGCGATGTAAAGGGCGTCCTTGCCCTTGCCGGGGCTCGTCTTGCTCAGCTTCTTGAACTGATCCAAGGCCTTCATCGCCCGCGGCGCGTCGGCTAAGTTCTTGTAAACGCGCGTCAGATAGTAGTAAGGCAGGGCGAAGGACGGGTCTTTTTCGACGGCCGTTTCGAGAGAGTGGCGCGCATCATCGAAGTAATAGCGCTCGAAGTCATCCTGCCCCTTGACGAAGTATTGGTAGGCCTCCATGGAGGCCGTCGTGACTTCCGCGATGGGCTTGGCGCCTTTTGTCACCGCCTGGTCCGAGAGGCCGACGCCGCGGGCGACCTCTCGGCTGAGCTCATCGATCTGCGTCCTGAGGATGCTTCCGACCCCTTCGCCGCGCGAACCCGCGCTCTTGAGGAGGTTCTTCGTCTGGACGTCGTAGATCTTGGCGTCCGTCGCGAACAGGTTCTCGGCCTTGGTGAAGCTCCCCATGACGATGGCGTCGACCCCGGCGCGGCGGCAGGCGTCGAACCAGAGGTCTCGGTCGGCGGCCGTGGCCACGTCCCGATCTCTCGGGCCGGCCAGGTCGTTCAGCCGCTCCCACGAGACGACGTCCAGGTATTTCGACTGCTCGAGGCTGGTGATGAGGAGGTTGGGGATGGCCTTTTTCAGATACTCGTACGCCGCCTCGCCGGTCAGGTTCTCGAAGCCGACGATGGCCACGGTACGGACGGCCCCCTTGGCTTTGGGCAGCACCTGCCGGATGAGCACTCCCGCGGCCATGATCCCGAGGAAACCGAGGACCGGAAGGAGGGCCTTGCGCCAGGGGAAGCGTTGGACGGCGGCCCGCAGGGCCGTTACCCGCGTCGTCGGCTTGACCCAGGGTGAGGGCAGGGGCGTCGCGTGGATCGTCTCCTCGACCTGGGCGAGGTCGCGGCAGACGTCCTCGGTCGTCTGATACCGTTCCTCGCGGTCCTTCTGGAGGCAGCGAAGGATGATGGCGCTCAGCTGGGGCGGGACTTGCGGGTTCAACCCCTCGGGCGCGGGGGGCGTCTCGGACTGCTGCTTGAAAGCGACGATGAAGGGCGTGTCGGCCGCGAACGGCAACCGCCCCGTCACCATCTCGAACAGGATGACGCCGAAGGAATAGATGTCCGAGCGCCGGTCGGCCTCCCGGCCTTCGACCTGCTCGGGCGACATGTACTCGGGCGTGCCGATGACGCTCCCCTCGGCCGTGACCCCGGGCGTGCCGATCGCCCGGGCGATGCCGAAGTCGAGGATCTTGGCGTTGCCTTCCTTGTCGATCATGATGTTGCTGGGCTTGAGGTCGCGGTGGACGATGCCCTCGTCGTGGGCCTCGCTGAGGCCGCTGCAGACCTGCTTGGCGATGGCCACGGTCGTGCCGATGTCGAGGCGCCGGGAGCGCCGGATGAAGCTCTTCAGGTCCTCGCCGGGCACGTACTCCATGATGATGTAGTGGAGGCCCTGGTCCTCTCCGAGGTGATACATCTTGCCGATGTTCCGGTGCGAGAATTTGTGGGCCAGCTTGATCTCGTTGACGAAGCGCTCCAGGGTCCTCTTGTCCTCGGCGATGTCGGGCCGGATGAGCTTGATGGCGACCTCTTCGTGGGCTTTCGTATCGACGGCCCGGTAGACACGGCCCATGCCGCCCCGGCCGAGCGATTCGATGATCTGGTAGCGGCCGCCGAAGAGCGCGCCGGTCGGCAGGTCCCAGGCGCGGGATTCGTAGGTTTGTGTGGCCGAGTCCGGCAGAGGGAGGGTGACGGCGCCGCCGTCAGCCCGGCGGAGGGTGGTGGCGCAGTTACTGCAGAAATTCGCTGTTTCCGAGTTTTCCGTGCGGCAGGTGGGGCAGAGGGTGGCCATTGTCCGTTTCTCTTCCGACCTCGTTCTCCGAGACCGTCCTCCTCGAATCCTCCGAACTTAGGCCCCGCCCTCGTTATGTTATACGTTTTAGACGGTTATAAAGTTGCGTGCAATAAATGTGCCAAGGATTTTGTCAAGGAACGGGCTTGTTCTCGCCTGGAGTTGGTCCTCGTGTGGCGGCGCCGACCGTTAAGCAGTTTTACGCCGAGCTTTACAGAAGGTTTGACCCTGTCTGGCTAGGGGCGAATGGAGAGCGAGATCTTGATGACGCCGCGGTCGGCGAGCGGCATGAACCGGCTCCGGGGGTCCCAAACCCTCTCCCAGTTCCTATTGTAAACCAGGTAGATCTCGTTGCCGGGCGAGATCTGCCAGCGCAGCCGGGCGTTCCAGCCCAGCTTCCTGGACATGGTGTCGTATTGAACATAGTTCATGAGGCCCAGGTCCGGCGAAAGGAAGATGTCGGCCTTGAGCTGATAGACGTTCTCGCTGAAGTTGCCCGTCGGCATCCGGCCCCGGACGAGGTTGGCGTCGAAAGCCAAGGTGGCGTAACCCTTGAGCTTCATCGTCAGCCCCAGGCTTACGTCATCGTATCGCCCCGAGTAATAGCCGCCGAAATTCCAGCCAGCTTCGAGGACAACGGGCCTGTGGCCGGCCGAGCTCGCATTGAGCCGGAAGCTCTCGAAGCTGTAGACGCCGGCCGGCAGGACAATGCCGTCCGAGACCGTCCAGTCGAAGGGCAGCTCGTCGCGATTGGCGACGACGCTGAAGCCGAAAGACTCCCCGCTCTGTGTCCGGAAGCTGAGCGGAGACGCGTTCAGCGTGCTCGTCGCCAGGGCCCCCGCGAGGTCCCAGTAATAGTCCGCGCTGACGTCGAAGTAGAACTGCCGGACGAACTGCCCGAGGAAGCCCCCGGACGGCCGCGGCTGGAACCCGACCCGGGCGTAGCCCGTCTGGATCCCCTGCCGCATCATATAGCCCAGGCCGGGATTGAGTGCCTCGCCGTAGTAGGCGTAGGTCGTCTGGACGTTCCAGAGGTCGTTCGGGTAGTTGGCCCGGAAGCCGAAGCCGTGGTGGCGGCCGTCTTCCGTCTCGTTCCAGTTGTAGACGCCCCAGGCGGCGAGCATGATGTTCTTGTCGCCGAGGAACTTCGACGACGAATAGTTGAAATCCATGCCGAAGAGCGAGTTCCTCTCCCCTGTCTGGCTTCCGTTGGTGAAGATGAAGCCGACTTTGCTCTGAGCGAAGATGTTCTGGGTCACCCGGGCGGCCAGGAGGTTGCGGCCCGGAAGGTCGATCGTGACGCCCGGCACGCCGTTGGGCACCGCGGTGGTCCGGGTCTGGACGTCGAGCAAGGTCAGGTTGGTGTTCCCGATCTTGCCGTAGAGCTTCGTCCCGAACAGGACCGGGATCTGGGTCCCGCTGTAGAGGCCGACCGTCCGGCTGAAGAAGGGCGTGAAGCTGATGCTCGAGCTGAAGCTGAAGTTCTCGGACCCCTCGAGGAAGAACATGCGCTTCTCCGGGAAGAACATCGGGAAGCGGGTCAGGTTGATGCGGCGCTCGTCGACCTCGGTCTCGGCGAAGTCCATGTTGTAGCTGACGACGCCGACGAGGTTGGGCGTGAAGCTCTTATAGAGGTCGAACCCGCCGTCGACCGCGGTGTCGTACCGGTTCGACACCAGGTTGTCCTTGGCGGCGCTGGACAGGCCGTAGGGCCGGAAAGTGATGCCCATGCCCTGCTTGATGCCTTCGATCCCCTGCATCGTGGCGGCTTCGTTGGGGTTGTTGAAGTTGCTGTCGAGGGTCGTGCCGGAGAGCCGGATCGTCTCCATCTTGCGGGCAATCGTCCGCTCGATGTTGAGGCCCCAGACGCTGAGCCCGGGCTTGAAGGAGATCGTCTTGAAGGGGATGCGGAACTCGGCCGACCAGCCGTCGTCGAGGCGGGCGCTTTCGGCCTCCCAGATCCCGTCCCAGTTGAGGCTCGAATCGCCCGCATAGACGAGGCCTTCGCCGCGGGCCCCGCGGGGATTGACGAAAAAGACGTAGGCGTTGCGCTTGTCCTGGAAGGGGTCGAGGAGGACCCGGACGATGTCGTCGCTCGACATCGAAGACCCGTGGCGCCCATAGCCGTAGCCCCCGTACCCGCCTCCGCCCCCGCTCCCGCTGTCGTGGGCCATGGAGTTGGCCGAGATGCGGTCGGGTTCGCTGTCGTGGCAGTAGACCCCGATGTAAAGGCTGTGCCCGTCGAAGACGACCCGGGCCTCCGTCCGCTCGCTCGGCTCCTCGCCGGGCCGCGGCTCGACCATGCGGAAGCCGTCGATGACCGGCGCCCCTTGCCAGGCCTTGTCATCGAGGCGCCCGTCGATGCGGGGGCTCGCCTCGACGCGGATGCACGTGACGTCCTGGGCGCGGAGCACGAGGGGCAGCGCGCCGATAGCGATCAGCCCCGAGATCAGGGCGCTCAGTCGTCGGGAACGGCGGGACATCGTCTTCATGGCTATCGGTCAGCTTCCTTTCGTTGTTTCCGGTCCGGCCGCTCACGCCGGGCGCAAAGCGACACCAACTCATTAGACGCCCGGGGGGCGCTTAACTTCCCGCCTGAGGCGCTAACGGGGCAGCCAAGCGACGATCTGGCGGGCCGTCTGCCCGGCCGTCGGAGGGTCGAAGTTCGTCAGGACGATGACGATATAGCCGCTTCGCGGGTCCCACTCGACGACGGAGTTGATGCCCGGGGCCCCACCGGCGATCCCCAGCCCGTTGGCGACGTCGGGCAGGAAGATCTTCTTGTCTTTCAGGGCCTGGATATATTTTAGCATATCCCCCGCCGTCGAGTAGCCGCCGCCGGCCGAGCTGCCGCGGCCGGGGAGCGTCGCGAAGTTGAGGACGCGCGGGCTCCCGGGCGTTTCGTTCTCGCGGGCGTAGCCCCGGGCCAGGTTCGGCGTGTTCGCGTCTCGCGGAAAAGCGTCCGTGTCGGCCATGCCGCAGGGCTTGAAGATGTTCTCCCGGACGTAGGCGTAATAGTCGACGCCGCTGAGCTTCTCTATGATGAGCCCCAGGACGATGTAGCCGCCGTTCGAATACCTGTTCGACGTGCCCGGCTCGAATTCGAGCGGCTGGTCCGCGAAGAGCGGCAGGTAATCCCGGAGCGACAGGATCTTCTCCTTGGGCGTGGCGTCATAGCGCTCGCCGAAGAAATCGCCGATGCCGGAGGTCATGTTGAGCAGGTGCCGGACGGTCACCTTTTCGGCGGCCTGGGCGTTGGGGTAATCAGGAAGGATCTTCTTGATCGTATCGTCGAGCGTGAGCTTTCCCTGGCGCACGAGCTGATGGACGGCGACCCGGGTGAAGTTCTTGTTGATCGAGCCGAGATTGAACTTGGTGTCCTTCCGGTTTGGGACCTTGGCGTCCCGGTCGGCGAGCCCGTACGCCTCGTGGAATAGGACGCGGGAGTCCTTGGCGACGAGGACAACCCCCGAGAATTCGTCCGCCCGGTTCTTCTCCTCGAGGAAGGCCTTGACGGCGGCGGCGAATTCCTTGTCGCCGGCCTTGGGCTCGGGGGCGATGATCTCGTCCGGGTCCTCGACCATGTCGATCGTGACGGTCAGCAGATTGTGGGGAGGCGTCTTCTCAACGGTGCCGTTGAGCAGGAGAAACTCGCCGTCCGCGGACTTGGTCAGCAGGGACGCGCGGAGGAGCTCGTCGGTGACGACCCGTTCGATCTGGAGGGACTTGAGCTGGGCCTTAGCGCCGCGGAAACGGGCCAGGCGCTGCTGGAGGGGGACCTCCTTGAGCGCGGAGGCCGCGAAATGGGCTTCGAAGAAGGCCTTCATCTGTCCGGGAACGCCGGAGTTGAAAGCCTCGATGTAAGCCTTGAGGTGCGCCAGGGGCGGATTCCCGGGCGCGGCAGGGGCCTGGGCGAACCCGGATGGGACCAGAACGGAAGCCAGGCAAACGGCCGCGGCCGTCCAGATGATCGATCGGCATCCTCGTCTCATGGGTCCTCCTCGGGCAGGGGTGTCAAACAGGCCGGACGGAGATTATAACACGCGCGGGGCCGTAGGTGTTGCGGGTTTGAGCTTGACGCCTGATCGGAACCGCGGATATCATGGGTCACCAAGTCTTTCTTCCGGAGGTATCGATGCCCGCTCCAGCCAAAAAGTTCGGCTAGCTAACGACCACACTGGCGGCTCTGATGGCCTGTCCACGATCCGCAAGTCTGACTGAGCGCGAATTGTAAAAAGAGAGCGCGCCCCGAGCTTACCGGCCTAGCTGCGTCATGCTTGAAGAGTCAAGACCAGCCGGCAAGTATGCGAGGTTTTTCCCCGGATAGGTATTACGTGCCTCTGCAATTGTTGCGGCGCAGCAGTAGCCCCCAGAGCCAGGAACACCATTCGTCGCGAACGTGATCTTGAAGCTAGGGTTAGTAGCCGAGACAGTTGTGATGAATCCGTCCACGCCGTTGAGATTCGGAGTGGTTCCCGGGGGGATCGTGGTAAAGGGAGTTATGAAGATCAGGTTCTTCGAGGGATAGGCGGCACGCGCTCCAGCGACCGTGCCTGCACAACAGAACCCACTGGACCGGGCAACACCGTTGGTCGCAAATATGATCGCGTATTGAACACTCGTGGCTGATTGGGTCGTAATGTATCCATCCACTCCGGTGAGGTTGAGCGGCGGCGCCGTCAGCGTGAAAGTGACAGCGAGGGTCTGCGGGCTATTGCTTGTCACATCGGAAGTGATGGAGATGGCGGCCGCATAGGTGCCTGGGTCAAGGGAACCGGTCACAGCTGACAGGGTCAGCGTGGCCGGCGCCGTCGTGCCGGACAGCGTGGCGCTGAGCCATCCTGTGGGCTGTCCTGCGGTGTAGGAGAGCGCGGCCGCGAGATTGTTCAACGTGCCGCCTCCGCCGTTCGTGATATTGACGGTCAAGGGCGCCGGCGAAGCGCCGCCGGCCGTCGCTGCGAAAGACTGGCTCTGTGGCGAGAGTTGGATAATCGGCGTCGGGGGCGCGGTCGGCGACTCCCCGCAGCCGGCCGCCACGCTTAGATATATTATGACCAACACAATCGTCCGACGGTTCATTTCACCCTCCTTGGCAACCTCAACCTAACAGAGGGGTGTGAGGGAAGTCAATAGTGGAGTGCCCGAGAGGATTCGAACCTCCGACCTTTGGATCCGGAGTCCAATTCCCTATTCACTTATTCCCCGGTGCGCAGGCTCCAGCCCTAGGATTCGTACAACTCGCCAACAAATTATGTTTTCCAGTGGCAACCGGAAAAAAGAGAGATCGCGCCCGGCCAGATTCGAACTGGCGACCTGCGGATTCGAAGGGCCCGGGTCTGGCGCTCTAGGCGACTGATAATGAAGGGGTATCTGGCAAGGCTAAGGGAGATTGTGCTATAAGTGTGCACCTGCTGGATAAGCCCAAGGCCTTGGTCGGTGTCATTGCGGGCCCGCTCTGCGAGGTCCTATAGGCAATTCGCGGCCATCCTACTACCCAACATAGTTCGGAAGGGACAAACAATTCCCGAGCCCCTTGATTGAGAGATTGCCTTCGCTGAACGATGAGCAGAGGTAAGCTCCTACACATTCCATAAGGAGACCTTTTAGTTCTCAATCCTTGTCTGGCAACCCCCAAAAGGCCCCTGAGGAAAAAACTATCTCTTTATCCAGACTGGTTGAAAAGTTTCATCACGGGTAACGCAAGTGCCCTCCAGGCGAGTCGCCGATATTGCTCTCAGGGAATATGTTGCATATAGTCGTCCAACAGAATACTGTTTAACCGTTATAGACGATCCGGATATTGCACCATCGAACTTGTCGTAGTTTCCAGGGATATTAGCATATGATCCGGAAAACGAGCTATTTCCCGTCGCGGTTATCCTGAGTTGGTAATTGTATTGTTGGTTAATCACCCAAATCCCCGCTAAATCATACGCGGTAATCGACCCCAAGCTCGCAGTGGGAGTTTCCTGCCTGTTCTGTTGGACATAATTAGTACCTGGAGCTTGCTGCCTGTTCTGTTGTACATAGTTACGGGATTTTTGCTGTATTTCCTTAAGCTCAGCACCTCTGGCTTTCAAGCTAATTGCAGCCTGATTTTGCGGACTTTTCTGCAAGACCTGGTCGTATAGTTCTATGGCCCTATCATAGTTACCGTAGTCAAGTTGCCGTTCAGCTTGGCTGAGCAGATTGTTTAGACGATCCTGCTCCGTGAGTTCATCAATCTGGCTAAGAAGAAGCTCCGCTTCTTTATTCTGGCTATCAAGCCTCAGAGCGAGCTGACATGCCTGCTTAGCTCCACTGAAGTTCCGTCTAGCAATATGTTCCTTTGCTTGCTTAAACTCTTCCAATGAGCCTTCCTTAAAATCCATATCCCAAACGAATTTTCCTGATTCATCAATATAAGCGCAATATCCCGAGACCCAAACTCGACCTAACCCATCAGAAAAATCATCGCACCTTCCGAATACTGGGTTGACTACAAATATGCCTGACTTATCAATATATCCGGCAACGTCATTGTCTGAAGATACTGAAGCCCGCCCTTCTGAAAACCTCTCTGCTCTACGAAATTGTGGGTTGATTACATATGTCCCTTTCTCATTTATATATCCCCATTTGCCTCCGATGAGAACCGCTGCCAAACCCTCAGAAAAGGATTTGGCGTTGTCGAATTGAGGGTTAATAACATACTTGCCTGACTTATCGACATAGCCGATTTTCCCACCGAGGGATACCGCGGCTAGTCCTTCGGTGAATGGGAAAGCGCTCTCAAACTGAGGATTGATTACGTACTTTCCAGATTTATCGATATAACCCCACTTTCTCCCTAAACTGGCACCAGCAACCCCACCGGAAAAATCTTGGGCGCCATCAAACTGGGGATTGATGACATACTTGCCCGATTTATTGATGTATCCCCACCTCGGATTACCTCGCATATCCTCGCCAACTGCAACCTGAGCCAAACCCTCAGAAAAATTGAGTGCGCGGGCGAACTGAGGATTGATTACAATCTTCCCCGACTTATCAATAAAACCCCAGACCCCCCCAATTTTCATGGCTGCAAGTCCCTCAGCAAAGCTATCGGTCAATTCGAACTGGGGATTGATAACAATGTTACCGGACTCGTTAATATATCCAAAATTGGCGCCGACCGCTACTGAGGCCAATCCATCATAAAATGGATTTGCTAGCCCAAATTGCGGATTTATTACGATCTGACCTTTTCTATCAATGTAGCCGGACTTGTCACCAATAGAAATTAAAAAGAGACCGCTCTTCTTCCCAGCAGGCAGACCGCCAGTGCCTCCAGACTTCTTGCAATAGCTTGTTTGGCACATGAGCGCGAATACGCCGAGAATAGTAATCGCATACAGCCAGACCTTAATAGAACGCTTATCGGGCATAGTGCCTCCTTCCATGAACTGGAATTTTATCTTTAAGCCTTGCGGATGTCTTGCCCGGGACGTTAAACACTTCCCCTCCCATCATGAGATGATGTTATTATAAATTAGCAAAAACAGTCAAGCGCCCGATAAGCGGGCCGAACTGAGCTTCTCCTTAGGTCTTGACGCATAACCAAGATTAGGATTCTAATAAAAGCGAACAATCCCCGCCCTGCAGGAGGCAATATGGGGATTCTCTCAAAGAGAATCCGATATTTCTTAAGCCCAAAATTCGCCGCTAAGGATTTTGTTAAGAGCATAGAGGAAAGCTACGAACTCCACAAGACTAAATTCCCCGGATATGATCCTCATTTCTACCTTGCTCAGACCTGGCTTGCCTATAAGAAATCCCACGGATTTGATCCAGAAGATAAGGATCAGCAATTAGGCGCTTTTTCCTGGACCTATCTAATCGCGTGTGTTAATTCGCAAAGATGCGCGAGAGCCCTCGGGATATACATTCTATACAAGGAACGGCCTGGGCTTCTCGAGGCATATACGCCGCTGAAATACGATTTCAACGAATTGATAATGCCGGTTCTCCGCGCTATGGAAGACGGATCGGCACCTGAGCTTTATAAGCGAAATAATCCGAAAATGGACGGAATTAGCGGAAGCCCTGCCAAAGGAGTCTAAGACGCTCCTGCCCCGCAGGCACAAAAGAACTGAAGGGCTGAAATCGCCGTTGCCGGATTGTGCAGTGGTTGTGCAGTAGGGACGTTGAAAATCGTAGAATCCGGTTCAATTATGCGACACTCTTGAGACCGGCCAGAAAGGGCTCGAAACGCTAGTTTTCTCGGGGAATATGAGGGAAAAGAGAGATCGCGCCCGGCCAGATTCGAACTGGCGACCTGCGGATTCGAAGTCCGACGCTCTATCCAGCTGAGCTACGGGCGCGCCTTGTGCCTCGAGGCGAACCCATCATACGGGCGGGGCCGGGGGAAATCAAGGCGAGCCCGCGAGACGATTCTGTTACAATGGGCCCTCGTCCTCGGGCCGGCCGCTCGCGAACGCCCCGAAGGCTTGGAGGAGATATGGAAATCGCCATCAGGAAGAAGATGCCCCTCGGCCTCAACACCGGCACTCGCACCTCTCCCCTTCTCGTTCTCGGACTCCTTGCTTTCGCCGCGCTCCTCTCCCTCGGCCTCCCCGCCCGCGCGCAGGACGAGCCCTTCATCGTCCATGACACGAAACCGGTCATCATGCAGGGGCCGTACATCACGTCGCTCTCCGAAACCGGGGTGACGATCGTCTGGCTGACCGACACGCCGTGCCACGCCAAGCTCGTCTACGGCCTCAAGGGCGAGACGCTCACTCAGGAAGCCGACAACGCCGAGCACGGCCTCCTCCCCATCGGGACTCTCCACGCCATCCACCTTTCCGGGCTCACGCCGGGCCGTGCTTACGCCTATAAGGCCGTCGCGACCCGCGTCGTCAAGATGAAGCCCTACTGGCCCGAGAAGGGCCTCGCGGCCGAAAGCCCGGAAAGGTCGTTCACGACCTTCGATCGGGCCAAACCGTCCGCGTCCTTCACCGCGATAGCCGACACCCACGAGGACAACGCCCGCGTCACCGACCTCCTGAAGGCCGTAGACTGGCCGGCCGCTGATTTCTTCGTGCACCTGGGCGATGCCTTCCACAGTCTGGAGTCCGAGGACCAGCTCTTCGGACGCTGGCTCGGCCCCGCCGCCAAGGCCGTGGACGGCGCGAAGCTCCTCATGTTCATGCGCGGCAACCACGAGACGCGCGGCGCCTTCGCCCGCCGGCTCTTCGACTATGTCCCGACCCCCGAGGGCCGGTATTATTACGTCCGCGACCACGGTCCCCTCCACCTGATCGTCCTGGACACCGGAGAGGACAAGCCCGACGAGAGCAACGTCTACGCCCAGCTGAACGAGTTCGAGGCTTATCGCGATCAGGAATTCGCCTGGCTCGAACGCCACTTCGCAACGGACAAGAGAGCGGCCGAGGCGCCCTTCCGCGTCGTCCTCCTCCATCAGCCCAATTGGGGCTGGACGCGCGACCGCGGCGACCAATGGACGGCCCTGGCCAACAAGGGCAAGGTCGACCTCGTCCTTGGCGGACACTTTCACCGGCTCTCGGTCGTCCAGCCCGGGACCCAGGGGAACGATTTCCTCGGCCTCGCCCTGGCGCAGGACCAGATCGCCAAGGTCGAAGCGACCCTGACCGAGCTCCGCGTGACGATCATCGCAAAAGACGGATCCGTCGTCGAGTCGTTCACCATCAAGGCCCGCCGATAAGCTGCCCGCTGGCGTCACTCCCGACCCATCGTCGAGCTCGGCTCAGCCGATCGGGATCGCGTCGCTTGCGCGGGGGAGGAAAATCCAGATAATGGATGATCAGGACCCATGAACGAGAAATCTGAGCAAGAGGACGGGCGCGTGATCGAGACGTCGGGATTCGAACGGGCCCGGACGATCTCTCTCGACTTCGACGGGGTCCTATCCACCCTCGTTCTGGGCAGGGCCTGGGAAAAAGCCCGCGACAGGAAGCGGCCCGTCCCGGTCGTCACGCCGCTCGTCCATGGCTTCAAGGCCTTCGCCGCGAACCTCACGGAGGGATTCCGCAAGCCCTTTCCCCAGACCGAGGAGGTGCTGCGGCTATTGCGCTCATCGGGGAGGGCGCTATACCTGCTGACGTCACGACGGGATGAGCGGATCGCTGCCGCCGAACGCTGGCTCGCACGATATGGCCTCGACGACATCTTCGAACGGACCTTCTTCAACACCGCGGGCGAGGACGCCGACCGGTTCAAAGCGAGAACGGTCGGGGCTCAGGCGATCGACGTCCACATCGACGACGACGCCGAGACGCTCGCCCATCTCGCCGGCCAGTTCCCGGACAAGCTCTTCGTCCATATGAACTGCTACCGTCGGATGAGCCCGGCGGCGGAGAACATCGTCGTCGTGCATTCCTGGGCGGAAGTGCCCGGGATCTTCTCGCTCGGGAACGCTCCCGGAGATCAGAAAGAGAACGCCAACCCGGCGTAAGCCTTTTTCTCGAGACCGTTCGCACTGACCTCCGCGAGCCGGCCCCGGCGCAGCACGCTTTCGATCTCGACGAAGAGCTCGAACGGGGCCCCCGGCACCTTCCACACGGCGCCAAAGAGATAGCGGGTCCGGCTGTCGGCGAGGCGGGCGTTGTTCGTGATCTCGTCCTGAAACCGGTCCAGGACGTCCGCCGAACCCCAGGCGCTGAATCCGGCCAGTCCATGGACCGTGAATCCTTTCCAGTCGAGCCGGGCGCTCGCCGAAAGCGTCCCCCCGAAGCCGTAATAGTAGCCATAATAGAAGACGATGGTCTTAAGGCCGGCGATATCATGAACGCGGGAGAAATCGCCTAAGGCGTAAGCGTTGACCAGGGCGAAATCGCCGTAGGCCTCGAGGACGGTCCGGAGCCGCAGGTCCCGCCTGAAGACGCTCAAGTCCAGGACCGGTCCCGCCACGTGGAGAATGGCCAGCTTGTCGGTGAATCGCCGCGGCTCTTCGAGACGGAGCCGGGCCAGGTCGGTCTTGACGGGCACGGGGTTCGCGTCGTATTCCGCAACGGGCCGCTTCTTGAACAGCTCGAACGCGGAGCCGAGCCCCAGGGTCAGGGCGTATCCCCTGCCGCTCGTGTCGATCTTCTGGACGAAGCGGCCCCACGTGACGGCCTTGCTGAAGAAGCGCGTCTCTTCCGCGTGGCCGTCCCGGGTGGCATAGTCCAGACTCATCTCGCTGAAATAAGGGTCCCTGACCGCCCGTCGGGTCTCGCCGGCCCGCCCGTAATCGGCGATCCCGAGGAGCCGGGCGTGGAAGCCGAAATAAGCGTCTATCGCCGACTCGCCTCCCGCCGACGTCAGGCGGCGCGCCCCCACGAACAGACTGAAATCGTGCCATCCCGCTTCGGCGGGGTCCGTCGCAGCCGCGCCGTTGCGGTCCAGCCAGTGGTTGAACTTGACGACCGGGTTGAGGAAGCTCAGGGCGCGTTGCAAGAGGCCTCGCTGGTGGCTCAGGTAGTGGCCGATCTGGTACCACGGCTCCCCCGCCGCGAAGCCGCCGAGGCCGGTCATGATCTGGTCGTTGATGGCGATGACCTCCTTCGGCTCCCCGATGACCTCCCACCAGGTCGATCCGGCCACCGACATCGCCCATGCGTAGAGCCAGGACAGGTCGCTCGCCCGGCCGAACTGGTAATAGACCGCCCCGCCCAGGATGTGGGACCAGTTGAGAGAGAACTGGTTCGAGTCGAATCGCCAGCCCTCGAGCAGGAAGACGCGCGAGAACTGATCGTGGACATTGATGCCGAAGTCCCTGTCTTCGGGGAAGGAATCGCTGGCCCAGTAATTGATGGTCGTCGCGGTCGAGAATGCGGCCAGCTCGAGCCAGGCCCGGAGCTTCTTTCCCTTCGGTTCCGGGCGCGGCGGCGCCTCGGCCAAGCTGAACGGGACGCGCGGTGCCGCGGCGGAAAGCTGAGGAACGCCGGCGGCCTCGAGCGCCGGTGACGCTATGAGCCAAAGGAGCGCTGCCGCCCAAGTGATGATGCCGACGCGCTTTTCAAACACCTGCGCCCTCGCTCTTTAGCCGTCGGGGATGGGCACAAGCTCGGCCCGGCCGCCGAGTCCCTCGTTCCCTTGCTCCATGCAGCGGGCGACGACGACCAGGAAGAGCAAGGGCGAGATGAACTGCGGCTCGGGGGTCGGCGCCACGACCAGGAACACGATGGAGGCCGTCACCATCGCCGTGAACAGGCCCAATCTCGGGGCGGACAGGACGGCCAGACCCAGCAAAACGCCAGCCGCGATGGGATAGAGGGCCTGCAACCCGATCCAGGCGAGAGGCCCCGAGAGGACGTTCGGGTAGAACGTGGTCATGACGGCCCGGTCCTCGAGGACGACGTTGAAGAGGAGCGTGCTCTTAATGACGTTGATGATACCGAACGGGGCCATGACGAGGACGGCCGACGCCACGGCGACGAACACGTCGACGACGATGCCGGCGATGGATCGGTGGTCCTTGGCATCGAACTGGTGCGCGTAATAGGCCGCCATGAGCGGCAGGACCAGGAACTTGGTCATCAACCCGAGCCCAAAGAGGATGGCGATCACAGGCCCGTGGATCTCCCGAGGCTTTTCGGCGTCGCGCTTGATCATCCAGAGGACGAGGGCGGTCACGAGGAGCGTCATGGCCACGTTGGTCTTGAGCTCGCCCAGAAGGATCATCGGCACGAAAGCCAATAGATAGACGGGCGGAACGTGCGGGAAGGCCAGGAAGAGGATGACGCAGCAGAGCGCCTGGATGAGGAGAATGGTCACCGTCAGCACGGCGATATTCCAGGTCCCGGCGATGCGGTATGCCAGGTAGTACGGATAGATCTCGAGAGGCGGGTAGTTGAAGTTCCCGAGCACCGTTCCGACGTCTTCGATCTCGTGGTGGATCGTCCCTGAGGTATAGGGGTTGGCGCCGCTCTCGATGGCCTCGAAGACGGTCCTGTAGGTCTGGACGATCTCCGACTTCGGCGACAGGACCATCAGGTTGATGGCGCCCATGACGAGGCCGCAGAGCATGACCGACAGGAGCACCTCTTTCCCGAAGAACGTCCGGGGTGCGGCCGTGTAGAGCAGGCCGATGGCCACGAGGGCCAGGGACTGCAGGAGCGCGTATTCGTAGTGCCGGCCGCCCGGAACGGGCTCGAGGACGAGCATGAGGACCGAGACGGCCACCGCGGCGATCAGGGCCCCCAGCGCGACGCGTTTTTTGACCTCATTTCTCATTGTTGGCGAAGACGTCCCGGCTGGCGACGTGCATCTTCTCCGTTCCGCCGAGCTGGATGATCTTCCTGGCGTAGAGGATCCGCTGGATGCCGCCGATGAGGACGATGACGAACAGGATCGCGAAGACGATCGACAGAGTCGAGACCCGGAAATGCGAGAGGCGGACGCTCGGGAAGACGAGAAAGACCAGCAGGCCGATGTTGAGAAGGAGCAGGCGGTCGAACCGCTCCCCGATGGCCGGCCAGTCGTGCTCACCGATCGGAACGACCATGGCCGTCCTCGGCTTGGCGAAGCTCATCATCAGCGTCGCGGAGATGACCAGGATCGACTCCAGGGCGTAGCCGGACGCGGCGAAGCCGACGTAGATGATGACCTCGACCCATTTGTCGATGATCCCTTCGAGGTAGTAGCCGAACTTGGTGACCCTTTTCTCGGCCCGGGCGACGCCGCCGTCGATCGTGTCCCACAGGCAGGCGATGCCGATGAAAACGAAGGCCGGGATACGGAGGCCGAGGTAGAAGAACAGGGCCCCCACGGCCGCGACGACAAGGGCCAGGGCCGAGAAGGCGTTCGGGGGGATATGGGTCTTGGCGAAGAAACCGCCGATCTTGTCCAGATAGAGGCTGCTTTTTTTCCGGAACCCGCCGTTGAACATCTCATCCCTCCCTGTACGGCTATAAGGTAAGGGTTCCCCTCCGGCGAGTCGTCAAGATTATGTCAAGAAAGCGACAAGAATCGGTTAAAGTGCCCCGTTCCAGTCGGGCGGGGCGGCCCCGAGCAGGCTGCGGACGAAAAAGTCATACATCTTTCGTTCGCCGTAGGCGCCGCCCATGCCGTGTCCGCCGCCGGGGATGACCAGCAGGTCGAAGACCTTATTGGCCTTGATCAGGGCGTTGACGACCTGCATGGTCGAGGCCGGGTCGACGTTGGTGTCCATCTCGCCGACGATGAGCAGGAGCTGGCCCTTGAGGCGGCTGGCGTTGTCGACGTTCGACGCCGCGGCGTACTCGGGACCGAGGGGCCAGCCCATCCACTGCTCGTTCCACCAGATCTTGTCCATGCGGTTGTCGTGGCAGCCGCAGGAGGAGACGGCGGCCTTGTAGAAATCGGGCTGGAAGAGCAGGGCGCCGAGGGCGTTCTGCCCGCCCGCCGAATTCCCGTAGATGCCGACGCGGGTGATGTCATAATGCGGATACTTGGCGGCCACGGCCTTGTGCCAGAGGACCCTGTCCGGGAAGCCGGCGTCGCCCAGGTTCTTCCAGCAGACGTCATGGAAGGCCTTGGAGCGGTTGCTCGTGCCCAGGCCGTCGCACTGGCTGACGATGAAGCCCAGCTCGGCCAGGGAGCGCATGGCGCTGAAGGCCTGGAAGGACTTGGGCACGAAGGAGCTGTGCGGTCCGGCGTAGATGTACTCGATGACGGGGTACTTCTTGGCCGGGTCGAAATTCGAGGGCCGGAAGATGACCCCCCAGATATCACTTTGGCCGTCGCGGGCCTTGGCCGTGAAGACCTCCGGCGCCTTCCAGCCGGCCTCAAGGAGGCCGTCGATGTCGGCCTTTTCAACGGTCATGACCGGGGCGCCGTCGGAGGCGCGGCGGATGACGGTCGAGGGAGGGAGATCGACCCGCGACCAGGTATCGACGGCGTAAGCCGTATCCGCCGAATAGGCGACGGCGTGGTTTCCCGCCTCTTCGGTCCCGGTCATCCGGACAAGCCCCGTCCCGTCGATGTTGATCCGGTAGGCGTCGATGAAATACGGGTCCTGCCCGGCGACAATGCCGCTGGCCTGGAAATAGACCTGGCGCTTGGCTTCATCCACCTTGTCGACGGACCGGACGACCCACTCCCCTTTCGTGATCTGGCTCTTGACCGCGCCGGTCGCGCCGTCGTAGAGGTAGAGATGGTTCCAGCCGTCGCGCTCCGACATCCAGACGACCTCGCGGCCGTCGGCGATGTCGTGTCTGAATTTCTTGCCGCTGTAGGAGAAGAACGTCTTGGCCGCCTCGTCGACGACGGCCCGGGCCGCGCCCGTCGTCCCGTCGACCTCGATGATCCGGTAGGCCTGGTGGCCGCGCTGGTTGAATTCGAAGGTGAAGGCCCGGCTGTCCTTCCTCCAGGCGAGGTCCGAGAGCTCATACGGATTGGCGAAGAGCGTGTCGTCGATCTCGATCCCGGCCTTCGCGTCCACTGAAAAGAGGACGGGGCGCTCGACGTCGAGGGCGTCGCCCGGCTTGGCGTACTCCATCGAGTGATACTTTGGCTGGAGCTGGTCGGACGGCGAAGACTCGACGTACTGGATGACGCGGTGATAGCCGCGGCGCAGGCGCATCACGGCGAGCTTCTTCGAGTCCGGCGCCCAGCTGATCGAGCCGAACGTGTAATAATTCCCCTCCGAGCCGTCCCGGCTGAGAATGAATTCCTGCTTCTTGGCCTTGTCCCGGAGGCCGACGTTGTAGTTGCGGATGAAGGCCTCCCACTTGCCGTCGGGCGAGGCCTTGGCCTCCTTGGAGGCGGCCTCGGGCGCCGGCCCCCGCTCCCACATGGTCATGCCGCCGCGCGGGCCGCGCGGCCCGGGGCCCTCGACCTTCTTGCAAGCGTATGTCGAGAGGTCGCACGACCAGCGGGTGCCGAAGGCCGCGAACTCGACCGATCCCCCTTTCTCGCCGAAAGTCAGGCCGGGAAAGGGCAGATTGAGCGCTTCGACCTTCTCCCCCGAAGCCGCGGCCAGGCCCGCGGCGAGCTTGGCATGGTCGAAAGCTATCGCCTTCTCCCGCTTGGCCGCGTCGGCGATCCAGTACTCGTTGCCGCCGGCGACGGATTTCCGGTACCAGTAGCGCGGGGACTTGCCGATCCAGCCGCCCCTGTCGACGACGTTCAAGGCCAGGGCCGTATACTTCGCCCTCAGCCCGGCCGCCCTCTCATAGTCGGCCTTGGTGCCCTGGGCCGAAACGAATATGGGATATGCGAGAGCGAGAGCCAGGAAGATCGTGACGACGGACTTGACGCGGCAGCTGCTCATAACGCCTCCTCGTTCGGGGATTTTGATTATCTTATTAGACGCATGCCCTCCAGGCAAGACATAAATGGGAGAGGCCGGGATCAGGCGGCGAGGAGGACGGCCGAACCCGACATTGGGAAAGTTTAGCCGGGCAGCGTGACGGACGAGGGCAGTTTCAGGGGAAACCGTCAAAACGTGTTTGAGCGAGGCGTAGCACACGATGAATGCGTACGGAATTACCGGACCCGGCCGCTGAAGAAGGGGCCGAGGGGTATCATCGGAGCGAGCACGATCCCCGCGGCCCCTCAGCGGCCGACGATACAGTACGGCAGGCGCCAATAACGGACACGTGTCCTCAGGGCATCGTCAGCTGGCTGTGAGCCATGCAGAGGAGCGCGCGGACGGGGACGCCGTAGGGGCAGGCCTTCTCGCAGAACCCCTGGCACGTCCGGCAGGCGTCGGCCTTGGCGGTCTCCAGGGCGGCGTACTCGCCCATGGCGTACCTCTCGCTCCCCTGGGCCTCGAAATAGTGGTTGTAGCGCATGATCGTGTTGACCGGGACGCCGCTCGGGCAGTCCGCTTCGCAGATGCCGCAGGCGTGCCGGCAGTAGAGCGAGCCGCAGTCCGCTTCGTAAGAGGCGAGGAGCACGCGGTCCTTCCCCCCGAGGCCCTGTCCGGAGAGGGCCAGGAAGTTCTGGACGTCGTCGAAGGTGTTGAAGGCCAGGTTGAGGGTGTGGACCCGCGGGTCGGCCAGGACGAACTTGAGCGCGGCCGCCTTGACCTCGGCCGGCGTCTTCAGGCCGTTCTTCTGGATGAAGGACTCGGCCTGCTTGGCCGTCTCGGCCATCTGCTCCATCGATTTCTGCAGCCGCTCGTCGATCGGCTGGCCGTCCTTTTTCATCTGCTCGATGCGGTCCATCGTGCCGTAATAGCGGCCCAGGGGATTCGATTTCATGATGGTCAGGCCGAGGTCCTTCTTGGACGCGGCCTCGAGGACCTTGTCCCCCGGCTCCCTCTGGAGGAAGTTGTAGACGACGAGGATGACGTCGAACCGGCCGTCCTCGACCGCGGCCAGGAGGATCGTCTCCATGGGCTCGCCCTGCCCGGGCGTGCGGCTGCCGTGGCTCGCGGCGCCGGAGAACCGGACCTTGCCCTGCTTCTTGAGCTCGGCGATGGCCTGGTGGTAGACCTCGTTCTTGACCGAGGCCGCCGTCGAGGGCCCCAGCATGAGGCAGTCGACGTAGTCGGTCTGGAGCCGTCCGAGCGATTGGTCGAGCTTCGCGGCGACGGCGGCCGTGTCAGCGAGGCCGTCGAACCGCAGCTTGGTCGTGATGAACAGGGACTTGCGGTCGTGGCCCTTGATGGCCTCGCCGATGCTCGTTTCGGCCTGGCCGCGGCCATAGCCCTCGGAGGTGTCGAAATAGTTGACCCCGGCGTCGATGGCCGCCTTGAGGATCTCTGTCGGGAAGGTCTGGGACGTGCCGATGCCGATGTCGGAGGCCTTGAAGCCCGTCCGGCCGAGGGTCCGGTAGGACTTGATCTTGGCCGAGGCCGGCGGAGCGGCCAGCGCCGCCGCCGCGGCGGCCGGCCCGGCCGCCATGGTCGTCCCCACGCCGGCCAATCCCGCGGCCGACGCCTTGATGAAGTTCCTGCGGTCCATGCCTTTGCGTGCGCTCATCGTGTGTCCCTCCCGGTTAGAGTCGGTACGATTATAACACCCCTGTCCCGGGGCGCAATAAAAATGGGGACACGTACCCGGTACGTGTCCCCGATCCAAATCCTGTCCCGGGGCGCAATAAAAATGGGGACACGTACCCGGTACGTGTCCCCGATCCAAATCCTGGGTCCCGCCTTCAAGCGGGCTCGCAAAACAGCCGGAGCGTTACTTCTTCTTGGCGGTCCACTCCACCTCGCGATCCATCATCTTGAAGGTGCCCTTCATGGTCGCGCCGTCGACGGTGCCCTTATACTCCTGGACCATCTCGCCTTGGGGGCCTTGACGGACGATCTTCCACTCGATGTCGTTGCCCTTGATCTCGCCTTCGCCCGTGATCGGGTCGCCGCCACGGAAGCCGGGCATGGTGACCTTGATCTTTTCGCCTTCCTGGACGATGGTGATGTCGCGGGTCATCATTTCGCCGCCGCGACCCGGGGAGCTCATCTCCCAAGTGCCGGAAACGTCAACGGCCCAGGCCGCCACGATGAGGATGGCCGCGATGGCCAGAACTGCGAGTGAGGCTTTCTTCATGATCGAGACTCCTTTCTTGTCAGTGATTATAAGAATCCAGCCTACGTTGCTTTAGACTCTGCGTCGTTCGATTTCTTCCCCCATCCCTCGGGCGCCCGGGGGGGCCTATTTCTCCCCATAGACGACCGCCAGGACCGTCCGGCCGACCACGGCCAGGGTATTCCTGTCGATCTTGTCCAGGGTGTCCCCCACCGTGTGCCAGGATTCCGGGAAGCCGCTGGCGCGGTTGTCATCGTAGTCGATGATGTCCGCCGTGGGGATGCGGGCGTACCGGTTGATGTAGAGGTGGTCGTCGATGAGAGTGCCCGACTCCCTGTCGGCGAAGTGCTTCGCGTAACCGAGGGCGCGGGCCGCGGCCCAGATCTTGTCAACGACGGCCGGGGCGAAATAGAGCGATGTCCCTTCCCTGGGGAAAACGGCCCCGGCCGCGCCGACCATGTCGAGCAGGATGCCGAAGCGCGCCGTATAGCCGGGACGGTGGGGGTTCTTGGACCAGTATTGGGAACCGAGGCCCCAGCTGTCCTCGGAGGCGCCCGTCCAGTTATTGTGCGCGCCGAAATCCTCGAGGTCGAGGAGGAGGATATCGACGCCGACCGCCGGCTTAACGGCGGAGAGGCAGCGGGCGACCTCGAGCAGGACCCCGACGCCGCTCGCCCCGTCGTTGGCCCCCATCACCGGACGGAAATGGTTGGCCGGATCGGGGTCGTGGTCGGCGAAGGGTCTCGAGTCCCAGTGGGCGCAGAGGAGGACGCGGGCCTTCTTGTCCTTGCCGAAAGAGGCGATGATATTCTTCCCGTCGAGCGGCCGCCCATCGTAGGCCCGGGCCTTGAACTCCTGGACGATGACGTCCGGCGTCCACTGCTTGAGCGTCTTGACGAACCACTCGGCGCAGGCGGCGTGGGCGGGAGTGCCAGGGACCCGCGGCCCGAACTCGACCTGCTTCTTGACGAAGCCGTAAGCCGAGGCCGCGTCGAACTCCGCCGATGACGTGCCTCCGGCCGCCTGTGTCGTCTGCTCGCCGCCGCAGGAGATCGCGGCCAATAGGAGGATCGCCCCAACCATCAACGTTCTCTTCATTGCCATCTATTATACAGGAAAGCGGTAACGGGGGCACGTTCGAGAGGTGTCATTTTACGGGAGAAAGGCCGTGGAAATAGGGGCCGACGGATATCGTCGGAGGGAGCATAGAGCGGTGATTTAGCATTCGCGGGACGGAGATGCGGACTCCTCCCATCAGCTCCGGACCGGGAAGGCGTTTTAAATCACCGCAGCGAACGGAGATGATATCCGAGGCCCCTCCACGGCCGGTGAAGAGCGCTGTGATTGAACATGGCTCCGCTTTTCAATATAATCCCGCCATATCTTCGACACCCAAGGAGGTCGGCATGAAAAACGGCGTCAAGACGGCGCTCAGGGTCGCCTCGGCCCTGTTCCTGGTCATGGCCTTCACCGGCTCGTTCGCGGCCCCGCAGACCGCGCCGGCCGTCGGCCCGGACACCTCGGCCCTCACCAACCATCTCCGCTGGCGCTCGATCGGCCCGGCCAACATGGTCGGCCGCATCTCCGATTTCGAGGCCCTGGACAGCGACTTCACCCAGGTCCTCATCGGCTCGGCCTCCGGCGGCGTCTTCAAGTCCGTGAACGCCGGGACGACCTGGGAGCCCATCTTCGACCGCTACGGCTCGGCCTCCATCGGCGATGTCGCCTTCTTCCAGAAGGATCCGAACATCATCTGGGTCGGCACGGGCGAGGAGTGCGTCCGCAACAGCGTCGCCTGGGGCGACGGCATCTACAAATCGACCAACGGCGGCAAGACCTTCACCCGGATGGGCCTCGAGACGACCCAGACGATCGCCCGCGTCATCATCCACCCGACCGATCAGGCGGTCGTCTACGTCGCGGCCTCCGGCCATCCCTGGGGCTACACGGGCAGCCGCGGCCTGTTCAAGACGACAGACGGCGGCCTCTCCTGGGTCAAGCTCATGGGCGGCCTGCCCGACGACGGCAAGACCGGGGCCATCGACCTGGTCATGGACCCGTCCGATCCCAATACCCTCTTCGTCGCCTTCTGGCAGCGTCTCCGCCAGCCCTGGCGCTTCGATTCGGGCGGCCCGAACTCCGGCATTTTCAAGACGACTGACGGCGGCGCCACCTGGACGAAGCTCACGCTGGGGCTTCCCACGGGCGACCTCGGCCGCATCGGCCTGGCCATCTCCCGCTCGAATCCCAAGGTCCTCATGGCCATCGTGGAGGCCTCGTTCCAGCCCCGGCCGACAGTCGGCGCGGGGAACGACATAAAGCCCAACCCCGAGTTCGACGACATGACCAAGCTTGGCACAGGCATCTATCGCTCCGAAGATGGCGGCGCGACCTGGAAGTTCCAAAGCCGGCAGAACAACCGGCCCTTCTATTACAGCCACATCTACATCAATCCCCTCGAGGATAAGTGGGTCTACTGGCTGGCCACGAGCATGAGCTTCTCGCCCGACGGCGGCAAGACCTGGAGCCAGGTCGGCGGCCTGCACCCCGACTTCCACACGATGTGGATCGACCCGACGAACAAGAACCGCTTCTACGTCGGCCAGGACGGCGGCGCCTCCCTCACCTACGACCACGGGCGCACCTGGGTCTTCTACGACAACCTCTCCGTGGCCCAGTTCTATGCCGTCAGCGCCGACATGCGCGACCCCTACTACGTCTACGGCGGCCTCCAGGACAACGGCTCCTGGGGCGGGCCGTCGATGCACCGCGAGGGCCAGCTCCTGACCGACTTCTGGTACAACATCGGCGGCGGCGACGGATTCCACACCCAGAACGACCCCCGGGACTGGAGGACGGTCTTCGTCGAGAGCCAAGGCGGGGCGATCCAGCGCGTCAACGTCGAGACCCGCGAATCCAAGCAGATCCGGCCGACCTCGATGAACGTCGTCAATTATAAGGACTACTATCCCCCCGCCCCGCCGGAGAAGAAGGCCCCGGTGGCCAAGCCCGCCGCCAAGCCAGCAGCCAAGCCCGAAGCCAAGGCCCAGCCGGTCTCCCCCGAGGAAGCCATGCGGGCCCAGCGGCAGCAGGAGCGCGGCCCCTTCCGCTTCAACTGGAGCTCGCCCATCGTCCTTTCCCCCCACAATCCCGAGACCGTCTACATCGGCGGCAACCACCTCTTCAGGTCCCTCGATCGGGGCGATCACTGGATGATCATCAGCCCCGACCTGACAATGAACGACAAGTCGAAGAATTCCCCGCTGAATCCCCCCAAAGGCCCCGGCCCGACCGGCGGCCTCACGCCCGACGTCACCGGCGCCGAGACCTACGGCACCATCATCACGGTCTCCGAATCGGCCCGCGTTCCCGGCCTGATCTGGGTCGGGACCGACGACGGCAACGTCCAGATGACCCGCAACGGCGGCGTCAATTGGACCAATGTCCGGGCCGCCATCAAGGGCGTCCCGCCCGGCCTGTGGTGCAGCCGGGTCGAGGCCTCGCGCTTCGACGAGGCCGTGTGCTACGTGACCTTCGACGGGCACCGCTCCGACGATTTCCACCCCTACGTCTTCAAGACGGCCGATCACGGCAAGACCTGGACGGCCATCGGCGCCGGCATCCCCGACGGCCAGCCCGTCTACGTCATCCGCGAGGACCCGGTCGCCAAGAACCTGCTCTTCCTGGGCACGGAATTCGGCGTCTACTTCAGCCGCGACGCCGGCGCGTCGTGGTCGAGCCTCCTCCTGAACATGCCCACGGTCGCCTTCCACGACCTCCTCATCCACCCGCGCGACAACGACCTCATCGCGGCGACGCACGGCCGCGGCCTCTGGATCATGGACGACATCACGGCCCTGCGCAAGGCGACCGACAGCGTCCTCGGCCAGGATGCCGCGCTCTTCGAACCGGGCAAGCCCGGAACGCGCTGGTTCCGCGCCGCCCGCGGCGGCTACGGCCGGGGCGACCTCTTCTTCAAGGGCGAGAATCCGCCCGAAGGGGCCCTGATCCACTTCTTCCTCAAGGACAAGCCCGCGGCGCCGGCGACCCTCGAGATCGCCGACCTCTCGAGCTCCCTGAAGACGACCTATATCCTCGACAAGGCGGCGCCGGGCATCGTCCGCGTCGGCTGGGACCTCCGCTTCGACCCGCCGGCCGCGACGACCCAAACCCTCGTCGGCAACATCAAGAGGCAGATCGACCCGGCCCTCCTGCGGACGGACCTGACCGACGAGCAGAAGGCCTCCCTCAAGCAGGCCCGGTCCGACCTCGACACGTATGGCACGAACTTCCGCAAGGTCTCCGACATCCAACGGGCCGTGTTCTCGATCATCCGTCCGGGAGGCGGCTTCTTCGGGGGCGGGGGCATGCGGGGCGGCATGGGCGGTCAGGTGGCCGAGCCCGGCACCTATGCCGTCAAGCTGACCGTCGGCGGCAAGACCTTCACGAGCAAGGTGGCCGTCCGGCTCGACCCGATACAGGCAGGCAAATAGCCCGGCTCAACAGAAAATAAGGGGGGGCGCCCCGCTCGGGACGCCCCCCCTTTTATTACTTAAATAGCGGATCGGGGCTGACCTTGACCTTCTTGGTGGCGATGTCCTTGCCATCGACGTTGAGAGTCACATTGTAGAGCCCGTAGTCGACGAGGTTGGCGCCCCGGCCGCGGCGCATGCCGCCGGCCGCCGGCTGCTGCCCGGGTTCCTGCCGCTTGGCCAGGTTCCAGGAGGCCTTCTGCAGGCCCTTCTTGGCGTTGCCAGTGAGCTCCTGGATGAGCGCGCCCTCGAGGTCCTTGATGATGAGCTTGACGGCCTTGGGCTCGCCCTTGAGATAATAGTATAGCGTCGACCCGATCGCCGGGTTGTCGACCTTGGCGAACTCGCCGTATTGCTCGCCCCGCCGCTCCAGGCGGTTCCAGCGGATGACCTCTTCCGGATCGAAGAGATAGGCGTCCTTGGCCAGGTTCTCGGCCGTCATCTCCTTGAGCGGGGCGATGTCGGCGATGTAGATGCCCCGGCCATAGGTGCCGATGACGAGGTCGCGGTCGCGCTTCTGGACGGCCAGGTCGCGGATGATGACGTTCGGCGCCGTGGTCGAGAAGGCCGTCCAGGTTTTGCCCTTGTCGATCGTGACTTGGACGCCGTAATCGGTGCCGGCATAGAGGACGTTGGCGTTATCCGGGTCCTCCTCGAGGTCCCAGACCGGGTTCATCTGACCGCCGGAGATATCCTCCCAGGTCTTGCCCAGGTCGCGGGTGACGAAGATCCAGGTCTTATCCTCGTTGTGGGTGCGATAGCCGTTGAAGGCGACGTAGCAGACGTTCTCATCGAAGCGCGAAGGCACGATCCGCTTGACCCAGCGGTCGAAGGGGATGAGGGCGCCCTTGAAGCCGGGCTTGGGCTTGCCGGTCTTCATGTCGTAGAAGCCGGACGTGATGTTGGTCCAGGTCACCCCGCCGTCGGTCGATAACTGGACGTTGCCGTCGTCGGTGCCCGCCCAGTAGAGACCGGGCTTCTTGGCCGACTCAGCGAAGGTGTAGATCGTCGCGTACTGGAGGTTGGTCTTCTTCGATTCCTCGAGCCGCGTCTTGTCCGCCCGGGACAGGTCGGGGCTGATGGTGACGAAGGTTCCCGGCTCGCCGCGGCTCAGGGAGCGGTGGACGAACTGTGAGCAGATGTAGACGATGCCGGGATTATGGGGCGAAAGGACGATCGGGGCGTTCCACTGGTAGCGTTGAGCGGGCATGCCCTTGGCCAGCTCCTCGGGCGTCGTCCGCTTGACCAGCCCGGAGATCTCCCCGGTCCCCAGATTAATGCGGCTCGAAGCGCCGAACTGGCTCTCGAAATACATGTAATCGGGGTTCCACCAATCGCGGAGGACGAAATAGGCGTCCCCGGTCGGCAGGTAGTTCCAATCGGCGGCGTAGACTCCCCAGGAATTCCGGTTCTGTGAGGGGCCCCACCAGGCGCCGTTATCCTGGGTGCCGCCCATGACGTTGTAGGGTTGCTCGTTATCGGCGGCGATGTCATAGAACTGCTGGGCGCTTATGGTCGACTTCTGGCTCCAGTGCTTGCCGCCGTCCCAGGTCTCCCCCGCCCCGCCGTCGTTGCCGCTCATGATGTGGTTGGAGTTGTTCGGATCGACCCACAGGGCGCGGTGGTCGACGTGGAGCTTGTAGGCCCCGCCATCCCAGCCGGTGGCCTTGAAGGTCTTGCCGCCGTCGGTCGAGACGGTCGTATTCGTGTCGCAGGCGTAGAGCGTCTGGTCGTTCTGGGCGTCGACATAGAGGCGGGCGTAGTAGCCGGCCTCGGTCTGGTTGACGAGGGCGCTGCCGCCGGTATGCTTGTACTCGGTCATCTTCGCCCAGGTCTCGCCGCGGTCGGCCGACCGGTAGATGATGCCGGAGCGCTTGACCGGGGCCTGGTTGCGCAGGACTCCGCCGTAGAGCATCTCCAGGACGTGGCGGTTCGTGACCTGCGAGCGGCCCTTGGCCTCAGTCGAATCGGCCTTGGGGGCCTCGCGCTTCTGGAGCGATTCGATCTCGCCGATCGCGGCGACGAGGTCCTTGTTCTTGGCGTGGACCTTGCGGGCCGCGGCGTTGAACGCGGCCAGGTCGATGCCGGACTTCGTCAGGAAGTCCTTGTCGGCGATGGCCTCATTGAGCTTCTTCACGAGCTCGGCCTCGTCGGCGGCGACGATGGGCGTGAACTTGGGGGCCTGCTTGGCCAGCTCGACGTTGATCTTGAAGGCTTTGAACTTGTCGAAGCTCTGGTTTTCGGCGAACAGCCCTCCGCCCCCGAACCCGCCGAAGCCGGCCCGGAAGTTAGCGACGCCGTCCCGCTCGGCCAGCCCGAGGTTGACCTCCTCGTCGATCCGGGCGTAGACGATGTCGGGATTCTTGAGGAAGGTGGCCAGGCCGGCCCGGCCGACATCGAGGTGGTTAGGCAGGCCGCCCTCGAGCTTCTTCCATGTCTGGCCGCCGTCGGTCGTCTTGTAGAGGTAGTTGCCCGGCTGGCGGTCGATGAACGTCCAGGACCGGCGATAGGTCTTGTAGGCCTGGGCGATGACGACGTTGAAATCGCGCGGGTCGACGACGAAGTCGCCGACTCCCCTGTCCGCCAGGGGCCAGAGCCGCTCCCACGTCTTGCCGCCGTCGGCCGTTTTGTAGAAGCCGCGCTCGCTGTCCATGGCGTTGTCGTAGAGCTTGCCTTCCGCGGCGACATAGACGACGTCCGGGTTCTTGGGATCGACCTGGACCTTGTTGATGTAATAGCTCTGCGCGAGCCCGACGTGCGTCCACGTCTTCCCCGCGTCGGTCGATTTCCAGACCCCGTTGCCGTGGGAGCTGGAGCGGGCGTGCATGGGCTCGCCGGTGCCCAGGTAGAGGACCTTGGGATCGGACGCGGCGATGGCCAGGGAGGCCATGCTCATATTGCCGTACTTGTCGAAGATGGGCTCGAAGTGGGTGCCCGCGTCCTCGGTCTTCCACACCCCGCCGCTCGCGGCCAGGACGTAGTAGGTCGTGGTCTGCCCGGGGGGCACGGCGAATTCGGAGATGCGGCCCGAGAAATTGACGGGCCCGACCCAGCGCCAGGTCAGTTGGTTGAGATCGTCGGCCGTGACCTGCGCTTGGGCCAGGACCGCTCCCCCGGCGCCCAGGACGAAGCCCAGGGCCAGGAGGACCATGAGAAGACGGGACGGACGGGTAGGCATCAAGATTCCCTCCTGTGGATTTGTGGACGGTTTACGGATAGACGGATTCGGCACGTCGCTTGTTGGACGACGGACGGCCGGAGTTTCTTCCATGTTTCGGGACCGTCAAGCGGCCGGTCTCGGGGAGCCGCTCGGGCGGAGCCTCAACGATTATCACAGGGGCGGCGGCAAGTCAATCAATGGGGCGCGGCGTTCTTCCTTCTTTGGTCCCGGCAGCCCTAAAATATATGCCCGAAATTGAAGTAGAGGCCCATGCCCTCGGAGCTCCAGGCGACGTCGACGCGGACGACGAAATCGGGCATGTAGAAGCGCAGCCCGACGCCGGCGTCGAAGGCCGTCTCGCCGAGGTCGATCTCACGGAGCGAATGCCAGACGGTGCCCGCGTCGGCGAAGACGTTGCCGCCGAGGCGCCAGACGATCGGGAAGCGGTACTCGGCATTGACCAGGAACTTGCCGTTGTCGAGAAAGCGGTTGAGCGGGAAGCCGCGCATGGCGGTATTGACCATGCCCCCGCCGAGCGAGGCGTGGTCGAAGAGCGGAATGTCGTCGCCGGACACGTATTGGCCCAGGGCCCGGACGGCGAAGACGTCCTTCGCGCCGAAGACGCGCTGGTACTTGCGGAGATCGACGGTCACCCGGTTGAATGCCGCGTCGCGGCTGCCCATGAACGCGCCGGACCAGTCGTCCTGGAGGATGAGGCGGAAGCCGCGCGTCGGGTGGATCTGGCTATCGGAGGTATCGTATTTCAGGGCGAACGTGAGGTAAGGCGCGAAGAAGCGACCCCGGGCCGCGAGAGCGGCGATCTCATCCTGGAAGGGGCCCTCCCGGGGGTCGGTGTATTTGAGCCAGCGGAAAGCGTAGGCCGCCTCGACGACGAGGCGCGGCGTAAGCCCGCGTCCGAATGTCAGGGGCACGTTGATGGTCTCATGGGTCAGCACGGTCTCGTTCGACTCGGGCGTCCCCGGGCCGAGGCCGTAGAAGCTGTAGTTGAGGTACTTGTCGTACTCGGCTTTGAGGTCGAAAGACAGGCCGTATGTCTTGCCCTGGCGGATCTCGAGGTCGGGGATAGAGAAAGTGAAGACGTACCAACGCTCCCCTTTCGTCGAGTTGAAGAGGATGAGGTCCAGGGATTCCTTCTTCTTGAGATAATCGACGAACTTGACCCGTCCGCCGTAGCCGAAACCGATGTCGGTGTCGTACATGACGATCGGGAACGGGCTGAAGGACCGGTAAGACCCGGGGGCGGGCGTCGTTTCCTGAGCGGAAAGGCCGGACGGGGCCATGGCCGCCGCGAGAAAGGAAAAAAGCAGGAGCCGGGCGAGTCGAAGTGCGCTCATGTCCCCATATGCCTTCCCCTGTGCTGCATTCTTTTTAGCCCAAGTCGGTCAAGAAAGCAACCCGCGGCAGGCTTCGGGAAAGCAAGCCGCTAGACAGCCGGACGGAGGCGCTTCTTGAACCAGGGGCGCAAGGCGTCCATCCTCGCGATCTGGGAAGCGGGGGCGCGCCGACGGGCCGTCTTGAGCTCCGCGCTCCCCTCAGGGGCGCCCCAGCGGATCTCGATGCTGTCATTGGGGTTGTAGCCCGTCTCGAAGGCCTCTTTCCGGCGGAAGATGTCCTCGAGCGTCAGGACGCGGGGCGAGCGGTCGGATCCCACATAGGTGATCGAAAGCGCCGCCGCCCTTTTGTGCTGGAGGGCGAGAAGCTCCCGGCGGACGGCGTCGGGCGTCTTCTTGCCGCCCGTGTCGTAGGCCCCCGGGTTGCGGGCGACCTTGTCGGGGAATTCGAGGATGGTGTCGATGGCGATGAGCAGGCGCAGATCGCGGTTGGGCGTCGAATAGTCCTCCCACGGCCCGAGGGACTGGAACACCGACTTGCCCGAGGGCATGGGGATGACCGTGCCGGGATGCTCGGTCATGAAGGCCTCGCCATTGGCCACCGAGCCGACGCGGACGATGAGCTGCTCATGGAGGGCGCGGAAAAGGTCTTCCAGGGCCGCCTCGGCGTCGAGCGGGTCTGGATTGATGAGCTTCTCCATGGCCGCGTAGAAATCGTCGCCGGCCATCTTTTCCTGTTGGAGGGAGAAGTCGCCGAACTCGGGGCTCGCGGCTATCTCCGCGTTCGTCAGCAGCCGGGGCCGGCCGGCTTCGATGACGATGGGCCGGAAGGACTTGAAGCCGGGCTCGCCGACGACGTCCCCGGTCGTGAACAGGAAATTCCCCTTCCAGAATCGCTTGACGCCGATCGTCCCGTCGGGCTGGGCGTCGGCCCCGAGGAGAAGTCCGGGCTTCTTGCGCGTCTGGCCGATCCAGCGGACCAGGGTGTAGGTGTGCCCGTATGGGTCGGCGAAGACCGTGCCGGGCTTGAGGGCGGAGCGCGAGAGGGGACGAGGATAGTAATCGGTCCCCTCGGCCCGAAGCGCCGTCCGGCCGTTGCCGGCGTGGACCGTGTTCTTGATGAGGTTGAGGAAGCGCCTCATTGCCGCGACAGAGCGGCCCTGTCCGGAGGCCCGTTCCGTCCCGCCGGGAATGAAGCGCCCCGCGCGCGGCGGCGCCTCGAGCGTGCCCCAGCTCGTCTCGTGAAACCCGAACGGCAGGCCGAGCTTCCAGGCGAAATAGGCCCGCAGGAAGTAGGGGTTATCGGCGCAATCCGGCGTCATGTCCAGGGCGTTGGCCCCGGCCGGATCGTCCTCGCCGAGGCCGAGGTGGTTGTGGAGGAGGTTCCGCGTGCGGTCGCGCGTGACCTCGTGGAGGGCCTTCCAGGTCGAGCGTTCGTCGGCGTCCGAGAAGAGGGCCTCGATCCAGGCGGCATAGAGGTTCTCCGCGGCCCAGGACCAGCCTCCGGCGACCTCGACATCCGCGGCGGGGTCGACCACGATCTCCTCCCGGCCCTCGGCGACGACAACGGAGAAGCGCCCGGAAGGCGCGGCGCCGAACTCGGCGGCGACCCAGAACGGCGGGCCCCCTCCCCGCCTCGTCGCGAGGGGCTCGACCTCGCCGGACGGTCCGCGGAGGTAGAGCTTGACCTTGGGGGCGTCCGATCCGAAAGCGGCCAGGACGCGGAGCGGCTGGCCGGGACGAGGCGATCCCGGCGAGACGAGGACCGCCCGCCGCCCGGCGATAGCCGCGGGGGCGGCGGAAAATGGGGACGTTTCTATTTTCGAAATTAATGCATTATTTTCAAAAATAGAAGCGTCCCCATTTTTGTGAAAAGGGTCAGGGCGATCGGCTGCCGCGGCCGGCAGGGTCATCGCGAGGGCAAAGGCGAGAACGAGGGTCAGATCCGGCCGGCCGCCCTTCATGCGCTCGGACGGGTGGGCGGTCATCGCTGCCGTGGGCGCCCGGTCGGGCCGGACCGGGCTTAGAAATAGTATCTGAAGCCGACCGCTCCGGCCATGTCGACGTCGGTCGAGGGGATGAGATCGAGCATGGGCACGACCTCGAGGAACAGCTCGACGGGCGTCCTTTCAAATTCATAGGAGATGCCGATCGGCACGCGCAGGCTGACGGTCAGGCTATCGGCGAACTTGATCCGGCCGCCGACACCGTAGTAGAGGGCCATCCGGCCCGTGTCGACCCTGAACAGGTTGAAATTGTGGAGAAGCAGGTCGCCGTGGAGCTGGAAGTACCCGCCCCGGGAGATGGACCAGGCGGCGCCGGCGTCGAAGGCCACGGTCTGCCGGTTCCAGAACTTCATGGTCAAGCCCGTCGGCTCGCCGAGGATGATGCCGAGGCCGATGTTGTGGTTGCTTTCGGCGAAGGATAGGCCGGCCAGGCAACCGAAGAGGACTAAAATGAGGGCGGCTTTTTTCATTCTCGTTGACTCCTTGATCCCTTCTGGTTCGCTGAAAACAATACCAAAAATATTGGGAAGGGTCAAACCCCCCGAAAATGGGGACGCTTCTATTTTATTCCCATTTTTTTGGGGTGTGTCACAGAATCCCCCGCCAATATTGCCAGGAAAAGGGAAAAAGGGTAGGTTTGAGGCCTGGAGGGACAGATTTTGGGTCCGACGCTCGCCGGCCTGCTCAGGAAGCATCGCCCCCGCCGGGAGGCGCTGGCGCTCCTCCGCTACATCGGCCCGGGCCTGCTCGTGACGGTCGGCTTCATCGACCCCGGGAATTGGGCCTCGAATATCGCCGCCGGGGCCGCCTACGGCTACACCCTCCTCTGGATGGTCACCCTGTCGACGATCATGCTGATCGTCCTCCAGCATAACGTCGCCCACCTCGGCATCGCCACGGGGCTTTGCCTCTCGGAAGCGGCGACCAAATACATGCGGCCGGCGGCTTCGCGCCCCGTCTTGGGAAGCGCCGTCCTGGCCGCCGTATCGACGGCCATGGCCGAGATCCTGGGAGCGGCCATCGGGCTGCGCATGCTCTTCCCCTGGCTCCCCTTGCAGGCCGCGGCCGTCCTCGTCCTGGGGACGGTGTTGGCCCTGCTCTTCTCGAGCTCCTATCCCCGTCTCGAGAAATGGATCATCGCCTTCGTCTCCCTCATCGGCCTGTCGTTCCTCTTCGAGCTCACCCTCGTCGACGTCTCCTGGGGGAAAGCGGCCGTGGCCTGGATCGCGCCGTCCATCCCGGCCGGCTCCATGCCCATCGTCATGGCGGTCCTCGGCGCCGTGGTCATGCCCCACAACATCTTCCTCCACTCCGAGGTCATCCAGAGCCGGCAGTGGAACCTCGGCGACGAGCGGGTGATCCGGCGTCAGCTCAAATTCGAGTTCGCCGACACCCTCGTCTCGATGGTCGTCGGTTGGGGGATCAACAGCGCCATGATCCTCGTCGCAGCGGCCGCTTTCTTCGGCCGGGCGCGGGTCACGGAGCTCGGGCAAGCCCAGTCGATGCTCGGCCCGCTCGTGGGTCAGGCGGCGGCGGTCGTCTTCGCGCTGGCCCTGCTCCTCGCGGGCCTGTCCTCGTCGATCACGGCCGGCATGGCCGGGGCGTCCATCTTCGCCGGGATCTTCGGGGAATCCTACGATATCAAGGACCTCCACTCCCGCATCGGCGCGGCCGGGACCCTCGTCGCGGCGACCGTCGTCATTTTTCTCATCGGCGACCCCTTCCGGGGGCTCGTCGTTTCCCAGATGCTGCTCAGCATGCAGCTGCCGTTCACCGTCGTCACCCAGATACGGCTGACGTCGTCGCGCCAAGTCATGGGGAAATACGCCAACGGGACGGCGCTCAAAGCGCTGCTGTGGACTGTCGCGGCCGTCGTCATCGCGCTCAACATCCTGCTTCTCAAGTCGCTGCTGTTCGGTTAGCCCCCTGCCGGGAAGCCCGAAGGAAGATGGCGAGTGATGTCGCTCCAAAGCCCCCGTAAGGGAAGGGGGACCCGCCGGAGGCGGGGAAAACCAGCGGCCGCGGGGCTCACGCGCACTTGCTCCAGCCGCAGTTGATGCAGACGGGGCACTTCTCGTCGGGCAGGAGCGCCCCGCAGATCTTGCAGCGCACGGTGTAGAAGTCTTTGGCGTTGTGCTTGACCTCGCCGAAGTGCTTCTCGAGGATCTTGGCGATGGCGTCGGGGATGGACTGGATGAGGCCGCCCTCGGTGAAGATGGGCTCCGAGCCGCCGATGCCCTTGAGCTGGGTGATGACCTCCTCGGCCTCGACGCCGCTGCGGAGGGCGGTCGAGATGAGGCGGCCGAGAGCCTCGGCGTCGGCCATGGTCGAGTAGCCGCTCTTGCCGATCGAAGCGAAGACCTCGAAAGGCTTCTGGTTGTGGAAGGTGATCGTCACATAGAGGTTGCCGAAGCCGGTCTTGATCTTGTCGGTGATCGAGGGGAGCGAGTCGGGGCGGCCCTGGGGGTGGAGGATCTCGGCGCCGTTCTTATAGAGGACCTGGCTCTCGCGGCAGCCATCGCGGTAGATGGTGATGCCCTTCGTGCCCAGGTCCCAGGCCAGACGGTAGGCCCTTTCGACGTCGTCGACCGAGGCCTCGTGGGGGAAGTTGATGGTCTTGGAGACGGAGTTGTCGACGTGCTCCTGGAAGGCCGCCTGGGTCTTGATGTGCCATTCGGGGGCGATCTCGTGGGCGGCGCGGAAGTAATCGGGAAGCGGCTTGCCCGGGTTCTTTTCCTTCCAGTCGGCGTAGAGGGGGTGGACGTCCTTGAGCTCGGAGTCGATGATCTTGGAGACGACCTCGAAGGCGAAGACGGGCTCGATCGAGGAGGAGCAGCCGGCAATGCGCGAGATCGTCCCGGTCGGGGCGATGGTGAAGACCGTGGCGTTGCGCATCCGGCCGCCCTTGTAGATCGACTGGGCGATGGCGGGGAACGAGCCCCGTTCGGCGGCGAGATCGCGCGAGGCGGCCGTGGCTTCGGCGCGGAGGAAGGCGGCGACCTTGGAGGCGAGCGCCAGGGCCTTGGCCGAGTCGTAGCGGACCTTCATGAGGAGCAGGAGGTCGGCCCAGCCCATGACCCCGAGCCCGATGCGGCGCGCGGCCCGGGTCATTCTGTCGATCTGGGGCAGCGGGTAGCGGTTGACGTCGATGACGTCGTCGAGGAAGCGGACGCCGAGGCGGATGACCGAGCCGAAGCGGTCCCAGTCGAAGCGGTCCCTGGCCTTGGGATCGAAGAAATTGGCCAGGTTGATGGAGCCGAGGTTGCAGGACTCGTAATCGTGGAGGGGCTGTTCGCCGCAGGGGTTCGTGGCCCGGATGGGGCCGAGGCCGGCGGTGGGGTTGCCGGCGTTGACCCGATCGATGAAGATGAGGCCGGGGTCGCCGACGGCCCAGGCCGACTCGACGATGAGCTGGAAGACCTTGCGGGCGTCCTTGCGGCCGGCGACGCAGCCGAGGTGCGGGTCGATGAGGTCGTACTCGGCGCCGGCGGCGAAGGCGGCCATGAAGGCGTCGGTGACGGCGACGGAGATGTTGAAGTTCGCGACGGAGGCGCCGTCGAGCTTCATCTGGACGAACTCCTCGATGTCGGGGTGATCGACGCGGAGGATGCCCATGTTGGCGCCGCGGCGGGTGCCGCCCTGCTTGACCGCCTCGGTCGCGGCGTCGATGACCTTGAGGAAGGAGATGGGACCGGAGGCGACGCCCTGCGTCTTGCGGACGAAGCTGCCCTTGGGCCGGAGCCGGCTGAAGTCGAAGCCCGTGCCCCCGCCCTCCTTGTGGACGAGCGCGGCGTTCTTGACCGTCTCGAAGATGGCGTCGAGGGAGTCCTCGATCGGGAGGACGAAGCAGGCCGAGAGGCACATGCCGCGGCCGGCGCCGGTGAGGGTCGGGCTATTGGGCAGGAAATCGCGGGCGGACATGATCCGAAGGAAGGCCTCGGCGTATTTCTTGCGCCCGGCCTTGTTCTTCTCGGCGGTGGCGACATAGGTCGCGACGCGGCGGAAGAGGTCCTCCGGGGCCTTGTCGACGAGCTCGCCCTTCTCGTCTTTGAGGAAGTAGCGGGCCTTGAGGATCTTGAGGGCGTTTTCGGAAAAACCGGCGAGCGCGGGCATGCGGACCTCCAACTATCGACGAATTCCCACCCGAGGAAGATAAATCCTAGTGGAATGGTAAGAATTATAGAATGTCGCAGCGAAGAATGCAAGAAAAAAAGAAGGTATCTTGTCCCGCCTTGGGGTAAAATCGGCGTCCGTACCACCAGGAGGATCAACATGGGCGAACAAGGCACGTCGGACAAGTTGGAGGCCCCCGAGATCGAAGACGGCGCCTGGGTGGCGCCGGGGGCGGTCGTCATCGGCCGGGTCATTCTCCGCAGAGGCGCCAACGTCTGGTACAACTGCGTCCTCCGCGCCGATATGTCGGGCGCCGAGATCGAGGTCGGCGAGGACGCGAACATCCAGGACGGTTCGATCGTCCATGTCGACGCGGACAGGCCCTGCCGCATCGGCGCTCGGGTGACGGTCGGTCACGGGGCCATCGTCCACGCCTGCACGGTCGAAGATGACGCCATGATCGCCATGAACGCGACGGTCCTCACCGGGGCCCGGATCGGCCGGGGCTCGATCGTCGCCGCCGGCGCGGTCGTCCCGGAAGGCATGCAGGTCCCCCCCGGCGTCGTCGTCGCGGGGATCCCGGCCAAGGTCCGCCGCGAGGTGACGGACAAGGACCGGGCTTTCCTGATCCACGCCTGGAAGACCTATGCCGCCCTCGTCGACGTCCACAAATCGGGGACACAATGCCGATAAGGGGGGTGATATTCGACCTCGACGGGACGCTCCTCGACACGATCGAGGACATTACCGAGGCCTCAAACCGCGTTTACGGAGCCCGCGGGCTGGCTCCCTTCAGCATCGAAGAGATGAAGAAGCTCGTCGGGGAGGGCGCCGAGGAGCTGGTCCGGAAGGTTTTCGCCGCACGCGGCCGCCCGCCCCTGAGCGAGGCGGACATGGCGGCCCTGATCGGCGACTATCGCCGCGAGTACGAGGCCTGCTGGCGCGTCCATAGCCGACCCTACCCCGGCATCCCCGAGCTGGTGAGCGAGCTGGCCCGCCGCGGCGCGAGAACGGCCGTCCTGTCGAACAAGTCCCAGACGTTCACATCCGTCATGACCGAGACGCTCCTCCCCCTGCACGCATTCGACATCGTCCGCGGCGCCCGGCCCGGCATCCCGCTCAAGCCCGATCCGGCCCCGGCCCTGGCCATCGCCTCCGATCTCGGCCTCTCGCCCGCGGCCTGCGCCTTCGTCGGCGACACGTCCATCGATATGACGACCGCCCGGGCCGCCGGCATGTTCGCGGTCGGCGCGCTGTGGGGATTCCGCACCGCCGAAGAGCTGCGCTCGAGCGGCGCCGACGCTCTCATCGCCGCGCCGGCCGACCTCCTCGGCCTGCTCTAGGCCCCCTCCCTTCTCCCCTCCCTTCACCCCCGCTTGACGCCGGGACGGGCCTGGTCCAAGATACGGGGATGCAGATGAAACGGACCCTCGGCTTGCCCCTCCTCCTGATCGTCCTCGTCCTCATCGCGGGCTGGATCGCCGGGACCTACCTCCCCGTTCCGTTCATCCCCAAGGCCCGGCCGCCCGCAAACGCGCTCGCCGCCGCCCCAATCTCCCTTCCGGTCTCAGCCGGCGCCCCGGCCGCGCCCTCCGCCTCTCCCCTCCTTCCCCCGTCCCTCTTCGCCTTCGTCCCCGACGTCCGCCAAAGCACCGGCTATACCTGCGGAGCGTCCGCGCTCCAAGCCATCCTCGCCTACTGGGGGACCGAGGAGCGCGAAGACCGTCTCGCCGCCCGCCTCGACAGCACCCCCGAAGCGGGCACGCATCCCCTCGACATCGTCCGCGTCGCCCGCGAGTTCGGGCTCACGGCCGATCTCCGCGAAGGGCTCGACCTCGCCGATCTCGAGCACGCCCTCGCCGACGGCGCGACCGTCATCGTCGACCTCCAGGCCTGGCGCGACCGCACCGACATCCCCTGGACAGAGACCTGGGACGACGGCCACTACATGGTCCTCCTGGGCATGGACGCCTCGAACCTCTATTTCGAGGACCCCTCCCTCCTCGGCGCCCGCGGCGTCATCCCGCGCGCCGAATTCGTCGACCGCTGGCACGATTACGAAGGCGATCCGCCCCTCGACCCGTCCGACCAGAAATACAGCCACATGGCCATCTTCATCAAGGGCAGCCGTCCCGCGCCCGCCCGCCCGGCCTCCTTCGAGCCGGTGCGCTGATCCCCCCTCCCCCCGGCGTCTCCCCCGACCGGGGGGCCCTCTCAGATGGGGTTAGGGGGGGGAGGGACAATCCCCCCCTCTTTCACCCCCAGCGAGGATGGACGCTATTTCCCGCGGATTTATCATCGGTACGGTGAACAAAATCGCCGAACTCATCTGAGCGACAGGATCGAGAAGAGAGCGCCCCATGCGCGAGAACAGGAAAGACAAGCGGATCGCCGAAGAGAACCGGGTGGCCATCGAGCTCCCCGGTCCCACGCCCGCCGATGACCCTCGCATCGTCAACGCCTTGACGAAGGACATCTCCCTCGGGGGCGCCAGGATCGTCACCGATCGGTTCTTCGAGGTCGGCGCCACTCTCCGCATGACGCTCTATCTGTCTAAATCGAAACAGATCGTCAAAGCCCGGGGCGACGTTCGCTGGAACCGGATGGTCGATGACGGCCTCTACGAGATAGGGGTCGAATTCGAGCACGGCATCCCCACCGGCGTCCTGGTCCTCATCAACCATCTCTACGGAAAAGGCCAAACCGCGCCTGCGTCCGTCCAAATCTGAAGGAGGTCCCCATGAATCCCAGCACAGAAGCCAAGGTCGAGGCGACGGCCTTCCTCGACGACATCGAGAAACGAGTCAGCGAGATCTTTTCCGCCCAGAAGAGCGAGGTCGAACAGACCCTGGTCGAGAAGATCCATCGCGAGAAAGAAGAGGCCCAGCGGCGCATCGACGCCGTCAACCGGGAGTTCTCCCAGGTCCGGGGCTTCCTCGAAGAGCACAAGACGGTCATGGCCGAGCTTCAGACGACCGAGGAGCACCTCCGGGGCGAGATCCGCGGCCACTTCGACCGCGCCGTGAACTACCAGAAGATGATGGAGAACGCCGCTTCCCTGGCCGGCGAGGAGCTCGAGAAGATCGGCGGCCTCAACCGGGAGCTCGAAAAGATCCGGGTCAAGGCGGAATCGGAATACGCCGACCTCAAGAAGAACCTTTCCGGCTATGCCGGCATCGTCGCCCAGATCCCGGCCCCCGTCGTCAAGGTCGAAGGCGACATGAACTGGACCGAGGAGATCGGCAAGCTGCGCAAGGTCCGGGACCTCCTGGCGACCCTTCACCAGACCGGGCTCACGGAGACGTCCGACGCTTCGCGCGATGCCTCTGGCGCCGAAGCGGAAGCGACCGTCCCCGAGGCCGAGACGGCCGAGGAGCTGGCCGCCTCCCTCGGACTCATTGACCCCGAGGACGATGGCGTCCATGACGACGTCGAGTTCGCCGAGGGCCGTTCCGCCTGGACCGACGTCCCGGGCAGCCCTTCCGACGCCCCCGAGGTCTTCGTGGCGACCTCCGGCGAGGCTTTCGGAGTCGCCGACGATCTCGCGGAGGAGATCCCGGCCGAGCTCGATTCCGAGCCCGCGCCCGAGACCGCGCCCGAGACCGAAGCCGCCGGGCCCTCCCCCGAAGACGCGTCCGTGCTGGAATCCCTGGCCCGTTACCGCCGGACCGAGCCCGTGAACAACGGCATCGAGCTCGGCTTCTACAGCGCCGAGACAGGCGCCGTCCTCGATGCGACTCAGTTCATGTCCGCCGTCGGCTCCGTCGTCGAGAGCGCCAACCAGCTCCACACCCAGCTGACCCAGACGACATCGGTCAAGGACCTCTTCCTGCTCAAGCAGGAGATCCTCAACCAGCAGGAGATCCTGCGCAAGGTGTTCTTCCGCGTCGTCCGTTTCTGCGACAAGGAGGGAGGCCGGCTGCCCGAGGCCCTCAGCGAGATCGTCAGCTCCAAGGGCATGAAGGACGTCATCGAGCGCCTGACGATGGCCAACTGGAGCGACCCCTCGGACTTCAAGCCCTTCCTGAGCGAGCTCAAGGCCATGAAGCGGGCCTTCGAGACCCGGGTCGCCGCCTCGTCGTCCTACCTCAAGTCGGTCCTCGACACCGTCGAGGGCCGCGAGAACTAGATTATCTCCAGGTAGTCCTTCGACGGGAGCTTGGGGAACTTGGCGTGGGGCTCCTGCTGGTACCAGAACGCCACCGATGAGATGTCGTCCTGGAGCGGCAGGTAGCGCCCGCCCGACATCCAGCCCAGCGCCTGAATGGTCACCTTCAGGTCCTTCTCGAAGCGGATCGGGTCCATGATGTGCCAGCGGTACAGGCCGAACCGCTGCTGGACCTGGTAGTGCCCGTCGCCGCGGATGACCTGCGGCAACCCGGCGTAAGGCGTCGTGAATTCGTGATACTGGATCGAGCCGTCCGGCGCCTTGGCGTCGAAATCGTAGGAGCCGCAGAAATAGTCCTCCGTCCCCGTGCCGGCGATCGTCGGGAACTTCGTGTCGCCGTCCATGAAGAACTTGATCTCGCCCTCGCCCCACCAGCCGTTGTTGTTGACGCCCCAGGCCATGTACGTGCCGACGTAGTGGCCCCAGCCCTTGACGCCGTCGAGGAGCGTGTAGACCTCTTTATACGGCAGCGGATTGACGCGGCGGAACTGGGCGTGGAAATAAGCGGCGTCGTCCGGGACGTCGGTCAGCGTGTAGTTGATCTGGTAGTAGACGGTGAACTGGTTGGTCGTGGGGGCTTCGCCGGGACGCGGCTTGGCGCCGATGTTCTCGATCGTGATCTTGAAGCCCTTGCGGAAAGGCATCTCCCAGTAGCAGTTGAAGGCGCTCCCGGGGTTGACGCACACCGGCAGCGACGAAACCTGGGCGTACTGGCCCCAGCCGCTGGCGAAGAAATCGCCCACCGGGCATTCGACCGAGGGCTCGGTCTCCCCGTCCCAGTAGAAGCGCAGGATGGCGAAGCGCCAGGTCCCGGCCGGCGTCAGCCAGATCTGCTGGATGGCCCCCTCGCCCTTGACGTCGGCCATGACGAAAGTCTCTCCGGCCGGAACGCGGACGTAAGGCGAGACCTTCCAGCCCTGGCCGAGGTCGCGGGCCGCGCTCATGGCCGGGCCGTCGGTCGACATGCCGGCCTTGCCCTTCTCGCCGGTGAAGTTCTCCGGGCTGATGGACCGCGTCTGGGCCTTGGACAGGCGCGACAGGTTGCCGAGCCCCAGGCCCAGGCCGTTGAAGTCCTTGCTTTTATCGGTTTGGGCCGCGGCCGGGACGAACACGGCCAGCGCGAGGAGCGCCAGGCCGATCTTGATGATGGGTGCGTATTTCATGTTCCCTCCTATGACGTTCCCGCCCATTCTAAGACAAATCAAATCGGGGACACAATACCATTTTCCGAATATAAAATTGAGCCCCGGGGCTGCGAATGAGATGGTGTTTACAGCGGCGCCGTCCTGCCATATGATTGAGGGGAATACCGGTACAGGGGACTATTTCCGCTTCGGGAATGTATCATCGGTGACGGACGTCTCGCAGGGAGGAACGCATGGATAATCAAGCCCCCAAGGTGGCCAGGTCCCCCAAACTCGGACCGGCCCTCCCGGCGATCGGGACCCTTGCCGTACTGCTGGCCGTCGGGCTCTTCGCCGTCGTTTCGGACCGTCCCTGTCCCGTTTTCACGGGGCTCGTCGCTGGCGATTCCGAGGCCGAGGGCCCCGCTAATGCGGTGCTGACGTCAGAGGAGGGTTCCATGGTCAAGCCCGATCAGGTCCGCGGCAGGGCCGAGCGCGAAGCCGTCGACAAGCTCATCAAAGAACAGAAATTCGAAGCCGCCGCGGCCGAGTGCGCCCGCATCCGCGAAGAGGCGCGCAAGAAAGGCGACACGGCGCTCTGGACCTGGACGCTCATCCGGGAAGGCCAGCTCCGGACTTCCCTTCACGGCTATGAGACCGCGGTCCGGTTCTTCAAGGACGAGCCGTGGCCGGACGCCCCTCTCGAGCGCGACATGCTCGACCTCTTCTTCGCCAACTCGCTCGTCACCTACTACCAAGCCTATTCGTGGGACATCAACCAGCGCGAGCGGGTCGAGGCCAAAGGCCCGATCGACCTCAAGTCCTGGACGCGCGACCAGATCTTCGACGAGGCCTGGCAGGCGCTCATGAGGGTGTGGCGCGACCGCGACCGCCTGGCCGGCCACAAGGCCGTCGAGTTCCCCGACTTCTGGAGCCCCGGCGACTATCCGGCGGGCGTGCGCGACACCCTGCGCGACAGCCTCGTCTACCTCCTGGCCCGTCTCCTCTCCGACACGACCTTCTGGATGCCGCGCCAGTCGAACGAAACCTGGCTCCTCGACCTTCCGGGGCTCCTGTCGAAGGCCGGGAAGACGAGCGCCGCCGACGCCGACCGGATCCTCGAGTCCGCCGCGAGCCACCCCGTCGAAAAGACGGCAGCCCTTCTCGGTGAGCACGAATCCTGGAGCCGGCGCGCCGATCGTCCCGCGGCCGCCCTCGAGGCGCGCTTCGAGCTCGTTCAGGCCCTCTACGAGGCCTTCGACAGCGAGGACAACCGGGCCCTCATCCGCAAGCACCTCGCCGGCTACCTCGCCGCGAACCGCAAGAACGCCTGGTGGGCGATGGGGCAGACCCAGCTCGCCGAATATACGCAGGCCGAGGACACCCCCGACGCCCTCGTCCGGGCCCGCAGGATCGCCCTCGAAGGCGTCGAGCGTTTCCCCAATTCCCCGGGCGGCCAGCGCTGCCGCCACATCGTCAAGACCATCGAAGCGCCCGACTATAACGTCGAAGCCATGCGCCTCGACGCGGCCGGGCGCCGCTCCGTGCGCGTCACCCACCGGAACCTCGACCGGGTCTTCCTCCGCGCTTACGCCCTCGACCTCGAGGCCCTCGTCAAATCGTCGAAGGACTACTCCATCTTCCCGCAGGGGCGCGACGCCCAGAAGATCGTCGAAGAGCGGCGGGCAAATGCCGCGTGGACGGTTGATCTGGCCAAGACCTCGGACTTCCGCGATCACCATACCTACGCGAACCTGCCCGAAACGCTTGTGCCCGGTCTCTACCTCGTCGCCACCTCGGCCCGGGAGGACTTTGCCGGGACCGAGAATAAAACGATCGGGCTCAGCGTCGTCGTCGGCGATCTCGTCCTCGTCAAGCGCCAAGGCGGCGGCAAGTCCAACGCTGCCGGCGGCGAAGAGGTCCTGGCCCTCTCCGGGTCCACGGGACGCCCTCTCCCCGAAGTCCCGGTCGACCTCTACGCCTTCGACTGGCGCAAGGGCCACTCCAAGATCGAATCGAAGCTGACGGACGCCGACGGCCGGGTCTGGTTCGCCCCGAGATCCCGCGGCGGCGCCTATTTCCTCCTGGCCAAACGGGGCCGAGACATCGCCTTCGATTCCGACTACCTCACCCTGCAGGGGCGCGCCGAGCCCAAGGAGACGCGGAACGCTCTCCTCTACACCGACCGCTCGATCTACCGGCCCGGACAGAAGCTCTTCTGGAAGGTCCTGGCCTACAAGGGACGGCCCGACCTCGGCCGGATCAGCCCCTCGACGGCAACGGCCGTCTCCGTCTGGCTCGAGGACATCAACGGCCAGCGCGTGGCCCAGACGTCCGTCTCGACGAACGCCTTCGGCACGGCGAGCGGCGAGTTCGCGATCCCGGCGACGGGCCGCCCGCTCGGCGGCTGGCGCCTGCGCGCCTCTCCCGACGGGTACGCCTCTGTCCGCGTCGAGGAGTACAAGCGGCCGACCTTCGAGGTCTCGATCAAGGACCCGGAGATGGCGCTCCGCCTCAACAAGCCGGCGGCGCTCAAGGGCGAAGCCCGCTACTACTTCGGGCTCCCCGTCACGGGCGGCGAGGCGGTCTGGCAGGTCAAGCGCGAGCCGGTCTACCCGCGCTGGTGGTGGTGGGACACAGGCGGCAGCCGCAGTCAGTCCATCGCGGGCGGCCGGGCCAAGATCGGCGCGGACGGCACGATCGACGTCGCCTTCACTCCCCGCGCCGAAGAGAAGAAGGGCGGGGCCGGATCGGGCCTGTCCTACCGTTATACGCTCTCGGTCGATGTGACCGACGAGGGCGGCGAGACGCGGTCGGCGTCGCGCTCGTTCCGGCTCGGCTTCGTCAACGTCGAAGCCCGGGTCGACGAGGACAGCGCGTTCGCCCGCGCCGATAAGAAGGAGGCGTTCACGATCTTGCGGACGGACCTCGATGGGACACCCAAGGCCGGCAAGGGCGCGTGGCGTGTCGTCCGGCTCGTCGAGCCGGAGAAGACGCTTCTTCCCGCCGAACAGCCTCTGCCGGGCGCGCCCGGAACAGAAGACCCGGCCTATCCGCCGACCCCTGGAGATCAAATGCGCCCGCGCTGGGAAAGCTCTCCGGCGCCCGACACGGTCCTCGGCCTCTGGAAGGAAGGCAGCGAGGCGGCCAAGGGGACGGCCGAACACGACGCCAAGGGGATCGCCAAGGTCGAAGTGCCGGGGCTCGGCGCGGGGGCCTATCGCCTCCTCTACGAGACGAAGGACGACTTTGGGGCCGTCTGCAAGGACAGCCTGAGCTTCCTCGTCGTCGGCAAGGCGAAGCCCGCCTTCAAGCTCCCGCTCGTCCTCAAGGCCGAGAAGCCGTCCGTCGTGGTGGGCGGCACGTCCCGGTTCCTCGTCGACGGCGGCTGGAGCGGCCAGCCGCTGCTCTTCGAGACGTTCCGCGGCGGGGAGCTCTGGGAGCGCCGCTGGATCGAGGCCGGCAAGGACGGCGGCGTCATCGACGTCCCGGTCGGCGAGGACCTGCGGGGCGGCTTCGGGGCCCGGATCACGGCCGTGCGCGATCATCAATTCATGAGCCAGGAGGCCTCGGTCTTCGTGCCCTGGGACAACAAGGAGCTGGGCATCTCATTCGCGACCTTCCGCGACAAGCTCACGCCCGGCGGCCGCGAGACCTGGCGCGTCACGGTTAAGACGCCGAAGGGGTCGTCCGCGACAACCGGGTTGTCCGCGACCACCGGGTCGTCAGCCGAGAAGGGCGCGGCCGAGCTCCTGGCCTACATGTACGATCGCAGCCTCGACATCTTCGCCCCGCACCGGCCGCCGCGCCTGTCGAGGCTCTATCCCAACCGGGCCGGGACGCTCTGGTGGGACGCGACGCTCGGCACGGCGGCGATGATGTTCGCCGAGGACCGGAATTGGCATGACGTTCCCGGCTTCCCGACTTTCAGGCCGGACGAACTCGCCTCGCTCGGCGGGTACGGCATCGGCGGCCCGGGCCGGCGAGGCTACGGCCGCGTCGTGGGCGGAGTCGTCGGGGGCGTTCTCGGCGGGGTCGCCGAGCGGGCCGATATGACCGTCGAGGCGGCGGCGCCCATGATTAGTGTGAAGAAAACGGTGAGCTCTGCAGGCAAAGGACAAGAAGCTCTGCCCGAGGAAGAAGAAGAGGCGGATGAGGGCCAGGCGGGCGCCGAGCTGCGATCGAACTTCGCCGAGACGGCCTTCTGGCAGCCGCACCTCCTGACGGGGACGGACGGCGCGGCGACGATCGAGTTCACCGTGCCGGACTCCGTCACGAGCTGGCGCGTCTTCGTCCACGGCGTGACCCGCGACCTCGAAGGCGGGACGCTCGAGGCCGAAGCGAAGAGCGTCAAGGACCTCATGGTCCGGCCGTACCTGCCGCGCTTCTTCCGCGAGGGCGACACGGCCGAGCTGCGGGTGATGGTCAACAACGCCGGCACGGCGGCCCTCGCAGGCGAAGTGACGCTCGAGATTACCGACCCCCTGACCGGGGAGAACCTGGCCCCGGCGTTCGGGCTTCCGGCGGCCGTGCCGGCCCGGGCGTTCAAGGTCGAGGCGGGGGGCGGGACGCCGGTCGTCTTCCCGCTGGCCGCGCCGGCCCGCGTGGGGACCGTCGCCTTCAAGGTCGTGGCCAAGAGCGGGACGCTGTCGGACGGCGAATTGAGGCCGCTCCCGGTCCTTCCGGGACGGATGCATCTCGTCCAATCGCGGTTCGCGACGCTCAAGGAAGGCAAGACCCGGGAGCTTCGTTTCGACGACATGGCCCGAACCGACGACCCGACGCGCATCAACGAGCAGCTCGTCGTCACGGTCGACGCGCAGCTTTTCTACGGGCTCCTCGACGCGCTCCCCTACCTCATCAACTACCCCTACGAGTGCACGGAGCAGACGCTCAACCGGTTCCTGTCGACCGGCATCCTGACAAGCCTCTACGACAAGTACCCGCAGGTCGCGCTCATGGCCAAGGAGCTGAGCAAGCGGGAGACGGTCTACGAGACCTTCGACGCGGCCGACCCGAACCGGAAGATGGCCCTCGAGGAAACGCCCTGGCTCGAAACGGCCCAGGGCGGCAAGGACGCCGGGATGGGCATCGAGAAGGTGCTCGACCCGCGGGTGGCCAAGGCGCAGAGGGAGACGTCGCTGGGGAAACTCCTCAAGGCCCAGACGTCGCTCGGGGCCTTCCCGTGGTGGCCGGGCGGACCGCCGTCGCCCTACATGACGCTCTACATCGTCCACGGCTTTTCCAAGGCGGTCGAGTTCGGGGTCGAGGTGCCCAAGGACGCTGTCGTCAGGGCGTTCGATTATCTCCATCGGCACTACCTCGACGAGATCGTGTCGATGCTCATGGCCCACGACTCGGGTTGGGAGTTCGTGACCTTCCTCAACTACACGCTCAGCAATTTCCCCGACGTATCCTGGACGGGCGGCGTCTTCACCGATGCGGAGCGCCAGCGGATGCTCGATTTCTCCTTCAAGCATTGGAAGGACCACTCCCCTTATCTCAAGGGATATCTGGCGCTTACGCTCAAGCGGGCGGGGCGGGCGAAGGACGCGGCTCTTGTGTGGGCGAGCGTCATGGACAGCGCCAAGACGACCGTCGACGAGGGCACGAGCTGGGCCCCGGAGGACCGCGGCTGGCTCTGGTACAACGACACGATCGAGACGCACGCGTTCGCCCTGCGGACGCTCATGGAGCTCGAGCCGGCCGACGCGCGGAGCGAGGGGCTCGTCCAGTGGATCTTCCTCAACAAGAAGCTCAATCACTGGAAGTCGACGCGGGCCACGTCCGAGGTCATCTACTCGGTGGCCTGGTTCCTGAAGCAGACGGGCGCGCTCGGCGTCCGGGAGACGATCACCGCCGAGGCGTGCGGCACGAAGACGACCTTCACGTTCGAGCCGGACAAATACACGGGCAAGAAGAACCAGCTCGTCATCGCCGGCGACAAGCTCGGGCCGGAGTGCGCCACGGTCAAGGCGACCAAGGGCGGCAAGGGCATGGCCTTCGCCAGCGCGACCTGGCACTTCAGCACGGACAAGATGCCGGAGAAGGGCGACGGCGATCTGTTCGCGGTCGAGAGGACCTATTTCAAGCGCGAGAAGAAGGGCGAGGAGGTCGTCCTGAGGCCTCTCGCGGAGGGCGCGGCGCTCGCCGTGGGCGACGAGATCGAGGTGCGCCTGTCGATCCGGGCCAGGCACCAGGCCGAATACGTCCACCTGAGGGACCCGCGGCCGTCCGGATGCGAGCCGGTGACGCTCAGGTCGGGCTATAGGTGGGACCTCGGGCTCGGGCGCTATGAGGAGATCCGGGACAGCGGCACGAACTTCTTCATGGAGTGGCTGCCCCAGGGCGAGTACACGCTGACGCACCGGATCCGGTGCGCCATGGCCGGGACGTTCAAGGCCGCGCCGGCGACCCTGCAGTCGATGTACGCCCCCGAATTCGCGGCTTACTCGGCCGGAGCGTTGGTAACGATCAAATAGGAAAAGAAGGGGTCAAACCTTAATTCTTATAATTTCTATCCAATCGCACGTTTTGCCATGTCGAAAGAACCGGCAAATATTATAAGAATTAAGGTTTGACCCCGTCTTTCCCAAGGGCACGCGGTTGACAAGGGCCGGTTGGCGCAATACCATCCTCACCATGAACCCCCATCGCACACGGACCGACAGAATCAGGCCGTTATCCAGGATCGCCGGGGCGGCCCTCATCCTGGCCCTCCTCCTCCCTCTCGCCGCTGCCCCCGCCGCGGTCCTCCCGCCAGACTTCGACGCCGTCGTCTCCCGGGCCATGAAGACCTTCGAGGTGCCCGGCATGGCCGTCGCCGTGGTCAAGGACGGCCAGGTCATCCTGGCCAAGGGCTTCGGCGTGCGCAAGCTCGGCGAGAAAGCCGCCGTCGACGCCCGGACGCTCTTCGGCATCGCCTCGAACACCAAGGTCTTCACGGCCACGGCCCTGGGCCTCCTCGTCGAGGAGGGCAAGATCGAGTGGGACGCGCCGGTCACGCGCTACCTGCCCTGGTTCCAGATGTGGGACCCCTACGTCACGCGGGAGATGACCGTCCGCGACCTCCTCGTCCACCGGAGCGGCCTCGGCCTGGGCGCCGGGGACCTGCTCCTCTGGCCGGAGACGACCTATACGCGGGGCGAGATCGTGAGCCGCCTCCGCTTCGTCCGCCCGGCGACGAGCTTCCGCAGCGCCTACGCCTACGACAATATGCTCTATATCGCCGCGGGCGAGGTCATCGAGGCCGTGAGCGGCAAGACCTGGGAGGATTTCGTCAGCGAGCGGATCCTGAAGAAGGCCGGCATGACCTCGAGCCGGCCGCGCCATTCGGCGGCGATCGCCGGCCGGAACGTGGCCATCCCTCACGCCGCCCTCGAGAAAGGCCCGACGCCGGTCGGGATCGACGAGAACGACCACATGAACCCCGCCGGCGGCATCCTCTCGTGCGCCGACGACATGGCCCGGTGGATGCTCATCCATCTCGGCGAGGGCGCTCTCCCGGGCGGCGGCGCGCTCTTCAGCGACAGGACGGAGCGGCAGCTGTCCACGCTCGTGACGCCTATCCCGATCGGCGATCCGGCGCCCGAGCTTGCCGACCAGCGCATGAACTTCAGCGGCTATGCCCTCGGATTGAGGGTCAACGACTACCGCGGCCGCAAGCTCGTCAGCCACACCGGGGGCCTGTCGGGCTACGTCTCGAAGGTCGTCATGGTCCCCGAGCTCGAGCTGGGAGTCGCCGTCCTGACCAACCAGGAATCGGACGAGGCCTACAACTCCGTCATCTACGCCGTCCTCGACCAGGCCATGGGCGCTCCGGCAACGGACTGGCCGGCCGCCTACATCAAGGTGCGGGAACGGGGGAAGGCGCGGACGGCCGACCAGCTCAAGGCCGCGGCTTCGAAAAGGGACGCCGCGGCGAAACCGTCTCTCCCGCTCGCGGACTACGCGGGGGCCTACGAGGACGTCTGGTACGGGCCGATCGTCATCATGGCCGAGGGCACGGGCGTCGCGGCCAGGCTCGTCATGAGCTTCGCCAAGACGCCCGGCATGGCCGGCGACATGGAGCACTGGAGCCGGGAGACGTTCGTCGTCCGCTGGCGCGAGCGGGCGCTCCGGGCCGACGCCTATGTCACCTTCGTCCTCGATCCCGACGGCGCGATCTCCGAAGCGCGGATGAAGCCCTTCTCGCCCGACACGGATTTCAGCTACGACTTCCAGGACCTGCTGCTGAAGCCGGTGAAGCGATGAACCGCCGTCGGTTCGTCCTCGACTCGGCCCTGCTCGCCGGAGGGGCGGTCCTTCTCGGGAGCCCGTTCGCCTGTCGCTCAGGAGCGAAGGCCGCGGCCAAGAGCCGGGTCGTCGCCGCGGCCGCCGACGACATGCTCACCGGCCTCGATTACACCCCCGCCGCCGTCCACCGCGCCTTCGAGGCCGGGCTCAAGGAGCTCACCGGGGAGCGGACTCTCGCCGGCGCCTGGTCGTCGCTCATCTCCCCCGACGACGTCGTCGGCATCAAGATCAACTGCATCGGCGCCCCGCGTATCTCCTCGTCAATGGCCTCTATCAACGAGACGATCGCCGGTCTCAAGAGCGCCGGTGTCCCGGAGAACGCCATCGTCATCTGGGACCGCATGGACCGCGACTTCCGCAGGACGGGACTCGCCATCAACCGCGGCTCGACCGGCGTCCGGGTCCAGGGCTGTTCGATCCCCTGGGAGGGCGTCGTGCCCTGGGTCGCCGGCTATGACAGGGGCGTTCATGTGTCATTCGAGGACGGGACCCTCAGGAAATTCAGGGAGCTGGCCGCCCGCGGCTTCACCAAGAGCGCCTCACACCGCGAGATCTTCAACTCCGTCACCTGGCTCTGGACGCTCATCGAACAGGGCGACGAGAAGGCCCGGAAATACGAGAAGGAGATCCGCCGGCTCTACATGGACTACGCCGACCGTGAGGGCATCAGGCGGATCGCCGACGAGATCGCCGGCGAGTTCGACGGCGTCACGATCGAGGACGAGGAGAAGTCGTTCCTGGCCGAGCTCGTGACGAAAGACATCACCAAGCTCGTCAACATCGCCGTCCTCAAGCACAACGAGGACAGCGGCGTCACGTGGGCCACGAAGAACATCGCCCTGGGGGTGACCACGAACAAGGTCCGCTTCCACATCGACTACTGCGAGAAGGCCATCCCCGTGATCCTGGCCCAGCCCGCCATCAAGGACAAGACGGTCCTCCACATCGGCGAGGCGGCCAAGATCTCGACGGTCAGCGTCGCCGGGGCCCAGATCGCGCGCGACAACCGCATCTTCTTCAGCCGCGACCCCGTGGCCATGGACCGCATCGGGCTCGACATCCTCGAGGAGAAGCGGGCGGCCCAGGGGCTCGAGTCGATCCGGGGCATCGCCACCCACGTCGCCGCCTGCGCGCGGGCGGGGCTGGGGACGGACGACTTGGCGAAGATCGACCTGCGGCAGATCAGGGTTTAGGGGGAAAGGACTAGCGGGGCAATTCGGCCAGGAGCGCGCGCAGGGCGTCGGGCGTCCCGTAGCTCTGAACCCAGCGGCCTTCGAGCTTGGCCGGGAAGGCGGTGTCGCGGGCGAGCATCTTGCGGTAGACGTCGGCCGCGTAGGCCTTGTCGGCGTCTTCGAGCGTCGGCCACCAGGTCAGGTAGAGGAACATGACGTTGATGTTGATCGTCTCGTCGGCCGGCTTGAACGTGAGGGCCTGGCGGAAATAGGCCTTGGCCCGGTCCTGGTAGGTCATGAGGGGGAAATTGTAGAGGAGGTAGGCCGACCCCATCTCGTATTGGGTGCCCGCGTCGATGGGGTTCGCCGCGATGGCCTGGCCGTAATGGGCGACAGCCCGGTCGCACAAGGTATCGCGATCCTCGTCGCGTCCGGATTCGTTCGCGACGCGGGCCATCTCCATGTAGAGGCGGGCCAGCTCGACCTGGAAAACGGCCCGGGGCGATGTCGCGGCGGCCTTCCCGAGGCGGGCCTCGAGGGCCGGGAACGCGCTCTCGACGCTCCGGGCCTCGGAACGGGCCTGACGGTAAGCGGCGAGGTGCCGGAAGCCCAGGAAATCGCGCACGGCGGGAACGAAGATGACGACGGCCAGCAGCCCGGCCGCAAGCCGCCCGAGGAGCTTGCCCGGGGATATGTACCCCTGGTACATGTCCCCTTTCTTGGATGATCTCTTCCTGTCGGGACCGGCGGGGACACGTACCTCCGGTACATGTCCCCTCTCCTTGCCCAGCACCGCCACCCCGAGCATCGCCAGCGTCGTGAAATAAACCGCGTTGGCGGTGATCTGCAGGTTGAAATCCGTGAATCCGTGAAGGAGGATGGCCGTGACGCCCAGCAGCGCTCCCAGGCCGATGCCCTTGGCGAACGAGCCCCGCCTCCGGCGCCACATCGCGGCGAGCCAGATGACGAGGCCGATCCCGGCCAGGATCAGCGCCCCTCCTCCGATAACCCCGTTCTCGGACGCGTATTCCAGATAGTCGTTGTGGGCGAAGGACAGCCTCAGCCGGTCGTCGACCTTCTCGTACATGGCATAGGCGTTGACGTAGGTCCCCTTGCCCGTCCCGCTCCACGGGAAATCGCCGATCATCTCGACGGTATTCCTGTAAAACGTCCTGCGGGTCTCGGCCGTGATGTCGACTTCCGAGAATCGCCGGATGACGGGACCGATGCCGATCCAGACGGCCGCGGCCAGGACGACCATGACGACGAGCCGCACCATTTGTCCAAAGCGGCGGCGTTCGCCTCCCGAGCCCCTCCCCTCCCCGTCCTCACCGGAGAACTCCCGCCACGAACCAGCGGCCACAGCGGCCAAAACAGCGCTGACGGCCAGGACGATGATGCCCGACCTCGACTTGGAGAAGATGAGGCCGACCCCGATGAAGACGGGGACGAGGCCGAGCAGGAACGTCCACTGGAGGCTCTCCTGCCCGAACCAGAGGATCTTCCGCCGGAGCGACAGCCCCTTTTCCATGGCGAAGTAGCGCGCTTTGACCAGGAGATAGCCCAGGCTCAGCGGAAAAGCCATCTCCAGGAAGCCGGCGAAATGGTTTCGGTTGACGTACGTGCCCGTGACCGAGCCCAGGTTGTAGCGCTTCGGACGGCCGAGGAGCATCTCGTGGCCGCTGAAGGTTTCGGCCATGCCGTAGAAGGATTGGAAAAGGGCCGAGGCGAGGATGACGACGACGAGGATCTCGGCCCGGCCGCGGGAGCGGACCGTGCGCAGGACGAGGTAGCCGAAGAGGCCGTAGCAAATGATGAGAATGAGCTCGGAGACGGTCGCGCTCGGCGAGAGCGACAGGGTCAACCACGAGGAGGGGGCGATGATGGCGTCGCGCACCAGCCCGGCGTAGATGGCGTAGGCCCGCGGCGACAGGACGCCTACGATGGAGGCCGGAAGCGGGACGATCTGGAGGAGGGACAGGCCCAGAAAGGCCCCGATCAGCGTTTTGAAGGATCGGGGCAGCCGGCCGGCCAGGCTGGCGTTCTCCCCTTCGAACGCGAATTCCGCCCGCAGCGTCTTTCGCCGGCCGAAGAGCCGACCCCCGATATAGAGAACGAAAAGCCCGATCGTGCCCGCCTCAAAGACGAAGACGGACCATTCCTCGACCGAGCCGATGGGCAGGGGGACGAAAACGAGGACCGCACAAAGTCCCCAAAAGACGATATGATCGATCAATTCGTTCCCCTGGGGGGTATCATATGAGAAAAAAAAGGTTTGATCCCGTCTTTACCGGATCGGCGAGGGCTCGTTATCCACGATCAGGAAGTACAGGCCGACGCCGATGACGGACACGACCACTATCCGCCCCGCGACCGAGCTGAAGAAGCCCTTCTTCTTCAGGGACGCTTCGCCAGCTTCCTGCCCCGCCCCCGCGCCCGGCGCGAGCGCGATCGAGAGCTTGCCCAACTCACCGGCCTTCACATAGAGGGCATACTCGAGGTTGAAATCGGCCTGCCCGGACGTCACCCCGACGATATAGCGGCCCTCCGGGATGCCGGCGATCGAGTACATGCCGTTCGCATCGGTCGGCCCGCTGGCCAACTCCTTCATATCCGTGCTGTTGCGGAGCTTGACCACCGCGCTCGCGACAGGGGTCTTTACGTCTTTGGCGTAGACGAAGCCGGCGAGAGAGCCATTGTCCGCGGCCGGGGCCGGGCTTGGGTAAGCGGGCAGCCCGGCGGGCATCGCGAAGACCGCGAACGCCGCCAACACCGCAAAAACGACGCACTTAGGCCTTCCCAGTGAATTGATGGTCATATGGAAATCCCCTTTCTGCGGAGCCCCGTCGCTCCCGAAATCGCGCCCCACTTCGCGATATTGACAATCCTGGCCGACCCTGTCCGGACCGGCCTTCAATCCCTGATTCAGTCGATGATCGGAGACGCCTCGCCTTCGCTGAGAGCGATGGCGAACAGCGTAACCTCAACGGCCGTGATGATGGTCAGGATGCCCGCGGGCGATTTGAAGAAATCGACGATCGAGGCCTTCTTGTTGTATTCGCCGCTTCCCTGCTGAAGCATCACGGGAGAATCTCCCAGCTTCATGGCCACCGAAAGCTTGGCCAGCGCGTCGGCCTTGATCATGATGCTGTAGTGGAAGTTGTATGAACCGCTGGGGCCCAGGACGCCCATCACGTAGCGTCCTTCCTCGATCGCCGGGATTCTGTACATCCCTTCCGGATCGGTCGGGTCGCTCGCGTATTCCTTCATGGTAGCCACGTTCCGGAGCTTGACGATGGCGTTCCGGACGGGGGTCCTCATGTCTTCATTGTAGATGTGGCCGGCCAGCGCCCCGTTTCCCCTCGGAGCCGCGGCGGCGATCTGGGCCACAGGCACAGTCAAAAGCACCAGCGCTCCGACCAGAAATACGGCTAATGTCTTCTTCATGATGTGCCTCCCCAACAAGGCTCTACGATAGTTATAAGATAATAAACGGCTTATGTCAAGTGGGAAGTTCAGTCCTGCCACTCCACTCAATGAGGCCGCAGGAGGAGCGTCGTTCTCAGCGGACGGGAGAGGCTTCTTTCGTCAGCTCATAGATGCCGAAACCGATGCCGGCGCCGGTCGCCACGAGGACCAGGATCCCCCCGGGAGTCTTGAAAAACCCCTTCTTGTCCCCGCCGCCGTTGCCGCCTTTGCCCTCGAGCATCCCGCCGGGCATCATCTCGACGGAGAGCTTGGCCGTTTCGCCGGCCTTGATGTAGACCCCGTAGTTGAGATTGAAATCCCCGGCGGCCGTGGTGACGCCCAGGGTGTACCAGCCTTCCTCGATCATCAGGATCTTGTAGCCGCCCTTGGCATCAGTCGGCTGGCTCGCGTATTCCTTCTGGGTATTGAGGTTCCTGAGCTTGACGACGGCGTTGGCAACGCGCGACCTCATGCCTTCGGAGTACACCGTTCCCTGAAGCGTGCCCTGGCGCGCGAAGGACGTCTCCTGTGTTTGAGCGAGACTCGGCAGCGGGATCGTCAGCAGGAGAAAAGCCGCGACCAGCCCGCCGGCCAGAATCCTAGACCTAAACGCGCCTATTCTTAACATCGGGGACTCCTTGTCGTCATTATACAACCTATTTAGTCGCCCAAGTCAAGTATTAGTTGACTTTTAGGACGGTCGTATGGCCTGAGCCCAGCCGGTGTCCCCCTTTTTCGCCCGCCGACACTCCCCCCGGCCTGGGCCTTGCGGTTGACCGGCGCGGCATCCCGAGCAGCCGCTGGGTCCACGTCTTGCGCCGCAGCGGGTTCTCGGGTTCCCCCCAGTCCGGCAGGGCCTTGTTGTCGAGGATGGCCCTCGGCACCTCGGTGACCATGGCCCGGGCCTTGCTCTCCCCGACGATCTTCGCGGCCGCCTCGACGGCCCGGCTGAGCCCGGGCGGCCGCCCGATGGCCCCGTGCGCGTCGCTGGCGATGATGTGGACGAGGTTGTTGACCATGAACATGCCTGCCGTCGTCCGCACGTCCTTCCCCAGCTCGCCGGTCAGGCTCGCCGCGGTCACCTGGGCAGCGCAGCCCATGGAGACGAACTCGAACAGGAGCTCGGGGCGGGCGGCGAAGCCGCGATTTCGCTCCGGGTGGCTGATGATGGGCACGAAACCCTTGCCCATGAGCTGGGCCAGCATATTGGCCGCGCCGACCGGCACGCCGTCCGAAGCGAACTCCAGAAAAACGTAGCTCGTCTGGTCGACCGTGAACCGGTATTTCTCGACGGCCCGGACGACCTCGGCATGGACGAAGACCTCGGCCCCCCAGTGGAACTCGAGGCCGATCCCCGCCGCCCTCACCACCTCGTCGAACTCGACCATCCTCCGGTGCAGCACTCCGAGGTCGTTGTCGTGGCGGGTCATCCGGAACATGTGGGGCGTCAGGCAGACGGTCTTCGTCCCGTCCTTCTCGGCGATGCGGCACATGGCCCGGGCCTGGTAGAGATCGTCCGGCCCGTCGTCCCAGTCCCAGAGGAAGTGCGTGTGGAGGTCGATCACGCCGAATGATACCTGTGATAATAATCCTTGTAGTAATACGCCCCGTGGTGCGGCACCGTGACGTTGTTGATGATGACGCCGATCGTCCGCACCTTGAGCATATCCAGCTTCTCCCGCGCCTTCTTCAAGGCCTCGCGCGAGGTCTTGTCGCCGTGGACGATGAGGACCATGCCGTCGACCTTGGCCCCCAGCACGAGCGCGTCACTGATCTCGAGCATGGGCGGCAGGTCGAAGAGGACGAAGTCCGATTCCTCGCTCATCATCTTGATAAACCGGGTCATTTTGTCCGATCCCAGGAGCTCGGCCGGATTGGGCGGGACCGGCCCGGCGTTGACCAGGAAGAGATTGGGGATCTCGGTCGATTTAACCACGTCCTTGACCGGAATGGAATCGGTCAGGTACGTCGTCAGCCCGTAGGTGTTCTTGACCTTGAACAGCCGGTGCTGGCGCGGCCGCCTCAGATCGGCGTCGACGACGAGCACGGTCTTGCCCGACTGGGACAGGGTGACCGCCAGATTGGCCACGGAAACGGTCTTCCCCTCCCCCGGCATGGCCGAGGTCACGGCGATCGTCTTGACCGGCTTGTCGGCCGAGGACAGGAGGAGCGCCGTCCGTATCGAGCGGTAGCTTTCGGACAGCCGCGAGTTCGGGAAGAAATGCGGCACGAGCTCGATCGTCCCGGGGCGCTCGGACTTCTCGACCTCGGCGACGAAAGGACCGGACGCGGCGCCGCCCCCGGCGCCCTCGGCCGCCGCCGCCTCCGCCTCCGCCCCCGCGCCCGCCGCCAGCCGGGGCGGTTCCTTCTTGCCCTTCAAGCTCCGCCCGTAGTAGTAGGCCTTGTTCGCGCCCTCGAGGCTGAACTTGGGCACGACGCCGAGCGTCGGCAGTCCGGCATACCTCTCGACGTCCTCGCTCGTCTTGACGCTGTTGTCCAGGAAATCGAACAGGAACGCCAGCCCCACTCCCCCGCCCAATCCCAGGATGAGCGCCAGGATCAAGTTCCTTTTCTTGTTCGGGCTCGACGGCCGCACGGGCACCCGGGCCCTGTCGACGACCCGGATGTTCGACGTCCGCAGCCCCTTGAGCCGGGCCTCGACCCCCGTCTCGCTCTCTCTCCGCAACAGCGAGTCGAGGAGCGTCTTCTTGTTCTGGATCTCGACTTTGAGTCCGTTGTAGAGCACCGCGCTCGAGTTCATCTTGAAGGCCTCGCCCTTCTGCGCGTTGAACTCGGCCTCGAGCGACCTTTCCATGTTGAGGGCCGTCTGGAATTCCGAGTAGGCCCCCTTGACCAGGTTCTGGGTCTCGTCAGCGAGCGACCTGCGGGCCGATTCCATCTCGACCTTCATCCGCTGGAGCTCGGGGTAATCCGGCTGGAAGCGCTCCTCCATCTTCTGGGTCTCCCGCTTGAGCCGGACGTAGTCTTCCCTCAGTCTCTGAATGAGGGGATTGGTGATGGCCTCGGGCACGTAGTCGGGGCTGACGTTCTTCAGCCCGTTCCAGGTCGCTTCCTTCTGCGAGCGCTCGATCTGGGCCCCGGTCAGGGCCGTGTTGAGCTGGCTCAGGCGGTCGATGACCGTGGTCTCGTTGTCGCTCAGGGCGATGATGTTGGCCTCGGCCTCGAAGCCCTGGAGCTGGTTCTCTTTCGCTTCAATATCGCTCTGGAGCCCCTTGATCTGCCCCGTGAGGAAGGTCGTCGCCTGCTCGGTCGCGGCGTACTTCATGTTGATGTTGAGGTCGATGAAGGCCGCGGCCAGGTCGTTGACGCACTCGGCCGCGAGCTTGGGGTCGCGGGCCGCGAACGAAACGTCCACCAACCGCGTCAGCCGCACGGGCTTGACCGAGAGCCGCCCCAAAAATCCGTCGATCAGCCCCTCCCGGAAGACGTGATCGGTCGGGTCGATGGGCTTCTTGCGTTTCTCCGGCTTGCCCACGAACTCGGGATCCTCGTAAAGCTTGAGCCGCTCGATGACCGTGTCGGCCAGGCCGCGCCCGCTCAGGAGCCGGTACTGCGTCTGATAGAAATCGTCCCGCATCGACTCGATCTGGAGGACCTGCTCGAAGGAGAGGATATTCGGCTCCTTCTCGATGAGGAGCTGGGATTTGGCGGTATAGACGGGCTTCTGGATGAAGGTCCAAAAGGCGCCCAGGATGAAGACGCCAAGCGCGACCGAGAGGATCGTCCCTTTGCGCCGGAGGAGGCGTTCCCAGTACTCGCGGAGGTTGATCTCCTGCGCCTCCGCGACTTCATAATCCGCTAACTGTATCTCATTCCCGTTCTTCATCGCTGCTCCCTACCAAAAGCTCTCCGGCACAAAAACCACATCGCCTTCCTGCAGCTTGATGTCTTTCTTCTTGCCTTTGATGACATCCTTCAGGTTGACCTTGATCTTCTGCTCTTTCCCGGTCTTGTCCTTCCGCGTGATCGTTATCGATCCCTCTTTTGCCCCCTCGGCCAGTCCCCCCGCGTCTGCGATCGCCTGGAGGAGCGTGATCCCCTCCGACAGCTTGGACTTGACCGCCCCGGGCCTCGTGACCCGGCCCATGACGAAGACCCGGATCTCCCTGTCCACCGGCACGTTGATGACGTCGTTCGGTTCTATGGGGAGATTGAGGGCCTGGTTGCCGTTGACGAGCAGGTCCTTGAGGTCGATGGCGACGGTCGAAGTCTGGCCGTCCGGCCCCTCGCGCAGGATGAAAACCTCGTTCCCGGCCGTCTCGCTGAACCCGCCGGCCATGGAGATGATCTGCAGCAGGTTCTTGCGGCCGACGAGCTCGTAACTCCCGGCTTTCTCGACCGCCCCGATGACGGCCACTTGCTGGTTCTTGTATTCCTTGATGAAGATCGTCACCTGGGGGTTCTTGACGTACTTGGCCTGAAGCAGCTCGGTGAGCTTCTGGACGACCCCCTCCTGGGTCAGCCCCTCGACCATAACGCGCCCGAGGAGAGGCAGCGTCATCGACCCGTCCTCCGACACGCGGACCGTCTGGTCGAGCTCCTTGACCTCGAACACCTTGAGCTCGAGGAGGTCCCCCGGCCCGATGCGGTAAGCCCGGACAAAAGCGTCCTTGGCTTCCTGGGGCTTCGCTGGGTCCTGAGCAATGGCCGAGCCGGATGCGGCGGAAAACGCGAAGGCCAGGGCAATAATAACAGTCTTCCTCATCATCTTCTCCATCCGGTTCCCAGCATCCAAGGCTAAAAGTCGTATGTCAAGTTTACCCCAAAAAAGGTCCTTTTGTCATCTTCCGCGTCCAGATTCGAGTCCCGGACCCACCAACTGGCGATGAAACCGAGGGCCACGGTCTTGCGGACCCGGAAGTAGACGCCCCCGGAGTGGACCGAGTATTCGTCGAGCCTTTTGACGTCGGGCCCGCCGCCGCCAACTTCGGGATAACGGTTCCTCCCGATCGAATAATCATAGTCGAACCGGAGGAAGCTCACGGGATAAACGGACAAGCCCGCTCCCGGCCGGCTCTCGATGTAGTAGGGGTTGTTGTACCAAAGCGAGAACCGGACGTCTCGTACATATGATCCGCGGATGACGAACGGTTTAGCCAATCTAATGGAGAGCTGCGAATCACCCACGATCCCCTGATAATCGGGCCCGTCCGCAGCCCTCACGTCGAATTTCTTATATCCGACACGAACCCGCCCTCTCACTCTCCGCCCGAGACGCGAGAACTCGATCCCGGCATAGGCCGCCCCGCTGCGGGAATCGCTGACGGCCGCCTGTGGCGTGAATTCAAAGCTGTAATCGCCGTACTCGAAATCGAGGAAGATCCGCCGTTGCGACGAAGCCTGATAATGGAACGATAGGTTAGCGTAGCTCTCCTGCCTATTCAACCTCTCCCGGACGTCGAAATTATCGCCATAGACGACACTCGCATAGTCGTATTTCACAGTTCGATAGCCCAAGGAAAACGATGTCTTCCAGGCCATTTTGACCAGCGCTGACCCGCCGTACCCCACCTCAGTCCGCCTCGGCCGGATGTCGATCTCCGTGTTCCAGCGCTCCCTTGCGTCCGAGTAGAGGCCCTCGACGCTGAAGAAGACATTCTTGAGGCTGAGCTGGGCCGCCCCGCTGAAGTAATAATTCCAGGTTCTCTCCTGCTCTGTCTTCGAATACCAGACGTATTGGGGTGATCCGTACGCGGATAAAACAAATTTCCTATGGATCGGAAGATAGATCGTCGCGGCCGGCCCGGCCGTTAAAGTGAAGTCCTTGATAGGGTCGCTTGGATCGTAAAAGACGTTCGAATCGACCCCCGCGTTCGATATGACGAGCTGCGGCTGGATGCGGAACGGGCCGAAATGCCAGGGCGTCTCCCGCAGCTTCCGCTCGAGATCCAGGCCCTTCCACGTTTCGGCCGAAACCGTGGCTGCCGCGCCCGCCAGCAGGAGAATGCCGGCGACCAGTATCCTCCGTCCTCGCATGCGCGGCGTCATCATCATGTTATTCCTACCAATTCCCCGGTCCGGGCCTCGTCCCGCCCCCGAGCGCCTGGGGCTTGTACGTCGGCACGATGTCCATAAGGCCGCTGATGATATGGCCACGGTCGCCCTCATCGCCGCCTATGTTGATGAGTCTCTCGATCCTATGGAACGTTTCCTCGTCGGGCCCCGTCTTTGGATTCCTCGCCTTGAAGATCCTGGCGTGTTCGGTCGGCTCCGACCCCTCCTCGGCGCTCAGCAGCTCTTCGAAGAGTTTCTCGCCCGGTCTGAGGCCGCTGAAGACGATCGGGATGTCCACGTCGGGTTCATGACCGCTGAGCCGGATCATCTCCCGTGCCAGATCGAGGATCTTGATCGGCTCGCCCATGTCCAGGATATAGGCCTCCCCCCCTTCCCCGATGGCCGCCGCTTCGAGGACCAGCAACACCGCCTCCGATGTGGCCATGAAATATCTCTTCATCTCAGGGTGGGTCACCGTCACGGGCCCGCCCCGCTTGATCTGGTCCGCAAAGACCGGGATAACGCTTCCCCGGCTGCCGAGCACATTCCCGAACCTCACCGAAATGAACTTCGTGCCGTTCCGCCGGTTGAGGATCCGAAGCATCTCCTCCCCCACTCGCTTGGTCGCGCCCATGACGCTCGACGGATTGATGGCCTTGTCCGTCGAGATGTAGACGAATTTTTCCACACCGAACTTCAGGGCCAGCTCACCGAGGACCTTGGTCCCGAGGACGTTGGTTTTCACGGCTTCTTCCGGGTAGCTCTCGAGTATAGGGACGTGCTTATAAGCGGCCGCATGCAGGATGATCTCCGGCCGGAAATCGGCCAAGACGCTCTCGATCTTGGCCCGGTCCCGGATGTCCGCCATCACCGGGAAGATCTCCGTCGCCGCCCCGCGGAATCGATTCATCAAGTAAAAAAGCTCGGTCTCATCGATATCGAGCAGGGCGGTCGAACGCGGCTCGAACTGGAGCACCGTGCGCGTCAGTTCGCTTCCGATGGAGCCGCCGGCTCCCGTGATGAGGACCCGCTTCCTATTCAGGAATGCACGGATCGCCTGAAAATCGATCTCGACCTTCTCCCGCCCCAAGAGGTCCTCGACCTGGACCTCTTTGATATCGGAGAGGGTCACGTTCCCGTCAACGAGGTCGAGGAGGCCGGGGAGGATCTTGACCTTGGCCGGCCCCGAATTCCGGATGATCTCCATAATGGCCCGGATATCCTCGGAACGAACAGACGGGATGGCGATCAGCACCTCATCGATGGCGTTCACCTTCAACAATTCCGGGATCTCGTGCCTCGTCCCGAGAACCTTTATGCCGTGGATGCTCATTCCCATCTTAGAGGGATTATCGTCGATATAGCCGATGGGGAAGTATTTGGATTTCCTGTTGACCAGCATGTCCCGTCCAATGGTGCTTCCGGCATCGCCAGCCCCGACGATCACAATCCGCGTACGCCCCTGTCTCAACTTCCTAGACTTGCTAAGGTACTCGATTAGAGCTCTCTTGGAGATGCGGAGCAAGCCGAGGGCGCCCAGCGTGATGACATAATCAACGAGCATCACAGCCCGCGGAAAGCCAGCAAACGGACCTCGGATCCGAAAGCTCAGAAAGATCGTTGCCAGGACAAGAGAGGAGGTCGAGACCGCCGCGATAAGTTTGATCAGATCGCTGAGCCCGAAAAAACGCCAGGATATCTTGTACATGCCAAAAACGGCAAGGGACAGTATTCTTATGGTCAGAATCAGTCCAAAATAAGCCGGGAATCTTAAAACTTGCTCGGCTGGGATCGAGCCGTCGAACCTCAGCCAAAACGACGCGTAAAGTGAGAACGCTATTATGAGCGAGTCGGCGAGGAAGAAAAACACGCGCCTCTTGAGCGGCGTCGTTCGGACAATGCGTTTTCCTGGCATCAAAAGACGCATATTCATTTCATCAAACCTCTTCATCGAAAGATGCTTTGCGTGGGGCTCGAAATAGTCCCCCCCGCCCGAGGTCATGGTCTATCATCTGGCTTCCTGAAGTCAAGCGTAGCCATAGCCGGGAAGTCCTCTTCACTCGAAATATTGCACATGGCCCAAACACGTCTTGGAGCGCAAAAATGGCATCCTTCTCGTCTTCAACCTAGGCCCTTTCCGCGATAGCGCATGCCTCTGACAAGATGGCCGTAGATCACGAACAGGAAGAACCAACTTATCAACACCGCTATCACCACTTCAAGACCGAACCTTCTGATTATCAGAACGCTCACGCCCACCATCAGCTGAACAAAGCCATAACCCGCGGATATCCGCCAGTGCGGAATCTGCATCTCATTGGCCAGTAGTTGATAAACGTGCCGTCTATGGGGTTGAGCTAGATTCTCGCCAGCGCGCAGCCGGACAATCATCGTCGTGAGTTCATCGGCATAAAATGGAAATAAGAAAGAGGCCAGGCAAATAAAATCCAACAATGTGCGGGATGCCAGGTAAACCGAGCCGGCAAATACTCCGCCTAATAAGACACTGCCGACGTCACCCATAAAAACCCGCGCCCGGGGCAGGTTGAACGGCAGAAAACCCAGGCAGGCCAAGGCCATGCAAGCCGTTAGGAGACCAACGTCGGGGTGATCTTTATAGGTTGCAAAGGCCAGCAGACCGAGCCCGATAGTACCGCTGATTCCTGCGATGCCATTGATTCCATCCATGAAATTATAGAAATTGGCGGTCCCGACGATTAGGATAATCCAAAAAAGCACCATGAGAATGCTTGGTTTGCCTTGGGAAATCCCGCCCCCTGTACCCATCACCAGTGCCCCGATCAGGACGAATTGCGCCGGCAATCGCAGCTTAGGTGAGATTTCGACATGATCTCCGTGGAGCGACAGCCCAGCCATAATTCCCAACGGCAACCAAAAGTAAACGGGTAACTGTAAGCCAACGGCTGTCACCAGAAACGCCGCTGCGATTCCTACGCCTCCGCCCTTGGGCGTGGCCCGAGAATGTGAACTCCGTATTGTCGGCTGGTCAACGAGCCCCAAGCGACAGCCGAACCGACTTACCACAAAGGCGCCGAGAGCACCCAGGACAATGGCAAACAGGCCAAGAGTTATTTCACGTTCCACGTTTCGCCTGTTCTGCTCTATGCCAGACCACTTCGCGCCACAGCCCCTCCGTCAAGCTTACACTGGGCTGGAATTTGAACGCCTCAACGATTCTGCTACTATCATACACATCATCCGCTAACCATTTTTGCGCCATACCGCCCAAGCGCTGTAATCGATTCGTACGTAATCTTAACAAAAGGCCAGAAATTCGGCGCACCGATGAGGCTGAAATGCCAAATGACGGCGTGCGTTTTCCCAATGCCGTTGCCAAGCATTCCACAACTTCACGCATTGTGCACGGGGGGGCAGAGACATTATAAACATTCACACCGGCGGCCCGGCTTTGCACAACCGCCAGACACACCCGAGCCGCGTCTTCTCGATGCAATAAGCTTTTACGATTCGAACCGTTCCCGATCCAAATAAAACGTCCCCGATCGATCGTGCGCATCAATCTTGCCACATTACCCGGATCCCCCTCGCCGAATAACGTAGCCAAGCGCAGAATAGTGAGGCCCATACCTGACGCCTCAGCAATTTCACTCGCACGCTGTTCGGCATTATACTTGCTCTCCGCATACGGCCCTTGCGGCCAGCAACCCGAGTCTTCTGCCCCGCCGTTCCGACTGCCGCCATAAACCGAAACTGAGCTTATAAGAACGAAATGGCGCACGCCGGCATCTGCGGCGGCTCGGACTGAGTTGGCTGTTCCGATTTCATTAACCAACTTGAACGGGGCACTTGCGGCGTTTGATTTATTAAAGATATGCGCCAGACCGGCGGAATGAATGACGCCGGACACACCGCGAAATATTGGCTTAAGGCTTGCCGGATTGAGAATGTCGGCTGGGTAAATATTCAAGTCGGATGTTACAGCTTTTGGCAATTTATCCGTCGTAACCACAGGCAGATTGGCGGCTAGCGCTTGGCGCACGATTTCGGAACCAAGGAATCCACTTGCGCCAGTGATCAAGAAAGCCGTACTACTCATGGGCTGGGCACAATATTTAGATCCCGAATCAATTCATGGTACTTGTTTATCACGTAACCAGAGGAATATTTCCTCTCAACTGCAGTCCGACCGCGTCTTCCCATTTCAGCAGTAAAGTCAGGATCTTTGTGAGCCTGCAATATGATCTCAACAACTTGATCGGGCTCATTGGGAGGTACCAACCAGCCTACTTTTTCTTCGCTCAATATATACGCTAATTCAGAATCGGGCTCACCGATTGCGAGAATTTGTTTTCCCGCTGCTAGAATATTGTAGGTTCGACTGGGAACACCAAGACCAGACATGCCCTTTATGAGTGAAGACAGAGCAATATCGCATGCATTAAGAAAATTCTGTTGATCATTGCGCGGGCGACTGCCTAAAAAAGTAACGTTTTGAAGTCCAGCTCTTTGGGCCTGATATTCGAGCCACCAGCGCTTATAACCAGAACCGATAAAAAGAAAATGGATATCCTGATGATCCTTGAGCTTGACCATTGCAGTTAGCAGGGATTCAACATCATGTGGATGCCCCATATTACCTGCCCATTGAACGACAAATTTATTTTTCAATCCCAACTCATTCAAGAGCGGATTATCTTCCTTAGGTGCAGGATAGATCAAATCTAAGTCCGCCCAATTGGTGATAACCAATACGCGGTCTAAATGACGCGACATCTTTCCTAATATCCGCACGCGCATGTCCCGCCCCATCGTCACGATTCTTTCTGCCCTGTGGTACAAACGGGTTGTAAGCCAATCTAGAGTATAAAACACAGCACTATTTTTGTGCAGCATTCCTGCGACAACCATAACGTCAGGATAAACATCATCTACGCGGACGATATATTTAGCTCCACGCAAATAACAAGCAACCATCACGGCAAATGGAAGCAAAGGAGGATTCGTCCCAACCAGCACAAGATCGCGTTTCCTTAATGACAGCACTGCTGTCCCAAAAAAGGAAAGACTAAACGTAATCATATTAATGATCCTTGATATAAACCGATCTTTGTTGAATGCCGTTGAACGGCACCTCGTGATGTCCACACCGCGATGATGTTCTATTCGCGGTGCCCGAATCCCACGGTTTGAATAGCTAGCTTGCCCGCAGATTACCTTCACAGCAAACTTAGATGCCAATCCTTCCGCGATTTTGGTCATAAAATAGCCAGTTGATGTTTCCTCTGGATAATAGATTTCAGTAACAACCCAAATTCGATTGCCTCGCAAAAGACATTTCTTGTCGATAAGAGTCTTAGATATCTTCATTCTTTAAACTTTGGTCAAATGCTGGAGGTTACCTCAGAATTCGGGGAAAACGAATCTCCAGGCGATAAAACTTACCACTTATAGTAGGGATACCAGCCACGGTGTTCGTTCATAAAGTCCCGTAACTCTGCTAGCATGGGAGGGTAACTCGATGGAAGAATAAGCGGCAGATCTTTCCGGCAAGAAATCAAGCTTTTGTCGGACGCATGGGTGTCATCAGGAAGAATCCGGAGTTGTTCTTGGTTCCAGACCTTTTGGCAAGCCACCAGAAGTTCGAATTTTGATATTTTCTGGATCATCGCCAGATTGACCAGGCCCGAAACCCCATGGCGGATACAAAGTTCAACAACCTTGGCCAATTCAAGCGTGGTCACTCCAGACCAATAGGCCCTTGAGTATCCTTGAATCGTTCCCTTTTGCATCAGGAACCAATGGAGCAGACCCGTGCCGCTGAGTTTCAACTCCGGGCCAATGATCGATGTTCGTAACGTCAGATCCACGTCGTTGATCACCTCCCCAAGCGCTTTGGTCCGCGCATAGGGAGTATCACCGTCTCGAAAATCGTCCTCCGAATACCCGCCTCGATCCCCGGAGAACACGCAATCGGTACTGATATGCATCAACTTAAAACCGCGTTCCCGGCCCAGACGAGAGAGAAAATGCGGAAGATAGCTATTGACTAGGATTGCCCGGTCCAGCCGATCTTGAGACGCCTGAACCAGCACGCCGACACAGTTGACCACAACATCTGGCTGCCTTTCACGCAGGACAACTTCGACCTTTGCAAAATCGGTCACGTCCAAAGCGATGATGCCTGACGCGCTCTCTATGTCCGCAATGATGATCTCGTATTCAGGTTTCTGCGACAAGTGCTCGGCGATGACATGCCCGGCCATACCCCTGGCGCCCAAGATCAGGATCTTCTTCATAGTCCCTTGCTCCAAACCGTTCGATTTACGTAATCGATATAACTGAAAATAATCCGCACTACTTTTTTCGAAACATTGTCCACCATATAGTCGGAAACCGTTCGGATTCCCCACGGGCAGTCTCGCTCTTGTGCTGTGACAATTCCGATAGCGTTTAGCACGGAATCCTTCTTCAGTCCCGCCATGATCAGAGTGCCTTCGTCCATTCCTTCCGGCCGTTCATGCGCTTGCCGGATCATTACGGCCGGGAATCCGAGAATGGATGACTCCTCAGTAAGGGTGCCACTATCTGAGATGACGCAATAGGCGTTCATCTGCAGATTAATATAATCCAGAAATCCAAACGGCTTCAGTAGCTCAATATTGGCGCCCAAACCACCAATGCCAAGCGCCTCTATTTTCTTGCAGGTCCGCGGGTGCGTTGAGACGATGACCTTGAACCCGTACTGATCACGGAGTGCCTTGAGGGTATCCAAAAGATCCTGAAAGTTAGGTGGCGATTCAATGTTCTCTTCCCGATGCGCGCTGACCACAAAGAACTCCTTGGCCTTCAGCTCAAGCCTCGCAAGCACATCCGAGGTTTCTATCTGCAGACGATGATGATTGAGCACCTCCAGCATGGACGAACCGGTCTTGAAAATCGTCTCCTGCCTGAGGCCCTCACGGATAAGATAACGCCGCGCATGTTCCGTAAGGACCATGTTGATATCGCTCAGATGATCGACGATCTTACGGTTCAGTTCCTCCGGAACCCGTTGATCAAAGCAGCGATTCCCGGCTTCCATGTGGAATACAGGTATCTTACGACGCTTCGCGGAGATGACGGATAAACAGCTATTAGTATCCCCGTATAAAAGCACGGCATCCGGGGCCTCATTCTCTATCACGGCATCCGCCTTAGCGATGATGTTTCCAATGGTTATCGCCGTACTACTGCCAACCGCATCCAGGAAATGATCCGGCTTCCTGATGCCCAATTCGTTAAAGAAGATCTCATTCAGCTCATAATCGGAGTTCTGACCGGTATGCACCAGAACATGATCCGTGTGCTCCTGCAATTCTGCTATGACGCGGCTCAGCTTGATGATTTCCGGGCGCGTCCCGACGATTGTCATGATCTTACGTTTCATCAGACACCTTCTCCATTTGTGTCTCCGGCCAAGGCGCGCTTGATATAATCAAGCTTCGCGAGCAATGCGACCATGTCATTTGTATCTAAACGACGCGTGTTTTCCGACGTATAATCCTCAGCGGCGGAAATATCCTCTTCACCTTCGGCAAAATACTTTTTGTAATTCAAATCACGGCTATCCGGCCTGATCCGGTAGTAATCGCCCATATCATCAGCTCGTGCTCTTTCTTCGCGGCTCACCAAGCATTCATGCTTCTTCTCTCCATGCCGAGTGCCCAGGATATGGACCTTGTTATGGGCGTTGAATATTTTCTTCAACGCCTCGACCAGAGTGAGAATGGTCGCCGCCGGGGCTTTTTGGACGAAGGTATCTCCCTGGCGGCCTTGCTTGAAGGCTGTGAGGACCAATTCAACAGAATCTGGGAGAGACATCATAAAGCGGGTCATCTCCGGATCAGTGATTGTAATCGGCTCGCCGTTCTTGATCTGGCGGACAAAGAGCGGAATCACCGAACCCCGTGACGCCATCACGTTGCCGTAGCGAGTATTGCACATGACCGTGTCTTCTTCCGACAAGTTCCGGCTCATGGCCACCGTTACCTTTTCCATGAGCGCTTTGCTCATGCCCATAGCATTTATGGGGTATACCGCCTTGTCCGTGCTGAGCACGATGACTCGCTTTGCCTTTTGCTGGACAGCTGCCTTTAATGTGTTCTCTATTCCCAGCACATTGGTCTTTACTGCTTCAATTGGGTAAAATTCACAGGAGGGAACTTGCTTCAACGCCGCCGCATGGAAGACGTAATCAACGCCCCGCATCGCGGTGTCAACACTATCAAAATCCCTCACGTCCCCAATGTGAAATTTCAACCGATCACTGCCGTACTTATGCCGCATGTCATCCTGTTTCTTTTCGTCGCGACTAAAGATGCGGATCTCGCCAACGTCCGTGGCTAGCAAGCGAGCTAGCACCGCATTCCCAAAGGAACCAGTACCACCGGTAATCAGAAGGATATTGTTTTTGAACATTTGTTGTCTCCAGGAACCCTTTTTTCCGCAATTGGACGAATTCCGGCCTTACATCCACGGATTTCAGCATTACTAAATATATATCACTTCAATGATCTTCCCATTTGATAAAAAAGCTTTAAATTAATTATCATGATCATTGATAATGGGGGAATACGAATATCAGGGAAGAATAGCAATTGCCATAAATAGCTCCTGTAATTCATCTTTTTCGCCAACTCAGTGAATTCATCGTAACTCATCATGCGCGTGGAGGCATTGAGCGCAGCAAATACCCAGCGTGGTAAAATGTATTTTTTTAATAATTTGCTCCCACGTATTTCGTTTTTGAGCTTCTTCATTCCCTCATAGCCGGTTAATACTTTATTAAGATTGGACGACGTCATTATGGACCCAGGTCTTTTTATATAACCATAAAGCTTGTCTCTGACTATTGCTACCTTTTTGGCGGCTAACAATACCCTCCAAATAAAATGTTGGTCCTCTGAATACTTTATCTTTTCATCAAACCAAAGGTCGTATCTCTCGATAAATTCCCTTCTTACTAACAGCGCCGGCGTGATCAGAACAATCCGACGTTTTAAGTAGCTTAGGAGGATCTTCCGTTGAGGTACTTCACAATCTCCTCTTCTCATGGTCGATCTGCTGAATATCCTCATATCATCAAGTACTTTAAATTTGCAGAAGGCGACATCAGCCCCATATTTAAGACTCGCCCCATATAATCTCTCTAAGAAATCTGGCAAAATGACATCATCTGGATCAACGCAAGTAATCCATTTGCCTTTGCTCTTCCGAATCCCTGTATTTCTGGCTGCGGATAAACCGCTGTTTTCCTGATTGATTAAAGTATATATTATTTTTGCGCTTTCAAGTATCCCAATTGCGATATCAATTGATCTATCTCTGGTCCCATCGTTCACCAGAATTACTTCATAAGAAGAAAACGTTTGGTTTATTACGGATCTTATAGAGTTGGCTATATATTTTTCTACCTGATAAACGGGCATAACTATGCTGATTAAAGGCTGATGTATGGTGACGTTCGCAACTTGGCATAGGAGGTGGGCCATCGGGTAGTGTACGGTCATGTTCGCAGATTTACATGAGGAGGAGGCCATCGTAAACTCTCTTCGATCGCCAAATCTAGAGAGAGGAGACGTTTTACTACGATGGCCCAGCAGCATTATAAGGCACTCTTCAAAAAGGCGCTATTGCAGTTCGTCACGGAGTCAGATCCGTTCCTGGCCATGCTCAAGTGGGTGATGACCGAGATGATGAGGATCGAGGTCGAAGCCAAGGTCGGGGCGGCCAAGGGTCAGCACACGAAGGACCGGACCACGCATTTTTCCGGGTTCCGGGCCCGAAGGGTCGATACCCGGATGGGCACGGTGTACCTGGTCGGGCCCAAGATCCGCAAGGGCGGCTATGTGCCGTTTTTCATCTCGGAGAGGAAGCGATCCGAGTAGGCGCTGATCGCGGTCGTCCAGGAAGCCTTCATCAACGGCGTCTCGACGCGGAAGATCGAGCGCCTGGCCCACGCGATGGGCATCGAGAATATCTCCGCCTCCCAGGTCTCGGAGTTCAACAAGGAGCTCGATGCGCAGGTGGACGATTTTCAGACCCGGCCCTTGGCCGAGGAGTATCCCTTCCTGATCATCGACGCCCTGTATCAGAAGGTTCGGGTCGAGGGGCGGGTCGTCTCGATGGCTGTGATGATCGCCTGCGGGGTCAATCCTGCCGGTTCTCGGGAGATCCTGGCCGTGGAGTCCATGTTCGACGAGTCGGAGGACTCGTGGCGCGTCTTCTTCAGGAAGCTCAAAGCCAGGGGCATGAAGAGGACGGCGCTCTGCATCTCCGACGCCCATGCCGGGATCCAGGCCGCGTCTACAAGGAGTGGCTCGGCGCCTCATGGCAGCGCCGCAAGGTCCACTTCATGCGGAACATCCTGGCCAAGGTCCCGCATAAGGAAAACGGCCGCTTCTCTGCCCATCTGAAGCAGATCTGGCTCGAGCCGGACAAGAAGAGTGCCCGGCGAGCTGCTGCCGCTCTCATCGACGACTACGAGAAGCGGTTCCCCGAGGCCATCCGGTGTCTCCAAGAGGGGCTCGAGGACTCGCTGGCGTTCTATGACTTCCCAGAGGTCGACAAGAAGCGCATTTCCTCGACCAACGGGCAGGAGCGGCTGAACATGGAGATCCGCCGGCGGAGCCGGGTGGTTGGCGTCTTCCCCTCGGTCGAAAGCTACGTACGGCTGACGATCTGCAATCTGATCGAATACGCGGAGGACTGGGCGAGTGAACGCAGCTACATCCGGGAGGACAAGGTCCTTGGATCCTTGGACAGGCTTCATGAGCTGACGGCTCAAGCGGCTAACTGAAGAGGTTTAGATGGCCCCGAAGTTGCGAACATCAGTTGACACGACCGATTAAAGAAGTCATTCAGGCTGTCCAGATATTCTTAATGCATAAATCGGCTCCTATGGATTGACGATGCCGTCCAGCGGAGAATCCGCAGGCCATTATCGGAAGCCAGTTCACTCATCTGGGACGTTGATGGTATTCATAAACAAGTTAATATATTCACAAGGCAAATATTCTCGAATCGTCGCTGATGAATTACTTTTAAGTCGTTCCGTCAGTACTTTATCCTTTAACAATCTTAATAGTTTTTCTGCAAGGTCGTTCTTATCATTGGGTTTAAACAACAGCCCATCTCTTCTATCAATGATAATCTCACTATTGCCGCCGATGTCTGACGCCAAGATGCCACATCCAGAATACATGGCTTCTAAAAGGGCGATCGAGCAGCCTTCAACGTCAAAGCCCTTCTTTAACACTGATGGCAACACGAAAATATCTATCGCCTTATAGTATGGAGTAGGATCTTCGGCAAAAGGATAAAAATGGATATCCCCAGACTCATGTCGTCCGATCATGCGTTGTAGATTATTGAGCTCTGCTATTTCCGATGCGCTGTATCCACATAGTATCAGCTGGAATTTCGTTTTATTATTAGCTAAACTGATTTTTGAGGTTCTAAAAGCGTCGATTAGCAACGCTAAGCCCTTTTGCTTATCGAATCTGCCAACATAACCACAAATGTATGCATCTTGTTCTAGATTCAGGGCCGCTTTAGCTTGTTGTCTTGTAGTCGCGTTTTCCATCCAATATCGAATATAATCGGACGGAAGCGCATTATGCAGGGTCGTAATATTCTTGTTTAACTTCAAGATTTGCTGCTTTGCCTGATCTGTAACGGTTATGACAAGATTCGCCCTCTTTATAGCAAATCGCTTAATCAACCCTATTTGCGTTATGTCAACTCCTCCGTGCATCATAAATATCAACTTGGTCTTTTGAAATATCTTCCACCAATATATGAATGTAAAACTCTTATGGCTATTTACGATGATCATTAGTTCTTTTTTTGGTAATACCCTTAGCGCAGTATGGATACTCCAAAAGAGTTCGATGATGTACTTGAAGTATTTTAACGAATACGGAATCATTGGAAGTTGCGTACGTACTAGTTTTCCGCCCCTATATTTCAGATAAGGATTGAGATATTGTATGGGCATGCCCGATTCTTCTGCTGAACTCAGGATGTTTGCGACCACTCGGCCAATTCCCCCGCTTATAAGGCCCACATCAATCATGGCAATATTCGGTTTGGCGGATGAGTGGACGTAATTGCCTTGTTTATGCATTTCACAAACGATGGAGGTTCTGTCACGTATTCGGGCGCTTGAGGCCTCCGATTCCGATAAAAGCAGCCGGAATTACCGAAATATGCAGCGCGTTGCGGACTGATTCTTAGGCCCGATATCTTCGATTCGCTCTGGCGATCATCCAAAGAATCCCCATAGCCATAAGCGAGAATGCGGATTCCTGCATAACGCCATCCATACTATAGCGATTGGCGTTGATGACTTGCGGCAGGATCGCAAGGTATATGAGGAGACCAACCAGCCCCCTCTGTCTAAGTCTTCCAAGCCAATGCATGCCCGCCGCCAGCATTGCAAAAATTATCATTATGCCTTCCCATCCAAAGTTCAATATCGCTTCAGCCACGGGGCTAAAACCGAAACCGAGGACGATGGGGTTCGAAATACGCTCACTCATCATTATCGCAAACTCCTCTCCTAAGCTCTCTGGCTTTATTCCTGGATAAAGCTTAGTGGGCAATATATACAATATTGCACTAGCATACGTTTTCCCCAGTTTGGGCTCTGTGCGATTCTGCAATGTATCTACGAGTGTGAAGTAGGGGCCGACAAACTCGTTATTGCTTGGTAACATCCATGACCCAGAAAACGACAAGAATGATCTATATAGGTCATTGGTTGTTGCGTTCTTGTTAAATAGATCTGGGAGAATAGTCCGGATACCTGATATCACTACAAAAATTAAATACGTGCAGATTGCAATGAAGATAATTTTTCGCTTTCTTTGCCTTGTCAGAGTAAACCGTGTCGCATACGCGCCGGCTGCAATAATAACCATATAGGCTACCAAATGGCGTTCGCCCTGAATGAAGTTGAACAAGGTAAAGAATACCACTAATGCCGCAAAGAGCTTCGTTTTCCAACGGGTAGGGAATAGGCATACGCCCAAACTCATACAGCCCAAACCGGCAATGGTAAAAGGTATGATGGGGAGAGCGATACCCAGAACCAGGCTGGGATTAATGCGGCCCGGGTTGGCATAAGATCCAGCACGACTTGAAGAAAGGAATTCTCTGGCGCCAACAGTAATCAGGACAAGTACCACGGCAAGTAAGATCGTGATTATCAAGGTACTAGCGCCGATCCAAAAAAGCCTACTGGCCATACCCCGGCTGCAGACACTTCCAGACAGATTATTAGAAATGCGGCCCCGCTCAGAGCGGTCTAGGATGATCGCGCTGATCAACATTCCCGTTGCGGCTAAAGCAGAGCACGAACCAGCATTGAAAAAGTCTCTAAATTGTACTGCATTATATATAAACACCGCGGGCAATTCGTGAATCGCCGCAAAGCCCATTTCCGATAGCACGCTTCCGTTATATAGCGCAAAGAATATCGCGAACAGGAATAATGGATCCCCTGCTCCCCAAGTATTGAAGCGTATGCGCGCGGTCCAAGCGGCAATCGCGATTATTAATAGCGCTAGGCAGATTGTGACAAGCGGGGTCTCTCCACGGCCCCCCGGCGAGACCAACGATCCCGTTACTATCAATCCCATCAGGCAGCATACCAACCCTATCCACCAGCCAAGAGGAAGCCTGATCCGCCGGGTCCGTACTTCAATATTTCGTGTATTTCGCGCTTCTGCTTTTTCGTCCCGGTGACGCACGTCCCCGCCAATTAGCGGCCCTATTTCCGTTTTCCTTGCTATTTCCGACACTAAATAACTCTAATCCCCGCTTTTTTCACTTTATATATTGGTCGAAGCAACTCAGGACTATTGAAAGCCAAGTACGAATGCATCTTGTCTAGCATTGACCGCTTCTCTTCTATCAGGTTATTACTTAAGAACCTATTATAAATATTTAAATAGCCTTCTTTATCCAGGTCTTTGAGACATCGATTTCTGGCAAGAGATCTCATAATTTCTTTCGTAGCGTATTTTTTAACTATAGGCAAAAGACATTGCAGGTCATTTTTTCTCAGAAATTCGAGTGTTCCTCTAATAAAACCAAACTCCATTTCATAATAATTAATTTTGCTATCTTGATAAGGATGAATTCTGTATTTTAGGAGCGGCTGATGTATCAAATAGAGTTTTTTATCCAAAAGATTCATTTCGAACCAGAGATAGTTATCAGCTGCCGGCCCAATCTCCGGTCTTAATTGGAAATCATTCTCTAGAATTACCGAACGCCTTATCATTGCCCCCGGAGTTGGCAAGCTCATCCTATTTTTAAAGAAGCACTTGATATATTCATAACGGTCAAACATAGCATCACGACTAATTTGAAGTGCCCTATTCCTAATAATGCTGTCATTAGAGTCTATATGACTGTTATTTATCGTAACAAGGATGACCTCTTTGATAGATCGGAATATTTCGAGTTGCGCCTCTAACATTGTGGGCATCATTATATCGTCATCGTGGAAAAAGCTTATGAATTCAGTGTCTATAAATCTACATAATTCAAATGCTTTATTTCCGTTCGCCAAAGCGCCAATATTGGTTGCGTTTCTAAGGTATTCGATTCTATTGTCAGCATATTTGTTAATGACCTTCTGGGTATCGTCAGTAGAAGCATTGTCTAAGATAAACAACTGATAGTCTTTAAATGATTGCGCAAGAATACTATCAATGGCCTTTGCTAGGTAGTGCGATCGATTAAATGTACAGAGAAATATGGCCAATATCGGCATAATTATTCACTTACACCATTTCTGCATAAGAACGCGTATGCCAATCCTCCCGGTAGCGTATTACTAACGAATAAACCCAATATGAGAGCACGCCATTGCTCACCGCTTGAATAATACCGATATATAAGAGACCTGCGTGCCGAGATGCGAAATAAACCAGCAAAAGCGTCACAAGTCCGATGGACATGTTGGCCAGAGCGGTCACTTCGCGTTTATGAGCACGAAGATAGGCCGATCCCGCAACGTTGGGGAATGCCATCAGAACGGCTAGAACCAGCAGCGCGGCCGGCGCCGGGTCGGCCAAGCGTAAGGCAAAAGAAGGGACGAGCTTGTTACCGATTAATAGAACTGCGATGATACCCGCTGACAAAACCAGCATTACCGAAAACGAATGCTTGCCGACAGTGCGAAACGTGCTGTCGAGTTCATCATATTTCTTCAGGGCTATCAGATTACAGAATAGGGGGACCTTTGTCGAGATCCAAACCATGGAAACCGATAAAAGCGCGGTGGTTATTGAAAGTGTCATGCCTAACTGTCCGGCAACGATAGGTCCCTGAGCGGCAAATATGATCGGGACCATCAAGGAGGAGGCGAGCAAGTTGGAAATCGAGCACACAAGGAATCGCCATTGGAAAGGCCAAATCTCTTCGATAAAGCCGATCTTCCGGCTCATGTTCATTGATATTAGGTCGATTAAGAATCGCCCTCGAACTACAAGAAGATAAATTAGGAGCACGATGACTCTCGTGAAGAACAAGGCTGGTAGCGCAAACAACCTAAGTCCGCAACTCAGCGCAATCCAATAGATCAGAGCGCCGGCAGAATCCTGTATTATGCGGAAGCCGGCGACCTCGGCGACCTTGCCGCACCCTTCGACTATTCCTAAGATAGGAGTGAATATTATCAAAATGGAGGCGGCCGTGCATATGAGCATCCAGGGCGCTTGCCAAACGACGGGGTTAGGTGCCACATCTTTACTCTTAAAAAATATGTATCCGGCCGACGTCAATAATACGAGCATCATTATTGCCGCGATCGAATACCACTTGAAAGAAATCCTGATTAGTGACGCCAGCCTGGATTTTGCCCCGGAATCGCCGTCCACTGTCCCCCGGGTCAGCCATTTCAAATGGGCCATTTCATGGCCGGCGAATTGGACCAGGACAGAGGCAAGGTTTAAATCAAACAGAATTTGAAAAGCCAATAAGCTCTGAAAGGTGTATAAATAGCCCTGCTCAGGGCGCGTTATGAAGTGAGCAATTAAAACGATATTAATGATTCCGATGATTATTTGCCATATCCTCCCCGATGCGGCATAGGCAACTGCCCTATCTATGCCTGCAGTCTTGGAGAGCCATCGCTTTATATGATAGGGCTTCATTTCGATTCTAATAAGAGATCATACATGATTCATTATTTATTGAATAAAACTGGCCGCCTTACAGTCGTCTGCCGACCGTTTTTAATCCTCGGTATCAGCAGCGATCGTCGACTACCTTTTGTCGTTCGGTCGCATTGGCTTTCGTAGCCTGCTAAGTCGTTCTCGAATAGTCTGCGCTATGTGTGCTGAGTCCAGACCGAACAAATCGCGGAAATAACACTGGTTACCCGAGGTCTGCAGGGGGGCATCACCCAAAGACAACATTATCCAATCACAATCTTCCGGTCTGGGCATCATACTCAACACCTGCGCTACTGCATTGCCGAGTCCACCCACGGATGAGTGTTCTTCTACTGTGACCAATAACTTGGTCTGGTTGGCCGCCCTAATTATTGCGCCGTCGTCCAGCGGTTTTACTGTCGGCATACTCAAAACTCGCGCTTGAATCTGGGGCGCAAGCTGATTGGCTGCCGTCATCACCTCGCCCAAGATACCTCCGGTGCTGATAATCGTAACATCGCTCCCTTCCCTGACAACCAGGGCTTTCCCGATCTGGAATGCTGGGGCTGTTTCATGCACTACCGGCTCCCCACCCTTTCCCAGCCGCAGATAACACGGTCCATCCAAATCAACCACTGCTCGTGTCGCCAGCCGCGCTTCTACCGGATCGCCTGGCGCAAGCACGGTCATATTGGGCAATGCGCGCATCACCGCCAAGTCTTCGACGGCGTGGTGCGTGTACCCCGCCGCACCATATGCCACTCCGCCCCCCACGGCCACAATCTTGACGCTGAGATTGTGATAGCAAACGTCATTCCGAATTTGCTCCATACAGCGCATTACTGGAAAGTTGGCAATCGAATAGGTAAATACCGTTTTGCCCTCAAATGCCAGGCCAGAGGCAACCCCGGTCATGTTTTGCTCGGCGACTCCCATATTGACATAGCGTTTAGGAAAGCGACGGGCAAACCGTTCCAGCACCGAAAAACCCAGATCACCGGTGAGCAGCCAAATGCGATCATCCTGTTCGGCCAGTTCATACACGGTCTCGATAAAAGCGATCCTCATTCAGCCGCCCCCAATTCTGCTAGGGCCTGCTTTAGTTGTTCTCCGTTAGGCGATTTGTAGTGCCATGCCAATTGGTTCTCCATAAAACTAACGCCCTTGCCTTTGACCGTATTTGCGATAACCACACTCGGTCTGCCCGGCTCAAATGGCACACTGCTCAATGCAGATTCGATCTGCGCGTAATCATGCCCATCAATTTCGCGCACTGACCACCGAAATGCCCGCCATTTGTCCGCGAGCGGGGCAAGTTCCATCACTTCAGACACCGCGCCAAAACTCTGGATTTTGTTATAGTCCACAATCGCGATTAGGTTGTCCAACTGGTGTTGCGGTGCGAACAGGATTGCTTCCCAATTCGAGCCCTCATCAAGCTCTCCGTCGCTAAGCATCACAAACACGCGATAGGGTTTGTTCTCAAATTTTCCGGCAAGGGCCATACCACATCCAATAGGCAAACCGTGACCGAGTGAGCCCGTGGAAACCTCAACCCCCGGAATGCCGTGCCTGGTCGCGTGACCGGCAAGCGCAGAGCCGTCTTGACAAAATGAATCCAGCCGCTCCTTTGGGAAAAAACCGCATTCGGCAAGTACAGCATATAAAATTGCGGCGCCATGTCCTTTGCTAAGAATGAAACGATCTCGGTCAGTCCAAAGGGGTAGCGCCGGGTCCACGCGCAAAGTATTGCCATAGAGCTCCGCTAATAAATCCGCCATGCTCAGGCAAGTCCCAATGTGGGAGCCATTAGACTTATGCACCATACGCAACGCGTGTGCGCGAATCCTGTTTCCTAACGGAATCGACACGTCTGACATATTTGCCTTCACTCTTTGACGAAGTATGAAATGTATGGATCTAAAGGAAAACGGCGGAGCCTTGTCTGCGCCAAGCCAAGACACTCAATAAGTGCGATTGTCTCGCCAGGGAAGTCTGGACAGTTTAGCTCATCAAAAGCCACCACCCCACCCTTGACGACACGCGGATATAGAAATTGTAGCGCAGTTTTCGTAGGCTCGTATATATCAAAATCGAAGTACAACAGACTTACTAGAAGATGGGGATGTTCTTCGACGTATTGAGGGATAGTTTCGCAAGCATCCCCTACGACCAATTCGATTTTTGGGATATGTCCAAGTGGTCGATTTTGATCATGCAGAGCAAATAGGTGTTTATCCTCTGAGATAATCGAGCGATCCGTGTTAAAAGCTCCTCGGTGAAGATGTTCCGATTGGCCATGCCGCGTATCCTTTTCGTGCGGCTCCGGGAAACCCGTAAATGTATCAAAACCGATAACCCGCCTCGTGTGATTATACGGTTCTAGAATGGCCGAGAAATGTGCCCAACCCATCACTCCTCCGCCTGCGAAAACCCCACATTCTACAATGCTCCCAGTGGCGGCTAGACCGAGTTCGAATATTTTGTACTTAACTAGGAAGCGCGCGATATCTTGTCTTCTCACATATCTCGGAAAATTTTGCAGGCGCAGTGCGAGGGGCAAGATGGATGTCTCAAATGCCTCGCACAAACCGCCGACCACGTCTGTTTCTTGAGGTGTATATCTCGAGGGATGATGACCCATTTGCGAAACGATCGACCTTTCTTTAGCCACCTATGACCTCCGGCTCATTGATTTGGAATACACTGCTATTGACCGAACGATAGATTGGCGCAGATTTATATACTGTCTTAGTCTCATCTCCTTCTGACTCCTTTGAATCGATGGTACATAGCGTTCCGGAGTGGTGCCAGGGTCAGGTTGATGGTCGAACTGTATTAGAGGTTTAGACTGGAAACAATCAGCCACGACGCTTGCCAAATCGGAAATGGTGATTTCTTGATCCGATCCAACATTATAAGGGCGGCAGGACTGTCCTCGAAATAGGATCGTCCACAGCCATACTGCCAAGTCTCCCGCATACAAATAAGATCGATACGGACTGCCGTCTCCTTTAACTCGAATCGGGCCACCGCGCAACCCATCTCGGATGAAATTCCCGACGGCAAAGTGAGTGTCGAGCGGCAAATAGGGTCCTACGAATGCAAAACATCTCGCAATTTTGGCTTCGAGCCCATATTGCTTAGCATATAGCGTACAGAGATGCTCCGCCAGCCGCTTGCCCTCACCATATGTCGAATTGGGATCTAGTGGATCCGGCGCGCCGACATAATCTTCGGGGATATTTGTCAGGTCTGGAGGTTGCTTGCCATAAACCGCGCCCGAACTCATCAGTAAGAACTTTGGTGTTCCACAATGCCGTGCGAACTCAAGGGTATGGCGCGTTCCTTCGACAATCGTATCTAGCATGACCAGAGATTTCTCGATGTTCAGTTGTACGCTCGTCTCCGTCGCGGCATGGATAACACACGAGAATTCACCTGAAGGAAAATTAAACGAGCGTACATCGCCAATTTGAAGCGCAATAGCCGGATGACCTGCCAGATGCGGCGCCTTGGACACGAAGGCTTGCGAGTTCCTCGTTAGTACCGTAGCCGACGTATGCAAATCAAGACGATCATTCGCCCAGCAGAAACTTTCTAATAACCAGCAGCCGAAAAAGCCGGTGCCGCCGGTGATAAATATGCGCTTTCCCCGTACCCGCTCCCATAAATGACGTGTGTGGTCAAGGACATGATCTAAGTCATTCGCAAGTAGATTCGACATGGTCGGTCTGGACGCTACCATACCTTCCATGGCACGTTATCATCATCCCACATCTTGTTAAGCATCTCGAATTCGCGGTAGGTATCCATTCCGACCCAATAACCTTCATGTCGAAACGCCATTAGCTGCCCATCAGCCGCCAGACGTTCTAGCGGCTCGCGTTCCAGCGCAGAGCCTGAATCGAGATATTCAAAGACGCGGCGATTGAAAACAAAGAATCCACCATTAATCCATTCGGCCTGCGCTTTTTCTCTGAAGCGTTCCACTTGACCATTGGCCATCAATTCCAGGATTCCATAACGTGATGGCGGGCGGGCTGCCGTTAGCGTCGCCAGTTTGCCATGTCTAAAGTGATAATCGACCAACTGCTCAATGTCAAGGTTGGCGAGGCCGTCGCCGTATGTCAGCATGAACGTATCGCTATCAATGAACCGCTCTATGCGTTTGATGCGCCCGCCCGTCATCGTTTTCAAGCCTGTGTCCACAAGCGTTACATCAAAATCCTGCTCCGTGTGATTACTCTGGTAAGTCAAGCTATTCTTCGATCCGAGGTGAATCGCGAAATCATTGCTCATGGCCTCGTAGTTGAGAAAATAGTCCTTGATTACTTCCCCTTTATAGCCGAGGCATAATATAAACCGGCGAAAACCATAGTGAGCGTACCCTTTCATGATGTGCCATAAGATTGGTTTCCCGCCAATATCCACCATAGGCTTGGGCCTAAATTCGGTTTCTTCGCGCAACCGCGTGCCCAACCCGCCACATAAGATGACGACTGACATGTTATGGTTCATCTTTACTCCCATGCATCGACCCGGATAGCATCTTTATCCATACCTCGGTCCAATAGATCGCATGAAATCGTCTTAATCATGTCAGGGGGGCCAGAAAGATAGAACGTAGATGCGGATAGATCCACGATATTCCCCCACCAATCGCTAACGGAAAGCCTCCCTTTTCTCGTTTCCCTCTCTAGAAATGGATCGATTTGTCCTTTTTCTACATAATACCCAGGTTGGAGATGACAACCCCTCTTGACGCAATGATCTATCAGATTGTGGTAAATCAACAAACCTGCCTTGCGCGCCCCATAAGCTAGATATACCTTTTGCGCAGAATTCGCCGTTAATTGCGATAAAAACGAGGTAAAAGCGGTAATCCCGGAGCCGCCGGCTAACAAAACGATCTCGCCCGTCGACTTGATCACGAACTCGCCATAAGGCATCTTTATCCAAATGGACTTCCCCCCCTCAGCTCATTTTCCATTCGAGCTGTGAAGCGCCCGCGAACGGAATAGGTGAGGCTCAAGCGTTCACGCTGATCGGTAGGGCTTGCGATCGAGAAAACACGGGACTCGGGCCAATATCCGGAAGGGTCATAATCGTCCAAAGCAAGATGTAGAAACTGCCCCGGTTCGAACAATGGGAAGAGCTTATGCGATGCCAGATCGATAGTATAGACATGGTCTCCATGATGAACGAGCCTCTGAACCTCGCAGCGTAGTTTCTGAACAACAGTCATTAAACTCGGTCGCCCCGCATAAAGCTCGAGAGACTGCGGTCGATATGTTCTAGATGCGCAGCTTCGATTCCTGGATATACACCGATAAAAAACGTATTCGTCGTAATAAAATCAGTATTGGCTAAATCTCCCACAACCCTGCGAGGAATGTTGACATAGGCGGGGTGGCGCAGGAGATTCCCAGCAAAGAGATTACGCGTCTCGATCCGGCACGTCTCCAAATAACGAGTGAGATCGTTCCGCGTGAACCCCGCTTCGGGACGGACCGTAATAACGAATCCGAACCATGAGGGATCGGAATGCTCGGTTTCACGGGGCAGGATCAATCGGTCCAGATACGGCTTGGTGATCTCGTGCAGCTTCCCGAAATTCGCCTTTCGCCGGGCGGTGAACCCTTCAAGTTTCTCTAACTGAGCGCAGCCAATCGCCGCCTGCATGTCAGTAATTTTGAGATTATATCCGACGTGACTATAAACATATTTGTGGTCGTATCCCGCGGGGAGGGTTCCAAACTGCTGTCCATAACGCTTTCCACAAGTGTTATTCTCTCCGCCGGCACAATAACAGTCCCTCCCCCAATCTCGAAACGACCGCGCGATCCGGGCTAACTCGTCATCAGCAGTAACGACACAACCGCCTTCACCCATGGTAATGTGATGGGCCGGATAGAAGGAACATGACGATAGGTGGCCGGAAGTCCCGGTCAAACGGTCGCGATATTTCGATCCGAGGGCATCGCAATTATCTTCGATGAGCCAGAGGTCATGCTTTTTTACCATGTCCGTTACGACATCTAGGTCGAAAGGTACCCCCAAGGTATGGGCCATCATAATGGCCTTAGTTTTTGGGCCTATGGCCTCGGCAAGCCGCTCAGGTATGGCTGTATAGTCGCCAAGGCCTACATCGACAAAAACCGGGATGAGTTGGTTCTGGAGGATGGGATTTAGAGTCGTAGGAAAGCCGCAAGCTACTGTTAAGACTTCATCTCCCGGCTTCAAACGACGGTCCTTTAGCTTGGGTGAGGTGAGGGTTGTCAAAGCGATCAGATTGGCCGAGGAGCCGGAATTCACGAGAAGGGCATTGGAGAGACCAAGGTACTCGGCGAACTCGGTTTCGAACCGTTCGGCGTAGCGATTCGCGGTGAGAAAGAAATCCAGACCGGCATCGACGAGATAGGTCATTTCCCGGGAATCGAAGACCCGTCCGGCATAGTGAACCAAATCGAGGGTTGGATTGAAGCCCTTTATTCCGAATTTCTCTCGGTAATACTCTTCAACGAGTTTGAGAATCCGCCTGCGGATCGCTTCAGGATTTGGCATAAATCAACCCGCCGTCCAATCATAAGCTTTCAGTGTAGCACGATCTGAATACTCCCGGATCTGATCGACGCATACTGAGTACATGTCTTCCTCGGAGTTTAGCTCATAATATTTTTTGTACCAGTCAGCAGTCATCCGAAGTCCATAATCAAGGTTGAGGACAGGTTGCCATTGGAGTTCCGCGTGGGCTTTATCGCAATTGAGCTTAAGAAGTTTTGCTTCATGAGGGGCATCTTTAGCAGAAAGGTCCCGCCAGGAGCCTTCGCCCCAATAATGAATTAGGCGCTTGACAAGCTCGACTGTCGTTATATGGCTGTCATCTTCCGGGCCCAGATTCCATGCCCCGGAATATCGGAATGGATTTTCCTTGAGCACGGCGCCGAGCCATAGATATCCGCTCAGCGGCTCTAATACATGTTGCCATGGCCGAATGGATCTAGGGCTGCGTATGCCGATGGGTCGGCCACTACTAAGAGAACGGATGCAATCCGGAAGCAAGCGGTCCTTGCCCCAATCTCCCCCGCCGATGACATTCCCGGCACGGACAGAAGCCGCTCCGATGCTCTTACCGGAGGAGACGTTCCGAGCGAAAAACGACCTAAGATACGCACTGAAAGCCAATTCCGCGCAAGCCTTAGACGCACTGTAGGGATCATGTCCACCCATCGGATCGTTTTCGCTGTATCCCCAGGTCCGTTCTTTATTCTCATAACACTTATCGCTGGTTATATTGACGAGGATCTTGGTGCTTGGGGTCGATCTTACGGCTTCAAGGACGTTGACGGTCCCCCCCAGATTGGTATCAAAAGTCAACTTGGGCTCTTCGTAAGAAAGCCTAACGAGAGGCTGGGCGGCCAGATGGAAGACGAATTCGGGTTGGTATTTGCTAAAAGCAGCGCACAATTGATCAATATCACGTATATCCCCATAAAGATGGATTATTTTGTTCTTCAACCCTGTCACGACGAAATTGCTGGGATCGCTCGGCGCTTCGAGGGAGAAACCAATGACTTTAGCACCTAATTCCTTTAGCCAGATCGAGAGCCAAGATCCTTTAAAACCTGTGTGCCCAGTCACTAGAACGCTCTTATTTTGATAAACATTCTTGAACATGGGTTACATTTTCCCTCTCCCCCAAGGTCTTAGGGTCAAAAGCCAATCGGGCTTGCAGAACCCTCTCTATTGGACGGCGAGAATTCGCACGGTTTCCAAATAGGTTTTCTGGCTTATGCCCGATCTGATGGGCATGTCCGAATCTTGATCATCAATACGCTTACTCTATCGACATGGGGACGTTCTTCCTCGGGCGTCCCCGCGGCAGGGCTACAAGCCGCCGCCCCAGTATCGCTTCGAGTCCTCTTACAAAACTATCATCCCCAGACGGTCTCCCTCGTTTCAGATTATTCCAGGTTCGAGTCAAGACAGGAGCATCTCCCCTCTCCTCAAGATATGCCCTCCAATCCTTAATCTCGCCGTTTAAGAAACAATTGTCAATTAGGACCGTATCTGATTCGCCTAAAACGTGATGACGGGCGCTCGACCAGGGATAATCCTCGGCCCGCTCTACGAGTCCTGCCCGAACGGGATTGTTCTCAATGTAGCGGACTTCTTCGAAAACGCTCTTGTCATCCAGAATGCATGACAAAAACCTTCCTTTCCAGAGATGGCCAGTCACCCCTTTCTTGTCATGAAAATACTGGGCATATCTCATGTGGAGGTTGTTGAAGGAGTGGGCGAGCGCCCCTTCGACTTGTGGGATGCAGACGAAATGGACGTGATTCCGCATCAGGCAGTAGGCCCAAATTCTGACAGAATATCGGGTGACGCATGCTCGAAGCCACGTAAGGTAAAGCCGGAAATCAATGTCTGTTTCAAAAACGTTCTGCCCATAGTTCCCACGCTGGGTGACTTGGTGGGGATACCCCATAATGGTACAACGTGCTAAACGGGCCATTGTCTCATATAGAAGTTCTCAAAAAGCGGCTTGACTCAAGAAGATCGCTGCGATTCCCGGTTTCTATGCTACCGCCGATGGCCGCCGGGAGGCGCAGAAAAGACAGAACTACTCCTGGTCATAGGCTGCGGAGGCTCTTCAGGCGAAGATCTCCTTTGCCGGCGTCGATTGATAAGGCCAAGACGGAGAAATGAATCGATGCGTACGTTCCTCAAAAACGACAAATCTCTTCATAAACCCTTCCATAGCCCATAAGAATTGACTATGAATGGATTGTATAAAATCAGAACAATCTCTGTCAAGAAATAAATAGGGACAGGGCCTATTTTTTGAGGGCGTTTTGTCGATACCTCGACAGTATGGCGCCTTTATCATCAGGATGCCGACGGAATAAGAGGCTTCACCTAGCTTCAATGGAAATCATTTCTCTGCCCCCCAATGGGGAAGGCTCTACTTGAAGGGAGGCATGGAATCCTAAATAAAGGTAGCCCTCCGCCATAGGAGGGGCCACGAAACCAGATGCGAGGAATCAAGAACGGGGCGTCAGCGGTTGACGATCCTCCAATTCGTATCGGGGATAGTCATCGGATAGTCATAGCCGATGATCCCCTCACCCTGCATGTGCCAGATACAGTTCCAGCCCTGAAGTCCCCCGTTGCCATAATATCGCCACAGGATATCCATGTAGCCGTCCCCGTTGAAGTCACCTGTCCCGGCGATCTCCCAACCGAGGTCCGAGATCCCGTAAAGATACCCGTAGCCGCTGATCCCTTCCCCGTTCATGTACCAGATCACGTTCCAGCCGCTGTACGCCCCGGCGCCATAGTTCCGCCACAGGATGTCCATCTGGCCGTCCCTGTTGAAGTCCCCCGTCCCCGCGATCTTCCAATCCAGGTCCGAGATCCCGTAGAGGTACCCGTAGCCGCTGATCGCCTCTCCGTCCATATACCAAATGACGTTCCAGCCGCTGTACGCCCCGGCCCCGTAGTTCCGCCACAGGATATCCAACTGGCCGTCGTTGTTGAAGTCCCCCGTCCCCGCGATCTTCCAATCCAGGTCCGAGATCACGTAGAGGTACCCGTAGCCAGTGACGCCTCCCCCGCTCATGTACCAGATGACGTTCCAGCCGCTGTACGCCCCGGCGCCGTAGTTGCGCCACAAGATATCGGTGTCCCCGTCCCCGTTGAAGTCCCCCGCCCCGGCGATCTCCCAGGACAGGTCCGAAATGAACTGCGGATACAAATACCCGCTCAGCCCCAGCGCCGTGAGATCCATCGCCCCGGAACTCACAATTCCTTTCGCTGTTACATCTCTCGTAGCGGGGACGCTTCTGAGATTCCTAGCTCTGGCTCGCCCCTTTGTTCGAACGGGAAGATTGCGATCAAAATCCGACGCATTCCTCATGACTATGTTCGGCTTTTGGGTCAGTGATTTCCCCGCCTCCGTGGGAGTTCTGAAGAGCTTCCCCCTTATCGAGGCGTTCGGGCTTCCTGTTTCAAGCGGAGTCGTGTAGGATCTGCTCGGGTTTCTGGCCGGCAACTGATTCATTCCCCCAGGCGCTTCTTGCGCAATCCCCAAGGGGACCTGTAAAAGCCCTTCGACCTGATTCAACAGCCAGACCGCGTTCCACCCCTGGAACTCTCCTGTGCCCTGGTACCGCCACAGAATATCCTCCCGCCCGTCCTTGTTGAAGTCTACTACCTTGACGGGGATCGATATAACAATATCATCAATATACCAAGCGTCGAACATCCAGAGGTTACCCGAAACAACGAACCCAATATATGTCGTTGTCATCCCCAGGTTATGCAACAGCGGTATTTCAACCTCACTTGGGCCTATATTTGAGCCCGACGTCGTCGCTGTCCACGATTCATCGGTCCAAATAATGCCATCTGGACTGGTTTGCACCTTGATCTGGACGCCTCCGACGTCCCATGTATCCAGAAACTGCTTGAAGCGCAACCGCAACGAATAGACGCCTATCGTATTGATCGGGGGGATAACCAGTCGGGCGACTCCCGGGTTTACGTTGACATAATCGCATCTCATTTCATTCTGGGAACCCGAGGCCCGGGAGGTCTCGCTGATGGACCATCTATCTGTGTTATTTGCGCCGGAGAATTGCTGCGTCCAATTGAGTGGCCATGCGCCGGCGAAAGACTCATAGAATGGAAGGGCGGTCTCTGTTGATATTCCGGACAAAGATAATGCTGCTGGGGACTCATCCGGGTCGTCGGAATGGACTTGGGCAATAGCCTCGGAGTTGCCGAGGGAGGTGGGCGAGTATCTGCAAGTCAATAGCTGGGAGTCAGCGACCCCGATAGCGAACGGAGTCGCAGGTCCGACATACGTGAAGTCCGCAGAGCCCGTAGTGAGCACGGCCGTTATGGTCAGCGGACCTGTCCCATCATTATAGATCGGGATCGTCAACAGATTACTGCTTCCGGCAATCCGAGTCCCGAAATCGACTTGCCCGAGCGGAGTTCTGATATCGGGCACGGCGGGCAATATCCCCTGCCCCAGCATCGTGAATGTGATGTCCGGGGTATCTGGATCATTGGAATTGATATTAAAGATCGCAACCTGTGAACCTGCTGTCAACGGCGTGAACCTCAGCTCAATCTGACAAGACCTTGAGGCCGGAATCGAGAACGGCACCGGCGGACCTTGGTATGTGAATTCAGATGAGCCGGACGATAGTGAAATGGAATGAACCGTTAGAGGGGTCCCCCCATCATTATAGAGAGTCATAGTCCCGTCTGATTGGCTTCCGACGAGCAAATCGCCGAAGTCTAACCCCACGACAGGGGTTCGGAGGTCGGGGGCGGTCAACATGGCGTTGATCATGCATGTTGCGGAAACCGGCGTATTGCCTAATCCATTGCTCTCATTGACGAACGATATCGTGTCGCAATAAGGATCCGCCGGCAATGCGTTCGCGGTTTCATTGATGGAGGCGATGACCGTTGAAGCGGCACCCGGAAGAAGAAGACCGCCTGTTGTGGAGAACGTTAGCCATTCCTGTAAGCCGGAAACCGAATAGCTGATGGCCGAGCTTCCGTTATTTTGGACGGTGTAGGATCTGTTCTGGGGGATGAAAGCCCCTCCGGGGGGCCCACATGAATCGAACGGGTCTGTCGGAATTACCGCCAAGGCCGACAACGGTGAAACCGTCAAGAATCCTTTCCTATATGCATGGCTTATGTAGTTGCTGAGGTCATAGAACCTGATATGTCCATAATAACGGCCTGGAGTGAAAGAATAATTGGTGTCTATCGATATCGTGACTTCCGTTGATTCTCCCGGCTCCAGGGTTCCCGAGAAAGGCCCGGTGATTAGGAAGGGTGAGCCTGGCTGCGTCTGTTGAACTGACCAATCAAGCGGGGCATACCCGATATTGGTAACAGTATAGATCTTATCGCGATACGTGAAGGGACCCGCTTGAGGTCCATACGATTGGAAATTCTCAGTTGGGGAGACTGACATCAAAGCGATGCTGGCACTTGAATATATCTGCGCAGACCGCACGACATTGCCAACGCCATTGGTTTCATTGACAAACGATATCGAATCGCCAACCTGAGAATTCGCATGTTCCGACTGAGGGTCGATAAATATTGTGATGCCAATGTACTGTCCAGGCAGTAACGTTCCAGAAGAGGGCGAAGAGATCCGAAATGGCCCCTCAAGATTAGTGTGGGAGACGCTCCATGTGATCGGTGTGCCGCCAGGGTTTGTGAGAACATAGGTCTTCTTGATCGGGTTGGGGATCCTGCCCGGTGGCGAACTGGATACGAATCCGTCACTTGGTTCGACGATCAAATATCCTGTATCCGAGATATTCCCCGTCCCCCGAACATTGAACAGAACGTTTGCCTCGTCTGCATCGTTTGAATTGATATTGAAGACGGAAGTCCTCGTTCCCGTTGAAGCAGGCGTGAAGGAAAACGCGATCTCTTGAGATCCACCGGCGGGAACTGCAAAAGGTAAATCGGGACCCTGATAGACCATTTCCGTTGAGCCAGAAACCCAATTAATCGAATTAACGGTCAGGGGGGAGTTGCCTTCGTTCTGGATAAATGCTGAGGCTCCAGCCGTATCCCCGACATAGATACTGCCAAAATCGACGTCTGAGATCGGCGCGACAATATCGGGATTATTTACGATCATTCCCGTACCGGTAATGAAGAGGGGGACATTAGTTTCATCCTCGTCATTGGAATTGATGTAATAAACTGCCATTCTGTCCCCAGCCGCACTCGGGACGAAGCCAAAATAGATATTGCGTGATCCGGCAACGGGAATCGTGAACGGTGTTTCTGGACCAATAAGGGCAAAGTCCTCTGACCCCGAATCGTGTGATATGGTATTGATAACCAAGGGTAAACCGCCATCATTGTAAATAGCGGACATCCCTTCAGCGTAGCCCCCGACCATAACGGTCCCAAAGCTAATAACGGAAACGGGGGTTCGTACATCAGGGGGTGTCAGGATCGGGTCAATAACGCAACTCGCCGCAAAGTCGATATTCCCGATCCCCGTCGTAATGTTTTTAAAGGAAATCGTATCGCAATAGAACCCTGCTCCAAGAGGATTGGCAAGGCTATTGATCGAGGCAATGACTGTTGTAGACGAGCCCGGGCTCAGCGTTCCGGTCGACTGGGAAAGGGTAATCCACTCTTGCGTCTTGGAGACCGTGAAGGAGATCTCGGAGTTACCGATGTTCTGAACTAAGTACAGTTTTTCGGACGGGAAGAATCCGCCAGCAGGATAGCCCATGGCATCCATCCATTCAGTCGGGGTGACGGCCAGTGCCGGCGACGGAGAAATGCTTAGCTTTGCCGTTCTTATCGTGCTTCCCTCGCCATTCTGATCATTATTGAAATAGATCGTATCAGAATAGTTTCCCTCACTAAAAGAATATTCGGGCTTGATTGATATCGTCACCTGAATCGACTCGCCAATACCGAGAATCCCTGAGGTAGGTTGAGATATCTGAAAAGGGCCTACCGAGCTGTCTTGCGATACGCTCCATTCAAAAGCCTGGCCCGAACTATTACTTAAAGTATAAGTCTTGTTATGAGTGGAAAAGGGGCCTCCGGGAATCCCCCATGAAGTGAAGTTATCGGGGGGCTCGACCTTCATAGTTGCGACATTGCTGAAGGTTACGGCCTGCGTGGTGAGATTGCCTATCCCGTTCGTTAGGTTTCTAAAATATAGGAGGCTGTTGGCATTGTTGTATTCAAAGACATACGAAGGATCTACCCCCACTGTCACATACGCGACCTCACCCGGCGCTAGAGTTCCTGTAGATGGATTCGATATCCTGAACGGACCTTCATGCCATGCCAATTCTGCTTCCCAATTAAGGATCGACGTCCCGGCGTTTGTCAGGCAATAAACCTTTTTCGTCGTTGAAGCGTGCCCCCCAAGTTGGTGATCGGTATTGAAATTGTCGGGAGGGTCTATTGCTAAAATAGCACCACTCTCTTGGATACCTGTTCCATTGACCCCGAACGTGACGGCAGTTTCGTCGGGATCGTTTGAGTTAATGCTGAATATTGCGCTCTTCAATCCCTCAGACACGGGAGAGAACCTGACCGTAACGACCTGTGATCCGCCTGCCGGAACCGTGAACGGGTAAGCAGGTCCGTGGTACGTGAATTCGGTCGAGCCAGACGAATACGAAACCATATTAACGGTCAATGTCGCTGTGCCGTCGTTATAAACAGTCGTCGTCGCGTCTTGGTAATTCCCGACATCTACATTGCCTATTCCTATCGATGATATCGGAGTTCTGATGTCCGGCGTGGCCACCGCGGTCCCTGTTCCCGTAACACTGAACGTAACAGTAGCTTCGTCCGGATCGTTAGAATTGACAATGAATATCGCATTCTTCAAGTCCACAGAGATGGGCGAGAATCGAAGTGTAACGGGCCTCGAGCCACCGGCGGGCACCGTGAACGGATAGGCCGGACTCTGATATGTAAACTCGGTCGACCCAGATGAATATGAGATCGTATTGATCGTCAGCGTCGCTGTCCCGTCGTTATAGATCGTTGTCGTTGCGTCCGTGTAATTTCCGACATTAATGCCGCCGAATCCGATTGCTGATATCGGCGTCCTGATATCGGGCGTGGCTATAGCGGTCCCGGATCCCGTCACGCTAAAGGTCATATTCGATTCATCAGGATCGTTTGTATTGACGTTGAAAACGGCGCTCTTCGATCCGGCAGAATCGGGAGAGAAACGGACCGTGACAGCGCGTGATCCGCCGGCCCCCACCGTGAAGGGGTAAACAGGCCCTTGGTACGCGAATTCTGCTGAACCTGATAAATAGGAAATCGTATTGACTGTTAGTGTCGCCGTCCCATCGTTAAAGATGGTCGTTGTCCCGTCCAGATAGTTCCCGACATCCACACTTCCATATCCAATCCCTGATATCGGGGTCCTGATATCTGGAGCAGCGACAACAGTACCTGTTCCCGATACACTGAACGTGACATTGGCTTCATCAGGATCATTAGAGTTGATATTGAAGACGGCGCTCTTGGATCCTGCTGATGCGGGAGAGAACCTGAGAGTGATCACACGCGATCCCCCCGCGGCGATCATGAACGGGTAGGCAGGCCCCTGATAGGCAAATTCCGTAGATCCTGAGGAATAGGAAATCGCGTTAATGGTCAAAGACGCCGTTCCCGCATTATGGATGGTCGTTGTCGCATCAAGGTAACTTACGACGGTTACGCTGCCGAAAGCGATCGATGCAATCGGCGTACTGATATCCGGTACGGCCAATCCCGTTCCGGAAACGCTGAAAGTCACGTTCGTTTCATCCGGGTCGTTGGAATTGACATTGAAAACGGCGGACTTCGCCCCTACGGAAGTAGGCGAGAACCTAACGGTTATCTGGCGGGAGCTTCCAGCGGCAACAGTGAACGGATAAGTCGGGCCTAGATATGAAAAATCTCCCGACCCGGATGACCAGGATATCGTATTTACGGTCAGCGTGCCCGTCCCATCATTGAAGATGGTCGTCGTATGATCAAGATAATTCCCCATGCTGACACTGCCAAAACTGATCGTCGAAATAGGCGTATGAATGTCGGGAAAAGCCGTTCCTTGCCCATATACGCTGAATGTGACCGTGGCCTCATTAGGATCATTTGAGTTGACTGCAAAAACTCCACTTTTTGAGCCCGCAGAAGTGGGCGAGAACCTGACGGTTACGAGCTGTGATCCCCCCGCAGGAATGGTAAATGGATAAGCCGGACTCTGATAACTAAATTCAGATCCGGATGACCTGGTGATGGAGCTTATTGTAAGAGGCGCACCCCCATCATTATAAATCGTAGTCGTATCATCAAAATAGCTGCCGATATTAACATTCCCAATATTAATGGAGGTAATAGGAGTCCGTATGTCAGGATCATAATAATACCAATCTCGGCAAAATATATCATTTCCAAAGCCGTTTTCTGTGTCCCATATAACCATCGCCCGCCCGGGGGACCCGTAGATCGTGGTTACTTCGGGGCTGCCCTCGATCACAGACGTCGCGACAAGAGTTTCCTCAGATGACACGGCATCGTACCATGAGACGGCTTTCGCATAAAGATTCCAATCTCCTTCCCAGGTTGCAGCCTTGCCATAACAGACAAGATATTTGCTGGATGAAATACCCGACCATGCAACAGAGGGTCTGTATTCCAATTGCGTTGTGCCCGCAACGCCACCCGATCTCATACTGAGGCCGGCATTAATGATCGCATATCTGATATTATAATTGTTTGCGTCGATTTCCTGCTGCCAGACAACGCAGTTTTCGTCGGCAGTATCCCCACGTTGCGCAACGCTTGGTTCACTGTGTCGTCCCCCATCAGCTATTATCACGAACGCGTCGCTCGGAATATCACCTTGGTCTTCGACACTAAAAGGTATTTGCTTCCCTTCGATATCAATTTGACCACTATGTGCCCTCTGCCAAGCGACAAAATAATTGGAGCCTCGCTGATTGACCGAAGGCCTTCTTTTGGTGCTGCCAAGTTGATAAAGCGGCACATTTGCAATCGTCAACTCGCTGCTAGTAAGGCCCGTGGACGGGTTATATCTTTTCCCCCTTACTTCATAATCTCCGCTATCATTGCGTTCTTCCCACACGACGAGGAACTGGCCATTCAGCCAAGAAAAGCCCACGTCTGGATAATCCACATCATTTATGAGGTTCCACTTGATTATATCCTGAGGGTCCATTGCACCATTAGAATGGACGATGCGAGTGTTGATCCCTTTCTGTCCGGTATCCGCATGTTGTGCCCATACAACTAACCAACAATTGTCATCAGCAGACGCGATGCGGGGATTGAGTTCAAGCTCAGTCGATGACGAAATCGCAAACTCGGTCCCGACCGTATTTCCTTCAGAATCAAGAAGACGCCCATAAATGTCCCAGTCGTCATAAAAGCTGTCATATCTATTGTATACAGTAAGATAGCGCTGGCTAGCTTGATTAAAAGATATGTCAGGCAGTCGTTTTTGGTAATATGAGACCGTCACCGTATGTATCTCTCCCATGAACGCGATTGTCTTATGAGAACTGAGCATCACAAGAAAGAGCATTAGGGCAGGATACAATGTCTTTTTCATTCTAGACTCCACAATAGAGGGATATAGTTTATTCTTAAGGCTGATATTGCGTTAGACCAGCAGTAGCCCGACTCAGATCCGGCAAGGCCATCATATCCGTTGCTAATACAAAACTCGCCCTCTTCAGTTCTAAATCCGGGTACGTCCGCTATCGCTCTCATATGGCTCCCACCCTTGAGCCCTTGCACCTTCGGTCCTCTTTTATCTGGATTCTTACAGGAGTTCAATAGTCTATTCTCAACTGTCACATAAAGTCGCACCTTGTCATATTCTCAGCACCTCCAGCTCGACCGGGCAGAGACAAAGAATGGCATTTGGCATGAGGATTATTACCAAGAATTGCCAAGCATGGCCGAACTAAACTGGCAGGAAAAGCACGAAACAACGGCTAATCTGTCCGTGCCCGTCCAACTATGTGGCGTATATCAGCGGAATCAGGCTAAGGAGCGCCTTGGCCCTGCCTTACGCACGAGAGGGTTCCCCCCGCCATGATCGCCCTAACGGCGGCATAAATAACTCAGTATCATTCTAACTGAATCGCCGTTATTAAGATTCCCTGGGTGCCGGCGAGTATCTATGCTCTCGCCAAATGCGCAGAATCTAAATCATCAGAAGGCAACCAAGGCACAGACCTTTACTTATTCACGATCCTCCAGTTCGTATCGGGGATAGTCATCGGATAGTCATAGCCGATGATCCCCTCGCCCTGCATGTACCAGACGCAGTTCCAGCCCTGAAGGTCTCCGCTGCCATAATACCGCCACAGGATATCCATGTAGCCGTC
>Ga0214473_10000144_pt1 | contig 102760 bp, 79 predicted proteins | sample RVTome_7_FD_203509 | JGI IMG/M metagenome (GOLD analysis project Ga0214473, IMG submission 203509) | Soil microbial communities from uranium-contaminated site in the Upper Colorado River Basin, Wyoming, United States - RVT98D197 | ecosystem: Environmental > Terrestrial > Soil > Contaminated >... | reverse complement strand
ATTTCTGTTCGCCAATTTATTGTTAGTTATACCGGCGGATTATATAATATACGAGTTTGGCGAACATATAACTCTTTGGAAATGATACACTTATACGATTTTTCAACCGTATAAGTGAACATTCCGGATTTCTTTATACGGGCGGGTTTAAAACCCGCCCCTACGTGTGCCCGGGGAGGATTACAGGCGGACACACAGGGCTCCGCCCCTGCGGGATAAATGATTATTTGCAAATAATCCTGAATAAAATCGCGGGGAGAGTGCCAATCCCCTTTCGAGAGGAATGCCCTGCGCAGCCCCGATTTATCGGGGCGAAGCAGGGCGGAGTGTGTTTGTAAACAGCCGTGGAAGTTAATGAGTCGATCGGTCTGAGAGAGTCACCCGGAGCCCAGAGATCGGTTAATGGCAAACGTCAACCTGCTGGATATCCTCACCTTTGTCGCTTTCATCGTGGTCGTGGTCGGCTTCAGCATGTATAAAAGCCGGCGGGAAAAGACCAGCGAGGACTATTTTCTGGCCAGCCGCGATCTCAAATGGTGGCTGATCGGTTTTTCGATCGTGGCGGCCAACCTTTCCACGGAGCAGTTTGTCGGGATGGCCGGGCAGAGCGCAGGCGGCGTGGGACTGGCGGTGTCGAGCTGGCAGCTTACCGGCTCGATCGGCATCGTTATCGTGGCCTTTTATTTCCTCCCCCGTTTCCTGGCCAGCGGCATCTACACCATGCCGGAATACCTCGAATACCGCTACAGCCCTGCCGCCCGGGGGATTATGGCTTTCTACACGATGGTGATCTACGTGGCGGTTACGATCACTGCGGTGCTCTACTCCGGCGGCTTGACCATCCAGACGATATTTGACCTCGATCTGACCGCCGCGGTCTGGATTATCGGCGCGCTGGCCGCCCTCTACACGGTCTGGGGCGGCCTGAAAGCGATAGCCTGGGCGGACCTTTTCCAGGGTTCCGCCCTGCTTGTCGGCGGCCTGCTGACCCTGGCGCTCGGCGTACAGGCAGTCGGTGGATTTTCCGTTCTATTTGAACAGAATGCCAGCCGTCTCCACATGATCCTCCCGGCCGACCATCCCGACATCCCCTGGACCGCCCTCCTGCTCGGCATGTGGGTTCCGATTTTTTACTACTGCGGCCTGAACCAGTTCATCGTCCAGCGCACCCTGGCGGCCAAGAGCCTTCGCCAGGGCCAGCTCGGCATAATATTCGCCGCCGCCCTCTGGCTGCTCGTCCCTTTCGCCATTGTCCTGCCGGGTATTATATCCCTTCAGCTCTACGGTAGCCGGATGGAGTCTCCTGACCAGGCTTATCCGCTCTTGATAAAAAGCCTGATCCCGGAAGGACTGCGCGGCTTCATGTTCGCTTCGATCTGCGGGGCGGTGATGAGCTCGCTGGCTTCGATGCTGAATTCGGCTTCCACGATATTCACCATGGACCTCTACCGCCGTTACTGGCGCAAGGATGCCTCGCAGAAAGCGCTTCTGGTCACCGGCAGGCTGACCACCCTTCTTTTCGTGGTGATCGGCTGCCTGATCGCACCTCGGCTTGCCGACCCGCGTTTCAAGGGCGTATTCAACTATATCCAGGAATTCCAGGGCTACATTTCGCCCGGCATACTGGCCGCGTTCGTTTTCGGATTCGTGGTCAAGCGCGCGCCGGCCGCCGCCGGTGTAACGGCATTGCTGGTCAGCGCTCCGCTCTACGGCCTGCTTCAGTGGAAATTCGGCCACGTTGCTTTCCTCAACCGGATGGCTTTTACCTTTATCGCAGTGATCGCCCTCATGGCTTTGATCACGGCACTCAGGCCCCTGGAAGCGCCCCGGGTAATGCCGGTCCGGGAGAATTTCGACACCCGGCCCTCGGCCCTGGTGGTACTGCTGGGCCTGGTGGTGATTTGCGCGGTAGTCGCGTTTTTTATTGTTTTCCGGTAGGTCCCCTCGGCTCAACCCTGTCCCCGCCTGACCCGCGTCGCCCGGGCCTGGATTGCCGCCGGGGGAAGCCTTCGCCTCGGGTCATAATACCGTTCCGGTATTGACCTTGGCAAAAGTCTATCCTTGACATATCTGCTTATTTGATTTAATCTTGTCAATCTGGATCGGCCTTCGATCCTCATGATTTCACCCCCCCCCGGCAAGTTTCACGCCTGACACCGATAACCGGCTGTCGGCATTAAAATTACAGTGAAATTCTGACCGGAGTCACCGTATCGGGAAAATCACATCTTCAGTACCTGTTGCAACCTTCTCGCCGCGTACCGTTTAATATGGTGGACGACACGTTCACTCACACTGTCTTCCGAAAATCATTTTAAGACTCGAAAACAAACGGGAGAATTCGATGGCTAAGAAAATGATCACAATCGACGGTAATACCGCGGTCGCCAATGTGGCGCACGCCACCAACGAGGTGATCGCGATCTATCCGATAACGCCTTCCTCCGGGATGGGGGAGGAGGCGGACGCCAGGAGCGCCAAGGGCCTGAAGAACATCTGGGGCACGGTCCCGGACGTGGTGGAGTTGCAGTCCGAGGGTGGGGCGAGTGGCGCGGTGCACGGCGCCCTGACCACCGGCTCGCTCTGCACCACCTTCACCGCCAGCCAGGGTCTGCTCCTGATGATCCCGAACATGTTCAAGATCGCCGGCGAACTCACGCCCACCGTGTTCCACGTCTCGGCGCGGGCGGTGGCCAGCCAGGCCCTTTCCATTTTCGGCGACCATTCGGACGTGATGGCCACCCGGACCACCGGTTTCGGCCTGATCTGCAGCGGCAACCTCCAGGAGGCCCAGGACTTCACCCTGATCACTCAGGCGGCCTCCCTGCGCAGCCGGGTGCCTTTCGTCCATTTCTTCGATGGTTTCCGTACTTCGCACGAGGTGCAGAAGATCGAGGAGCTGGGTCGCGACGAGATGCTCGCCATGCTCGACGACGAGCTGATCGCCCAGCACCGGGCCCGGGCCCTTTCGCCCGACCACCCGACCCTCAAGGGCAGCTCCCAGAACCCGGACGTCTTCTTCCAGGGCCGCGAGACGGTAAATAAGTACTACCAGGATACGCCGGCCATCGTGCAGGCGGAGATGGACAAGTTCGCCGGCCTCACCGGCCGCCGCTACCGGCTGTTTGATTACGTGGGCGCGCCGGATGCCGACCGGGTGGTGATCATGATGGGAAGCGGCGCGGAGGCGCTGCACGAGATGGTCGAGTACCTGAACGGCCAGGGCGAGAAAGTCGGCCTGGTCAAGGTGCGGCTCTTCCGGCCTTTCAGCCTGGCGGCGCTGGCCGAAGCTCTGCCGGCCACGGTGAAGAAGATCGCCGTGCTGGACCGCACCAAGGAACCCGGCGCCCAGGGTGAACCGCTCTACGTGGACGTGCGCACGGCAGTGGGCGAGGCCATGAGCGAAGGCCTGGCCAAGTTCGACAAATACCCGGTGATCGTGGGCGGCCGCTACGGCCTGGGCTCGGCGGAGTTCAACGCCGCCATGACCAAGGCCGTGCTGGACAACCTCAAGCTCGACAAGCCCAAGAATCACTTCACCGTGGGCATCGAAGACGATGTCACTTTTACCAGTCTGGCTTTCGACCGAAATTTCAGCCTGCCCCAGAAAGACGTCCACCGCGCCATGTTCTACGGCCTGGGCGCTGATGGGACGGTGGGAGCCAACAAGAATTCCATCATCATTATCGGCGAGCATACGGACAATAACGCCCAGGGCTACTTCGTCTACGATTCGAAGAAAGCCGGCGCGGTCACGGTCAGTCACCTGAGGTTCGGCAAGCGGCCGATCCGCAGCACTTACCTGCTCGAAAAGGCCAGCTTCGTGGCCTGCCACAACTTCTCCTTCCTCGAAAGGTACGACATGCTGCGTTACGCCGAGGAAGGCGGGGTCTTCCTGCTCAACAGCCCCTTCGCTGTCGATCAGGTCTGGGACAACATCCCGGTCGAGGTGCAGCGGGAGATTATCGACAAGAAGCTCAGGTTCTATGTGATCGATGCCATCAAGCTCGCCTCCGACCTCGGCCTGGGCGCCAGGATCAACACGATCATGCAGGCCGCTTTCTTCAAGATCAGCGGCATCCTGCCGGTGGAGGATGCGGTCGCGGCCATCGAAGCCTCGATCAAAAAGTCTTACGGCCGCAAGGGCGAGCGCGTGGTGAACATGAACTTTTCGGCAGTGAAAGCCGGGCTCGACAACGCCCAGCAGGTGAAGGTGCCGGCTGCGGCCACCGGTAAAATCCGCATGAAGCCGCCGGTGCCGGAAGACGCCCCGGATTTCGTCAAGAACGTCACGGCCAGGATCATCGAGGGCCGGGGCGATGAGCTGCCGGTGAGCGCCATGCCCAGCGACGGCACTTTCCCCACCGGCACCACCCGGTTCGAAAAGCGCAACATCGCGGTGGACATCCCGGTCTGGCTGCCCGAGGTCTGCATCCAGTGCGGCCAGTGCTCCTTCGTCTGCCCCCACGCCTCGATCCGGATCAAGGCCTACGATCCCAAGTTCCTCGAATACGCGCCGGAGACTTTCAAGAGCGCGGAGGCCAAGACCAAATTTTTCGAGGGCCTGAAGTTCACCGTGCAGGTGGCTCCCGAGGACTGCACCGGCTGCGGCCTCTGCGTGGAAGCCTGCCCGGGCAAGGAGAAGGACGCGAACAAGCAGGAGACCGGCCGCAAGGCGATCAACCTGGCTCCCCAGGCCCCCTTGCGCGAGAAGGAAGCGGAAAACTGGAGCCACTTCCTGTCGATTCCGGACACCGATCCCGGCCGCTACAACCTGGCTACGCTCAAGGGCAGCCAGCTCGTTCCCGCCATGTTCGAATTTTCCGGGGCCTGCGCCGGCTGCGGCGAAACCCCGTACGTAAAGCTTCTGACCCAGCTTTTCGGCGACCGGCTGTTGATCGGCAACGCCACCGGCTGCAGCTCGATCTACGGCGGCAACCTGCCGACCACGCCGTACACCACCCGCGCCGATGGCCGGGGGCCGGCCTGGAGCAACAGCCTGTTCGAGGACAACGCGGAATTTTCTTTCGGTATGCGGCTCACCGCCGACCGGCAGAAACAGTTCGCCTCGGAGCTGCTGGCCCGGCTGGCCGACCAGGGCATCGAAAAAGAGCTGATAGCCGAGACCCTGGCCGCCGGCCAGAACGATCAGGCCGGCATCGAGGCTCAGCGGGCGCGGGTCGTCAGGCTCCGCCAGGCCCTCGAAGCCCATCAGGACCTCAAGGAAGTCAAGCTGCTCCTGCCGGTGATTGACTTCCTGGTCAGGAAGTCGGTCTGGGCCGTGGGCGGCGACGGCTGGGCCTACGATATCGGCTACGGCGGCCTGGACCACGTGATCGCCAGCGGCAAGGACATCAACATCCTGGTGCTGGACACCGAGGTCTACTCGAACACCGGCGGCCAGATGTCCAAGAGCACCCCACTGGCCGCCACCGCCAAGTTCGCCGCCGCAGGCAAGCCGATGGGCAAGAAAGACCTGGGCCTGATGGCGATGAGCTACGGCAATGTCTACGTGGCCTGTATCGCGTTCGGCGCGAACATGGCCCAGACCGTGAAAGCCTTCATGGAGGCCGAAAGCTATCCCGGCCCGTCGCTGATTATCGCCTATTCGCACTGCATTGCCCACGGGATCAACATGACCATGGGCCTGGACGAGCAGAAGAAGGCGGTGGCCTGCGGCCACTGGATCAACTACCGCTACGATCCGCGCCGGGCAGTCGAGGGCAAGAACCCGCTGCAGCTCGACTCCAAGGAGCCGACGATCAAGGTGGAGGAGTACACGGACGGCGAAATCCGCTACAAGTCGCTCAAGAGCAGCATGCCCGAGCGGGCCAAGCTGCTGAGTGAACAGGCGCAGAAGTTCGCCACCAACCGCTACAACTACTACAAGGCCCTGGCCGGATTGGACTGGTCTGTGGTCAATGGCGGCGGTAACGGCGGCGAGAAGAAAGCGGAGTAATTCCGGCCGGTTAGCAAAGCTTGCGGAAATACAGAGGGGGACGCGCCTCGTGGGGTGCGTCCCCCGTTTTTTTCGGTGTCGTTTTTTTGGTTATTAGTGGGATTTGGGGTGCAGGCGCTGCCCAAGCCGAGGTGCGCGCACCACTCCGCCCCTGAATCACGGATTTCACGGATTGATTGCGGCCGGATTTCACGGATTCCCGGCCTCCCGCCCCAAAACCGGAGTCACCCTCCTGACGATTGACGACCGTAGGGGCGAACCTCGTGTCCGCCCGCATTACACACCCCGCCGGTGAGGGCGCAGCCCCGATAAAATCGGGGCGAAGCAGGGCACCTCTTTACTCGAAAAGGAACTTCACTTTTTTGGTCCCGCTGCCGGCCGGAAGATCGTCAATTACCGGTTTGGGGCTGAATGGGGTATCCGTGCAATCCGTGCCACATCTGCGGCATCCGTGATTCTGAATCACGGATTACACGGATAAAAGACGGATGACACAGATCCTCCCATATCCCGCGCTAAAGTGCATTTCTTTCACCGAGGGTGCCGTAGGGGCGGACCTACGTGTCCGCCCGCCTTACTAAAAAACCGAGTTTCATGTGTTACCATCTCTCCGCAGAATTCCCTTCGCGCTTGTCCCATCGGGGCGGGCGCTTTATTTTTCCTCAGCGTAATTTCCTGAAATCCTGGCAATCCTTTCATTCCAATTTGAATCAACCTCGGAGCCTCCAGCATGAAAAAATTACTGCCGCTCTTTGCCCTGTTCGTGTCAGCCCTGGCTTGCGCCGGCTCCCATCCGGTCACAGTGGAGCCGAAAGAAATTCACGACACCCTGCTCAACCCCGGCCGGGGGTTCGCCACCACCCACATGTTCAACGACGGCCTGGGCGACCGGCTCCACCCCAAATGCACGGTGGTCCAGTTCCGCTGGTACTGGGATGAACTCGAGCCGGCGGAGGGCCAGATCCGTTTCAGCCTGATCGACAGCGTGCTCGAACGCTGCCGGGCCAACGGCCAGAAGCTCAATTTCCGGGTGATGTGCCAGAACGGCGAACCGCGCGTGCCGCTTTGGGTGCGAAAGGCCGGAGCCAAGGGCCTGCCCTACCGGAACGACCCGAAAAACTGGCAGCCGTTCTACGCTGACCCGGTGTTCCTGGAAAAGCACGCCAGCCTGATCCGCGCCCTGGGAGAGCGCTACGACGGCCACCCGGACGTAGATTTCGTCGATATCGGCACGGTGGGCCGCTGGGGCGAATGGCACACCAGCGGCACCGGCATGGAGATGCCTCTGCCGGAAGTCCGCAAAAAGATAATCGACATCTATTTCGATTCGTTCCGCAAGACCCCCCTGGTGATGCTGATCGGCGGGGAGACCGGCCTGGCCTACGCGATCGAGAAGGGCGCGGGCTGGCGCGCCGACTGCCTGGGCGATATGGGCGGGTTCAACGACCACTGGAACCACATGAAGGACTTTTACCCGCAGGCGCTGGATTCAGCCAAGGCCAACGACGCCTGGAAGCACGCGCCGGTGGTGTTCGAAACCTGCTGGACCATTGCCTTCTGGCACGACAAGGGCTGGGACCTGGACTATATCCTGAGCGAGGCTTTGCGCTGGCACGTGTCCGTGCTCAACAACGGCAGCGAGTCGGTCCCCGAGGATTGGTGGCCCAGAGTGGTGGAGTTTGAAAAGAAGATGGGCTACCGGCTGGCGCTGCGCAAGCTGACTCATCCCTCCAGGGTGAAAGCCCGCGAGGGTCTGCCGGTCGAAATGCTCTGGGAAAACCTCGGCGTGGCCCCGCCCTACCGTAACTATACACTGGCAGTCCAGCTTCTGAACCGGAAGAACCATGAGTCCCTGATTGCCTTGGCGGTAACGGACGTCCGGTCTTGGCTGCCCGGTGAAATTCCCCTGCAGGTCACGTTTAATTTCTCCGGCGGTAAGTTGGCCGGCGAATACGACCTGGGCCTGGCCCTGCTCGACCCGGACACCGGTAAACCGGCGATCCAGATGGCGAACGAGGGGCGGGGAGAGGACGGCTGGTACTGGCTGAGCAAGGTGACAATCGACTGATCCGGGTGTAGCACTGGAAGAGGCGATGAGAAAAAATCTGAAAAGATTAGCGGCGGTGCTGGCAGGGGTGTTCCTGGTTGGCGCGCTGGCGGCCCTCTTTGCGCAAGCCGAAGGCAATCTGGCGCGCGGGGATGTCAACGGCGACGGCCGGGTGAGCGTGACGGACGTGCTGATGTTGGTGCTGACCGGCTCCCGCAACGCAAGCGACCCAGCAGCGGACTACAACGGGGATGGGGTTTACTCCCTGCAGGATGCGCTCGACCTGCTGGCGGCCATAGTCTGGCTGCGCCAGGCCGTGCTCGACATGGAAGTCACGCCCGTGGAAACCGACGACTTTCTGGTCAACCCGGGCATGGGCTTCGTTTCCGTGGAGAGCTTCAACAACTGGGTCCGTCAGCTCAAGCACCCGCTCTGCTCCATCGCCCAGTTCCGCTGGTACTGGGATGAAATCGAGCCGGCGGAGGGCCAGATCCGGTTCGACATGATCGACGACATGATCTCCCGGGCGCGCGCCAACGGCCAGAAGCTCATGTTCCGGATCATGTGCCAGGACGGGGAGGACCACATCCCGAAGTGGCTGCACGACCTGGGCCTCAACGGCTGGAAGTACACGGACGGCTCCGCCGGCTGGCAGCCGGACTACAGCTCCCCCCTGTTCAAGGAAAAGCACGGCAACCTGATCCGGGCCCTGGCAGCCCGCTACGACGGCCACCCGGATATCGACCACGTGGATATCGGCTCGGTGGGCCGCTGGGGCGAATGGCACACCAGCGAAACCGGGCTGAACATGCCGGCCGATTCGGTGCGGACCTGGGCGGTGGACCTCTACCTGGAAAACTTCAGGAAGACCCCCCTGGTGATGCTGATCGGCGGGGAGAAGCAGCTCGAATATGCCGTGGCCCATCATACCGGCTGGCGCGCCGACTGCCTGGGCGACTACGGGATGTTCAGCTCCACCTGGAACCACATGGAAGACTACTACCAGCAGGCGCTGGATTCAGCCAATGCCAACGAGGCCTGGAAATACGGGCCGGTGGTGTTCGAATCCTGCGGCACTATCGAAACCTGGTGGAAGGACGGCTTCAGCCTGGACAAGATAATCTCCGAAAGCAACCGCTGGCATGGATCGGTGGTGCACCTGGGCACGACTGACATGAAGGACATGCCCCAGGAATGGTACGACAAGACAGTCGAATGGGGCAAGAAAATGGGCTACCGTTTCGTGCCGACCCGGCTGGCCCATCAGTCCGCGGCCTACGCCGGCGGCCGCTTCACCCTGGAAATGGACTGGGAGAACCGCGGAGTGGCGCCGATCTACCTGCGCCATCGGCTGGCGGTCAGGTTCCTGAACGAGGCGACCGGGGACGAGGCGACAGTCCAGACCGATGCCGACATCACCGGCTGGATGCCGGGGGAGACGTCCTACCGCACCACGCTGACCGTTCCGGCCGGCCTGCCTGCCGGCGATTACGTACTCTGTATCGGTATGCTCGATCCCTACTACCGCACCCCCCGGATCAAGTTCCCGGTCCAGGGGATAGACTCCGACGGCTGGTACAGGCTCAGCCGGGTGACAGTCAAATGAGCCGGCGCCTGGAGAGTTCGGGACGATGAAAATTCTCGAAAAAACCCTTTTACTCCTGCTGCTGGCCGCGCTGCCGGCGCAGGCCGAGGAATCCCGCCCCATGCTCGAACAACTCGGAATCCGGATCGGCAGGCTGCCCCGAGGGCCCTTGAACGCAATCACCGATGTCGCCGGGGTAAGAGTCGGCCACAAGACGATTATCCGCGGCGACGACATCCGCACCGGAGTGACTGCCATTCTGCCCCACGGCGGCAACCCGTTCCTGGAGAAAGTGCCGGGCGCGGTGGAAACGTTCAACGGTTTCGGCAAGCTCATCGGATCGACCCAGGTCAACGAGCTGGGCCGGATCGAGAGTCCGATTGTACTCACCAACACGCTCTGCGTGGCCCGCGCCGCCGATGCCGTGCTCACCTACCTGCTCGGCCTGCCCGGCATGGAAAAAGTGCAGTCGATCAACCCTCTGGTGGCGGAAAACAACGATGGCTACCTGAACGACATCGCCAGTCGGGCGGTCACAGAAAGCGACGTGCTGGAGGCCATCCGGTCTGCAGGCGAGGGGCCGGTGGAACAGGGATCAGTGGGGGCCGGGACCGGGACCGGCTGCCTGGGCTACAAGGGCGGGATTGGCAGCTCGTCGCGGATTGTGGAAATCGGCGGACAGAAGTATACGGTGGGGGTGCTGGTGCAGACCAATTTTGGCGGCCGGCTGACCGTGAACGGGGTGACGCTTGAGGAACCAGGGACCGGTGAGCCGTCCGGCCGGGGCGGGTCCTGCGTGATCGTGGCCGCCACCGATGCGCCGATCGGCAGCCGTAACCTGAAACGGCTGGCCCGCCGCTGCTTTGCCGGCATGGCCCGCACCGGAGCGGACTTCTCGAATGGCAGCGGCGACTACGCCATCGGTTTCAGCACACACCCGGATTTCCGCGAGGTGTCCGGCGGCGGCCCGTTCGAACGCACGCGCACCCCGCTGTCCAACGAGGCGGCGAGCCCTCTGTTTCTGGCGGCGGCGGAGGCGACCGAGGAGGCGATTATCGCTTCCGTGCTGGCCGCCACCACCCTGCGAGGAAGGGACGGCCACGTGCGGGAAGCGCTGGACATCGAAAAGCTGAAATCAGCCCTGCGCCGGGCCGGCAAATAAAAAGGCCGTTTCCCAGTTTCGGAAAACGGCCCTCTGTCGCCCTTTTCCTGTACCCCTTATCCCCGATTCACCTTTTCGACTTGAATTTCAGGGCGACAGAATTTATGCAATAGCGAAGGCCGGTCGGCTGGGGCCCATCGCCGAACACGTGCCCCAGGTGGGCATCGCAGCGGCTGCAAAGCACCTCGGTGCGGACCAGGCCGAACGTCATATCGGTCCGTTCCACCATGCTCGACTCACCGGCCGGCGTCCAGAAGCTCGGCCAGCCCGTGCCGGACTCGAACTTGGCCTTAGAGTCGAAGAGCGCTTGCCCACAGCCGACGCAGTGATAGGTGCCTTCGCCCTTGAAATTCCAGTATTCGCCGGTGAACGCCCGTTCGGTGCCGCCTTGTCTGGTAATCTGGTACTGTTCCGGCGTCAGCAGCTTTTTCCATTCCTCATCGGTTTTAATCACTTTTTCGACCCCCTCTGTCAGGCTTTTTCCGCCATCCCGGCCGGTTTTGCCGTCCGCCATTCCAATCCCGCAGGCCAAAGCGAGCACGGCGATCAAGAGCGCCGTAGCAGGGGAAACGACATTCATTTTATGCTTCATGGACGCTCCTTGCGCCTGATTTCCATTTAATCTGGACAAATACATCCAGATTATCTCTGCCAGTTAATACCCGGCAGAGCGGTGATGGTGCGATTTTTTTCCTTGAGGATTTGCCGAGGCTGGGGTGGCAGTAAGGCCGGGCTTCAGCAGGTAGAGGACAGGCTGGTGGCCGGGTCAGGCCTGGGGAGCGGGCGGGCCGGCATCCTTCTTGCCCACGATGGAATTTGTAACTTATTCACAACCATGCGGTTAAGCAAGAAGGATGCCGGCTCGCCCCCTATCGGTTGGTTAAAAACTCCGCTACTTGAGGGTTTCCCGCACGGTGATTTTGCCGAGCTGGTACCAGCCGTCCGGCTGGATCCCCTCGTTGGCGAGCTTCACCGCGGGCTTGAGGGTGCGAGGGTCGAGAACCGCGATCTGCAGGTCGTAGACCCCCTCGGGCATATCGACCGGAATGAACACGGCATCGTTGTACACGATGTCACCGGGCAGCCATTTTCGCAGGTCCTCATTCAGGTAAAAAACCTCGGCGCGTTTTGCGCTTTTCAGCCGCAGGGCCAGGGTGTACTGATGGTAGATCGGCGCCACGCCCTTGTTTTCCCACCAGGTGCGGAACGCCAGACGGCTATGGGGCCGGACGAAATCCGGATAGCTGATCCGTCTCAGCACGTAGCGGTAACCCATCTTCTTGAGCCAGCGGTTCACTTCCGGCCACCATTCGGGAGGCACGGCCGAGCTTTTGGCGTTGAAGCTGGAGATATGCCATTTGAGCGCCTGGTCGAAAATGTAGCGCACCTGTTCCAGACCATAATGCTGCCTGTCCCGCCAGCTCAGCAGAGTGCCGCAGATTTCCAGGGTCACCGGCGCGGTCTGCCAGGCATTCCCCATGCCGAATTCGATGATCCCTTCCGGGTAGTAGTCCCACATGTGGGTCCAGCCGCCCTGATCTTTGGCCCAGAAGCCCAGGTCTCCCAGGCAATCCACCCGCCAGCCGACATTGCCATGCTCGCGTCCGTACTTGTTGGTTTTTTCATCGGTCAGGAGCATCACCTTGTTGGTGTGCGGGAACGCATCGAGGTAGGCGTCCACCAAGGCCTTGCGGGTGGACTCCTGGAGCTGGGCGCTGCCGCCCCCCTCGCCCCACCAGCCGACAATCGACATGTCGATCAGGTCGATATCCGGGTGGCCGTCGTAGCGGTTGCCCAGGTCGTGCACCATTTTGGTAAAGTACTTAATGTAACGGGGATCGTCCGCGTTCACCCGCCAGCGTTCCACCTCTTTCAGCGAATCCGGCACCTCCGGCCCGAACATCGCCCGCAGCCAGTCCGGGACGTCCCGTTTCGACTCGGTGCCGTACGGAGCAATCCTCAGATGCAGGTCCTGGCCTCTTTCGGCGGCGGTCTTGAGCGCCCGGTCGAGCATGTCCCAGTTGTACTTGTCCATTTCGGGCTCGAGAAACTTCCAGTAGACCCGGAAGTAGGCGATCGAGGTGGCCGGGTGGTTCGGGTTGGTCAGGTCGCCATCGAACTCCTGGTAATCGATCGGAAAGCCCTCGGTCCAGCCGGCCCCCGCATTGAGCGTATCGCCGTTAAAGCGCTGGAAGGTCATGAAGCCGATCCCGGGGTTGACCAGCACGGAGTCGATCTCTTTCGGCCGCACGACCGTGGTGTCCGGGTACCTGTCCTGGGCGTAAAGCTCGAGGCTGAACGCGCAGACGATCATGGTCACTGCCAGACAATATTTCATGGCGAATCCCTCCTTGTGAATTGTGAACTTTCTATTTATCCAGGCGAACGGTTATTTTGCCGAGCTGGTACCAGCCGTCCGGCTGCCGGCCCTCGATCGCCAGCTTGATCGCCGGCTCCTGAGTCCGGGGATCGAGAATGGCGAGCTGCAGGTCGTAGAGCCCCTCGGCCATGTCGTGCGGCAGGAACACCGCATCGTTGTAAACTATGTCGCCGGGCAGCCACTTGCGGATGTCTTCGCCCAGCCGGAATACCTCGCTGCGCTTCTCGCTTTTCAGCCGCAGGGCCAGCGTGTACTGACTGTAGATCGGCGCCACGCCCTTGTTTTCCCACCAGGCGCGGAAAGACAGGCGGCTGTCGGGCCGGACGAAGTCCGGGTAGCTGAACCGTCTCAGCACGTAGCGGTAGCCCATTTTCCTGAGCCAGCGGTTGACACTCGGCCACCACTCTTTGGGCACGGGCGAACTCTTGGCGTTGAAGGAGGAAATGTGCCATTTGAGGGTCTGGTCGATCACGTAGTCCACATCGTAACCCTTTTTCTGCCATTGCAGCATGGTCATGCAATCTTCCAGAGTGACCGGTCCTTTTTTCCAGGCGTCCTGCATCCCCAGCTCCATCAGGGCCTGCGGATAATAATCGTACATGTGGCACCAGCCGCCCTGTTCCTTGGCCCAGAATCCCAGGTCGCCGATACAATCCACCCGCCAGCCGATATCCCTTTTGCTTTTCAGGTAATCGATGGATTTTATGTCCCGCAGCACCCAGACCAGGTTCGTTTTTTGAAAGGCCTCCAGGTAGGCGTCCAGCAGGGCCTCGCGCGTGCGGTCGGACAATTTGTCGGTACCGGCGCCTTCGCCCCACCAGCCGACAATCGAGATATCCACCGTTTCCAGGCTCGGATGACCATCGTAGCGGTTTCCCAGGTCCCGCACCATATCGGTGAAATGTTCGACATAACGGGGATCTTCCGGGTCCACCCGCCAGCGTTCCTCCGGCAGTTTACCGGTCTCTCCGACCATCTCCCGGTACCAGTCCGGCACGTCTTCTTCTTTGGCCCAGCCGTAGGGAGCCACGCGCAGGATCAGGGTCTGGCCCCTCTGCGACGCGGTAGCGAGCGCCCGGTCCAGCAAATCCCAGTCGTACCTGTCCATCCCGGGTTCGAGAAAACGCCAATAGACCCGGAAATAGGCGATGGAAGTCTGCGGGTAGTCTTTATTCCGCGTATCACCGTCGAACTCCTGATACTTGATGGGATAGCCTTCAGTCCAATGGTCTCCAGTGTTGAGATCATCCCCGTTGAACCGCTGAAAAGTCGTGTAGCCGATATGCGGGTTGACCAGCACGGAGTCGATTTCCCGGGGTCGCACCACCGTTGTATCCGGGAATCGGTCCTGGGCGATGACAGTGGAGGCCGCAGCCAGGGCGGTACAAGCGGCCAGCAGTATTTTGCGCATGATCTCCCCAGTTGGAGGTGGAAGGCTGGTAATCAGAAGTCAGAAGTCAGAAGCCAGAAGGCCCGGCCCGGCCCGGCAGCCGCCCCGGTAGTCAGTAGTCGGTATTCAGTAGTCAGAATGCACCACCGCCCGGCCACACCTGGAAGCCAGAAGCCAGAAGTCAGAAGACCCCACTCCCTGCCCGTAATTAGTCCAAACACTATGTAACTCAGTCCTTTGTATTTCTTTACTTTGCCACTCCGTCACTTTGTCACAGTCTTTCCACTTTGTGCCTCTGTGCCTCTGTGCCTCTGTGCCTGTCTTTTTACTTTGTAACTCTGTAACTGTCTTTTTCCTTTCTTCCTCAGTCTCTCGAATAAACCACCTGGCCGTCGAAAACAGTATAATCCACTTTCGTGCTCATGATCTCGTTTTCCGCCGCCTGCAGCAGGTTGCGGGAAAGTACGGCCAGGTCGGCCAGCTTGCCCGAGGTGATCGAGCCTTTCTGGTTCTCCTGGAATTCAGCGTAGGCCGATCCCAGGGTGTAAAGCTTGAGCGCCTCGGCCATGGAAATTTTCTCTTCCGGGATCCAGCCCGGACCCTCTTCGCCGGCGCGGTCCTTGCGGGTTACGGCGGCGTAGAGGCCTTCCAGGGGGTCGAGCGGCTCCACCGGGGCATCGGTGCCGAAAGCGATCCGGCCGCCGGCAGCGATCACGCTGCGCCAGGCATAGGCGTAGCGGCAGCGCTCGGGGCCAAGCCGCAGTTCGGCGAAACGCTTGTCGGTGATACAGTGGGTGGGCTGCATGGAGGCGATCACGCCGATCTGGGCGAAACGGGGCAGGTCGGGCGCGGTGAGAATCTGCGCGTGCTCGACCCGGTGCCGGCTGTCCCGACGGCCGTTGACCGTGATCGCTTTTTCGTAGGCATCCAGCACGATCCGGTTGCCCCGCGTGCCGATCGCGTGCACGCCGATCTGGAAACCGCGCTTATCCGCGGCTAACACCTTGCGCTGGAGCTGTTCCACTTCTTCCACGAGCACGCCGGAAGTGGAAGGGTCATCCGCGTAGGGTTCGAACAGGGCGGCGGTGGCCGAACCCAGGGTGCCATCAATGAAGTCCTTGAGGAAGCCGAGGCGCAGGGTGGGATAAGCCTGCCACTTCTGAACCAGGGCCTCGTATTCATCCAGCTTCGCCTGATCCTCCGGCAGCGGCGGGCAGTAGCTGATCCTCGCGGTCAGCCGGCCCTCCCCGGCGAATTTTTCCAGCAGGCGCTCATCGCCCCGGCTGATATGGGAGACACTGGTGACGCCCAGGGAGGCGGCCAGTTCGAGGGCCAGCCGCAGGTGGCGTTCAGCCGTCTCGGGGTCGTCCCCCTCGCCGTATTCCGACCGTTGGGCCAAGCCCATGGCATTTTCCTTGAGCACCCCCGTGGGTTCGCCGGTGGCGGGATCGCGCACGATTTTGCCGCCCTCGGGGTCGGGCGTTTCCCTGGTGATCCCGGATTTTTTCAGAACGTAGCTGTTGATCAGGAGGCTGTGGCCATCGACCCGGGAGAGGAAGACCGGGTTGTCCTGCGTAACGTCATCGATAAGCTCCCGGGTGGGCCACTGCTGGCCCGGGAACAATGTATGGTCCCAGCCGCGTCCGATAACCGGCTCTCCCGGTTTCAGACCGGCGACCCGTTCAGCCACCAGCTCCCGGACTCTCTCCGGGCGGTTGACGCCGTCCAGGTTCACGGTTTCGAGCGCCGCGCCGACTGACACCAGATGACAGTGGGCATCGTTGAAGCCGGGCACGACAAACCGGCCGTCCAGACCGATTACCCGGGTGATCCCCTCCCGAACGTATTTTTCGATGTCATCGTCGGTCCCGACCGCGGTTATCCGGTTGCCGGTGATTGCCAGGGCTTGCGCCGAAGGATTAGCCTTGTCCGCGGTGAATATCGCTCCATTGAGCAGGACGAGGTCGGCGGGAGTCTGCGATGTGCAAGAGGTCAGGAGCAAGACCGCGCTGCCAGTAATAAGTAGTAATACTTTCATAGTGAACCCTGTTCCAAGTACAAAAAATCAGCGACCGGTCGTTTTCTGCACGGCTATTTTGCCCATCGTGTACCAGCCATCGGCCTGCCGGCCCTGGATTGCCAGCCTGATTCCGGGCGTCCGGGTCCCGGAATCGACCAGGGCGGCCTGCAGATCGTACTCGCCTTCCGGCATGTCCGGCGGCAGGAAAACCGCGCCGTTGTACAGGTTGTCGCCGGGCAGCCAGCCGGTTATGTCGGCATCCGTGACGAAAACCTCGGTGCGCTTGTCCCCCTTGAGCCGGAGAGCGAACGGGAATTTCCGGTAGCAGGGCGCCACGCCCTTGTTTTCCCACCAGGTGGTGAATTCGAGCTTGCCGTCGGCTGGGACCTGCGAGGGATAGGTGAACTTGCGCAGCGCGAGACGGTAACCTATCGACTTGAGCCAGCGTTCGAGCTGTGGTTTCCATTCGGCGGGCCAGACGGAAGACTTGCCGTTGATCGAGCTGACGTGCCATTTGAGCGACTGGTCGATGATGTAGTCCACGTCCGCGGCAGTGTAGCCCTCCCGGTTCTTCCAGGTGGGAAAGGTGCCGCAGATTTCCAGGGCCACGTGGCCCTTTTTCCAGGAATCGGCCACTCCGTAGCCGTAGATAGCCTGAGGGTAATAGTCGAACATATGTCTCCAGCCGCCCTGTTCTTTCGCCCAGAAGCCCAGGTCCCCCAGGCAGTCGACCCGCCAGCCCACGTTGCGTTGCGATACGCCGTAGCTGTTGGTCCGCCGGTCGGTGAGCAGCATCACCAGGGGAGTTTTGTGGAAAGCGTCGAGGTAGGCGTTCACCAGCTTTTCGCGGGTGGGCTGGCTCAGGAGCGCCGACCCGGCGCCCTCGCCCCAGAACCCCACGATTCCGATATCGACGAACTCCAGGTCCGGGTGGCCATCGTAGCGCCCGCCCACGGCGGAGGCCATCGCGGTGAGCGCCTGCACGTAGCGCGGGTCCTCGTGGTCCACCCGCCAGAAGCTGTGCGGCAGGTTCCCGCTGGGGCCGATCCGGGACCTCAGCCAGTCCGGGATGTCGGTGTCTCCGGAGTTGCCGTAGGGCACGATCCGCATCATCAGGGTCTGGCCGCGGGAGCGCGCCAGGGCGAGCGCATCATCGATTATGTACCAGTTGAACCGGCCCGGCTCGGGTTCGAGGTGCCGCCAGTGGAAGCGGAGGTAGGCCAGCGAGCATTCGGGATACTGGTCGGGACTCAGGCGTGGTTCGTTGATACGATGCCGGCCGTTTTCATCCAGGGTGTTGGAGATGTGCTGGGAGACGTTGAACCCCATGCCGGGGTTCAGCAGAACCTCATCGCTTTCGACCGGGCGCACCACCACCGTACGCTGGCCCAGGGCCGATCCGCAAAGACCCAAGGCTAACACGATAACCAAGGTAAAAAGTTTGCTTTTCAAAATATCTTCTCCGTTCGAGTAGTTGGCAGACTTCCACCCGGCACGGGCGCTATTCGAGTTCTTCGGACCAGGGGTCGCGGGTCCATTCGAACTGTTTCAGTTCATTGAGGATTTCACTTTTCAGCAGCTCCATGGTCGAGACCTTGAGGTTACTTTCGAGCTGCCGGGGATTTTTCATTCCCACGATCACGGTGGAGCTGTCCGGGTGGCTGAGGGTAAAGAGCAGGGCCAGCTCCACCATCGACAGCTCCGGCAGCCTTTTCTCTTTCCACTTCCGGATCTGTTCCACCCGGCGCAGCGTGGCCTTGAGGTTGTTGCCGCCGAAATACCGGCGGCGGAAGTCGCCCTTGGGGAAGGCGGTATTTTCGGTGAACTTGCCGGTAAGGGAACCTTCGTCCAGGGGCACACGGATAATGGCGGCCACCCGGTTCCGGCCGCAGGGCTCGATCACGCTGCGGGCGGTGCGCTGTTCGAAGAGGTTGTAGATGACCTGCACGCTGTCGAGCTTACCCTGTTCCACCAGCGGCGTGACATCCTCGGGGTACTTTTCACTGGCGGATATTCCGAAGCCCAGCAGCTTGCCCTCCTGGCGCAGCCTCTCCAGGGTTTCGCGCCAATCATCGTACTGGTTGAAGCCCACGGTCCAGGTGTGAAGCTGCAGGACGTCGATCGAGTCGACACCCAGGTTTTTCAGGCTGAATTCGACCCGTTCGCGCAGGTAGGCCGGCGGGAAAAATTCGTCGATATTTTCGTAATCGCGGGGAGTCCACCAGAGCTTGCCGGCCGGGGGGATTTTGGTGGCCACGTAGATCCTGTCGCCGGACTTGCGCTCCCGGAGCACCTTGCCGATCAGCCGTTCGCTGTGGCCGTTGCCGTAGGCCTGGGCCGTGTCGATGAAGTTGATCCCGCTGTCGAGAGCCTGGTGGATGGTGCGGATCGATTCCGTGTCATCGGTTTTACCCCAGGCGTCCCCGCCGATAGCCCAGGCGCCGAACCCCAGTTCGCTCACCTGCCAGCCCAGCCTGCCGAAAGTTCTGTAGCGCATGATTGATCCACCTCTCGTTTTGAAAAGCCGCGTTGCCCGACCCGTGAATTCTCACAGACGGATTCATAGTAGTCTCGGGCAACCGAGGTGTCAAGGCGCTATATCCCGGCCCCTTGACAACCGAGTTCGATATCATTACCTTATGCCAGTTTTAAAGTCAGGGGTTGGAGTTCCCCTTCGAGCGCCCGGGCCGGGCTGATGACTCCTACCGCAAAGCCCTTTGTAGCGGTGGAGTCGTTAACGTGCAATCAAGAACCCGCTGCAAAGCGGGTTTTTTATTAGCTGCACAATCGCCTTTTACTTATACAAGCCTTTAGATAATAGCTCCAGGAAGTTTGAATACAATGAAATGAATACAACTGGTTTTAAAAACATCCACGAGATTTTTACATTCCTCCAAGAGATTGCATCCGCGCGGGGAGAACAGGGAATAGCGAAGGAGATCCACGATGCGGATAATGCGCTGGTAGCAGGACGTTTTAATGTCGCTTTTCTCGGACAATTCAAACGCGGCAAAAGCACGCTGATCAATTCCATTATCGGGCTGGAATTGCTTCCGGCAGATGTCGCGCCGCTGACCAGCGTGATTACAATAGTCCAGTACGGACCCAATGAGCGGGGCGTCGTTCACTTCACAGACGGTCGCGAAAAAGAAATAGTTCGGGATGAAATCCGTCTTTACGCCTCTGAGGAAGGCAACCCGGGAAACCACAAGGGAGTTGGGTTCGTCTTGCTGGAGCTTCCTCTGCCAATACTCAGAGAAGGCATACGTCTTGTGGATACGCCCGGAGTCGGTAGTATTTTCGAACAGAGCGCAGAAGCTACACGGGCTTTTCTGCAGAGGGTTGATGTGGCTGTGTTCGTGCTGGGCAGCGATCCACCCATATCAGGTGAGGAAATACACCTTGTCAAAGCTGTTTTTCCACTCTCTGCACATATTATTTTTGTAATGAACAAGGCCGACCAGGTGGAAGAAAAGACAAGAAAAAAAGCAGAAATTTTTACAAGAAAAGCCTTATCTGAAGCTTTAGGTTATGAGCCGGGACCCATTATTCACATGTCCGCGCGTAAAGCTCTTGAAGGAGATCGCAATTCTGGAGTAGAAGCCTTCTTGGAAAGACTGGAAGATATTGCCGCCGCCTCCCGGAATGAGATGGTATTTCAATCGGCTTCAAAAGCAGCCTCGCATTTTGCCTCCCGCCTCCTGCAACAAGTGAATCTGGAAAGTGCGGTGTTGCTAACTCCTGTCTCCGAACTGGAGTTAAGAATCAACAGGTTCCAAACAGATGTAAAAGACATAGATGATCTTATATTGGCTGCGTGGAGCAGGGCAAAAGCGGAAATTGCATATGATTTTAAGTCATGGGAATCAGAAAAGGAGAGGACTGCAGCGGAGGGAAGAAAAAGCATCCTCGAGGCAGTCAAGAATACCTGCGAAAAAGCAGAATGCGGCAGAACGGATATCAGGCATCTTGCGCTTAAAACTGCCCGGGTGGAAATGAAAAAATTCATGGATAGTTGGAAAAATAAGGCAACCGCCTGGGTCTCCCGGAATTATTCTTTACAAGCCGAAAAAGTGAGCAAAGAAACAAACCGGCTGGTTACTCGTTTGGCCGAGGCTGCTGCCGAGGCGTTCGGCGCACCGGTCGTGAAGTTTGAGGTGCCCAAAGCGTCAATTGATCTGACAGGCATTACTTTCGATTTTATTGATCCGCGGATCGCTCTTGATCTTAACGACTGGTTGATTCCAATTCTTGATTTTGTTTCACCAAGAAAATTGGTGATAAAAAGAGCAATAAATAGAACGAGAAAGATACTTGATGACTGTTTGTTGCGTAACTTTTACAATGTGGATGAACACATTACGGAGTGGATAGATCTGGCTACCAGACAACTTCTTTCATCCATGTCTTCACGTCTTGAATCGATACGGCAAGAAATAATGGATGCCGTGAACAGTGGTAGAAAAAAGCAGGAAAATGGAATGATGGCAGTAGCGGATCGACTTAATGTTCTTGAGAATCAGAAAACAAAAATTGAGGATATTCTTCGTGCCTCATTTCAGACAAATGCTGGGTTGAAAAAGCAAGCGGTTGCAGATTAAAGTGTTCAACCGAGGGAGAGGGTAATAGACAGTCTCGGCTGGTTACCCCAAGCCTGCTGAAGAGATAACGATGCGTTTCTTCTGCCCTGAATGCTGGAGCAATTTCGGCGAGGATGTGACGACCTGTCCTAGCTGCGAACTGGACATTGCCGAATTCTGGGGGAAAAAGGACTACGTGGAGAAGTTGATTTTCGCCCTGGATCATCCCGAACCGGAGACTCCCATCCGGGCGGCGTGGATACTGGGCACCCTCCGCGACAATCGGGCCGTTGGACCGCTGATCAACCTGGTTAACCGGACGCCGGATATCTATATCGCCGCTGCGGCAGTGAAAGCGCTGGCCCAGTTTGCTACTCCGCTGGTTCACCAGTTTCTTAGAAGGGTAGCCAGCAACTATCCAGCGGTCATGGTGAGGGATTTGGCGGCTGCGGCTGTTTCAGGTGGTCAGGTAAGAGGATAAGATGAATCAAAGTTCTATCGTTTTGAAAATGCTGGGAGAGGTGTTTAGAACATTTACCGACCTGGTGCTGGACTACACCGGCACGCTGTCGCTGGACGGCGTACTTCTGCCGGGTGTCGCAGAGCGCCTTACCAGCATAGCGGCCAGTTTGCGAGTGACTGTCCTGACCGCCGACACATTCGGCACGGCCGCGGAACAGCTCAAGGGCCTGCCCGTAATAGTCCACGTCATCCAGTCAGGCTATGACAAGCTGGAAGCTGTACAGAAGATAGGTGGGAAGAACGTTATCGCCATTGGTAACGGCCGTAATAATGTGCCTATGATGAACGTTGCAGGCCTGAGGATCGCGGTTATCGGCCCGGAGGGAGCGTCAGAGGAGCTTCTCCGAGTCGCCGATATAGTTGTCTGTAATATCTGTGAAGCGCTGGACCTGATAATTCACCCTTTGCGTCTGAAAGCCACGTTACGGGATTAACCAAAGACAAGGAGAATTTTATGAAACCGTCTATCGAGTCAATCCGGGCGCTTGAGATTCTGGATTCTCGCGGCAATCCCACTGTGCGCGTGTTTTGTTCGCTGAATAATGGCCTTCAAGTGTCAGCTTCAGTGCCCTCGGGCGCCTCGACCGGTGAGAACGAGGCCGTGGAACTGCGCGACGGCGACAAAAAACGTTATGGCGGCAAGGGTGTGCTCAAGGCTGTTGAAAACGTCAATAAGACCATAGCGCCGAAATTAAAAGGAGTGGAGCCATCACGTCAGGCGGAAATCGACCGTCTGATGATCGAGCTGGACGGCACTGCCAACAAGGGCAAGCTGGGCGCCAATGCAATTCTGGGAGTTTCGATGGCAGTGGCGAGGGCGGCGGCGGAGTCGGCCGCTCTACCCCTTTATGCTTATCTCGGCGGACCCGGCGCCGTGCGCCTGCCTGTGCCCATGATGAACATTCTGAACGGCGGCAAGCACGCAGACAACAGCGTCGATCTCCAGGAGTTCATGGTGATGCCGGTCGGGGCACCCAGCTTTGCCGAGGCCCTGCGCTATGGGGCCGAGACTTTCCACGCCCTCAAAAGGATTTTGGCCAAGAAAGGTTATGCCACCAGCGTGGGTGATGAGGGCGGATTTGCCCCGAACCTCAAGAGCAACGAGGAAGCCTGCGAGGTGATCGTCGAGGCCATAGAAGCGGCTGGCTACAAGCCGGGAAAAGATGTGGCCATTGCCCTGGACCCGGCGGCCAGCTCTTTCTATGAGAATGGTGTGTACAACCTTGCCAAGTCCGGCCAGGGCAAGAAAACCAGCGCCGAGATGACAGCCCTTTACAAGCAGTGGCTTGCAAAGTACCCAATCGTCTCCATTGAAGACGGCCTGGCCGAAAACGACTGGGAAGGGTTCAAGTCCCACACTGCCGAGCTGGGGGGGAAGATACAGATCGTCGGCGACGATATCTATGTCACCAATACGAAGTTCATCGCCCGCGGCATCCGGGAAAAGTCCACCAATGCGGTCCTGATCAAACTCAACCAGATCGGTACGGTCACGGAGACCATAGAGGCCATAAATCTCTGCCGCAAGGCAGGCTGGGGTTACGTGATCTCACACCGCAGCGGCGAGACGGAAGACGCCTTCATGGCCGATTTTGCGGTGGCGATGGGCGGCGGTCAGATCAAGACCGGCTCGGCCTGCCGCAGCGAGCGGATCGCCAAGTACAACCGGCTGCTGGAGATCGAAGTTGAACTGGGCGGGGCGGCCGTTTTCAACAATCCTTTGAAATCGCTTTAAGGAGCAAAGTGACATGAACCTTTTGGTAACTTTTAAACTTCGGCGGCTCTAAAGAGAGAGCGAAAGGATTCTTGAAATGAGCCCATAATTATACGGAAACCAACTGAGAACCGTCGGAAAGCAACGGATTTCTGTGGATGAGAGATTCAGTTTGCCGGTTCCGACAAAGTTCTCGTGGTCTGAATCGACAAGAGATGGGATGGAGTCCCCCACAAAACCGCCCGGGCCGGGCTGATGACTCCTGATTACAGCCTTTGCAGCTTTGGAGTCGTTGAGTGTGACATAGAAACCGCGGTAAAGCGTGTTTAAGTGTGGTGTTATTCAACGGCCCGGTGGTTTATCAGAATGGAGGATTCCGAAATGGAACAACTTTATATCGTTGCTTTCCTTTGGCTCGGTTTAGCTGTAATCTCGGCTGTCATCGCCTATCACCTGCGCGTATCCATCGCCCTGGTTGAAATCTGCCTGGGTGTGGTTACCGCCGCCGCAGCGGCTTCCTTCGGTGAAACGGACGCTTTAGGTTCAAATCTGGAATGGCTGCGCTTTCTGGCTTCAGCCGGAGCGGTCCTGCTGACATTTCTGGCCGGTGCCGAGCTTGACCCTGCCGTGATCCGTACGAAATTGAAGGAAGTGACAGTCGTCGGTCTGGTCGGTTTTTTCGCGCCTTTTCTGGGCTGCGTGGCACTCGCACACTATGTTCTCGGTTGGAATCTCCAGGCCAGTTTGCTTTGCGGGGTAGCGCTTTCCACGACCTCGATGGCCGTGGTTTACGCAGTCATGCTGGAAACCGGTTTCAACAAGACAGAGTTCGGTAAGGGCATCCTGGGCGCTTGCTTCATCAATGATCTCGGGACGGTTATCGCCCTCGGTTTGTTGTTTGCGCCTTTTACCTACCGCACTGTTATCTTCATTGCCGCAACTATTGTCGTAATAGTACTCCTGCCGTACATCACGCACTCGCTGACCCGCATCTATGCCTATCGGACTGCCGCGATCAGGACTAAGTGGGTTATCATGGTCCTATTCGGCTTAGGCGCTCTGGCTCTCTGGTCAGGCAGCGAGGCGGTGCTTCCCGCCTATCTTGTCGGCATGGTCCTGGCCGAATTCTCGAACGGCGACGCCTTTTGGAATCGACGGCTGAGAACCTTGACCGTCGGCTTTCTCACACCGTTCTATTTCATTCGAGCGGGAACTTTCGTTTCTTTGCCCGCGATTATTTCAGCACCCATAGTATTCCTGTTGTTGATTAGCGGCAAGGTTCTATCGAAGATTTTCGGTTTATATCCCTTTATCTGTCTTTTCCGTCGAGAGCGTAACGAGCGCTGGTATTACACCCTGATGATGTCTACGGGGCTGACCTTCGGCACGATTTCAGCTTTGTATGGTCTTTCCCATGGGATCGTGACGCAGGGACAATACTCTTTCCTCGTGGCTGTCGTCATTGCAAGCGCCGTCGTTCCAACTCTAATCGCAGGGATGGCTTTTTTCCCGAAACATCTTCTGCCCAAGGCGGAGGAGCTTGTACCGGTATCTTCCCAGGAAGATGATTTGGGTGAGGAAGGATAAGAAAGTCTTCTGTGAACTGGTTCACATTCGACATTGGCAGTGACAGTACCGGAAGCCTGCATTTTACTGTATGGAATGTGGGATAGTCGGCGGCTTGACGCGGATAACAATTTATAGGCGGAGCCGGTATGGCCAGCAGTTTGAACGAAAACCATAAACGACACCTGAGACTGACCTTCCAACACGTGGACAATCTGCTCAACGAGGCGCTGCAGGAGTTGAATGCCGCAGAAGCTCCCTCACCGTTCCAGCGCCTTCTGCCGGATTCCCTGCCGGTGCAGCGGAAGGTGCTCGGGGATTACATCGCAAGTCTGCGGGGCGTAATGGTCCGTATCCTCGAAGGCGAGGGCATTGTGCTTCCCAAGCCGCGAGTCAGTTCGCTGTGGTCATTCCAGACTACGCTCATTTCTGCGAGAATCGCCGTTGAGGGACTTGCTCCGAAATACATGCGAGGTTATGGCAACCTCTCTGCTGAAACTGTTCACAAGCTGGAAGCGCTGAACACTCAGCTCTTGGATGTGCTTGATCGCATGAGAAACTACCTGGCTCGAGACGCCGGCCAGGAGCTTCAGGCCCGCCTGGAGCGGCTGGAGAAAACAACGCAAGAGGTGGAATCGGCCAGAGTCCTCGAGCAGGTCATTACCACCCACGGGCTTGTTGAACTGCGGCCGTCGCTGGAGGTGGTGATTGAGCGTCTCGAGACCAGCAGATTTGAGGCCGCCGTTTTCGGCCGCGTGAGTTCCGGAAAGTCCTCTTTACTCAATTACATTCTGCGGACAGACGCGCTCCCGGTGGGTGTAACGCCCGTTACGGCGATCCCAACGCGAGTGGAGTTCGGCTCGCGCCCTCAGGCCAGGATTTGGTTCGCGGAAGCCAAATCGATTGTTACCGAAGTGCACGAGTTGACTCAGTACGTAACCGAACAGGGCAACCCCGGCAACGCCAGGCATGTGACTCGTATCCAGGTGGAGCTGCCGGCGGACAGGCTCAAGGAAGGGATAACGTTCGTTGACACACCGGGCCTGGGGTCTCTGGCTCGATATGGCGAAATGGAATCCCTGGCCTATCTGCCGCGTTGCGACCTCGGCATTGTCTTGGTGGACGCTTCCTCAACGCTGATTCAGGAAGACGCTTCGATAGTAAACGCCCTGCGCCAGGCAGGCGCAGAGGTCATGGTGCTGCTCACCAAGGCAGATGTGCTCGCTTTGGAAGAGCGGACAGCGGCGGTGCAATATGTCGGAGATCAGCTACTTGCCAACCTAGGATTTGCCGTGCCTGTCCATCCAGTCAGCGTGAAAGGCCCGGATGCCGAGCTTTGCGAACGCTGGTTTGAGACGGCCTTGGGTCCCTGCCTCCAGGAACACCGAAAACTTGCCGGGGCGTCGTTGCGCCGGAAAATCGGTCTGCTGCGGGAAGCGACAATCGCCGCCCTCCAACGGCGACTGGGCAAGAGGTTCGCCGGCGATGGAGACTTGGCCGTGAAATGGGCGGACGTGGAGCCGATGTTGAACGAGGCCCGGCTCAAGCTGGAAGTCGCCATGCGTGAGCGGTTGGAATGGCCTGAGCTTGCTGAAAAGATCTTGGACGACGCCGCCTGTGAAATGGTTGACCAGTGGCGGCGAAATGGCACCCCCCGGATCGATGCCGCGTCGATACTCAATTGCTGTGGGAGTAGGCAGGTCAGTCATTTTGCCGATGAAGTGGCGGGGTCTCTTACGCTGCTTTGGGAGAGTCTGATCAGAGCTCTGCGAGGTGCGGCCGCAACGGTCGGTATCCGCCGGGAAGACGCGACTGAGATACCGGTAGTTGCGGGTATGCCAATCCTGGACCTTGCTGCCAGTCTGCCAGAGACGCTCCTGACCAAGCCAAGGCTGATCCTTATACTGAAAGGGCTGGCTTATCGCAACATCCGGTCACAGTTGACCAGCCGGCTTGGAGCAAGACTGACTAACCTGCTGGAACAGTACAAAAGGCAGTTGGACCAATGGCGTTCGGGAGTCTTAGTCCAAATGCGGACGTCCTTCACCACTGCGGCGGACTTCTACCGAGCTCAATGCGAACAAAGCCACAATGACTCGGACCCGGCCGCCATCAAAAATGACCTTGAACGGCTGGAAAACTTCCGCGACAATCGAGTTCCAAAATGAGTTCTATGGCTAATAAAACAGTCGGTGATTTGGCAGCGGAGACACCGCGGCATTGGCTCAACCGGAATGTTTTCGCCTTTGGCCTGACCAGCTTCCTAAGTGATTTCTGCCATGAGATGGCGACGGCCGTGCTGCCGCAGTTCATGCAGACCATCGGCTCTTCGGCGGCGGCGCTGGGTTTTATCGAGGGCGTGGCCGACGGGGCCTCCAGTTTCGTCAAGCTCGGCGCAGGCTATCACAGCGACCGGATCGGCCATCGAAAAGCCTGGTCCGTGTTGGGATACGCGTTGACCGCGGTTGCCAAGTCACTGTTCGCCTTCGCTTTTGCCTGGCCGCTGATCCTGGTTGGCAGGGTGATCGGCTGGCTTGGACGAGGCATTCGCGGGCCATTGCGCGATGCAATGCTGGCCGACTCAGTGGCTCCCGCTGACCGGAGTAAAGCTTTCGGTTTCCATCGTGCCGGCGACACTGCAGGCGCTGTAGTCGGCCCGATGGCGGCATTCTGCCTGCTCAGCGTTGCGGCCTCCCATCGTGAGTTCCTACAGAGATTCTTTTCCGAGTTGCCGGGGCTTGCGACAGCGTTAGGCCAGCCGTTCCGCGTGATCTTCCTGCTGACCCTCGTACCGGGGCTGCTGTCGGTAGCAACTATGGCCTTCATGGTTCGCGAAAAGCGGCGTGCTCCGAACCATGAGATGCGGTTCTGGGGTACGCTTCAGGCCATGCCGAGGGCGTATCTTTCGTTTCTGGTGGCCGTGGGCCTGTTTGGAATGGCGGATTTCGCGCCCACATTGATGATCCTGCGCGCCACCACCAGCCTGGAACCAACAGTAGGTTTGCTGAAGGCGGCCCAGGTTGCGGCGCTGCTGTACACGCTGCGAAATGCGGTATATGCCCTCGCCTCTTTTCCCATTGGCGCGCTGAGTAACCGGTTTACCAGGACGAAGTATTTGGCGGCCGGCTATGGTGTGGCTGTAATCACCTTTCTCGGCTTCGCCTTCGCCGTCCCGACGATCTGGTGGTTTGCGATCTTTTTTAGCTTGGCCGGCGTCTTCATCGCCTGGGAGGACACCATCGAGGGCGTGGTTGTCCGGGATTACGTCCGGACGGAGATCGCCGGAACCGCTTATGGCGTGTTGGGCGTAGTCAACGGGATTGGCGACTTCGCTGCCAGCCTGATTGTGGGCCTGCTATGGACAGCCGTCTGCCCGATGGCCGGCTTTGTCTACGCCGCCGTTGTCGGTCTGGCTGGAACAATTTTGATGGCGTCTTTGCCGTCCAGGACACTCGGAGCAAAAGAGGGGTCGGAACTTCCGCAGCCATGACGAAGAAGCTTTCCAGGAAGGTCGTTGACAGTCTGGGAACGGAATGGCGTTCGTCCGGACGGGAACCGTGGGTCTACGAGGCCCGGGATCCCGGCGATCTGCTGGGAGTGCATACGGAACTTATCGCCTCCAGCCTGTTGCCGGACGAGAAACTTCTGTATCTGCTTTATTCGCCGATCTGGAACGGGACCTGGACCCCGTTCGGCATCAGCGCCCAACCCGCCTCGCACGCCCTGGCCGTCACGAATAACCGGTTCCTGCTTTCACGTAACCTTCACCGCGACGACGCCGAACCCACGGTATTCAGCATTCCGTTTGAGCAAGTGCTCTGGGCCGAATACGGCAACGCCATATTGTTGGGATGGTTCTCCTTGTACAGCATTCTGGAAGACGGTCCGGGACGCATTTCGGTCCTGTTCAAGTCAACAGGAGAGAAATTCTTCACCTCCGCCCTGCGCCACTATCGTCAAACCCTGCCTCGCCAGGACTCAACGATTGGTCGCGGTAAGGAGCGGATAGCTTGGCAGGACCTCTGGAACCTGGTGAGCGAGCTGGAGGCGTGCGGGGTCAGGCCTCTGCTCCTTGAGGATGAGATACTCATGGGCTGGCTTCGCGCGGGCCAGAAATGGAGCTATCGGCGTAAGCTCCTGCGCTGGCGTCCTGAATGTGAAAGCCCGGAGAACCTCCTGCTTTGGACCTCGACGGGAGTCATTCACGTAATCCAGGAGCCGGATATCCGGCCGGAAATTCATAGTTTTGGCCTGACAGTGCGAAGCCTTCCCTGGTATGCAATCCAACGTGCGGAAGTCGTGGCCGCCGGGGACTTGCGTCTTTCTCTCGGACGCGATAAGGCCGATCTGCGCCTCGAAGTTCCGTTCGACAAAGAATACCGTGACCAAGCCGATATGTTCGTCCGTGCGGTTGAGAGGAAGGTTGATGATGCGTGTCGCCGCTCGGGTAATCGTGTCTAAAAAATAAACTATGCGGATTCCGGTAATCCGACTTACGGCATTCACTCTTTTTCAGGATCGTCAGCCCATTTGCCGCTATGGCCCATTAAGTCACTCGCAACATTACCGAACCACACCTGGTTGCACTCCAAGCCAGCGACATGGCGGTTGGGGCGATCACCAGCCAGGCCTTGGGACGGCTGGTGTAATTCATCCTGCCGGCAGCTGGCGTTTTATTGAACAAGATCAGATTGACTAACATTTTCATTGTGGTTAACTTAATTGTGTTCGCTGGGTCGGTTCTCAATCGAATTCACCTCGAACAGAGGCCTGCACCATGAGACTGGTCATTTTCGAGGGGAAGGATTTCCAAAACTTCTTCCCGATCGCCTACCTGAGGCCCACGTTCGAGCTGCGCTGCGGCCACGGCCCGCTCTACGAAAAAATCCTCCGCAACCATCCCGGCCTGCCGGTCTCCTTCTTCTGCCGCGATTACCTGGCGGAAACCTTTTCCACCCGCGTCCCGGAAGGGGCCGCGGTCAACGACCTCGCCACCCTGGAAGACGACCTGCTGATCATAAACGGCCAGCTTCTGGCGGGCGAATGGATGCTGGAAACGGAGGGTGAGGAAGTGGCCGGATTCAGCCCGGACGGCGAACTGCTCTACGCGCGGATCACGAAAGCCTCGGCGGTGAACCTGCCGGGCGAGGACATTTTCGGCTTCCTGGCCGCCTTGAGTGAAAAAATACCCAACCGTGAAAACGTCGATCTGACCCTGATCCGCTACCAGTGGGAACTGATTCAGTACAACGGCCAGGCGATCGCCAGCGACTTCAAGCTGGCAGACCGGCGCGGCATCCTGGGATTTTTCCACGACACGGTCACGATCTACGGCCCGGCCTACCGGCTCTACGTGGCCCCCGAGGCTGAAATCCATCCGCAGGTGGTGATCGACACCCACCATGGGCCGGTAACCATCGAAAAGGGCGCGCTGGTTTTCCCGCACAGCCGGATCGAGGGGCCCTGCTATATCGGTCCGGACACCCATATCCTGCGGGGCAATATCCGTGAGGGCTGTTCTTTCGGGCCGTCCTGCCGAATCGGCGGCGAAGTGGAGGAAAGTATCATCCACGGCTATTCGAACAAGTGCCACGACGGCTTCCTGGGCCACGCCTACGTGGGCGAATGGGTGAACCTGGGCGCCCTGACCACCAACAGCGACCTGAAGAACAACTACGGCACGGTGGAAATGTACATGCCGGACCGGGACGACAAGTGGAGCTACACCGATACCGGCGGTACCAAGGTCGGCAGCTTTATCGGCGACCACACCAAGACCAGTATCGGCACCCTGTTGAACACCGGCTCCAATATCGGGATAATGACGCTGCTGATGGGCAACGGCAAGGTGCTGCCCAAATACATCCCGTCCTTCGCCTGGTTTCTGGAAGGAGCGGTCAGCTCAGGATTCGGCTTCGGCAAGCTGATGGAGACCGCCCGATTGGCGATGGGCCGACGCAAAAAGGAGCTAAGCGAAGCCGACCGCAGGCTCCTCGAATATCTCCATCAGCTCACCAAACCCGAACGCGACAAGGCGGTCAGGCGCGACCGCAGGAAATTGCTCAAGGCCTGAATACATCAACGAACGATGGAGAATGAGATGGCAGACTACGCCGAAGTCCTGGCGCGGGTGAAGAAAGTCACCGCCGAAGTGCTCAACCTCGATGAATCCGAAATTTCGGAAACCAGCCAGTTTACCTATGACCTGGGCGCCGAATCGATCGACTCGATCAAGCTGGTGGCCGGGTTCAACCTGGAATTCGAGATCGAGATGGACGAGGAGGCGGCGGTGCAGGTCCAGGCGGTCAAGCCGGCAGCGGAGTTCATCCTGAAGTACCTGGATTGACCTTGGGGCGACCGGCATCAGGCAGAGCTCGGGAGCAAATTCCGGGCGTTACGGGGGGGCGGGCCGGCACGTTCATTGCGTTCCGCCCAAGTTTGGCGGAGTTTCCCGACCCGGCGAGTCTTGCAATGAACGTGCCGGCCCGCACGGCCACCACGGCCGTCAACCATCGGCGGTTCGGTGACTTTTACCGCGAAGGGGCACTCATGGCCAGCGGCAGGCAGAAGAAAGAGTTTCCACCCTTTACCAGAGAGCTGGTTGCCGACGGCCTGCGGGAAATCGGCCTGGGCAGGGGCGACACGCTGCTGATGCACAGCTCCCTCAAGGACCTGGCTCCAGCCCGGCAACTGCTCGAGCTGCCGCGGATGGGCATGCCTTTCGTGATCGAAGCTCTCAAGGAGGTGGTCGGGGCCGAGGGCCTGATCGTGCTGCCCACTCTTACTTCGTGCTTCGTCAAAAGCAGCGTGGGGCCCACCGGCTACGCCTGGGACAGGAAGCTTGCACCCTCCCGGGTGGGTGACATCACCAACTACTTCCTGGAACAGCGCGGAGTAAAGCGCAGCGACCATCCATCGCACAGCCTGGCCGCCCTGGGACACGGGGCGGCAGAATTCGCCGAGGGCCACCGCTGGGACCAGACGACTACTTTCGGCCGCCACAGTCCCTGGGGCAAGCTGCTCGACCGCGACGGCTGGCTCCTGATGCTCGGCACCTACCTCAACACTTGCACCATGGTGCACTGCGTGGAAGACTGGATGGGGATGCCGTACCTGGAGACCGCCGAATGCCTGATACTGGACGAAAACCGGGATGTCAGGATAGTCACTGTCACCGGCAGTCCCACCGGCCCGCGCGACTTTTATACCCATCCCGGCTCGAAGCTCGAGCGACGTTTTTACAAGACGGACATTTTCCGCACGAGGAAAATCTGCATGGCCGAGGTCACTCTGATGCGGGCCCGGGTTTTCGTGCGGCACGTGTGGGACTGGCTGCTGGAGGAGCCGACCCTGCTGCTCAGTGATACCGACGACCCCTGGACGCTCAAATACCGCGCCGCCACCCGCAAGCACCTCGCCGGCTTCGCCAGGCCCTTCCCGTGGTAGTCCGGTCGGAGTTACCGCTGTGGCCCGGTACGCTTGACTTCCCTTCGAGACGGATGGTAAATTGGGCTTGAACAAACCTGTCCCGATGGCGGTCGGTGTGAGGGTGGCCCGTTTTTTTCGCCGCAGGCTGGCTTGCTGAAATTTTTTCCGGTTTTTATCTTCTCACTCATCAACCGAACGGTGGGCCAGATGAACCTCTCGATGATTCTTCCCGGTCTGATTGTGCTGACATTCGCCTGTGCTCCCGGCCCGGAAGGCGGGCAGCCTGCCCCGGCCGGTTCCACGGCCAAGGAAAACCAAGCCATGCCGCAGGTAACGCTTACACTGAATGAACCGGCGCAGCAGGTTGACGTCACCGTGGACGGGCAGCCGTTCACCTCGTACTGCTACTGGGACAAGCAGTACAAACCGGTGCTCTACCCTCTGCGCACCGCCGATGGCCGGACGGTGAGCCGCGGGTATCCGGTCAAGATGGTGACGGGTGAAAGGGTGGACCACCCGCACCAGGTTTCCTGCTGGTTTAACTTCGGCGATGTCAACGGAGTCGATTTCTGGGGCAACAGCGATTCGGTAAACCACTCCAGGGGCCGTTTCGGCCAGATCAGGCACAAGTCGCTGGACGGCATGCAGAGCGGACCCGGCAAAGGCTGGATCGACGTTACGCTGGACTGGCTGGGCCCGTCGGATGACCTCATGCTGACCGAAAAGGACCGGATCTATTTCAGGGCGGCTCCGGGATTGCGGATTATCGACCGGGTGATGACTCTCACCGCCGCGCAGAAAATCGTCTTTAACGACACCAAGGAGGGGGCTTTCGCCATCCGGGTCACCCGGGGCCTGGAAGAGCCGTCCACTGAGCCGATTCGTTACGTCGATGCCAGTGGGGAAGTGACCGAAGTGGCGGCGCTGGACAATACCGGCGTGGAGGGCAGCTACCTTTCCAGCGAAGGCAAGGTGGATGAAAAAGGGGTCTGGGGCACCCGCGCCAAGTGGTGTATCCTGCGGGGCACGGTGGAGGGCAGGGGCGCGACTATCGCCATTTTCGACTACCCGGATAATGTCGGCTACCCCACTCACTGGCACGCGCGGGGTTACGGCCTGTTCAGCGCCAATATGTTCGGCTTTAAGGCTTTCAACAAAAATGAGACCGAGTTAAATTTCACCCTGCAGCCGGGTGAATCGACCACTCTGCGTTACCGGGTCCTGATCGCCACGGATAAACTCGACGCCGAAATGACTGAGCGACTCTACCAGGAATGGCTGAAGGATAATCAATCTTAGTGCTCCAGCAGTTGACCGAACTCTCAAACCGGAGGAACTTCAATGACTTACGGTACCCTGAAACGAATCAGCCTGGCGGTCGGCCTGGGCCTGGCTTTCACTTTCGCAACGGCTTACACCCAAACCGGCGGCTGGATCGATCTGCTTTCGAAAAACGACAGCGGCAAGTATACCAAGAAAGGCTGGAACCATTACGGTCCCGGCTATTTCACCCTGGATGAAGATGCCGGTATCCTCACGGCCCACGGCGGTATGGGCCTGTTCTGGTACAGCCCCAGGCAGTTCGCCGATTTCGAGCTGGAGCTGGATTTCATGTGCGACACGGACGACACCAACAGCGGCATTTTCGTGCGCGTCCCTTACGTTCCCACCAGCGACGATTACATTTTCGACTGCTTTGAAATCCAGATTTACGATGCGGCTCTGAAAGAGGGCATAAAGCACGCGATGCACGAAGGCGCGGCGCCGATGGACCCAACCATGAAGCACGCCACCGGCGCGGTTTACGATGCCAATCAGCCGACTAAACTGGCATCCAAGGGGGCTAACCAGTGGAACCACTATAAGATCACGCTCAAGGGCAGCAACTATAAGATCGAGCTCAACGGCGTGCTGGTCAACGACTGGAACGCCCAGCCGGCCGGTAAGGTGAAAAGCCATTCGCCCAAGGGCTATATCGGCCTGCAGAACCACGAAGGCGGCGGCAGCGTCCACTTCCGTAACATCCGCGTGCGGGAACTGTAAGCCTCGGCTTTCCCAAGGCAAAAGCCCGGCGGGTCCGTCCCGCCGGGCTTTTTAGCTGTATGCCGTTTCCCGTAGAATTTGCCGTTGTGGAACAATGCACAGCGTAGTTAAATCGTAAGAGACGAGACAACTCGTACCCACTTTAAATAAAAGCCGGGAAAAGCCGGCAAGGGAGAAAAGCAAAAGGAGGCAATGACTATGGAAGGCACAGAAATCCAGATTACCGATCTGGACCGCAAGCTGGCCGCCGTCTGCCTGGCCTGCCCGGTCTGCAGCTATGCCAGGAGAAAGCAGCGGGGCTTGATATTCTGGTTCGTCCGGAAAGTAGAAGGCAGAATCTGCCCGAACGGGAAGGCCTACTCCAAGGTCTACGGCAGGAAATCGCACGAGCCGATCCCGGCCGTGGAAGGCCCGGCCGGAACCGGCTCGTAGTCGTAAGTTCGAAAGTTTTCAGTAGCCCACCTGGCGCAGCAGGGGCACCACGATAAACAGATGCCCCCGGCGGTCTTCCTCACCCAGATAGAGCGTACCGTCCAGGCCGGCAGCCAGGGCGCCGAATCGAGCGGGATTCCAGGCGTAGTAGGGCGATTCGTCCACCTCCAGCGGCCCGTAGTGGGTGAAACCGCCGGTGACCGGATCGAAACTGAACAGGGTGCAGCCCACCTTGTTCTCCCCAGCCACGCCGTAGATCCGGCCGTCCGCAGCGGCCGCCAGCGCCCGCAGCCGCCGGGTGATCCGCACCTTACCCAGGTTGGTCACTCTTTCCGGCCCCGGCTCGAAGCGGAACAGGAAACCGTCGTTGGTCCCGCCGTAAATTTCATTCCGCCCGCTCTTTGTCCAGCATTCCACCACCGGGTGATAGATATCGAAGTTGTTGTGCAGGAGATAAAATTCGCCGGGAAGCCGGGCGCCGGTTCTGGCCAGCTTCCCGCTTTCCGGGTCATAGTAGCCGATCCAGCCGCTGTCGCTGGTGAAGTAGCAGCGGCCGCGGCCGTCCAGCACCAGGTCGCCGGGCAGAGAGCGCAGGCCGCGAGTGGGCCCGGCGAATATCACATCCGCCCAGGTGTCCCCCGCCACTTTGGCCTGACGGGTGGCGAAGTCGAAGACGAAAAACCGGCCGTGCGGGTAAGTCACCCCGTAAAGCTTCTTCGCATCCGCGGACAGCTCCAGGCAGTAAATCCCCTCCCCGGCCACCGGCACTCCCAGGTCCTGCACCAGGGCGTTCTGGTTGGCCGCGTAGCGGGCGCGGTCCCAGCCCGAGGGGTCCCAACGGTAGATGTGGCCGCCGGGATAGCCGGAGTAGGAGGCTTCGAGATCGGCCCACAACTTTTTGGAGATGTGCATGTGCCCCAGCTCGCGGCCCCAGTCTTCGGAGATCTCCGGGTCGGCGCTCAGGTCGCGGCCGGTACCGAAGAAGATCGTTCCATCCGGGGCGGCGGCCGCCGCATTGTGGACACCCTCGGCCTGCGGGAGCACGCCCAGCGGCCGCAGGTGGTTGGTGGAGGGCTCGAAGGCGAAGATCTGCGAGCGCTTGCCGCTGGTGGCGCCGTAGATCCGTCCGCTGACCGGGTCGGTGACCAGGCTCGTGATCTTGCTGTCGTCCGGCTCGATGAGGTTGCTGCCGCGCTGGCCCAGGTCGCGGAAATCGATGCGCTGCTTGTTGGTCGTCAGGCTCTGTTGCGCCCGCAGGCCGGAGGTGGAAACCACCGATAGTATGCACACTGTTAGTAAGATACCGATTGTCATTCTGGCCATCTTCACCCCTGTTGTCGCGAGGAGGGTTGATAGTTTATTTGGCGGCTGAAACCGTGGCCGGGTCCCAGACCATGAGCTGCAGGCTGTAGGGGTCCTCGCCGGCTGCACGGCCCGCTATTTTGTCCGGATTTTTCTCCTCGATCGCGCCGCAGAAATACACCTTGCCGTCGGGCGCCACTTCGCAGCCTTCCAGGCCCAGCACGAGGCGGCCGTCCTGGGAGTACATCGCCCCCAGCGTCTGTTTTTCATCTTTTTGCAGATCGTAACGCTGGAGGAAGGTCCGCGTCAGGGCCTCGGTTTCCTGGTTCAGGGCGCCGTAATCGAAGGCGCGGCTGACGATGGCGTAATAGATCGCCTTGCCGGGATTGACTCCCACGGCGAGAGTGGCGTAAGGGAAGCGGTTCTCGCGCCGGTGAACGTCGAGCGCCATGTCAGCCAGAAGGCGGATGCTGCCGTAGGCTCCAGCCGCCGGGTCGAATTCGAACAGCAGCGACCGTCCGCACTCGAGACCGTAAATCTTCCGGCCGACCGGATCCCATTCGGCGTAGCGCCAGTTCTGCCTGCGGTCCAGCGCGGGATGGCCGTTGTCGTAATTGAGCCTGATCGTGGGGTCGTGCGGTACCTGCAGCGGCAGCTCGACCAGCCGGTCCGCGGCCACGTTGTACTTCCAGAGCCAGTGGTTGTCGCTGGTGCCGTAGACGTTGCCCTTGTCGTCCATGGCGATCATCCGGTTAATGTCCCAGTTATTGACCCGGCCCAGATCGCGCGATTTCCGCTTGTCGATGTCGAACTGGAAGATATGGTTGTCCCAGCAGGAGAGGTAGATGTACCGGCGCTTGGAGTCCACCACCAGGCCGTAGGAGCCGAAGTTTGGAACGATCTGGCCCAGGTCTTCCAGCCGGCCGGAGGAGGGGTCGTAACGAAACAGATGGGAGCCCTTGTCGATCCAGGTCGAGGGGTCGATCTGGTAGGGGCCGCTGCCCTGGTTGCCGGTGGCGAAATAGATCATGCCCCGGTCATCTTCCCCCGGACGGGTGTGAATCTTGGAGTGGGTGCGCTCGCCCTTGCCCTTGTCGCCCATGAACTCGCCGATGTCGGCTATCAGCCGGTTCACGCCGGTGGCCGGGTCGTATTCATAGAACAGAGCGCTGCCGCCGTGGGTGCAGAGGCCCGAATAGACTTTTCCGCTTCTGGCTACGTAGAGCCCGGCCCACATGCCGTCCGGCTTGTAGTTGTCCGGATATTCGAGGACCTTGACCACCACCCGGTCGGTTTCCGCGGCCCAGGCCGGCGCAAGTGCCAGGTAGAGCGCAGCGGCGACCGGGGCCGTAATTTTCAGCAATTTGACCATCTGGTTCCTCCTGCTTGTGGAATCTCTTTTCGCATGCGTGATTCAGATTTACAGTATCCGGGACTTCTTGGCAAGTATTTACGTGTAGTCTCCCATTGGGCGGCCGGCCTTTGACTCCGCCTCCCGAGATCAGCCGAAATAATGCGCGTTGAGCTTTACCGCCTCATCGATCAGGGCCATGAAGTTGTCGTATTTCGTGCCCACCGCCACGGAATGGCTGGTGCCGAGAATAAACCCGCCGGGGCCGGCCTCCGCACAGTCCAATGCAATCCGGAAAGCTTCCCGCACGTCCCGGCGGACGTCCTCGGCGGTGCCCGCGATCAGGTTTTCCACCTGCACTCCGCCCCAGAGGGCGAGCCGGGCACCGTAGCGGCGGCGCAGGGACTCCAGGTCCATACGAGCGCTTTTCTGGATCGACTGGTAGCAGTCGTAGCCCGCCTCGACGAAATAGTCCAGCAGCGGCCCGTTGTTGCCGCAGGCGTGCTTGATCACCTTGAGGCCGTAGCGGTGAATGTCCGCGACCCGCTCTTTCACGTTGGGCAGGCAGACCTGGGCGAAGGCGGCGGGGGAGATCATCGGGCCGGTGTTGCAGCTGAAATCCATGCCCCAGAGGACAGCATCCTGGCCGGGCCGGATGAAGTGGTTGTCTTCGAGCCGGCCGCGGGCCAGGGCCTGGCGGTGGGCCGCCCGGACCGCCTCCGGGTTGAGGGCGAATTCCAGCAGACCCCGCTCGTAATCGCCGCCGAGCAGCACGAGCGAGGCTTCCTCACCGGCGGGGCCGACCACGAACCTTTCTCCCCGGAATTCCCCGATCACCGCATCCACCACCTCGAATACGCTCGGGTCCGGGGCTTCGATACTTTCCGGCACGGGGAAGTCGGCTGGGGAAAAAGTCTTTGCGTCCAGGAGGGGGTCCAGGATACAGGTGATGTCTGCGGTTTGCGGGGAGTAGCGGTAGACCCGGCCGTGGCGGTCGCGCCAGGTGTCCTCGGCCGTCCACTCCGGCCGCAGCGGCTCGTAACCGGCCGGCGGCAGGACCGAGGAGGCCATCGCGTGCACCCCCACGATGTCGATCACATCCAGCCGGCGGTAGAATTCGATCGCATCCTCGCGCCAGGAGCGGGCCACTTCATCGCGCCGGCCTTCCCAGAGCGCGAGCTGGCTGGCGGCCTTGTTCCTCAGGTAGGTCGGCCGGCCGAGCACCCGGCTGACCGTGTCGTGGTCCACCGCGAAAAAGCCGATCGGCAGACGGTCCGCGCTGCGGTGTTCGAGCGCGGCCAGAACTCGTTCCCGGCTGTTCATGCCAATTCCTTATGAGGGGCTTGACCACACTCGGCCACACCGGCCTACCAGCCGGTCGCTACAACCGAGCCGGGGCGGTTCAGGCATTACACACCCCGCATGATTACGCAGAATCATTTATAATATGGTACTATCTTATCGTATCGGGCGACGTCCCGATATAATCGGGATCGCCTCTACGGGACAGACGAAAAAAACGTGGCCGCCCGGATGTGAATTTGGGCACACACATGAGTGCGCCCGGATCCACCAGCAACGGTCGGACACGAGGTTCGCCCTACAAACCGGGTTCGCGGGTCCGGGCTAAATCGCCATTATCCGCTTGACGTATTCGTCGAACAGGCGGTACCAGATTTCGACGCAATCGGCAGGCACAGTTTCGGCCGTATCTTCCGGCCGGTGCCAGAGGGACTGCAACTGGTAGCCGTCGCTGTTGACATAGACCGCCCGGGTTTCCCCGGAGCGGAACGGCAGGCCGTCCAGCATGAAGCCATCCGTGCCTTCCCAGCGCGGAGTGCCGGGGATTTTCAGTTCTTCGTCGATCTGGCTTATCATCCGCATGATCTCGTCGTCAGCGGTGTTGATTTTCATGTCCGGCCCCCAGGTGAGCGAGTCGAGATTCACCAGGTACTTGATCTGGTCGAAGGTGCCCTCCGCTTTCCGGCGTTCGGCGTAATGGATGGCGCCGAGCTTGTCGTACTCTTCGCCGGTGGTGGCCAGGAAGGTAAGCCGCTTGTCGTTGCGGGCCGCCGAATAGGCATGGGCCATCATCAGCATGGCAATGACGGAGGCGGTGTTGTCGTTGGCTCCGGGGCTGGAGTAGACCGTGTCGAGGTGGGCGATGAAAAGCATTTCCTCCCGGGACTGGCCCGGAATCGAGCCGACCACGTTGGCGGTCCTGGTTCCCGGCTCGAACCCGACCAGCGAGCGGGCCCGCACGATAGTCCGGTCCGAGATGGCCGCCTCCAGCACCCGCCGGTCCTCCAGGCCGATGTTGAAAGTGGGCAGGCACTTGACCGGTTTCTTGAAACTGTAGTAGGGAAGGGGTACCGCCCTGCCGTAGCGCGCCAGGGTGACATAGGCGAGCTGTTGGTCCGTGTCCGGGTCGACAATGGCGAACGGCACTCCGCCCTCGTCGTCGATCCTGCGCAGCACGCCGGTCACTCCCGGTTCGCCGGTTCCGGACGAGCCGTGGCCGGGATAAGTCTCCAGCTTCTGGCCGGCTACGCTGAATTCCGGCTGGCCTTTCAGCACCCACCTTTCGAATTCGAACGTATCGAGGTAGACTTCAGGCAGGGCTTTATCCATCTCTTCCTTTACCACCCGGGCCGCCCGGTCGTATTCAGGGCTTCCCACCGGATGGGGGCCGATTTCGGTACAAAGCTTCTGCAACATGGTCTGGAGATAGGCTTTACGTTCGGCTTCGGTACTGACCAGGTGACGGCTGTCAGGGTAGGGGCGGCCGCTGGAGCAGGCTGCGGCCAAGGGTAAAGCCAGCGCGGCGGCGGCCCTGCCGAGAAAAGTTTTTCTTCGCACCGGTGAATCCTCCCGATGGCGTGTCGAGGCGACCGCCGGCGTTGCCGTGGGTTCGGAAGCTCCGGAAAAGTGGAGCTTTGGCCGAGGGCGACTTGACAGGCAGTCTGCGGCGGTCAAATATTTGACTGCTCTTGGGCTCAATCGGGAATATAACCATGTTGCGATTTCCTTTCAAAAGTTTTTCAGCCGAGCCGGCGGTACGCTGTCTGGCGGCGGTTTCTGCAGCCGCGCTTTTCTTCAGCCTCAGCCTCGCCAGCGGCTTCGTGCAGTGGGACGATTCGCTGCTGACCGGCAAGCTGGCGGTCAGGGGTTTCACCGCCGACCACCTGTCGGGAATCCTCGTGCCGCGGGGCGCGGCCTACCAGCCCGTGCGCGATCTGGCCTTTTCGCTGGTCTACCGGTTCGGGGGGTTCGACCCGTTCGGCTACCATCTGGCCAATTTCCTGCTCTACCTGCTGGCGGTGGCTCTCGCCGTGCGCACGCTCGAAGTCCTCGTGCGCTACGCTCCTGGGGCGACCGATACGTTCAAGTCCGGGGCGGTCTGGCTTGGGGCGCTGCTTTTTGCGCTGCACCCTCTGCACGTGGAAGCGGTGGCCTGGGTGCAGGGGAACAAGGACCTGCTGGTGACCGTCTTCTTCCTGGCCGCTTTTCTCAGCTACGAAAAATACGCCAGGGGGGAGGCCGGCCGGCCGTGGTATGCGGCGAGCTACGTCTTTTTCCTGCTGGCCCTGGCCTCCAAGCCCAACGCGGCGGCCTTCCCGCTGGTGATCCTGGCTTTCGACCTCACCCTGGGCCGGAGTCTTCTGGAGCGTTCAGGGAGGAGGCTGACGGCGCGGCTGATGAAGCGCTACCTCCCCTATTTGCTGCCGGCGCTGGCGCTGGCGGTTTATTTCATCTTTTTCACCGAAGCCTTCAGCGCCGGCCGGCTGGGTGCGGAAAACTTCCTCGTCCTGCCCCAGGTACTCTGGGAATACTACCGGCTGATACTGGTTCCGGCGGGCCTGTTGCATCGTTACCCCGACCCGGAGTTCACCTCGGCCCTCGATCCGGCTTTCCTGGCCGGGCTGGCTGTTACCGTGGCGATTGCAGTCGCGGGCTGGCGCAACCGCAGGCGCTGGCCGCTGACCTTTTTCGGGTTGTGCTGGTTTTACCTCTGCTGGCTGCCGCACTCGAACCTCGCGCCCATCGCCATCCGCCTGGCCGACCGCTACGTGTTTCTGGCCCTGCTGGGAGTGTGCCTGGCCGCCGGAGAAGTGTTCGGCAGGGCGATGGAAAGGAGAAAGGCCGCCGGCCGGGGGCTGGTCCGGCTGGCGGGGGGAGCGGCGGCGGTCTGTCTGCTGTTGGGCCTGCTGAGCGCCCGCCGGTGCCTGGACTGGAAAGACGGGCTCACGCTCTGGGGCCGCGCAGTCAGCGCGCACCCGGAATCGGAATTCTTCCGGCTCGGCCAGGCGGATGCCTTCATAGCCGCCGAGCAGTACGACCAGGCCTTCGCGGCCTACAAAGCGGCCAGCCGGATCAGTCCCGGCGACTCCCGGGCCTGGATCGGGATGGGCTTTATCCGCAAGCGGCAGGGCCGGATGCAGGACGCGACGGACTGCTACGAGAGCGCCCTGGCTGTCGACAGTACCAGCTTCAACGCCCTCAACAGCCTGGGCAATATCCACGCCCAGCTCGGCAATGACTCGCTCGCGCTGGAATACTACGGCCGGGCGCGGAAGGTGGACCCGGGCAATTACATGGTGATCTTCAACCTCGCCCAGCTAAACCGCCGGACCGGCCGGGAGGGCGCAGCCGACAGCCTGATGGGATCGCTCGAAGGCGCGGCCCTGCCTCAGCCAGTGGTGCTGCTGCGCCGGGGCCAGGATTTCATCCGTGAAGGGCGGATCGACAGCGCCAGGCAGAGGTTCGAGCGGGCGATCTGCCTGGACGGGAACCTTTCCCAGGCCTGGGAAGGCCTGGGCGAAGTTCTCCTGCTGCAGGATTCGGCAGGCAGGGCGATCGAGGCCCTACGCTCGGCGGCCGAAAACAGCCCGGGAGAGTGGTCGCTTTACAACAATCTCGGCCTGGCCTTCAGCCGCACCGGCCGGCCGGATTCGGCGGCTCATTACTACACGCTGGCCTACCGGGTACAGCCGGATTCGGCGATCAGCACCCTCAACCTGGCGGTGCTGCTGCAGCGAGAGGGCGAAAGGGCGAGAGCTATCGAAATACTCGAGAGCTTTCTGGCCGGCCACCCCGATAACTTCCTGGCCCTGAAAAACATCGGCAACTGGTACGCGGCCGACAGTCTGAACGAGCGGGCGGCCGGGTACTACGAGCGGGCCCTGGCACTCAATCCGGACGACGCCAACCTCCACTACAACCTCGGCCGGCTCTACATCCAATACCTCGGCCGGCCCGGGCCGGGCGTCCTCCACCTGCGCCTCAGCCTCGAGCTCGATCCCGGCCAGCCCCAGGCGGAAGCCATCCGTCAGACTCTGGATTATCTTAAATCCGCCGGCTATATCGACTGACTGCCGGGGAAATAAAAAAGGACTGCCAACAAAGGGCCAGTCCCTCGTACCGGAAAATATCTATGTTGTTATGACGCATGGACACAGCGCGCCATGTCCCTGCTCCGGGGCTGTAATGCGACAGCCCTTTTCCATCCAGTATTATTGGAACCGGGTTACTGTGTCACTCCGCTCTGCCCGGCGGTGTGGTTAATGACCTGCGTGCCCACGGGCGGCTTGAAAGTAAAGCGCGATTCGCTGAGCTTGAGGTTGTCTTTCTGATTGGAGTATTCGAGAATCGAGCGGTCGCCGTTTTTCTGGACGATTTCGGTGCGCACCGGGTACCATTTGTGGTCGGTCACGGTGAGTAGCACCCGGGCCAGGCCCAGGGCCGGACTGGCCGCCGGCGTGCCGGGGATCGGCTCCAGGGACAGCACGTAATAGCCGGTTCCATCTTCCCGGGTGCCGGATTCCTGGAGCGCCACGTTGAATTGGTTGCGGATGTCCTTCACCGCTCCGCCGAAGCCCACAAAGAGCGCGCTCAGCCCCTCCGCCTGGTTCAGCGAAAGCTCGTGCACCTGTTTCAGGTCGGGGTAGTGCAGCCAGACGCGATTGTAGTTGATGATGAGCTGTTGATGTTCGGGTTCGGTAGTGTCCAGGACCAGCTTGTCCGGGTTGCGGAAATAGAACTTGCCGTGTGAAATCAGTTGTTCGTCGAACAGAGCCAGCACCTTGGTCTGGACGAAATCCGCCTGCAGGTCCTGCAGGCGCAGGTTGGACTGGCCCATTTTCTCCAGTATCCGCTCGGTGGTCATCTCCACGGCCGGTAGGGTTCCGGCGGCTGCGAGCGCGCACAAGGCGATAACCGTGAATGTTTTCTTCAGGACTTTCATACAGCGACTTACTCCCTCCTCAGGCCGATTCGGCCGCCCGTGAACTTCTTCTCTTATTGAATGAATGTGTGCTCAGGTATTCCTTGAGCAGTCCCGGTAACGACTTGTCCAGATAGCTGCGGATCGATACGTAGCAGCCGCCGCACTCATTGGTGGGCACGAAGCTGCGCTTGATGTCCCGCAGCGAGGTATACTCGCGGTCGTGCATCGAACAGGGCTTGAGATAGCCCTCGGGGGTGACCACCAGAAATCTGAGCCCGGCGCTGCAGGGCGTGATTTCGCCTTTTTCGAAAAACTCGTAAGTGCCTTCGAGATTGAAATCCGCGTTCAGGATCCGGCCGCAGTTGATTTCTTTGTAGGAGCGGAGCTGGTCGAGCTGGTCGCGGAGGGCGGCCAGGTGCTCGGGGCTATCGATCGTGTAATCGCGGTTGCCGGTCCGCAGCACGGAATAGGCACTGTAGGAAATTGACACTCCCCAGCGTTCAGCGGTGCGGGCGATTTCCATGATGTGCGGCATGTTTTCCAGGGTGATCGCACAGTTGAGCACGACATCGTCATGGCCCAGCGCGGCCAGGGTGGGTATGGTCCGGTCGAGGTGGTCGTAGAGGCCCTCGATGTGGCGCCACTTGTCGTGGCGGCTGTCGGGGAAGCAGAGCGAGATGGAGAGCTGGTTCATGCCGGCGGCCCGCAGGGCGAGGTACTTCTCCAGGGTAAGCAGCCAGCCGTTGGAAACCAGGATCAGGTAGGGAGTAATGCTGCCCTCCGGCTTGATCGCCCGCATCACCTCGGTCAGATCGTCCCGCAACAGCGGCTCGCCGCCCGAAACCTGGACGATCACCGGCTTGAGCTGCTTCATCAGCCTGCGGTAATCGGCCGGCCCGATCCGCTTCTCCTTTACCAGGCCGCCCATGTTGCAGTGGTTGCAGTTGGCGTTGCAGGAATAGGTCATTTCAAAGGAAACCACGGTTGGGTAACCCCGGAGATAGGCCGGGATGCCCTTGCCGAGAATCGAGGCGGTTTCCTTTCCGGTTAAGTTGCGCATGACTTGGGATCCTATTGCTGGATAACGCCGTCTATCAGATGCAGGGTGCGATTGCCGCGGCGGGCGACTTCCGGGTCATGGGTAACCATGATGATAGTTTGCCCCTGTTCGGCGTGAAGCCGGCAGAGAATATCGAGAACTTTTTCGGTGTTGGCCCGGTCGAGGCTGCCGGTAGGCTCGTCCGCCAGCAGAATCGCCGGCCGTCGCACGAGGGCGCGGGCAATCGCTACCCGCTGCTGTTCGCCGATCGATAATTCGCTGGGCCGGTGGTCCGTTTTTTCGCCCAGGCCCACCAGCTCGAGCAGCTCGACCGGTGAAGCCATTTCCCGCTTCCCGTTGCCATTGGGAAAGAGGGTCAGCTTCATAGCGATCGAAACGTTTTCCAGGGCCGTCAGCGTCGGCAACAGGTTGAACCGCTGAAAGACGAAGCCGATTTTTTCGTAGCGCAGCCTGGTCACTTCGCTGTCGCTGCGTCCGGTCAGTTCCGCGCCGTCCAGCCAGATTCTTCCCTCGGTGGGATGGGTCAGGCCGCCGAGCAGGTAGAGCAGAGTCGATTTGCCGGAGCCGGAAGGACCCATCAGGGAGAAAAACTCCCCGTGTTCCACCCCGAAAGAAATGCAATTTAAAATGCGGCTGGTAGTGTTGCCGATCGTGTAGTCTTTACAGAGCTCTTGTACCAGGACGGCCTTATTTGCTTCCTTTGTGGGGATTAAAAGCTCCTGGCAGCTTGATTCGTTTACCGGTGTTCACTCGAAGGCCGGAGGAAAAAATAAAAATTCCTCCGTAACATGCAAGTATAGCTGAGGTCCGGCAATTAGTCAAGAAAGATGCTTCGCAGCGGCATCTTAATTTCCACTGTCAATGTTTTTAACTGGAGAGAATTGTAAAAGTTTCCAGTTGAAGAGATCTTTATGTTCCCCGCCCAGCTCCTGGTAGCGCCAGAAATTGGTCAATACCTGGAGATTGTAGTTATAGGTTTCTTCCAGCGGGATGAGTTCGATGAACAGGTCGAGGTCGAAGTCTTCCTTAATGCCGGCCGGGTGAGAGCGTTCGATCCAGGCCGGCAGATTCCGCGGATCGGCGTTGTAGCTGCTGATCGCCAGGGCGATATTGCCTTGGTATCTGGCGAGATTGCCGGCCAGGAACTTTACTCCCAGCTTGATATTGACCTCGGGATCATACAGACGGCTGAGGGTGATCTGGCCCAGACCCATGCCGCTGGAAAGCCGCCTGCCGACCGTGGGCAGGAGCTGCATCAGGCCCACCGCGCCGGCATGGCTTTTGGCCCGCGGGTGGAAATTGGATTCCTGCCTGATCACTGCGGTGATGAGCCCCGGCGGAATGCCCCGCCTGGCGCCCTCGGCGGCGATCAATTCCACGTTGGCCGGCGGATTGGGATAGGCCACCCGCCAGAAATTTTCCGGCAGCCCGCGGCCGCCGCTCAGCAGAAAATCGTTGAACGGGCCGCGGAAGTTGAGCAGGATGCGGTGGTACCATCCGGCCCGGTAATAGTTTTCGTGGAGGCGGAAGCGCAGGAGCAGGTCATCCGGGGCCAGCGACAGGCCATGGCTGTAGACGTAGGCCGCCTCGGCGAAGAATCCCAGCTCCTGCCAGTGCCGCGCCGTTTCGTCCACTTCCCTGCCGACCGTGCTGAGAGTGTCCGGGAACCGGGGCAGCGCAATCACCGGCAGGCTCGAAATCCAGAACGGGATCGTTTCCTCGATGAGGCCGTCCTTGAGGGCCCGGGCCCGGATGCCGTGGTAGCCGTACGGGCTAATCCGGGCCAGAGTGGCCAGGGCCAGGGCGGCCCGGGATTTGTCTCCCAGGGCGAGCCGGCTTTTGCCCAGAAACAACATCAGTCTCTTCCAGCCCTCATGAGCGCTGCGGGACTGATCCTCGTATTTCGACAGCAGGTCATCCGCCGCCTGGAACCGGCCCTCGTGGTAGTACAACAGGCCGGCCCAGGAGGCGATCAGAGTTTCCAGCTCGGCCGGCGGCCGGTTTGAAAGCAGCAGAGTCAACCTGCCCAGCGCCTCGGCGTAACGGTCCTCTTCCACCAGGGACAGGGCGTAATTCAGCGCGGCGCGGAAAAAGACCGGCGTACCATCGAGCCGCTTAATGCAGATTGAATCGACCTGCGCCACTCGGCTGAAATGGCCGGCGGCGTAACCTCCATAAGCGCTGGCCGTCCGGCGCCGGCCCTGGTTCTTGTAATGCCGCCAGGAATAATCGTTTTTGCGGCTGATTGCCTGGCAGCGCTTGCCGCAGCGGTAATTGAACTCGCTGTACAGCAGCAGCACCTCGGGAAGATATTCGCTCTGCGGGAATTGTCCGCTGAACTGATCGTAATGGCGGTCCAGCTGAGCGGCCAGGCTGCGGTTGCGCGAAAGAGTGCGGGCGGAGAAGCCGTTGTTGAAATTGCGGAAAATCTGCAGGTAAGCCCGTTCGCATTCCGGAGTGCGCGGGAATAGTTTGATGACATCGAGCAATTGGTTATGGCCGTTGCGCCCCTGGGTGGCCGCCCAGGCGAGCATTTCGCCGGCAGACAGCTTCAGGCCGCCGGCGCCGTTCAGCTTATAGGCGAGCTGGAAAGCATCCAGAGCCTGGCCGCTGGCCGGAGATTCCCGCCACAGCGCCTCGAAGCTCTCCCGGGCCAGGGCGTAATTCCTGTCGAGCAACAGCCGGCAGCCGGCCAAAAGATAGAGCCTCCTGCCGAAACGGCTGAGGGGAAATCGCTGGGCGTAACGGCGGGAGGCTTCGAGCAGAGCCCGGCCGTCCTGCCAGTGGGCGGCGACTGCGAGGGCGTAAGCTTCGTAGGCGGAGGCGAAGTGGAAGACCGGGACAAGCGAGCCGAATTCCTCGGCGGCCTGCCTGGAATCCCCGATAAAGGCCGGGGCCTGAAACGGGACGCGGGAGATCCCGGGAGCGGACCGGGTCATTTCGTCCACCAGCCCGTCCTCCGCCTCCATCGACTGCTGCAGCAGGGCCACGGCCCGGGCCAGACGGGCCAGGGAATCGGGAGCGGTGTCCGGGCCACCCAGCCTGATGACTTCAGCGTACAGCGCCTTTTTCTGCGTCGGAGAGGCATCGAAAGCCTCCTGCAGACGGGCCACGCTCTGCTGTGATTCGGCGGAGAATACCGCAGCGGGGGCGACCGGACCTAAGCCGAAGATAAGCAGGGCAATGCTGAAAAGAGCTTTATTCGGGGTGTGCATGCCTGTCAGCCGGAGAATGTGGTCGGAATAAACTTCGCCGATTCAGATTTTACTTTCGCCCAGGGCGGCGATCAACTCCCGGTGCAGCTTTTCATTGCCGGAGGCGAGAACGGATCCGCTGGTGGCGGGATCGAACGGCCGGCCCGCGAAGTCGGAGACCAGGCCGCCGGCTTCGCGCACCATCAGCGCGCCGGCAGCGGTGTCCCAGTGGCTGAGGTTTTCTTCCCAGAAGCCATCGAAGCGGCCGGCGGCCACGCAGGCCAGGTCGTAAGCGGCCGAACCATCGCGGCGCACGGCGAAGCTGGCCCCCAGGAGCTTTTCGAAGCGGCGCAGGTTGCGTTCCAGCACGCCCGGCCGGCGGAGGTTATAAGGAAAACCGGTGACCAGGTAGGACTGGTCCAGCGATTCCGCCCGATGGGAAGCGGCCAGCCGCCGGGGGCCGAGCCAGGCGCCGCCGCCGGCGGTGACGGTGAACATCTCCCCGGTGGCCGGCTGAAAGATCACTCCCAGGACGGCCCGGCCTTCGCGCTCGAGCGCGATGGACACCGTGAAACAGGGATAGCCGTGGGCGTAATTCGTGGTCCCGTCGATCGGATCGATCACCCAGCGGTATTCTCTGCCCCCCGTAGACCTGGTCTGTTCCTCGGCCAGGAAGTCGTGGTCCGGGAACCGCTGCCGGAGACCCTCGACCAGGAACCGCTCCACCCGGCGGTCGACTTCGGTCACTGGATCGATCTCGCCCTTGAGGTCGATCGCGAGACCGGTGTCGAGATGCTCCATCAGGATTGCGCCGGCCCGGCGCGCAAGCGAGACGGCTTCTTCCAGGTGTTTATCGGCCGGGTGAGCCAGCTTTCCTCCGGAAATGAATTAAGGATTAAACAATGAGGGGCAAAGATATATTTTTAACTCGGGGCTTGTCAACCCATCCCCGCCCAGTTCCGCTCTTGAAGTCGACAGGAGCCGGAGCTAACTTGTGGACGTAACCGGTAAAGAATGCCGGAGGAGCGCCAGTGTTCAGGTTTGCGACAATCCTTCTGTTGGCCTCGGTTGCCGGCTCCTGCCGGGCGGATACCGGGAGTACGCCACCTCGCCAGGCGGTGCGGACCGGCCTGGATGTGCTGGTCGATGACAATTTCTCCGTGATCGCCGGCAGCCGGGTGGGCGTGGTCACCAACCATACGGGCCGGGACAGCCGCGGCCGGCATATAATCGACCTCTTCCGTGCCAGTAAGGCGTTGAAGCTGGCGGCAGTATTCACCCCCGAGCACGGGCTGGCCGGGCAGGCCGAGGGCGAATACGGGTCAGCGGCAGCGGAAAAGGACAGCCTGCCGGTTTACAGTCTTTACGGCGAGGTGAAAAAGCCGCGGCCGGAATGGCTCGCCGGCCTCGACGTCCTGGTATTCGACATCCAGGACATCGGCGCCCGTTTCTACACCTACATCACCACCCTGGCTCTCTGCATGCAGGCAGCGTCCGAGGCCGGGGTGCGCTTCCTGGTGCTCGACCGGCCGAACCCGGTGGGGGGCCTGGCAGTGGAGGGGCCGGTGCTGGAGAAAGAGCTGCAAGGCGACTTCATCGCTTACTACCCGATACCGGTGCGCCACGGGATGACAGTGGGAGAGCTGGCGCGGCTGTTCAACGCCGAATTCGGTATCGGCGCCAGGCTCGACGTGGTGGCGATGAAAGGCTGGCAGCGGGAAATGTACTTCGACGACACCGGGCTGACCTGGGTCGATCCATCGCCCAACATGCGCAGCCTGCGGGCAGCGATACTCTATCCGGGCCTTGGAATCGCGGAAGCGACGAACCTGTCGGTGGGCCGCGGCACCGACCTGCCGTTCGAAATCTACGGCGCGCCGTTCATCGACGGTCGCAGGCTGGCCGGGGAGCTGCGTAAGGCGGCGATCCCGGGCATCGCATTCACAGACACGGTTTTCACCCCCCGGGGCTTCGTCTATTCCGGAGAGACCTGCGGCGGAATCCGGGCCAGGGTGACAGACCGGAAAGCTTTCAACAGCGTGACCGCCGGCCTCCATCTGATCGGTACAATCAAGCGGCTGTACCCGGACCGCTACCGGATCGACCGGATCGACCGCTGGATCGGCAGACGGGAAGTGAAACAGCAGCTTGCCACCGGGGTGCCGCCTGAGGAAATCGCGGCCGGCTGGAGCGAAGAGCTGGAAGCCTTCAAGATGCTGCGGCAAAAATACCTGCTATACGAATAGCCACGCCGCCCGAGGCTAATTCTCAAGTCCCGGCACGATCCGGATGGCGTTGCGCGAATAGACCTTTTCCAGGACTTCTTTCGGCAGGCCCAGGCCCTCCACGCTTCCGCCTCTCGACCCGATTTTCTCGTCCAGGGCGAGGTAGCGGTAGTCGCGCAGGTAGCGTTCGAGTTCCCCGGCGAAGTACTTCTCTCTTTGGGCCTTAAACAGCAGCGGCGATTCTCCCGGCAGGCGGGCGATGTCTGTGCCGTACATGATCCGGTCCTGGTAGCGGATAAAAAAGGCCCGGACTTTCTCTTTCGGCTGTTTCATCAGGAACGGGACTCTCCCGCCGATCTCGACGAAAAATTTCGGGTAACGGTCGAGCCTTTTGGCTACCTCATCGACGTCGTGTTCCAGGCTTCCCAGGTGCGCGCCGATAAAGACCAGGTCGGGGTGCTTTTCCAGGACGTGGTCGCGGGCCTGGATGATCTGCTCCCAGGAAGGAACGTCCGTCCGGCCGTAAAAGTGCCATTCCGGGTGGGTCGCGTAATAGCTCGTCTTATCGCCTGGGGCCAGGGGCTGCCAGGCCATGAGGGGTTCGGCCAGATGGGCGATCAGGGGCTTGCCCAGGCGGGCGAGGTGATCGTAGACCGGGTCCAGGACCGGGTTGTCCGGCATGAGGAATTCGCCCGAGGGGGTTTTGAGCTCCATGCCCACTTCCTTCCAGATCTTAGTCAGGACAGCGCCCTGTTCGAATGAATCATCCAGCCAGGCGATCGCCCGCTCGCTCCAGCCGGGCGTAAAAATACCGTACACCGGAAAAGTGGAAGCGAAGGGATGGAGCTTGCCGTAGTGCAGGTGCATCATTTCGGCGAACTCTTCCTGCCATTTCATGTGTACCGAATCGCTGGCCGGCACGCAGATATTCAAGAGGCGCAGGTTGTTTTCCCGCAGGAAATCCTCGAAGCCGGGGATGTATTCGAAGATGTGGGCGTGCATGTCGATCTTGACCAGGTCGCGGAAACCCGGCGGCAGGTCTCCAGCCGCAATCAGCCTCAGCGGCAGGCCGAGCGCGGCCGCCAGCAATACCACTCGATAAAAAGTTCCTTTCATTTATTCCCTCCGGGCCGGTACGTTTAGTTAATGCGGGGAAGAAGCAACTGGACACCCGCTAAAATAGACCTCCCCGGCCCGGGTGTCAAAACTTATCACGAGCTAAGTCTTCGGTCAGGGCCGGGTCTTGATTTTTACGGTCGGTAATCCTAAAGTTTTGACCTGGATCGCCGGTCGGCTCCGCTGCCGGAGCCGGTGCGCCGTGGCATCGCTGTGAACGATCGGCAGACTCGCTGAGATGATCTTTCCCTTACCGAAAAATGATCCGGAGACCGGACCCGGCCGGGACCGCCTGACTGGCAAGACGTTACGCTGGGCCTACGTGGCGGCCGCCGGTGAGCTGGTCCTGTACTGGGTCCTGGTCATCCGTTTCCCGGCGGTAATGATCCCGGCTTCGGGGCTTCTGGCCCTGGCCGCGGCGTATTTTCGGCGCAAGGCGGCCGTGGGTGGGGAGCTGAAGGAAGACCTGGGTTTTTCGGAGAGGGACCTGATCCTGGTGAGGAAATACTGCACCGGCTGGATATTCGTCTCGGTCTATGGACTGGCGTTCGCGGTTTTTCTAACTTTCCGGTGACTTGACGAATTCCGGAGGAGGCGCACCCGGCAGCGTTTTTGCTTTCGACCAGGGATGGGGGTTCAGCCGCGGGCGTTCCGGCAAAAACGATGCCGGGTGCGCCCATCACCGAGGCCCTGCGAAACTTTCCGGCGTCACCCATCCCACGCCCCGTGGCTTTTCTCCCAGACCGTGAGCCGCCGATCGAGATTCTGCTGCACCGCCCGCGCCCTGCTCTCCCCGTACAGGTTGACTGCCTCATCCGGGTCGTTCCTCAGATCGTAAAGCTCGTGGCCCATAGTTTTTTCGTAATGATGGACCAGTTTCCAGTCAGGGGTGCGGATCATCCTCATGCGCGCCTGCGGCTGGTAATGGTGCTGGTTGTAGACCAGGAACAGTTCATCCCGCCAGACAGTCCGTTCCCCGCGCAAGAACGGCAGCAGGCTCATCCCCTCAGTCAACAGGCCCGGATCCGGCTCGATTCCAACGGCTTCCAGGAGGGTGGGGAAATGGTCCAGGGAGCTCACCATTTCATCACAGACTCCACCGGGCGGCACCACTCCCGGCCAGCGCACCATGAGCGGAACCCTGGCCGAGGTGTCGAAAATATTGGGCCGGGTCGCGCCGGTGGCCAGGAGCGTTCCGTTGCCTTTGTGCCACAGGCCGTGCTGGCCGATATTGTAGCCGTTGTCGCTGGTGAAGACGATAATCGTTTTATCGAGGATACTCTGGCGCTCCAGTTCAGTCAGCAGCCGGCCCAGGTTACGGTCCACGGAGGTGATGCTGGCGTAGTACTTTTCAGTTATCTCGCGGACTTTCACTTCTTCCACTCCAGCCGCTTTGGGCACGCTGAGCTTTTTGCCGCGGTAGGGCTCCCGGTCCTCCTCCGGCACCGGCACGTACGGAGCGTGCGGCCGGAACGGGTGAAAAAACAGGCAGAACGGTTCCTCACGGTAAGTTCTCAGAAACCGCAGGGCGAAATCCGCCAGCACATCGGTCACTCCGCCCTCGTACTGTCGCGTCACTCCGTTCTCCATGATCAGCGGGTCCCACATCTTCGATCCGCCGGTCAGCCCGCCGGCGAAATAATCGAAACCGCGGCTGGTGGGATAGAACGCCTCGCGCGTATGTCCCAGGTGCCACTTGCCCACCAGGGCCGTGCGGTAGCCGGCCCCGCGAAGGACTTCGGCGATGGTGGGCACGTTGGCCGGCAGCCCCACCGGCTCCTGTACCTCGATCCAGTCATCGATACCGAGCCGGTGGTTGTAGCAGCCGGTCAGGGTCATTGCTCTGGAGGGCGAACATACCGGACAGGTAAAGGCCTGGGTGAACCTCATTCCTTCGGCAGCCAGACGATCCATGACCGGGGTGTGAACTTCGGAGTTGCCATAAGCGCCCACTCCCCATTGCGCCTGGTCATCGGTGTTGATGAACAGCAGGTTCGGCCTGTCGGCGGCCGGCTCAACATCGCGAGCCCGGCTGCGGGACGCTGCTGCCAGCGAGCCGATTACTCCGGCCGCGGACGTGAGAAACTTCCTGCGGCTGACCATGGATTGCCTCCGGGGATTCGAGCTGGAAAAGATTATCTGGTGGGGTTAATCCGCTGCTTTGAAAATAAACCGCGCAATCCGGGATGCAAGAAAATCAGGAATACAGGCTCGACCTCGCCGCTCCTTTTGCGGTCGCCTTCGATAACTTCCTCCGCCGGTCTGCCCGCACCCATCCTCGAAATGGCTGCCTGCCGTGCCCGCGTATCAATCAAGGCTTCAGGGAATTTTACGCTTCAGGTTTGACAATTTCAGAATCCGAATAAATGCAAACCATTTCTCGCTCCCCGTAGCAACTCGGAAAAACGGCATATCGCCGAAAGTCTCCCCGCCAGCAGCCTGCGTTGGTTATTCCCCGCGGGCTTATTGCTGTTGACTTTTTCTCCATCCGAAAAGATATATTTAAAGAGAAATGTGGAAAATTTCTGTCAACATGAATGCGGGAGTGTTCATTTCAGAACCGCCGCACAATCGAAGAGAGGCGAAGATGGCGTTCAAGGGCTTGACCGAGGCATTGATCCAACAATACGAGGAGGACGGTTACATCATCATCCGCTCGCTCTTTGACCCGGAGGAAATGGACCTGCTGATCAGGAAGGCGAAGGCCGATCCGGTGTTTCTCGATCCCTGGATTCGCAAGGACTCGGCGGGCAGGGTCAGCAAGCTCAAGCTGTGGAACCATCCCCCGGACAGTCTTTACGGGCTGTTTCCCCGCTGCGAGAGGATGGTCGGGATCGCCGAAAAGCTGCTGGGCGGCGAAGTATACCATTACCACACCAAGATGATGCTCAAGGAGCCGCGCACGGGCGGGGCCTGGGAGTGGCACCAGGATTACGGCTACTGGTACAACAACACCGTGCTCTACCCCCTGCTTCTCAGCTCGATGATCGCCGTGGACTCCGCCACCCGGGAAAACGGCTGCCTGGCCGTGCTCAAAGGCTCACACCAGATCGGCCGGATCAACCACGGCCCGGTTCCGGGCGGCCAGACCGGGGCCGACCTGGAGCGGGTGGAGCAGGCGAAAAAGCGGCACGAGCTGGTCCACGTGGAGCTGGGTCCCGGCGACGTGGTGGTCTTTCACTGCAACCTCCTGCACGCCTCGGCGGCCAACGAATCCGACAAGTCGCGCTGGTCCTTAATCTGCTGCTATAATGCGGCCAGAAACGACCCTTACCGGGAGATTGAGCACCCCTGCTACACTCCGCTCGAAAAGGTGCCCGATTCGGCGATCAAGGAACAGGGGCGCAAGGAGATGCAGCCGGCGTGATTCGAAAGTATCCAGGAAGGTCAAACGAAAAAGGGCTGTCCGGATCCGGACGGCCCCTTATCAGTTCACCCGTCGATTTTTTACGGATCAAACCTGCACCGCCGCCACTTTACCGATCACATCGTCCAGTTCGTCGACCGATTCGAAGCCCATGGTGAACGCATCCACGAATCCCTGGCCCAGGACGAACTTCAGCGACTGGCTGATTTCGTCGCGCAGCTCACCCACGCCGGCGATCTTCATCCCGATTACCGCCTTGCCTGAATCGTGGGCGCGGCGCAGGACGGGTACCACGGCAGACGGTTCGGCGTCCATGGCTACGCCGCGGTGGTTTATCCGCGACAGTAAAACTTCCACCCAGTCGCTGTCGGCGGCCGCTTTCAGGGCGCCCAGGGAGTGGCAGGAACAGCCGAAAGTCCTGACCCGGCCTTTTTCCCGGGCTTCGCTCACCACGTCCATGGTGGCTTTCATCTTGGTGGTCCAGTTTTCATCGGTCAGGCAGTGCAGGAGCAGGATGTCGATCACGTCCGTGCCTATTTCTTTGCGGAAGCGTTCGAGATCGGCCTTCACGCCCTCGGCGTCGCGGGTCCAGACCTTGGTGAGGATCACCACCTTGTCGCGGGGCACTTTTTTGAGGGCCTCGCGGAAAAACGGGTGCGACCCGTACTGGTCGGCCATATCCCAGAAAGTCATACCGCGGTCGAAAGCTTCCCGGATCATGCCGACGAAAGTGTCGGTGCCCAGCCTGGTCTGCTTCGAAACCTTGTTGAAACCGTTGGTTCCGCTGCCGATCGCCAGGCGCGAGGTGACGATGCCGGTCTTGTTGAGCACCACCCGGTCGCCGGCGGCGAATTTCGCTTTCTGTGCGCGGGCGGGGGCCGCCTGCCAGGGAAGAGCCAGGGCTCCGGCTCCGGCCAGGGCGCTGCGAATAAAGCTTCTCCGATCCATGTTCCTCATGGCGAGTCTCCTTTCGGTGGGTCGACTGGACACCTCAATTTATAACATATTTCCCGTTTGGAAGAAAGTATTTTTAAAAAGAAGAAAAGGTACTATATTTAGAACCGGGTAAGTTATCCTTGCCACCTTTTTGAGATAAATAGATTGTGAAAATATTATTGGTATACCCCCAATATCCGGATACTTTCTGGAGCTTCAGGCATGCTCTCCACTTTATTGGCAAAAAAGCCGTTTTCCCCCCCATGGGCTTGTTGACAATTGCCGCCATGCTTCCGAAACAATGGAACCTGAAACTTATCGACCTGAATGTAACCTCATTGAGGAATGAAGATATCTTATGGGCAGATTATGTTTTTGTCGGCGGCATGACAATACAGAGGGTGTCGGCTAAGCAGGTTATCGCGCGCTGCCTCCAGCTCGGTCGCCAGGTGGTTGCCGGCGGGCCTCTTTTTACTGCCGAACCCGATGAGTTCCAGGAAGTACAGCACCTTGTTCTGGACGAGGCGGAGATAACTCTGCCGAATTTTTTACGAGACCTGGAGCTTGGCTGCCCGAAACCCGTATACCGCTCGGCGGCATTGGCCGACATCAACACCTCTCCGGTACCCAGGTGGGAACTGGTTGATTTTAAAAACTACGCCACGATGTGTCTCCAGTACTCTCGCGGCTGTCCTTATGACTGTGAATTTTGCGACATCACGGTGCATTACGGCCGTCAACAGCGAGCCAAATCTGTTGAAAAGGTGCTTCTCGAGCTGGACGTTCTCTATCAGCGCGGGTGGCGCAGAGGGGTTTTTTTTGTAGACGACAATTTTGTCGGCAACAGAAAGTGTATCAAGAATGAGTTGTTACCGGCGCTTATTGAATGGATGAAGCGGAATCAGCATCCTTTTGTCTTCTCGACACAGGCCTCGATCAACCTCGCCGACGATGACGCGCTGGTGGACTTAATGGTGGCTGCCGGCTTCGATATGGTCTTTGTCGGTATCGAAACACCGGATAAAGAGAGCCTTATCGAATGTGGGAAGTATCATAATGCCAGGATCGATCTGCAGGCCCATGTAAATAAACTTCAATCTTCAGGATTGCAGGTGCAGGCGGGATTTATTGTCGGATTTGACAGCGATAAAAGAGATATTTTTACACGCATGAGCCAGTTTATTAACGACAGCGGTATTGTGACTTCTATGGTCGGACTTCTTAATGCGCCTCCCGGGACCAGGCTTTATAATCGGCTGGTGAAAGAAAACCGCATTGTCAGTAAAGGGATAACCGGTGATAATACCGACTTCTCCATGAATTTCATTCCCAAAATGGAGTATAAAGTTCTTATCGATGGATATAGAAAGATTATCAGAGACATTTACCAGCCTGCTGCATACTATAAGCGGGTGCGGACATTCTTGAACAGCTATCGACTCAAAAACAAGTACAATAACGGTATTTCAATCACCTCCCTGCGCGCAGCGATTGTATCGATATATAAACTGGGAATCAAAAAAGGAGTCAGATGGCATTTCTGGAAACTGATAGTATGGACTATTTTTCGACAGCCGCGCAAGCTTCCTCACGCAATGATGATGTCAATTTACGGCGCTCATTTCATGCAGCATTTTAAAATTGTCCCTTTTAGAGATTAGCGCGGATTTTCGAATCACTCGAAGAATGCAAGAAATCGGTCTACTTACTCCCTCACTTCTTACCATCCTATATCGGTAGTCTTAAATTACCAGCATCCAATAACCGAACGACTATCCGCTCGATTTCACCCGATCTCTCAAATTGTGGTCTATAACCACCACATCTTAATGGCAGAACCGACCCAAATCGAATTCATGCAGGCCGGGGACAACATAAACTTCGTCCGCATCCCGGCGGATGCGCCATTCTATCTTAAAATCCTTTCCGCTCGACCGGATCAAAAGTATTATTCTTTCAGACGGACGCCGGGAGCCGGGGCCGAGGATTTACCATGAACGGAGAGGGTTTTCCGATGGCAGAGAAAAATTCCGACGGGCAGAAAGTGCTTCTCGAAGACTACACCTGGGTCGAGCTCGAAAGGCTCGAGAATAAGGACAAGCTGAAATTCCTGTTGCCGGTGGGGGCCACGGAGGAACACGGGGCGCACCTGAGGCTGGGCGCCGACAGTTTCCAGGCCGCCCAACTTTCGCGGCTGGCGGCCCTGCGCACCCGCGACGCGATAGTGCTGCCGACTTTGAGCTACGGCCATTGCGTGGATACGATGAATTTCTGCGGCACTATCCACCTTAGCGCGGCCACGATCTGTTCGCTGGTCGGCGACGTGGCGGAAAGCCTCTACCGGTACGGCTTCCGCAAGCTGGTGGCGGTCAACGGCCACGGGGGCAATAAGGGGGTTCTGGATGCGGCGGCCAGGGAGGCGCTGGTGCGGCTGGCCGGCCCCGGCCGGAAGCTGAAAGACGATTTTTCGGTGTACGTGTTCAGCCCCTACGACAAAGCGGCGGAACTGATCCGGGGGCTGGTCGAGGGCCGGGGCTACGGCCACGCCTGCGAGGCGGAGACATCGGTGATGCTGGCCCTGGACCCGGAAGCAGTGGACCTTTCCCTGGCGGTCGAGGAGTACATGGACGGCGACAGCGACACCCTCTGGCGAATCAGGGACATGCAAAAAGCCGCCCCCAGCGGAGTCCACGGGGCGCCGGGCCTGGCCAGCGCGGAAAAAGGCGGGAAAATAGTCGAGGCGATGCTGCGGGGCTTCGTCGAGTTCCTCGAAAAAATCTGATCACCGTTCGTCTTAATCCGGATTGTTCGCAAATTATCGTAAATCCCGCAGGGGCGGATCCCTGTGTCCACCCGTTGTTCGGGAATTTCTCGATGGTAATCGGGCGCACACGCCGTTGCGCCCCTACAATAAATTCGAAAAGAAAAATTCTTATGAATAATGCCGGTTAAATGAACACGTCGGCAGCACACCGATTTTACCTCGAGGTGAAAATGCGTCATTGGCTGATCCCTTGCCTGGCGGCGTTTCTGCTTCATTCCACGCCGTTGAAGCTTTCCGGCGAAGGCCTTGCCGGCTACCGGCTGGCCACGGCCGACCAGACCCGTCTGACAGCGAGCACCGCGGGATATACTCTCGAAGTGGAGCTGAAGCCGTACCGTCTGGTTCTGCGCCGCGGCGGGGAAATCATCGCCCGGAATCCATCCGGAGGAGGGGCCGTTTTCTACAGAAAAGGCTCGGCTCTGAAGCTCGAAGCGGTGACGGGCTGGCTCGATACCGGAGAGGGCTTGTCGCTGACCGTGGCTACCTCGGCGCCGGGTTTCCAGGCCCAGGTCCGGCTGACCCTCTTTACCGACAACGTTTTGGTCCGGTACGCGACGGGCGATGAACAGAACTGCGAGCGCATCGAGGAGAGTTACGAGCTGGCCGCCTCGGGGCACTGGTACGGCGGCAACGTGACCAGCGGCCACCACTGGCCGCTCGAAACCGCCGCCCTCGAACTGGATCCCTTCCTGGCTACCAGTAACCAGACCACCCCGTTCTGGCTCACTTCGGCTGGGGCCGGCTTTTACGTTCCCACCTGGCAGCCGATGGGATTTTCGATCGGCAAGGGCGGCGACGGCCTGTTCCGCTTCAACCTCAAGGACGCCCCGGCGCTGGAGTACCGGCTGATCGCCGGGGGAGACATAGTCCAGGCTTACGACGCGTTCATCTGCCTGGCCGGGAAACCCTCCACGACTCCCCCCCAAGGGTATTTCGCCCGGCCGATCTTCAACACCTGGATCGAGTTCCGCACGGCGGTCAACCAGCCGGGAGTGCTCGAGTACGCCGGGACGCTGCGCGACAAGGGATTCGGCTGCGACGTTTTCATGATCGACGACATGTGGCAGATCCACTATGGCGACCACGAATTCAACCGGAAGAAGTTCCCGGACCCGCGGGCGATGGTGGACAGGATGCACGAAATGGGATTCAAAATGATACTCTGGGAAGTGCCATTTGTGGATTTCGATGCGGAAAACTTCGAGATGCTGAAAAAGAAAGGCTATCTGGTGCTGGACGAGGTTGGGCGCAAGCCGGCCGGGATCAGGTGGTGGAACGGAACCTCGGCGCTGGTCGACCTGTCCAATCCGGCGGCCTATGCCTGGTTTATCGGCCAGCTGAAAGGCCTGCAGGAGCGCTACGGGATCGACGGCTTCAAGCTGGACGCGGGCGATGCTGAATATTTCGATCCCCGTTTCCAGAGCTGGGGCAGCGTCACGCCCAACCGCTACACCGACCTTTTCGCCTCCGTGGGCAGCCATTTTCAGATCAACGAGCTGAGGGTGAGCTGGCTGGTGCAGGAGCGGGGGCTGGTGGAGCGGCTGAGGGACAAGAGCAACAGCTGGAACGAGCGGACCGGCCTGGGTTCGCTTATCCCCCACGGGCTTACCGAATCACTGATCGGCTACGGCTATTTCTGTCCGGATATTATCGGCGGTGGGCTGTCCGGCGATTTCGAAAGGGCCGATTTCAAGGGGATGGACCCCGAGCTTTTCGTGCGCTGGGCCCAGGCCAGCGCCCTGATGCCGATGATGCAGTTTTCCTACGCGCCCTGGAACCTGGACGACCGCTCCGTGCAAATCTGCCTGCGCTACGCCCGGCTGCATGAAGAACTGGGAAGCTACATCTACCGGCTGGCGCTGGATATGCGCCGGACCGGCCGGCCGATTATCCGGCCGCTCTTTTTCCGCAATCCAGAGGATGAGCGGACGTACACGATCGACGACCAATTCCTGCTGGGCGAGCGTTTGCTGGTGGCGCCCGTGCTCGAAAAGGGAGCCGCGGCCAGGGACGTCTACCTTCCCGCCGGCACCTGGAAGGATTTCTGGAGCGGCGAAATTTACCAGGGCGGGCATCTTCTGACCGGCTACCCCGCGCCCCTGGATAAGCTTCCCGTATTCGTCAGCATCGACTGAACTCACGTTTCCGAAAAGATCGGAGATAATTATGAATAAGTTCATATCGGGATCCGCCGTTACCCTGACCGCAGCCGCACTCTTTTTATCAGTCTATTCCGGCTGCGCGGGCAGGTTCGGCCGGACCGTTCTGGAAGACGGCCGGATCAGGCTCGAACTGACTTCGAACTCCGGGATCAAAGTCCTGCTGATCGACAACGGGAAATCGATCCAACTGACTACGGGCGAAGAGCCGTCCTTCCGGGTCATGGATAAGTCCGGCAATCCTGTGGATTTTTCCGTATCGCGAACCGCAGCGGCGACCCTGCCTGCCGGGGACGAATTCGGCCCGGGCCACGGAATCACGGCGGAACTCGAGGCCGCCCCCGGGTCGCCGTTTGCCGAAGTCAGGCTGACACTTACCCTGAGCCTCTACGACAAATTCCCCGGGGTGGTTATCGGCCGGGTCCAGGCCCACGGCTTGACGGCTGGAATCCTGGCCGAAATCGCGAAAGTCCGCTTCTATTCGCTGACAGCCCGGGCCGACCTGGCCGAACCCGGGCTATCTCCCTATGACTTCCACTTGTTCCAGGGCCCGGCCTACCATCAGGGCCGCTGGTACACCAAGATCAGGCTCACCCCGGATTATTCGGCGCCCAACTCGCTGACCGGGAGCAACGCGGAACAGAAGGAGCTTGGCGGGCTCCCCCTGGTCTATCTCTGGACCCGGCAGGCGGGCCTGGCCCTGGCGCACGTCGATACCCTGGCGCGGGTTGCCGCACTGCCGCTGGCAGTCCGCGCCGACGGCGCGGTCGAGCTGGCGCTCGAGCGGCAACCCGAATTCCTCCGGCCGGACGCCGAGGGTAACTACGCCGGCCTGCCCGTGATGATCGGCGCCTTCCACGGGGACTACTTCGATCCGCTTAGCGCCTATGGGAAACTCCTGCAGCGCGGCGGCTTCCGCTTCTCCAGGCCGCCGGCTGGTTCGTTCGAGCCGCTCTGGTGCAGCTGGGGCTTCGAGCGCAAGGTGGTCCCGGATGACCTCCTGCGCACCCTGCCGACGGTCAAGCACCTGGGCCTTCCCTGGGTGGTGATGGATGACGGCTACCAGGCCTCGATCGGCCTCTGGCCCCTCGATCCGAAAAAATTCCCCAGAGGGGACGCGGACATGCGGACGCTCACCGACAGCATCCACCACGCTGGGCTCAAGGCCGAGCTCTGGTGGGTGCCGATGAACGTCCAGCGCACCGATCCCCTGTACGCAGAGCACCCGGAATGGGTCTGGCTGGGCGCGGACGGCAAGCCGAAGCTGGACGACTGGTGGAACGTAGTCCAGCTCTGCCCGGCCTGGCCGCCGGTAGTCGAACATCACCGGCTGCTGGTGCGCAAATTCATGCAGGATTGGGGTTACGACGGTCTCAAGATGGACGGCGCCTGCCAGAACATGGTGGCTCCCTGCTACAACCCGGCGCATCACCACCAGCGGCCGGAGGAGGCCTGCGAGGCGGTGGCCGGGCTTTATGCCGTAATTAAGCAGGAGGCGGAAAAGATCAGGCCCGGCTGCGTCCTGGAAATCTGCCCCTGCGGTATTCCTCCCAGTCCTTTCCTGATAGCCTTTTCGAACCAGCAGGTGACCGCCGACCCCACTTCCAGCGACCAGGTGCGGGCCCGGATCAAGATGTATCATGCCCTGCTGGGTCAGTCGGCGGCTCCTTTCGGCGACCACGTGGAGCTGTCCACCGGCCCAGACGGCAAGCGCGGCGGCGCGGAGGACGGCACCGACTTCGCCAGCAGCCTGGCCACCGGCGGGATAGTTGGCACCAAATTCACCTCCCTGGTCGAAGATGCGGCTACCCGGGACGTGAAGCGCTACCAGGGGATCCGCTCGCACTGGGAACACTGGATCGGTCTCTACAACCGGCTGCGCCTGTACGAGGGCCGGTACCTGAACCTCTACGACATGGCTTACGACGTCCCGGAAGTGCACGTCGTGGCGCGCGGGGATACGCTCTACTATGGAATTTTCACCAGGGACTGGAAAGGCGCGGTCCAGCTGAGAGGGCTGACCGAAGGCGTGAAGTACCGGCTGACTGATTATGGCGGGGATGACCGGCCGCTGGGGGAGGTGCAGGGTGGAGCCGGAGCCAGTTTCGAAGGCGAAGTCAGGGATAATCTGCTGGTGCGGGCCGCGCCCGCGCTCTGAAGGAAAGGGACGTGATGACAAGAATGGCGGGAATAGTCCGCCGCCTACGGGGAATGTCCAGCGGCCGGGTTTTACCGGCCTTGATCGCTTTCGCCTTTCCGGCCCTGCTGGCGGCCCAGGCTCCCATCGACTCGGACGGCTTCGCCGAACTGCCCAAGTTCGACGCCGGGGTGTGGATCGCCGGCTTCCCGGATTCGACAGCTCTCGCCGTGCTTGCCCGCAAGCTCTCAGCGCTCAACTGCAAATGGCTGATCCTGCCGGCCGGGGATTCGCTGTCGGCAGGGGATTGGACGAAAGGAGCGGCGGCAATGGCCGCGGCGGTTAGGGGCCGGATTTTCTGGGTGGCGCCGGCCGTGGCTCCGGATTACCGCAGCGGCTGGCGGCCGGACCAGGGTTTGGCCGGGGCGAGTGAATCTTTCAGCCGGGGCGCCACCGCGCTCTATTTCAGCCGCGCGGTGGGTATGGAGCTGCAGAATGCGGACGGCTCTTTCGTCCTGCCGGACGATACTTTGCTCACCGTTTTCTTCGAGCGGGCCGAGGCGGGCCGGAAACCGGTGGTGATCGAGGCCGGCGAAAGACGGAACAGCTGGCTGCCGGAGGAGTCGATGGACCTGGAGGGGGATCAGGTGTATTTCACCCATCACCTCCGGGAGCATGCCTACCTGCGGCCGGGGGTCCCGGACTACTGGCGGCAGATCGAGGCCCGCGACTTGGTGGTCGACCGGTTCGCCGGGGTCCGCTTCATTGCCAGCCACCTGGGGAGCCTGGAATGGAGCGTGAGCGAGCTGGCCGGCCGGCTGGAGCGCTACCCGAACCTGGCGGTCGACCTGGCCGGCCGGCTGCCGCATCTGCAGAAACAGGACCGGGAAGAGGTGCGCCGCTTCCTGATCGAACACCAGGACCAGGTGATCTATGCCTCCGGTATCGAACTCGATTTATCACGTGACGACCCGAATGACCTGCTGGCCGAGGTCATGGAGTGCTACCTGGAGGATTACCGCTGGCTGGCTACGGATGAGTTGATAGAAACCGACTACATCGGGGCTGGGGCCACGGTTGAAGGTCTGGCCCTGCCGCCGGAGGTGGTAGCGAAAATATTTTTCAATAACGCGGTGCGCTGGTACCAGGGGCAATGAAGACCGGCTGTTCGAGCTGCGGGAATTGGCTCCGGGCAAGAGCTACCTGATCGTGGACTATGCCAGCCGGGACACGCTGGGGACGGTGACTGCGGACAAGCCGGAACTATTCCGGGCATTCAAAGACAACCTGCTGTTAGAGGCGATACCGAGGGGGGAGTGAGGGGAGAGTACTTACTCGGACAGCCGACATGATTCGGTAAGAGCACCTGTATTTTAATAGACCTGGGAATTATCCTTCGCGACTGTTTCCCACGGCTGCGGATTAATTTATCCTGCCCTTCACTTAAGCACTCTGCAACAAATTTTCTTTTTCTGAATCCCTCCGGTGTATAATAATTAATTCGCAATCTGGTTTTTTCACGCTACTCGATTTCCGGCGGGAATGAAATACCGCATCGATCAGTCTCACCCGCCGCAAAGAAACGCGGACAGGATAAACCGATGAAAAAAATATCCCTCAGAATAGCCGGCCCGCTGCTTGGGCTGGCGCTGCTGTCCGGGGCGCTGTGGGTCCTGTTCCACGAGCTTCGGCACTACCATTACCATGACATAGTCCAGGCGGTGAAGGCTATCCCCGCCTCCGGGATTCTCCTGGCCGGCGCCCTGACCGCGCTCAACTACTTCCTGCTCACCGGTTACGACACCCTGGCTTTCCGCTATGTGGGCCAGAGCATCCCTTACCGGCTGATCGGGCCGGCATCCTTCGTGGCCTATTCTTTCAGCAACAACCTGGGCTTTTCCCTGCTCAGCGGGGGCGCGGTCCGCTATCGGCTCTATTCGGCCTGGGGAGTTTCGGCAGGGGACGTGACCCGGATAGTCGCGTTCTGTTCGGTCAGTTTCTGGCTGGGCTTGCTGACCACCGGCGGCCTCGCCTTCCTGACCGGGCCGCCGGGGCCGGTGGTGATACACGGGCACGAGCTTATTTCGCTCCGTCCGGTGGGAGTGCTGCTGCTGGGCTTGGCGGCGGTCTATTTCACGCTGAATTTCCGCAGGCGGGAGCCTTTCAAGTTCAAGGGCTGGGAATTTTCCCTGCCAGGGCCGGGGCTGGCTTTCAGCCAGGCGGTCATCGCCTCCGTTGATCTGTGTCTGACCGCGGGCGTTCTGTACGCGCTCCTGCCCTCTGGGCTTGCGATCGGCTATCTCCATTTCCTGGGCATGTTCATCCTGGCCCTTTATTTGGGCGTGGCCAGCCAGGTTCCGGGCGGACTGGGGGTCTTCGAAACCTCGATCCTGCTTCTTCTTTCGGGCCGGGCGGAAACTTCGGCGATCCTGGGCAGCCTGCTTCTTTTCCGGGCGATCTACTATCTTCTGCCCCTGTCAGTGGCCTCGGTGGCAATCGCCGGGTACGAGATTTTCACCAGAAGGGCGGCGGTCGGGACGTTGACCCGCCGGATCGGGGAAGTTTTCAGCTTCATCATGCCCCAGTTCCTGGCGGTCACCACTTTTCTCAGCGGCGCGGTACTTCTTTTTTCCGGCGCGACTCCCTCGGTGCACGGCCGCCTGGCCTGGCTGAACCAGTTCCTGCCGCTGCCGGTGATCGAGCTTTCGCATTTCCTGGCGAGTCTGGCCGGCACCTCGCTGCTGCTCCTGGCCCGCGGCATCCAGCGCAGACTGGATTCGGCTTATCTGTTGAGCCTGGCGCTTCTGGCCGGAGGAGTGGTCTGGTCGCTGCTCAAGGGCCTCGACTATGAGGAAGCGACTGTGCTCGCGGTCTTTTTCGTGCTCCTGCTCACAAGCCGGCGGCATTTCTTCCGCAAGACTTCGCTGATCAGCGAGCGCTTCACCTCCGGCTGGGTATTTCTGATCAGCGTCGTGCTGCTGTGCGCGGGATGGCTCGGACTTTTCTCCTACAAGCACTTGGAGTTTTCGAACGACTTATGGTGGCAGTTCGCGCTGCACGGGGATGCGCCGCGCTTTATCCGCGCCGGCGTGGGAGCGGTTTCCCTGGCCTCGCTTTTCGCCCTGGCCCGGCTGCTCAGGCCGGTCCCGGTCTCTCCGGCGCTGCCGGCAGATCAGGAGCTGGAGCTGGCCGGCACGATAGTCAGAGAAAGTCCCTGGGCCTATGGCCATCTGGCGCTGCTGGGCGACAAGTCCCTTCTTTTCAGCGAGAACCGGCAGGCTTTTCTGATGTACGGGGTGGAAAAGCGGAGCTGGGTGGCGATGGGCGATCCGTTCGGGCCGAAAGGGGAGGCCCAGGAGCTGGCCTGGCGCTTCCGCGAGATGTGCCACCTGCACGGCGGCTGGCCCGTTTTCTACCAGGTGCGGCCGGAGAACCTGCCCCTCTACCTGGACCTCGGACTCACCCTGATAAAGCTGGGCGAGGAGGGCCGCGTGCCCCTGGCGGATTTCACCCTCGAGGGCCCCACGCACAAGCATCTAAGGCGCAGCCTGCATATAGTCGACCAGGCGGGAGGCGTTTTCGAGATTGTCCCGGCCGACCAGGTGAAGGGCCTCCTGCCGGAGCTGAAAGCGGTGTCGGACAACTGGCTGGAGCATAAGCACACCCGCGAGAAACGCTTCTCCCTCGGCTTTTTCAACGAGGAATATCTCCGTCGCCTGCCGCTGGCGCTGGTCAGGCAGGGCGGGCGTATCAGCGCTTTCGCCAATCTCTGGTACGGCGACCGGAAAGAGGAGCTTTCGCTCGACCTGATGCGTTACAGGCAGGATGCCCAGGACAACATCATGGAGTACCTTCTGGTCAAGCTGATGTTGTGGGCTCAGGCCGAAAAATTCCGGTACTTCAACCTGGGCGTGGCTCCGCTCTCCGGCCTGGAAGATCACGCCCTGGCTTCGTTCTGGAGCCAGCTCGGCTCATTTCTTTTCTATCACGGCGAGTATTTTTACAATTTCCAGGGACTGCGCCGGTACAAGGAGAGGTTCGCTCCTGTCTGGGAACCTCGCTACCTGGCCTCGCCGGGCGGCCTCGCCCTGCCGCAAATCCTTACCCATATTGCCGCCCTGATCAGCGGCGGGCTGCAGGGAGTGGTCACCCGGTAGCCTTCGCCAGCCGTTTCGATCCGTGTTTACAAAGGAGGAGCCATTTGATGAAACCACATTTTCCGAAACCGTACCGGCATGAGCATCCGGAAGTCCGCAACGTCAACGAAATCATCATGGAGCGGCTCACTTTAGGGCAGCGGGCGTCGGACCGGGTTGCCGGCTTCGTGGGCTGCTGGAAGTTCATCATCGTGCAGTCCCTGATCCTCGCCGCCTGGGCCGCACTGAACGTCACCGCCATAGTATTCCATTGGGACCCCTACCCGTTCATCCTGATGAACCTCTTCCTGTCGCTGCAGGCGGCCTACACCGCGCCGGTGATCATGATGAGCCAGAACCGCCAGGCGGTGAGGGACAGGCTGGAAGCGCACAATGACTACGTGATCAATCAGAAGGCCGAGGAGGAGATCCGGGCGATCCTGGAGCATCTCACGGCCCAGGACCAGGCGCTGAGCCTGATCCATCAGACCATCGATAAAATGAATCCGCAAGAGGGCCCGGCTGAAGCCGAATCCTGAACTTGCCGAAAAACCGGGAAACGGCAAAACGAGTGCTACGTTGCGTTCATTTGAATGTCTATGTGATCAACCGCCGAATCATATGCAGGGAGTTATCTTTATCGTAGGGGCGGACCACTGTGTCCGCCCACCGCTGCTGGATCCGGGCGCACACGCGGGTGCGCCCCTACATGAGATCATACTTTATTGCAATGCTCGAATTACGAACACATAATTGAGGCTCTTCAAGTATTATACAGTAACTCGCCCGCTTGAATCACAAAAAGTCACCGTAATTGTGAATGAAAGCACTTAGATTAGAGAAGAGACCGGCTGTGTGGAGGGTAAGCGCCTGGAAAAAACAAGGGTTGGTATTAACTGACAATCCTTATTCTTCAATAGTGGTAGCGGCATTGCAAGAAGTCGATTTGGTTTTCGGTCACGCGGTAAACCAGCCTGTGCTCCAGGGTTATCCGGCGGGACCAGGTATTCGGCTCGAGATATTTCAGCGGCTCGGGCTTCCCCAGCCCCTTGAACGGGTCTTTCACCACGTTTTCCACTAACCGCTGAATCTTCGCCGCCACCCTAAGATCGGTTGACACCCAGTAGCGGAGATCTTCCTTAAACTCAGGGTGAAAGACGAGGTATCTTTTCCCGGAATCACTTCCTGCTTTTCGCGGTTTCCCCGCCAAGGCCGACCTCTCTGTACAGGTCTTCCAGGGTGGACGGTTTTTCCGTGCGCCGGATGGCCCGGTTAAGAGCGGACAATAAGCGCCGGGCGTTTTCCGGCGACCGCAGCAGATGAGCGGTCTCCATGATACTCGACAGCTCGTTTGCCGAAATCAAAGCCACCGGCTCACAGCCACGGCGGGTAATTACGACCACCTCGTTATCCCCGGTGACTTTGTCCCAGATCGCCGCCAGGTTGGCCCTCGCCCTGGAATACGTAATCTGAACCATGCTTCCTCCAGTCTATGACTTGTACATGATTACTGTACATATATTATCGGCTTAGCCGGGGGAACAGTCAAGAACTTTCTAAGGGATCGATGTTCGCCAGGCAACCTTTACTGATTTTTCACAAACCGTCCCAGGCCATATAAAAGCCCGGAAGACAACTCCCTCCCGGGCTTTATGCATTATCGGAGCGAATGGCCTTTAGGCTATAACACCTGCCGGTCAGCCTTTCATTGCGGCCAGGACCCGCTCCGGGGTCATGGGCAACTGGAACAGCCGGCTGCCGGTGGCATCGAATATGGCGTTGGCTACCACCGCGCCCATGGTGATGATCGCCGGCTCGCCGCCTCCCTGCGCCGGCTCGTCCTGCGCCTCGATAATCACCGTCTCGATATCGGGCAGCCAGGAGAATTTCGGCAATTCATAGGTGTCGAAATTACGCTCCAGGACTTCCCCGCCCCGGAAACGGACCTCCTCGGTGAGCGCATAGCCCAGGCCCATCGTGATACAGCCTTCTATCTGGATCGCCGCCCCTTCCGGGTTGATCGCCAGGCCCATATCCTGAGCACAGACCACCCGTTTCACCTGCACCCGGCCGGTCTGACTGTCCACTTCCACCTGGGCGATCGTGGCGACGCAGGTGCCGGAATCGGTGCCGAGAGCTACGCCCAGGCCCCGCCGGCTGGGCGCTTTGGCCGGGGTCCAGCCGAATTTTTTGGCGGCTGCTTCGAGCACCCGGATGAACCTCCGGTCTTTCAGGTTGTCGAAGCGGAACCGGACCGGGTCGACGCCCGCTCTTGACGCCATCATGTCGATCTGGGACTCCCGGGCGAAGGTGTTGGTGTTGTTCGCCGGCGCCCGCCAGGCTCCCGTGCCGAAAGGATGGACCCCGCCCCGGCTGCCATAGGAGGCGGTGCGGTGATGGGGGATGTCGTAGAACTGCTGGGAACCCCGCTCCCCGGCGAAATACACGCCGTAATCCCAGAACGCCAGCTTGCCGGCCTTGGAAAAGCCGGATTTTATCTTAACCACTGCGGCCGGCCGGAAAGTGTCGTAGAAAAATTCTTCGGCCCGGCTCCAGGCCACCTGGACCGGCTTGCCTGTGAGCTTGGCCAGTTGCGCCGCCTCGACCACCTGCCGGCCCGCGCTCTTGCCGCCGAACCCTCCGCCGACGAAAGGCGTGATGACCCGGACTTTGTCGGCCGGGAATCCTATCGCCTCGGCCACCTGCTCCTTGATCCGGAAAGGCACCTGTGTCGAGGCCCAGACCGTGGCCTTGTCCGCCTCGACCCGGGCCAGGGCGGTATGGGTTTCGATGGCGGCATGGGCCACGTAGCTATTGAGGTAGGTCGCCTCCACTGTTTCATCAGCCAGTCCCGCGCCCTTTTCGACATCTCCTCCCTGGTCCACGACATTGCGGTCCGGTGCGTTTTTCAGAAGGTGGTCGAAGATGGTTTTATCGTCCACCTGGGCCGCCGGCTTGTCGAATTGGGCCTTGATCCGTGCCAGGGCCTCCTCGGCCACATCCGGCAGCGGATGGAGCACCGCCACCAGCTCGCCCTGCCGTACTAGCTGCACTCCCGCTACCTTCTCCGCCTCGCTGGTGTCTGCGCTGATAAATCTGGCATCATGAGCCGGCGGCCTGAGGATCTTCGCGTAAAGCATCCCCGGCAGGCGGACGTCGCCGGAAAATTGCGCCTTCCCGGTGACTTTTTCCACTCCGTCCCGGCGCAGGACCGGCTTGCCCACGATCTTGAATTCGCCAGGAGCTTTCAGGGCCGTCTGCTGCTGAGGGTGCCGCTCGATCACCTTTCCCTTGGCCAGCTCGCCGTAGGAGATACTTTTGGTCCGGTCGTTCTTGACGTAGATTTTTCCGTTTTCGGCCGACAGTCTCTCCCGGGGGACTTGCCATTGTTCGGCGGCCAGGTCCAGCAGCACGGTCCGGGCTTCCGCGGCCGCCGCCCGGAGAGGGGGGCCGAAAAACCGGGTGGTGCGGGAGCCGAAAGTGCCCATGTCCCAGGGGCACAGGTCCGTATCCCCCAGCACCATATCCACCGCTTCCAGCGCGACGTCCAATTCATCGGCCGCCATCTGGGCCAGGGAGGTTATGATTCCCTGCCCCATCTCGATCTTGCCGGTATAGCAGGCGACCCGGCCATCGGCGCTGATCCTCAGGTAGGCGTTGAAGTCCGTGGGATATTGGTCGCCCCGCCTCTGGGCTTCCAACAGCGCCGTATCGCCGATCGTGAAGAAGACGATTATGCCTCCGCCGGTGATCCTCAGGAACTCCCGGCGGTCGATTTTCGGGAAGGAGGCGAGCGGGCGGTACGAATCCTCGACGAATTCGTCTTCGAAATATTCGTCTTTTTTCATAGTTATTCCGCCTTCCCGGCCGCGGCCTGGATGGCGCGGACGATACGGTTGTGAGCGCCGCAGCGGCACAAGTTGTTGTCCATGCTGTCGATAATTTCCTGCCTGGAGGGGTGCGGATTTTTCAGCAGCAGGCCTTGGGCGTTCATGAGCATGCCCGGGGTGCAGAATCCGCACTGAAAACCGTCGTGTTCGAGGAACGCCTGCTGCAGCGGATTGAGTTTTCCGTTGATGGCAAGCCCCTCGATAGTGACGACCTCCTTGCCGTCCACCGAACCGGCCTGAGTTACGCAGGATCGCACGGCCTGGTTGTCCACGATCACGGTACAGGCGCCGCAGAGGCCTTCACCGCAGCCGAACTTGGTGCCGGTGAGGCCCAGGTCGGTGCGCAGGACCCAAAGCAGCGGGCGACTTTCTTCCACTTTAAGAGTGGTCGGCTTGCCGTTGAGCTTGAAGCTGATGTTTTTGATCATAGCCGGACCTCGCGGATAATAATTCAGAGTTGGCGGGATTTACTAATAAATATTTCCTCGGTTGGAAATAAGCAATGCTGAAATGAAAGACCGGGCCGGGACATTTTCTTCCCGGATTTCATTCGTGGTCGGGCGACTGGATTTGGGACGAACGGACAGCGGCTCCCAGGTGGACCGGATGCGATAATTGATGATTTTCTCAGAATCGCTGCCATTGGCCCTGGGCCGCGTGGCTGAACCATTTGCCCGCTTTCTGCCGGAAGCCGGCAACCGCCGGGAGCGCCTGCAGTTCACAATATTAGCAATATTTTTGCAATGAAGCAGATTCTTTTTTATTATTAATCGAGGAATATTTCGCTAATCAGGCCGCCGAAAAGGCTGTTATTTTTTGCACTGAAGCATTCCATCAACTGTGGTCGCCGGAACAGGCCACTTTTACCCCTCATCCATTTTGCCGGGAGGTGACGTATGGCAAAGATCGACAAGGGCCGGGTAGTGCTGGGCGGGCTGGTTGCCGGAGTGGTGTTGAACGCCGGCGAGTTCCTGCTCAACGAGGTCATCCTGGGCGCCCAGTGGGAGGAAGCGCTAAGAGCGCTGAACCTTCCCGAGCCGTGCACCTGCGTGATCGTCGTCATGGTGGCGCTGATGTTCCTGGTCGGTATCTACACGGTCTGGCTCTACGCCGCCATCCGGCCGCGCTACGGCGCCGGCCCCCGGACCGCGGTCTGCGCCGGGCTGGCGGTCTGGCTGATCTACTACCTGCTGGGTTTCGGCAGTTCGGCGTTGCTCGGCATTTTCCCGGTGAAACTGGTGCTGATTGCGGTGGCCTGGGGCGTGGTGGAAATGATCCTGGCCGCGTTGGCCGGGGCCTGGCTCTACAAGGAGGAAGAGCCTGCCGCGGCTGCGTCCGCGCCGGCAGGACAAGCTCAGAGCTGATGAAGACCGCTCCAGATTAGGCGGGGGCGGGCACACCGTCCGCCTCTGCCCCGAATTTTAATTCCGGCTGAAGTGTTAATTCCATGAATCGTTCCTCCGGTTTAGGCCCAAGTAAAGGAGGTTCCCATGTTGTACGTCATCCTGATGAACTTTACGGAACAAGGTGTCCGGACTGTCAAGGACACCACCAAGCGGGCCAAGGCGTTCCGGGAAATGGCCGAATCGCAATTCAAGACCAAGGTGAAGGACCTGTACTGGACCCTGGGCGCCTATGATGTAATGGCCATAGTAGATGCGCCCGATGAAAAATCAGTTATCGCGCTGGCGCTGGCCCTGGCCGTCAAGGGCAACGTCAAGACCCAGACGCTCCGGGCGATAAATGAGAAGGAAATGAAGGAAATACTGGCGAAGATATAGTAAGGATTTCGGGATTCTTCAGATGAACTGCACCGTGGGCGATCAGCCGACCGCCCATACGACTTACCCGGAGCGGGTTACTCCGGAACAAGCTCCGAGGAACTCTTTTCGGTTAAAGATTACCGGGGCCCTCCTCGGCAGTGTATGATTTTTTGGGCATTTTGAGCTTGCCGCCCCGAAAGAAATGCGGGATACCGCCGATGAAATTCTACTGCAAATGCGCGCAGCTACTGGGAATTTTAACGCTGTTTCTGGCAACCTCTGTCCAGGCATTCGAAGTGGACGGCGCGGTATCCTTCGGATTTCCCAGAGGAGAGCTATATGATTATTCGAAAGGCGGTTTGATTATCGGCGGTGATCTCCGGTTCGGCAGCTCAGGAATATTCTCGGTCTCTGATTTTGGTATGAATCTATTTGCCGATATCGGCTACTCTGACCTGGGCCTGGAAGAATACATAGTCCCAGCCGAGCTGGGATTATCAGATGTTTCCTTGAATGTCGCCACCGACATGTACCTGATTCAGACCGGAGCGGGATTTTCTCTGGAAGGCAAGCAGAAGGAGATCAGGCCGTTTTGCAATTTTTCCGGTGAGTTGGTCTATTATTCAAATTTAAGCCGGATCTGGAGTAGAAATATAATCGTCAGTACTGCAGATGAATTATTCACCATCGATGGCTTTACCTGGAGAATCGGCTTGAGCGGGGGCGTCAAGTTGGTGCTTTGGAGTGACGAACAGGCCGACGGAAAATCCATATTCACTGAATTCGCAAGTTTATTAGAGGCGGGATATGCCACGGGTGGAAGACTGAAATGTATGCAAATTCGAAGCCCGGGACTTCTGGACGGTACTCTCGGCTGGAATACTTTCAGTCCAAAGCTGGAGAGCTTCTTCCTTAAAATGGGTCTCGCGCTGGATTTTTAGCCCTACGGTATTTGAGAATGCAGTATCCGGAGGCGGGCTGTAATGTTCAGATTCAAATCAAATCACACTTTCAAGGGCTGGTTCGTCTCGATCGTTTTCGTCCTGGCCTGTCAGTCAGTACCCACCGATTCGAATTCCAGGCTGGATCAAATCAACACTACTTCGGATTTTTACCCAACTACACTTGCCTGGAGCCAGTCGAGAGTTTCGGAGGAATTGTCAGGTAACTGGTATAAGGACGGGAATCTCGAGATTGCAATCTATGAAGACTCGGTGAGAGTTAAAAATTCAACGTTTAACTTGGAAGTTTTTGAGACGGCGCAACCTTATGCGAGGATTATTTATCGGAAAGGGGAATATTACAAGAGCCTGTACGTCAAGGCTTTAAAGTCCGATTCCATGCTGGTGGCGTATGTTGACAGTGCGGCCTCCAACCTTACATTGGCCAGGATTTTACCGGTTCGAAACCTCTGGTACGCCGTTACCTCGACCAATCCCTGGCTGCCTTTCGATATACCGGCGGCATTGCAGGGTAACTGGCATATTTACGATGGCCACTCGGAAATCAGTCTATCCGGCGACAGCCTGACTCTGGACGGTGAAAGCTGGAATATCGAGGAGGGCCAGACTAACCGACATATTTTCCGATTGATCCTTCACCGGGAGCCTGAATACAAGACACTATATTTCAATGAGATAGAAGAGTTTAAGATGGAAGCCCGTCTCGTGGACGGCACACCGGACCTGCAGGACGCATTCGGCTACCTGAGCGGATCCTGGCAGATTTATTACCGGTGGTGGAATTTTCTCGAAAGAATCGATTTCAGGACTGGCTCGCACCTCGGATTCAATTACTCCCAGAAATCCATCTATGCCAATCTGGCCAATTCGCAGTCACCGTTCGACAGCTTCTACACTGAACGGACGATGAGCGGCCGCGTGGAATTGGCAGTTGCCAGTAATTCGATATCCGGCGGCGGCGGCGGGCTCACTCTTAAGTCTACATTTCAAATCGATCAAGATACGAAAATAGACCGCCAGCTCCTCCGATCGTATTTCGCGCCCATCCAGATGATACGCGACTCAACCGTGATCGAATACGGGTTGACTCAAGTACAATCTTTCAATCTGGTTCTGGAAAATGACACGCTCTGGTACGCAACTGAACATGGGAAAGTGGTCTTCGCCTCCAGGCGCTTGCAGAAATTTTCCACGATCAACTTACGGTTTCTGGCCCACCCGTCAGTCTTCAACAGCGATAGTTTCCCGCTCGAGCCGGATATATTCGGCGTTGTCACATTTTCCGGTGGAGCTGAGCCGGAGATGAGGAACTTCGGTGAGAATCTTAGGACGATACTTAGAGTGGGATGGGTGGGGCTGATCGTCGCAAATGGATTCAGCGCGCGTAATTATCTGGTGCTGACAGCGGATAAGCGAATAGAAAAAGTGGAATGTTTCCAGGGACAGTACTATAACCGGGAAGCCTGGTACCATATTAATAGCGGCAGAACCGATCCCTTTGCCAAAGAAGTTTCTTTCAGCTGTATACCTTACTGATTCATTTGCAATCCGTCAGCCGCTGGATGGACCGGCGCCGGCCGGTAAGTTAAGGGCTCAATCGGGGAAGGGGATAAATATGTAACGAAAACTCCCGGCCGCTGCCGGGGAGAATCCAGGTTCGTTAAGGCAGATGCTCTACAAAATAAAGAAGCCGCGTTTACGCGGCTCTTTATTTGGTCGGGGGCGACTGGATTTGAAGTGAGTGATCGCCGGCCCCCCATGCAGATTCAGAGCGATTTTTGCTAATCTTTTAACTTCTTACAAATCAACCCAAAGGCTCATGGATGCTGCGTTTCATCAACTTTGGGGTATTGCCGCAGATTTGTATGGATGTCGCGGTTTCGTGTCAAAGCTGGCACAAACTGGCACAGTATACCTCCGGCTTGTAAGGCAGAAATTCAGCGATTTTCCAACCGAGGTCCTAATCCAGTTCACCAGAAATTGAATGGTGCTGGTGAATGTATTCTTTTGGAGCCTCTGCCTGGAGTTCTGGGTCGAGGCTTTTTGCTTTCATCATCAATAAGCTGGAGGAATCATGCTCAGGAATAAGGACGAAAAATTTCGCTCAGGTCTGGAACATCCAAAAATCCGGGGTTGTATCAAGGTTAGATAATGTTTTTTCAAACTGTCGTTCGGGAGGTAGCGCCCGACATCGTCGCCACAATTAAATGCGGTCGATGCCATGATCAGTCCCTGAGTTCAGTTTGAACGGAGCATAGTAATGACTGTCTCCCCGGGTCGTTTCCTGGCGCTGCTGGCTTTTTTCATCCTCTTAAGCGGACCGGCGCAGGCCGGCTTGCCTAAAATCCTGGTGCTGCCCCCCGATCCCGTAACTAATATAGACCGGAAGGTACAGGAAGAATTCCAGTGGGTTCTGGCCAAGGCCCTCGATAACTCCGGATATTTCGATATCGTCACCAAAAAGAAATACGAGAACTACCTGAAAGAGCACGACCTGACCGGGGCCAATGCCATCCCGGATTCAGTCGTGCTGCAGATGATGGAAAACCTCCAGGCGACTATCCTTGCCCGCGCGACGATCAGCCAGCCGAATGGCAAGGGAACGAAATTTTTGGCCAGGGTCGCCTACATTTTCCCGAAGTACGACTATAAGATAGACGGCGAGCAGTATTCGGTGGAAAACGAGAAGAAGTGTTGGGACCTGGCTTACGAGTGCATCCGTGTGATCGTCAGCGCCAGGAAGAGGATCAACTTAATGTTGATAGCCCGCTCCTATTATGACTACTCTTACTACGACAAGGCGCTGGAGTACTACCGGCAACTGGTAAACCTGGAGCCGAAAAATCCCACTTTCCACTACATGGCGGCGATGAGCTTCATGAAGATGAGCCAGTACGCCGAGGCAGTCGCCGAGTTCAAGGAAATCCTGGTCAACATCGATCCCCGACACGTGCCAACCCTCGAAACACTGGCCGACTATTATTTCGCTAACAGTGACTTCGAGGGCGCACTCCGGCATTTTATCAAACTGGTGGAAATAGATCCGGAGAACTACTCGTACATCAAGTACCGGGCCTTCACCCTGGACAAGCTCGAGCGGCCGGACGAGGCCATCGAACTTTATGAAAAACTGATCGGGATCAAGGACGATGACGCCGCTGTCCGGCAACAGATGGCCAGCTACTATTACAACAAAGCCGGAGAGCTCGAAACGGCCGGCAATTCGGCCGCAGCCAAGCCCTTGGCCCGTAAAGCCATCGAATACATGACCCGCAGTTGCGAGATCAGTTGCTCGGCCGGCGACTCGGCCAACCCGGACTGGTTAAAAATACATTGTCAAAGATTGAATTTTCTGGCCATGTTGCAGCTCGAGTTCAAAGATACCGGGAAAGCTATCGCAACCCTGCAGAAGATCGTAGAGTTGGATCCGGCGTTTCCCGGTGCTTTCTACAACCTGGGCGTATACGCCCATAAAGCAAAAAATTTCGAGAAAGCGATCGACTATTACATAAAAGCGCTCAATTACGCGGACGATGCCCAGAAAGCGGCTTTGAATTATGAGATCGGTGTAATCTATTTCACACAATTTAAAAAGTATCCGCAGGCGATCACCGCCTTAACCACTGCGCTCGAGACCAATGACGCAAACGAAAGAGCGATGGTCTATTACCTGCGCGGTATAGCCTACTACGATTACGCCAACGAACTGGACTACGCTACTGACGGAGTTGCCGACATCGACGCTCTGATCGACTCCGGCACAATGAGCCATGCCCGCGCCGACCGGGCCCTGGAGCTCTACACCAATTCTCTGGCCGACTTTCGGAAAGTTACCACGGGCGATCCCAAGGCGGTCAGGAGTGCCCGGCAGTATATCGACAAAATCGCCAGGCTGACCGAACGGCTCGTCAGGATCAAGAGGCAGATCGACTACAGGGAAAAAACCAGGTAGGCGGATATCTTCAGCTTGTTCTCAAAATTGGGCCGTACCCCATGACGAAGTGCGGCCCCTTTTGCTGCAAATGCACCGGTCAGAGAAAAATTCATGCATCGCACCGTTTTTTGTTTCCGGCTTGTATCCTTTCGGGAATAGCCGGCCGGCACCTGCCTCCAGCGGTCACCTGGATGACAGGCAGGAATCAAAAAATATTTTCTTGAAGGGGACGCGAGGTTAAATTCCAGATAAAAGGAGAGGTACATGATAAAAACCAAGTCCGTTTACGATCCAGCCGAGGAATCTGACGGCGAAAGGATATTAGTGAGCCGATTCTGGCCGAGAGGCATCTCGAAAGAGAGCCTGTCGCTGTCGCAATGGCTCCTTGCCTTAGCGCCAAGCAAAGCGCTTGTCAAGGACTGGAAAACCGGCAGCCTGACCTGGGCGGAATATCAAAATCACTTCAACGGAGAAATGGCAGCCCATCAAGAGGAAATAGAGGCCCTTGCGAAAAGAAGCAAATCGAGCACTATCACGCTGCTTTGTTACGAGAGAGAAGGAGACCCGCACTGCCACAGGCATTTACTCAAGAGGATGATCGAAGAACGTTCCTGATTGCCGGATTTGAATATTTTCCTGCTAAACAAGATTTTCACTCTATTGGGGGCTTGCGCGTTGAAAGTCGGGCAGGAAAATCATTTGCGGTTAAATGGACAAGGGTTTGCGGAATCCCGCAAACCCTTGTCGATATATGGTCGGGGCGACTGGATTTGAACCAGCGACCACCGGCCCCCCATGCCGGTGCGCTACCGGACTGCGCTACGCCCCGATATTTTTGCCGATTTCTCTCTTATTTCAATTGCAGCCTTTTTCAGTCCCCCCGCTTCCCCCTTACCTGCTCTCAATTTAGCCCGCCCGGAGTTGTTTGACAAGGGAAATGTCAGGCGCGCAGGAGTGTCCTGAGCTCCTCGAGCTGGCCGCGGATTTCAGCCAGAAGCTCGCGCTGCTTCTGGTCCTGGGGCATCAAGTCTGCCGCCTTGCGGCCCATCTGCTTGAGCTGCTGGAGTTTTCTCTGCGCACCCTCGATGGTGTACATCTCCGTGTAGAGCAGGTGCTTGATCAACTGGATCACCTGGATGTCGTTCTTGCGGTAGGCCCGGTTGCCGGCGCGGTTCTTGGAGGGACTGAGCACCTTGAACTGCGATTCCCAGTAGCGCAGCACGTGCTGCTTGAGCCCGGTGATCTCGCACACTTCGCTGATCGCGTAATACTCCTTGTCGGGATAGATCTTGGACATCGAAACTCCAAGGGTGTGAATGGGGGGACGGCGCGATGAATCTATAATAAAACTACTCGTATTCCTTTTTCAACTCCCGGGTCATCAGCTCCCCGATCGCCAGCCGCACCGACTGCCCCTCGAACAGGATCCGATAGACCTGCTCGACAATGGGCATTTCGATCCCGTGCCTGCGGGACAGCTCCCAGGCCGACTGGGTGGTCCGGATCCCCTCGGCCACCGTGCGCTGTCCCCGGCCGATCTCTTCCAGAGTTTCTCCCCGGCCGATCCGCAGGCCCACCGACCGGTTACGGCTCAGATCGCCCGTGCAGGTGAGCACCAGGTCGCCCAGGCCGGATATGCCGCTGAACGTGGCCGGGATGGCGCCGAGCGCAGTGCCCAGGCGCACTATCTCCACCAGGCCGCGGGTGATCAGGGCCGCGCGGGTGTTGAGTCCCAGGCCGGCGCCCTCGATCATCCCGGTAGCGATGGCGATCACGTTCTTGAGCGCCCCGCCCAGTTCCACGCCCACCACGTCATCGTGCTTGTAGACCCGCAGGTAAGGCGTGGAAAATAGCTGCTGAGCGAAATCCGCGGCCCGTTCATCATGGCTGGCGGCGGTAATCACCGTGGGTCGCTGCCGGGCCACCTCGCTGGCGAAACTCGGGCCCGACAGCACCACGTAGCGGGTGCCTTTAGCCGGGGGGACCACCTCGGCGGCCACCTCGCTCATCCGCTTAAGAGTGCCGGTTTCGAGCCCCTTGCTGGCGTTGACCACCAGCGCGGCCGGCCTGATATGCGCGGCCGCCGAGCCCAGCACCGAACGCAGGGTGTGGCTGGGACAGACTGTCAGCACCACCTCGGCGTCCCGGACACACTCCTCGATCCGGCCGGTGGCCGCGAGCGCCGGTTCGAGTCCGACCCCGGGCAGAAAAATATCGTTGACATGCCCGGTGTTGATCTGTTCGACAACCTCGGGTTCCCAGGCCCAGAGCGAAACCGCTTCGCCCTTACCGGCCAATAGATTCGCCAGGGTGGTGCCCCAGCTTCCGGCGCCGATTACCGCGACCTTCACCGCTTGTCACCTCCGCCGCGTGAAAGCCGCTTCTCTTCGCCGCGCAGCAGCCGGCCGATATTCGACCGGTGGGTGTAGAACACCCCGGCGGCGATCGCCAGGCCGAAAGCCTGGACTGTGCCGAATCCCTGGGCGGAGCGGTCCAGCGTGAACCAGATCGCAGGCGGCAAGGCGACCGCCGCGATCAGGGAGGCGACCGAAACGATACGGAAGACAGCGAAGACCAGCGCCCAGGCCAGCACGCAGATTCCTATCGCCGCCGGGCAGATCGCCAGAAAGACCCCGGCGGCGGTGGCCACGCCCTTGCCGCCGCGAAAGCCGACGAACGGGCTGAAAACGTGGCCCAGCACGGCGGCCACCGCCAGCAGGCACGCCAGAAGCATTTCCCCACGCAGGCCCACCGCCCGCGGCAGCCAGAAAACGGGCGCGAAGCCCTTGAAGATGTCCAGCAGCAGGATCGCCACCGCCGGCCCGGCGCCCATCACCCGGAACACATTGGTCGCACCCAGGTTGCCGCTGCCGTGCTCCCGCAGGTCGATCCCGCGCAGGAGCCGTCCGGCAAAGTAGCTGGTGGGGAAGGCCCCGGCCAGAAAGGACAGCGGCAGGGCGATCAGGTATTCCATCGGTGGTGAATCCTTTCAATGCCCACGTCCGTGACGTTTTTTTCCGGGCAGCGCCTCTTTGCGGCGGGTAAAGTCGAGACGTACTGGTGTACCCTCGAACGGAAACCGGTCGCGCAGGACGTTTAACAGGTAACGCCGGTAGTGTTCCGGCACCCGGTCCGGCAGGTTCGCGAACACTTCGAAAGTCGGCGGCGAAATCCCGGACTGCCTGATCCCGTTGATGACGATTCTCCGGTTGCCGGCAGCCGGCGGCTGCAAGCGGCTGGTGGCCTGCTCCAGGAATTCGGCCAGCTCCGGTCCAGTCAGTCTCACCCGGCGGTTGTCGGCGGTGGCCAGGACCAGGCCCAGCAGCCTGCCGACCCGCTGGGCGGTGAGCGCCGAGATGAAGATCAGCGGAACGTGCGCCAGATGCGGGTAGCGTCCCTTCAGCTCTTTTTCGATGCCGACCGCGGTGTTGGTTTCCTTGTCCGGGACCAGGTCCCATTTGTTCATCACCAGCACCAGGCTTTTGCCGTTTTCCAAGGCGATATCGGCGATCCGCATGTCCTGGCGCTGAACCCCCTCGGAGGCGTCCAGAAGCATTACGGCCACATCGCAGCGTTCGATACAGGAAACCGTTCGCAGAAGGGTGTAGTAGTCGAGCCCCCAGGCGGTCTTCATCTTGCGGCGCAGGCCGGCGGTGTCGATCAGCACCAGCTCGCGGCCGTGGAAGCGAACCACCGTGTCGACCGGGTCGCGGGTGGTGCCGGCCACCTCGCTCACCACCACCCGCTGTTCACCGGCCAGCAGGTTGACCAGTGAGCTTTTGCCGACGTTGGGCTTGCCTACGACCGCCACGCTGATTGCACCCGGAGAAGTGGCGACAGCGGCCGGCGGACTCTCCGGCAGAAGGGCCACCAGGATGTCGAGCAGGTCCCCGGTGCGGGTGCCGAGCATGGCGGAGACGTCGATTACGTTTTCGAAGCCCCAGCGGTGGAAATCGGCCAGGGGCGCCCTGTTTTTGATGTCGGATTTGTTGACCGCCAGCACCACCGGTTTGCCGGTGCGCCAGATCGAACGGACGAGGTCTTCCTCTTCGGCGGTGGGTCCTGCAGCGGCATCGACCACGAACAGCAGCAGGTCGCTTTCGTTAATCGCCACCTCGACCTGGAGCTGGATCTGCTCGTCGAAAGTTTCCGTTATTTCGCTGATAATGCCGGCGGTATCGACCAGGCCGAAAGCGTGGCGGTTCCATTCCACTACCGCGTAAAGCCGGTCGCGGGTCACGCCGGGCGTATCGTCGACAATCGCCACCCGGCGGCCGACAAGCCGGTTGAACAGGGTCGACTTACCGACGTTCTGCCTGCCGATCACGGCCACCTTGGGAAGCGATCTCACTTAAGTGCCGGCTCCTTACAGCTTGACCAGCCAGATGTCGCTCTTGTACTTCTCCCTGATCTCCTCGGCGACCTGGCGGGCTTCTGCGGAGTTCTTGTAGTTGCCGATCCGCACCCGGTACCATTGGCCGGAACCCAGGTCCGCGTTCTCCACGCGGGCATCGTAGCCCTTGCTCTGGTAGAAAGCGGCGAGCTTATCGGCCGAATCCTTGGTTTCCCAGGCGGCCACCTGTACGGTGAAGTTGCCCGGGATCGACTTGAATTCCGTCTGCGCCGGAGCGGCTGCTTCGGGCGCCGGTGCAGCGGGAGCGGTTTCAGGCTGGGTTACCGGGGTCTGAACCTCCGGCGCTGGCGCGGGAGGCTGTTCTTTCTTGCAGCCGGCCCACAGGCAGACCAGTGACAGACAAAGGAGGAGCGAAAGCTTATTCATGGCTAACTCCCGGATTGAATGGAACCAGTGCGAAAAGTGATCTCTATGCAGCTTAAAGTATCAGATTTTTCCCGCAGCAGTTTCGAGGGCCGAGGCGATCCCGGCGCTCAGCGACTCTTCCATCACCACCCGTGCCGGCTCGAGCTCTCTTTTTACCTCTTCCAGAGTGATGTCATCCAGGAACTTGCCGTCCTGGTTGACCGCGGCGGCCGGCAGCAGGTAAACGTCCGCTTTTTCGGCCCCGTGAAGCGCGGCGAGGATGTCCCGGCCGGAGAGCAGGCCGGCCACAGTGACCGATTCGCCCAGCAGCCGGTTATCCACTGCCGTAACGTCAATACACCCCGCTACTTCCCGCGGCAGGCGCGAGATTATCCGCTCCCGGACCACGGGTGCGAAAAGCCTGCCGGTCGCGATCCTGATCCTGGCGCCGGCGCTCGCGGCCGGGAATTTTTTGCGGCGCATCAGCCGCCTGATCTCTTCCAGCGAGCGGCGGATCAGGCCCACGCCGTTTTCAATCTGCGGATAGTCTTCATAGGCGGCGGCCGAGGGCAGGCGCGCCCCGGCGCGCAGGTAAAATTCATCCGCGGCGAACACCAGCCGGGTGTGCCGCTCGGCCAGGAACCGGCGCTGAAGGCGATGCACGAGCCTCAAAGTGACGCGCGCCTCAGGCGGTCCCACCGGCTCGATCCAGGCGAGCGTCTGCCGGTGACCGGTCAGGCCGACCGGCACCACCGCCAGGCTGAGGGCCGATTCACCCAGGCCGGCGAAATCTTCAATCGTGTGGGCCAGCACCGCCCGGTCATTGATTCCCGGACAGAGCACCACCTGGCCGTGGATACCGATCCCGGCCTCGGTGAGCCGGGCCAGGAGCGGCATGACGTCCGCCGGCCCGCACCCTCCCAAAAGCCTATTCCTGACCTGCGGGTCGGAAGCGTGCAGCGAAACGTACAGCGGGCTCAGCCGCATCCGTACGATCCGGTCGACGTCCCGCTCCTGCAGGTTGCCGCCGGTAATGAAGTTGCCGTAGAGGAAGCTGTGCCGGTAGTCTTCGTCCCTGACGTAGAGCGACCGGCGCAACCCGCGCGGCAACTGGTCTACGAAACAGAAGATACAGCGGTTGCGGCAGCGCTTGACCCGGCCCTCATCGACAGCCAGTCCCAGCGCCCGGCCCGGCTTGCGCCGCAGGATGAGCTCCCGGCGGACTCGACTTCCGGCCGGGTTCACCCCGATGCGCAGGAAATAATCGGCGGCGTGGAAATAAAAGTCGAGATGGTCTTCGACCGCCCGACCGTTTACGCTCAAGATTCGATCCCCGGGCCGGAAACCGGCAGATTCAGCCGGGGAGCCGCTTTCAACATCGGTAACTTTCAGCATTTCACGTTTTTACTATACCTCAGAGTCTAAACTACGTCAAGTAAAACCGCCCGCTGCGGAGCTTTTAAAACCAGGTCAGTCAACGATAGGAAATGTCGGGCGGCAGTCGGGGGAGAAACTCTTGCCGGCAGGGGAGATCAATCCTGGGAGGGCAGGTCCAGCAGCCAGAGGTCGTAGTTTCCGCTGCGGGTGGAGGCGTAGATGATCTTTGCGCCGTCCGGGGAGAAGCGGGGATTGAGCGCGCCGGCGCGGTCTGCGGTGAGGGGCCTCGCCCCGCCGCCGGCCAGGTTCTCCAGCCAGATTTCACCATTCCGCACTATCACGATCCGCCGGCCGTCGGGGCTGATGTCGGCATCCTCGGCACCTGGATCGCTTACCTCCACCACCGCGCCGGTCGCCGCCGAATACCGGCAGACCACCGGAGCGGTATGGCGGTAGGAAGTAAACAGGATGTCATTTCCGTCCGGGAACCAGCGGCCGAACATCGGGTAATGCTCCGGCCCGACCACTTCCACCGGCACGGGATCGGGTGCAGCTGTGTCCAGCACCATCAGACGCAGATTTCTACCTTCCTTGGCGGTAAAGAGAATCCGGCCGTCGGCCCGGTTGACCGCCGGCATCCATTCGGGACCGGGAGTGCCGGTGAGCTGGATCGCGTTCTTCTGATCCCCGGCCAGGCCCACCAGCCAGATGTCCCGGTTGCCGCTGCGTTCGCTCCAGAAAGCGATCATCCTGCCGTCCGGGGTCCAGGAAGGAGACAGGCCACCCTTGAAAGTGATACGTTCGGAGAAGCGGTTGGAGACAGTGGCGATCCAGATCTCCGGATCGCCGTTGCGGTAGGAAGTATAGGCTACCTGGTTCCCGCGCGGGCTGAATTCCCCTTCCCAGTCGGTGCGCTCGCTGAGCGTGAACTGTTCGGGCCGCGAAAGAGCGTACACCAGCGTCTCGGCCTCGGCCACCACTGAATCCCCTGCCGTGGCCTGGACAGTAATCCGGTGGCTGGCGTAGCTGAGGCCGGGCACGTGCAGCCTGAGGCCGTTTCCGAGTACACCATCGGCGGAGGATTTCCAGACGAGAGCCACACCCTCGGGCGGCGGTCCGCTCCAGGCGGCCTCCATTTCGAGCGCCTCGGCGGAATAAACGGTCGAGCCGGCGGCGGGCGAGGTTATGACCAGCTCCGCCGGCAGGCGGGCGGCGGACAGGCAGAGCAGGACGCCGGTCAGGATGTGCAGGCTTTTGTCCATGGTTTCGGCTTTGGCCCCGGCGGAAGAGGGAGTCAGGAATCCTGGTTCTTGCGCAGCACTTCGTTGGTCAGGCTGAAATAGTCCTCGGCGCCGGTGCTGTTGATCGCGTACTCGAACACCGTCTTGCCATAGCTGGGGGCCTCGCGAAGGCGGGTGTTGACCCGGATCACGGTCTCGAACACTTTGTTTGGGAAGTGCTTGAGCAGCACCCGGTAGATTTCAGCAGACAGGTTGGTCCGGGTATCGAACTGAGTGGAGAGAATGCCCATCAGTTCGAGATTGGCGCGGGTATAGCGCTGGATTTCCCGCATCAGTTCGATCGTGTGCCTGGCGCCGTTCATGGCCAGGTAGTCCATGCTCACCGGGATGATGACCTTGTCCACCAGCGCGAGGGCGTTGATGTTGATCAGGTTGCGGCTGGGGGCGCAGTCGCAGATCAGGTAATCTACGTTTCGCAGGTCGCTCAGCGCGTTTCGCAGGATGAACTCGCGGCCGTCGCGGCTGGCCAGGGCCAGTTCGGTCTCGTTGAGCTCGCGGCCGCCGGAGGGGATCAGAAACAGGTTTTCGCGCACCTGGGCGACGGTTGTCTTGCCCGTGCGCAGCAGGTCCGACAGGCTCTTTTCCGCATTGATCGAGAAGACCAGGCCCAGGTCGCCGTGGGGGTCGCAGTCGATCAGCATCACCCGCTTGCCGCTCAGCGCCAGCCCATGGCCCAGATTGACCGCAGTAGTAGTCTTTCCGGTACCACCCTTGGAGGTGATAATTGCGATTTTAATCATGGAGTACTTGAGTCTTTCGGGAGGACGATAATCCGATCAATTCAAACCGTTGCGGGACAGGTTGCCTTTCACCGGTTTTTTTCTTTGATGATCTTGATCGCCTCGTTGATTTTCAAGCTCGCCTTGGTCAGGTCCATCGTACCGATCCGCTCCACCGACTCCTCCCCTTCCAATACCTGATGGGGTTTCCTGCGGACCTGCTCCTTGCGGAACTTTTCGTACTTCTCCTTGGTGGAGCTCTTTTCGGCTTCGGCAGGGAAAGGCTGATCCACCACGGTCAACGACCGGGAGAAGAAGAGATCGCCGCCGTCGGACGAAAGGTTTACCTCGATTCTGCGATGTCGGCCGGGAGAGGAAAGTTCCTTGGCCATGCGGTACATTTCACTGGCCTTGGCGGGCAGAGACTTCTTGTCGTAAAGAATACCCAGGTTGTAGTAGACCCGGGGGTTCGTGCGGTCGATCTGGAGAACCGCCTCGAAACAGGAAACCGCCAGGTCGATCTGATCCAGCTTGTTGTAAGCCTCGCCCAGGTTGAAAAGAATTTCGGTGTTATCCTTGTCGACCTCGTTGCCCTTGCGCAGCACGCCGACCGCATCGGCGTAAAGGCCGCGCCGGTAGAGCACGTGTCCGAGACCGAGATAGGCCTTGGCGTTCTGCGGATCGAGCGAAATGGCGCGGCGGTAATGCCGGTCCGCATCGATGTGGCGGATGAGGGCCACGCAGGTTGACCCGCAGTACATCAGCACTTCCTGGTTATCCGGCTCCACCGCCAGGTACTGGTTGAACCGTTCGACCGCTTGAGCATACTTTTCCTGATGGTAGAGCGAGAGTCCCAGATATTTCAAGCTTCCCAGATGGCTGCGGTTCAGCTGGAGGGCCTTGTTGAACTTCGTCTCCGCTTCCGCATAGCGGCCGCCGGCGAACAGCTCGAGCCCCGCCGCATGCAGACTTTCCAGCGGACCGCTTACCGGCTTGCGGCTGTCCGGTGAATCAGGCTTGAACTCCAGGGAACTCTGTTCCTGACTTGCCATTTTGGACAACTTGCCTTATTTTAAATGGTTAGGGCCGGATGCAAACGAAATTTATAACCGGCCTCATACTAAGTCAATGTTACACCTTTTCTATTGAAATTCAACAAGCGGAATTTTATTTTAAAGGCTTGAGCTGGATAACCCTCCATTGATGGGGGTATTTTTATCCCCTCGAATCCGGCTTGCTGTAAACCGGTCATCGGGAACATCACAGACAGCTTTCGCGGCAAGGGAGAGGCAAAGTGAAAAAAGGAATCCATCCAGAGTACAAGAAATGTATCGTTACCTGCGCCTGCGGTAACGCCTTTGAAACCCGTTCCACGGTAGAAACGACGAGAGTGGACATCTGTTCCGAATGCCACCCCTTCTACACCGGCAAGCAGAAACTGGTCGACACCGCCGGCCGCGTGGAACAGTTCATGCGTAAGTTCGAAAAGAGCCAGGCGATCCAGGAAAAAGCGGCCAAGAAAATCGCGGACAAGCGCAAGACCGCTGCCGCCGCCAAGAAGAGCGAAAAGCCGGCAGGCGAGGGCGCGACCGGTCAGACCTGAGAGGATCGGCCGGGGCCTGCCGCCCCGATCACTGCCGCCGGCCGGCGGCTGGTTTCATGGAACAGCCGATGTTGTCCATGGAAAAAGAACTCAAGATGGGCGGCCAGGCGCTTATCGAGGGCGTGATGATGCGCTCCGGGGATAACTGGGCCGCGGCCGTGCGCACTCCCGACGGCGAAATCGTGGTGCGCAGGGAAACCTTCCGGTCGCTCAGCAGGCGCTTCCGCTTCCTCGGCCTGCCCGTGCTGCGCGGGATGGTGATCCTGTTCGAAAGCCTGATCCTGGGTGTGCGGGCCCTCAATTATTCCGCCGAAGTGGCTTCGCAGCAATTTATCGAGGGGCCTGAGGCCGAAGCCGCCGCCGCGGAAGAGGAACACGGCTGGCTGTGGAAGCTCTCCCTGGCCGCCACCGTCGTCTTATCGCTGGCCGCGGGGATGGCGATCTTCTTCTATCTGCCGCTGCTGGTCGCCGAACTGTGCGGAATCGAAAGCCCGTTCTGGTTCAACGCCGTGGACGGGCTGCTGCGTATCACGGTGTTCCTGGCCTACCTTCTGCTCATCTCCCGCTGGAAGGAAATCCGGCGCGTGTTCGAATACCACGGCGCCGAACACCAGACGATAGCCGCCTTCGAAAAAAAACAGGACCTTTCCTGGGACAACATCCGCTGTGAGAGCCGGTTCCACACGCGCTGCGGCACCAGCTTCATCCTGGTGCTGCTGATTGTCAGCGTGTTCGTCTTCATGGCCATGGGCAAGCCGGCCGACTGGAGCGAGCGGTTTCTGCGGATGCTGCTGATTCCGGTGATCGGCGGGGTGAGCTACGAGCTGATCAAGCTGAGCGACCGTTACCCCGGCAACCTCGTCACCCGTCTGGCGGTGGCTCCCGGCCTCTGGCTGCAAAGGATTACCACGCTGCCTCCCGACGAAAGCCAGGTGGAAGTGGCGGTGGCGGCCTTGGAAGCCGCGACCGAAACCGGCCGGGCAGTCATCGGACAGGCCTTGGCCGTGTCCTCAGCCGAAAGTTAGCTCTTTTCCCCCGGTTTCTTCGTTGCCGTCGTTTTCCCGAGAGATATCAAGCTCCGAAATGACTAAACTCAGAATAGAAAAAATCCTCGCCCGTTTTGATGAGATCGAGCGGCTGATGTCCGATCCGGCGGTGCTGGCCGACAGCGGCCGTCTGCGCGAGCTGGCGGTCGAGCACGGCCAGCTCGCCCCGCTGGTGGAAACCTGGAAAAAGCTCGAGAAAGTGCGCCGCGACCTGGAGGAAAACCGCCAGTTAATCGAGACAGGCGATCCCGAACTGGCCGATCTGGCCCGCGAGGAAATGGAGGGACTCGAAGCCCGGGAACTGAAGCTGGCCGCCAGCCTGGAAAAACAGCTCGTCCCGGCCGACCCCCTGGACGAGAAAAACCTGATCATGGAGATCAGGGCCGGCACCGGCGGTCGGGAGGCGGCGCTGTTCGCCGGCGACCTGTCTCGCATGTACGCCCATTACATCGAATCCCAGGGCTGGCGCACGGAGCTGATCTCGATGGCCAACGCCGAACAGGGCGGGATCAAGGAGGTGATCTTCGCGGTGAAGGGGAGGGGCGCCTACGGCCGGCTCAAGTTTGAAAGCGGCGTGCACCGGGTGCAGAGGGTGCCGGTCACCGAGGCGTCCGGCAGGATACACACTTCCGCGGCCACGGTGGCAGTGCTGCCCGAGGCGGAGGAGATCGAGGTGGAGATCAAGCCGGAGGAGCTGAAAATCGACGTCTACCGCTCCAGCGGCCCGGGCGGCCAGAGCGTGAACACCACCGATTCGGCGGTACGGGTCACTCACCTGCCCACCGGCCTGGTGGTGACCTGCCAGGACGAAAAAAGCCAGCACAAGAACAAGGCCAAGGCGCTGAGCGTGCTGCGCAGCCGGCTCCTGGACGTGAAAATGCAGGAAGCCGCCGATAAGCGCGCCGCCGACCGTAGGCTGCAGGTGGGAACCGGCGACCGCAGCGCCAAAATCCGCACCTACAACTTCCCCCAGTCCCGGGTTACCGACCACCGGATCGGGCTGACCCTGCACAAGCTCCAGGCCATTCTGGACGGCGAGCTGGACGAATTGATCGACGCCCTGGCCGAGGCCGACCGGGAGGACTCGCTCCGGGAAGCCCCCTCCGGCGCGGTCTGAGCTGTCCAGATCAGCCTCCCGGCTCCAAGATCCCACCAGCAACCCTGACCGCCCTGACAAATATCGTATGGGCAGGCCCCTGTGCCTGCCCCATCCTATCGGGGTGGGCACCCCTGGTGTAAAATGCCGCTTGTTTGTCTAAAATATCAGCTTATTGCACGGCGGATAGGAGTTTTTCTCAGCGCATGAGAACCAACGCCGATGCACGCCTGCACGGAGCGTATCAGTAAACGCCCATGCGGCGCCGGAGCAGGCTGCGGAAAAGCTGAAGGAAGGCGAGCACGTCCAGGGCCTGCAGCCTGATGAACGACTTGTCCCACTTGACCCGGATCGGGTTGACCTCCGGGTCCCGCGAAGCCGCCATCCGCTCGATTTTCTCCCGCACTTCGCCGAATTCGGTCAGCATCTGGCGCGTGTCCAGAATGCGCCTGCCGACCGCTTCGATGAAGGCATCACCCACTTCCAGCGCCTGAGCGGGTCCCCAGCCCGGCACCCCGATCTTCGTCAGCAGCTCTTTGAGGTAGTCCACGTACTGGGGAATGAACTTTTCCAGCGGGCTTACCACATCGGCGAAGGCGCCGGTGTAGTCTGCGAGGACGAGGTTGACCGGGACCATTTTGTCAGCGCCGAACTGGAACATCTCATCCCCGTCGCCGAAGTAGACGATGCCGCTGTCCTGCTCGCTGCGGCCGACAATCATGTTCAACCCGGCCTCGTAGCCCAGGAGCCAGGCCATTTTCCTTACGAACCCCTCGTGCTGGTAGTAATATTCCGACACCTTGTCCGTGGCCAATCCCTCGATGTAAGGCCGGTTGAAAAAGCTGATGTTCACCGTGCCGATACCGGGGAGGTCTTCGCTGCGGCTGAGGTTGGTGACCGGGGGAGTGTCGCAGCCCAGCAGCGAGAGTATCTCGCGGCGGTCGAAAGTGTATTCGAGGTAGCCGTCGGCCAGGCGGTTGGCCTTGTCCAGCGCAAAGCCGCGATTCAGGAAATAGAGCACGTTGCGCCAGACCTTGCGCAGAATCCTGATCTGTTCGGTATCGCGGCCTTTCTGCCTGAGCACGGCGATAAACACTTCGCGGTAGCTGCCGGCGGCGCGTTTGGTGCTCTGGCTGCGCATCAGCCGGCCGAGGTTGATGTATTCGAGCGGGCCGTAGAAGCGGAAGAAATCGTCTATCAGCCGCGACACCGCCTCCTCGATGTGCCGGTCCTTGACCGCCTTGCCATCGGAGATCCGGCAGCCGGGCAGCCAGAGGATGTTCATGTTGAACTCGGCGCTGATCCCCAGGATCGATTCCTCGGTGGGCGGGATGTCGTTCAGTTCGGAATAGATCCGGTTGCGCCAGGTGGGATTTTGCGGGTCGTCCCGGTGCAGCTCGGCCGGAACGGCCTGGCGGAGGTTTTCCAGGGCACGGCCGAACAGCGCGCGCGCCCGCTTTTTCTGGGTCCCGCCCCAGCCCCGGCAGCGCCTGAGGTAGGCGGCCAGCTTTTCGAAACGGGAGAAGTCAAACTTTTTCTCGTCCACTGCGAAAAAGTCCATTTCGCGGACGTAGTTTTTATTGCGCCGGTGGTAGAGGTCGACAATTTCGAGAATCCTGCCCCTGAACTGCTCGCGGTCCTCGAGCGCCTCCCCGATGGCGGCCAGCTTTTCAATCGTAAGCAGACGCCCGCCGGACTCGACCTTGTAGTAGTAGCGGTTCTCGGTGGCCACCGAGACCATCGAGAGGTTGAGCTGGCCGATAATCTGTTCGACGGTAAAGTAGCGGGGAGTCATCTTCCAGCTTTCACCCCGCAGCTTGAAGGCTTCGCGCACCTTAGGATCGCGGCGGCCGGTGAAGCGGATCATTTCCGCCGGCACCACTTCCTCAAGCAGTTCGGCGCTGCGGAAGCATTTCTCCATTTCGTCCGGGATGGAGCGGACCATCAAGTGTTCGCCGCGCAGGATCAGCGCCACCAGGTCGTCGTAGATCGCCTGCTGCTGCTGGTCGGACAGCTCGCCGCCCGTGGTTTTAGCATATTCGGCGATGAAGTCGAGAGCGAGGGTGACATGCAGTCCGCGGCCCACGATCAGGCAGCCGTAATCCGGGAAAACGTCCGCCATGTGGTACTTGAGCCGGCCTTCGCTGTCACGTTCGAGGGGATGGGGTCCGTAGAGGGTGAGATTTTTGAATTTCCTGACCTGCATCGCACCCCTCGTCCTTGAAGGCCGGGGCCCGGTCGCTGAAAACTCCCGGGCATGGCCTAAGACCTCTGGAAGATGTAGTGAGAGATACTCTGGCGCTGCTCATCGGTGACAGCCCGGGCCAGCGCCTGCTGGAAATAGTCCATCGCTTCATCGTACTGGCCCAGCTCTTCCTTGACGATGCCGATATTGACCAGGTTGTCGGCCGCGTAGTTCTCGAGGCCGAGCTTTTCGCTGATCTCGAGGGATTTTTCGAAGAAGCGCATCGCCTTATCGTGGTGCTCCCTGATCCGGGCGATTTCCCCGGCGCTGGTGAGCACGCTGCAGAGCGTTTCGTGGCGGTTCGCCTGATGAGCCAGCTTGCCGCATTCGGCGAAGTGCGTGTAGGCATCGTCCAGAACGCCGGCGAGGTATTCGGCCTGGGCCAGCTTGACCAGGTTGGAGAGACGTTTTTGGTCGAGCTCCTCGCCAGTCAGGCTCGAGTGCTCCAACAGGGCCAGCAAGCGGCTGTAGCAGTCGATGGCGGCGCGGGCGGCAAAACGGGTGGCGCACTGGTCTCCCGCCGACTCCAGGTACGGGATGGCCTTGTCCGCCTTTTCGCCTTTTTCAAAATGAAAGGCCAGCCGGTAATGCTCGTCCTCGGGCACCTCTTTCCCCTGGTACATCTCCTCGATACACTCGCCGATCAGCCCGTGCAGCACGGTCTTGTTGTAGTTGAGCAGGGTGTTGTAGCTCACCTCTTTGATCAGCACGTTGCTGAACACGTAGAAGCCGTTGCCGCCGGTGGAGACTACCATCCGCGCCCTGACCAGATTTTCCAGCAGGCCGCCGACATCCCCGGTTACTCCACCGGCCCGGCCGTGCAGGTCGCCGAGGAAGTCGAGGCCGAAGTCCATGCCGATCACCGAGGCTTCGAGCAGCAGCTTGCGCCCCTCCTCGTCCAGCTTGTCGATCCGGGTCTGCACCATGCCGTGAATCGAATCGGGCAGCTCCACCTCAGTGCTCGACGGGTTGACCAGCCAGACTTCGTTGCCCTCCTGAATCTCCTCGGTGATCAGCACTTCCTGCTCGATCAGCGAGAAGGTGATTTCCTCGATGTAGAAGGGATTGCCCCCGCTCTTGCCGTAGATCAGCTCGCTGAGCTTGGCGGGGAGTACCAGCCCCTTGAGCATGCTTTCCACCATCTGCTTGGTTTCTTCCCGGCTCAGCGGCTTCACCGTCAGTTCGAAAAAGTTCTCTCCCGTTCTCCATTTCTCGCTGGTCTGGTAATCCGGGCGGTACATGGTCACAAACAGAAGCGGGCGCACCGGGTGGAGGCTGTCGAGCAGATAGTCGATCAGCTCGATGCTGAGCACGTCGATCCAATGGAGGTCGTCCAGCAACACGTAGACTACCTCTCCTTCGTCCGGCAGGGCGGCGGCGGCTTCGAGGAACAGCCGGAAGGCATTGTAGAAGAGGCCCTTGAGTTTTTCCGGCTTGACCGCCTTGATCGAATCCGGGTCGCTGGCGACGCCCAGGAGGTAGGCGATGTATTCGGCGTGCGCCTCGAAGGCCGCGGCCGCCGCCGGGCGGCTGTCCTGGGGCAGACGCTCGAACTTCCTCAACCTCTCGAACTGCGCCAGCCACTTTTCGCGCGCGGTCTCCACCGCATCGCCCTCGCTTACCCCCACCATGTTTTTCACCACGTGGGAGAACAGCCAGTAAGGAGCATCGGCGTAGGAAATGGTCTTGCCCTTGAGAACCAGCCCGCGGGGGCAGGGGCCCCTGTGAACGAATTCGTGCACCATCCGGCTCTTACCCATCCCGCCGTCGGCGCGCAGGCCCACCACGGCGATGCCCGAATCTCCGCCCGCGGCGAAATAGTCCGAGACGAACTTTTGCAGTTCGTTCCATTCGTCCTGGCGGCCTACGTAAGCCTTGCTCTTGGCCAGGGTTTCGCGTTCCCAGCGCTCGACCCTCTCCTTGAGCACGCCGTGGACGCGGAATACTTTCAGCGGCTTGCTCTTGCCCTTGACCTGGATCGGCTCCAGGGCCTCGTAATTGAAGATGTCGCCGGCGGCTTCCCGGGTGTTTTCCGAGATCTGAATCGTATTGACCTGGGCGGACGATTCGAGCCGGGAGGCAGTGTTGACCGTGTCGCCCATCACCGTGAAGTCCCGCTCGCCGCGGTCACTCATTTCGCCAGCCACCACCAGGCCGGTGTTGATCCCGATCCGGCAGCCCAGGGTGATCTGTTTGGCGGCCATGATCTGGTTGACCTGCACCATGCGGTCGAGGATGCCCAGGGCGGAGCGGATCGCCCGCTCAGGGTCGTCTTCGCTGGCCTTCTTCGCCCCGTAGAGCGCCATGATCGCATCGCCGATGTACTTGTCGATCATCCCGCCGTAGCGCACGATTTCGGCGGTGAAGACCTTGAAGACGTTGTCGATGATCTGGGACACCTCTTCGGGGTCGAGCTTTTCGGACATCGCGGTGAAACCCTTGATGTCGAGGAACAGGACGGTGACGTTGCGCCGCTCGCCTTTCTTGAGCTTGATCGTCTCCCGCTTGGTCAGCTCCCGGCCCGTGAAGAGCTTGTCCATGTCGGTATGAAGCAGTTGCGACCAATCTTCCTGTGGCACGGCTGTTCCCTTTCAGTTAAGACTGCTTCCCGGGGTTACACCTGCGGCTTCAATCCCGCAGGGCGCAGAGTTCGGCGCACATGCTGCAGAGGTTTTCGTCTTTGGGCTTGCGCGCGCCGCGCATGGCGCTGGCGACTTCCGGGTCGATCGCCAGCTCGTACATCCGTTCCCAGTCCAGGCGCTTGCGCGCCCGGCTCATTTCCAGGTCCCATTCGGCCGCCCCGGGCAGGCCCTTGGCCAGGTCCGCAGCGTGGGCCGCGATCCGGGTGGTAATGACTCCCATCCGCACGTCTTCCACCGTGGGCAGCCGCAGATGTTCGGCCGGGGTGACGTAACAGAGGAAATCCGCCCCGGCCATGCCGGCCAGCGCGCCGCCGATGGCAGCGGTAATGTGGTCGTAGCCGGGAGCGATGTCGGTCACCAGGGGGCCGAGTACGTAGAAGGGGGCGTCCTTGCAGATTTCCTTCTGCAGGCGGACGTTCAGCTCCACCTGGTTCAAGGGCACGTGGCCCGGGCCTTCCACCATGGCCTGCACCCCGGCCTTGCGCGCCCGGTCCACCAGTTCGCCCAGCACCAGCAGCTCGCTGGTCTGTCCCCGGTCGGTGGCATCGGCGATCGACCCGGGGCGCAAGCCGTCGCCCAGGCTCAGCGTCACGTTGTACTTGCGCGCGGCCTTGAGGATTTCATCGTAGTGGGTGTAGAGGGGGTTCTCCAGGCCGGTGCTGCGCATCCAGCGGTAGAGGAAGGAGCCGCCCCGGCTGACGATCCCGGTCACACGGCCCTCGGTCTCGATGTGCCGCACGCCCTCGCGGGTCAGCCCGCAGTGAACCGTGATGAAGTCCACTCCGCGTTCGCAGTGATTGACGATGGAGTTGATGAAATCATCCTCGGATACGCTGTCGAAGCTGCATCCCTTTTCGATCACGCCGGCAGCCAGGGCGTAGAGCGGCACGGTGCCCACCGGCACCTCGCACTCCTGGAGCACCATGTCGAGCATCCGGTTCAGGTCCGGGCCGGTGGAAAGGTCCATGACAGTGTCGGCGCCGGCCCGGATGGCGGCCCGCATCTTGATCCGCTCCTCGTCAATTCCGCTGGCGTCCCGGCTGGTGCCGAAATTGGCGTTGACCTTGGTTCTGGTTCCCGCGCCGACAGCCGTGGGCCGCACTTTCCCCAGGCGCGCGCTGTTGGCGAGCACGACCATTTTCCCGGCCTTGATCCCGGCCGCCAGGGCCGCCTGGTCGGCGGGCTCGCGTTCGGCTGCCGCGCGTATCATCTCGGCCGGTATTTCAAAAGCTCCATCTGCGATCATTTTTTCTCCTATCGGTCGAGCTTTCCGCCGCTGCGAACCATAGCGGCAAAAGGCTCCCTATGCAGTCGTCTGTCAGAGCAATTCCATCTGGTACTGCCCCAGTCCCTGCCGGCGGACCGCCTGCAGCGATTCGATGGCCCGGTCCGCATCCATTTTAAAAACGATGTCCGGTTCGAGGCTTTTTTTGACGCAGGCATCATAGAACTCCTTGAGAGGCAAGCTGCGTCCGCCTGCGGGCCGGGGGCCGGCATCCCGCCCCCGGTTGTCGCTCAGGTGCACGAGCCGCAGGTGGCCGGCGAGGGCTCCCACCCAGGAGCCGATTTTCCGGCGCGAACAGGCCAGGGCGTTGGCTACATCCAGGCACGCTCCGCCGGCCCCCGCCGGAACCATCTCGATCAGCCGGAGCTGCAGCTCCGGGCTTTCCTCGAACATGTTGGCGAACAACACTCTCAGGTTGAAACGGTCGGCCGCCTCCGCTGTCTCGCTCCACACCGGCCGGCAGATTTCGCTCCACTGGTCGATGACTCTCGAGTGGAGCAGGGGATTGAAGCCGGTGTAGAGGGTTACGCAGCCGGCGCCGAGCGAGCCGGCGATCTCGACGGTGCGCAGGAACAGGGAGAGCGTATGGTCGCGGATATAGGGGTCGAGGCTACCTGGGGCGAGGTCGTAAAACGGACCCTGCACGCGTACCTCGATTCCGCGTTCGGCAAGTGCCCGGCCGAGCTTTTTGACCGCCGGCAGCTCGACCAGCTTGAGAATCCAGCGCGGGTCAGTCACCTCGATTTCGATCCCCAGCCCGGCCGCGGCAAGCTTCTCCATTTCGGCCGTCACCCGGGGGTACGGCACGCAAGCGAAGTACTTGAGCTGGCCTTTCATTTCTTCCTCCCGTCGCTGGCGAGCGCCAGCCTTTTCCCGATTTGAGCCGGGGGCAGGACACTGAGTCTGAGGAGGCGGTCGTGGAACTTCTTGTCCGAATAGGCGCGGCCGGCCTTCTTACGATACCGGCTGCGCCAGGAGTCGATCGTGATCCGTCCGGCCAGGGCCGCGACCGAGGCGCCGGGAGTGGCCGCCATGGCGGAAACCTGGCTCCAGGCGGTTTTCTCCGCCACGGCTGTGCCGGCGGCCAGACGGTTCACCGCCCCGGTTTCGTCCAGCGCGCCGGTGTGAAGGTCCAGGTCGACCAGGATCCGCCAGGCCGAGACCAGCCGGTGGTGCCAGACGTGCAGCCTGAGGGCCGGCTCGTCGAACAGCCCGCGCTCGGCCGCCAGGTTTAGCATATAGCCGGGCCATCCCTGTTCGACCACGTTTCCCCGGGCCAGATAGGACAGCCGGTTGTCGAAATTTTTCCGGCGGTGCAACAGCAGCGTATGCCGGCCCGGGTAAAGCTCGCGCAGCACGGTCAGCACCGCCTGCAGATGGGAGAAGCTCTTGCCGGCGATGTCTTTATCACTGGCGGAGCTATCCGGCCCGGTGACGCAGAAGTAAGCCTTTCCGCCCTCCTCGAACCACGGCGCCTCGATGTAGCCCGCGGTCTGGATCACCATCCTTTCGAACGGCGGAGTTTCGCAGACCGTGAGATCGTCTTCGGCCGGGAGAGTGACCAGGCCGGCATCCCTCACCGCTTTCCTGACTTCCGCGATCGTCTCCCGCCAGCGCTCGAGGAGGTCATTTCCCGACACCTGAACCTCATCCGTGAACGCCAGCAGGCTGCGCCAGTCGCTGGTCCCGCCAAGGCGGGCGGCTTCCCCGCACAGGGCCTCCTCGGCTTCTGCCGCCTCCTGGCGGGCGATATTTCTGATCTGGTCGACCCCGTAATCCAGATGGAGTTCGCGGCGCAGGAGGAAGTCGAGAATCTCCTCTCCGACGGCACAGTCGCTGTTGGCTCGCGGCTGGACTTCCTCCATCAGGAAGTCGAGGTAATCCTCGAAGGCGCGCAGGGCGCTGTCGGAGTACTTCTGAATCACGTTTTCCAGCTCGGGCACCTCGGCTCTCAGCAGCGAAGTGAGTCGCGAAAGGTAGTCCCGGCCTCTGGCGCAGAGCTCCACTGCGCCGATAGTCAGGATGTAGGGGACGTTTTCGCCGTAGCCGATGTTCAACTGGCCCTCGGCCAAAATACGCGGAATTTCACGCAGGCGGTCCACCGAGCGCAGGGCCCGGAAGTGATTGGGCGCGTTGCTGCGGGCGATGAGCTGGTAGACGCCGTAGAGGGCGAGCCGGGGATAGGTGCCGGCGTCGCGGTCCAGGCTGGGCACCGCCTCCTCCATCCGGATCCCGACTTCCAGGCCGTCGCGGAGCAGGTCGAGGGCGAGGCTTGATTTCTTTTCAGCCTTCAATTCGATTATCCGGTCGACGTACTCCCGCTTGCGGCGCAGCTTGTTCCGGCGGGACACCAGGTCGAGTTTTTCCAGGCGGTCGTCGTAGCGGTGAACCCCGGCCATAGTCGCTTCCACCGGGTTTTCGCTCCAGAGAAACTCGAGGATTTCGTCGACCAGGTCGCCGGACTGTTTCGACATGCGAACTCCGTTAGTGAATTATCCTGCACCGGACTCCGGGTTCAGATGTATTCCACGGTAAACCGCACCACTGCCTTTCCACCGGCCGGGACCTGCGGACTGAACCGTGCGCGGTTGGCATCGAGCTTTTCGAAGCGGTGCGTGCTGTCGGTGATTTTCCAGTCGCCGGGCAGGGCTTCGTCCACCTGGACGGTCACCGCCTGAGCGCTCCGGTTGGTCAGCTCCACCTCGAGCGTTGTCCGCTGCAGACGGTCGGAAAGCCTCTGGTAGTCCACCTGCCTGCGCCGGCCCAGCACGTCGAAAGCGGCGCCGGCCCGCACCGATATTTTTTCATCCTGCGGCGTATGGCCGATCCGGTCCTCGCCCAGGAACAGGCCCGGCCGGGAGCTGCGATCGTAGACCCGCACCGTGCCGGCCGGCAGGGGCAGGCCCGGCGAGTTGGCGCCCGCGTTTTCCCATTCGAGCAGCACCGCAACCGGCCTCGGCCGTTCGTCGGTCTGAGGTGTCCTGAAATACAGGTTCTGGCCGCCTTCCAGCCGGTAGATTTTCTCCAGCTTTATCTCTTTGCGGCCGAACAGTTCGACCTGCTTCAATTGATTGCGATTCAGGTCGACCGGGCGGCCGAGATCGTAGCGGTAGTACTCGAAGCTCTTCTGGACTTCCATCCCGCCGATGTCTGCCTTGGCGGCCAGCATCGAAGTTTCCAGCTGGGCTCCGCGAGGCAGCGGCTGGGCAGGAGTGGTGCTGTGGACGTCCCCGGCGACCAGCACGAGCTTGGCCCCCTGGTAATCGGCCCCGCTGTTGTTGTGTACGGTCACCCAGGCCGACAGTCCGGCCCGGCCCCCGGTTTCCAGCTCCAGCAGGTAGTCGCATTCCCAGCCGAAACCACGCGCCAGGTAGGACACCTCGAGGCTGCCGCTGCCGCCGGAGGGGGAATTCACGAGCCAACTCAGTTTCGGCTCGAGCACCAGGCCGGCCGGCACCGCGGGCAGGATGAGGGTCCCTTCCGGGTCGATCGCCACCCCGTCATCGAACTGGACGATCACGCCGCCCTCCAGGCTCAACAGCCTGCCGCTCAACCGCTCCAGCGTCTGGGTGCGCTTATCGAGCCGTTCGAGGGCGATTTGGCGGCCGATATAGCTTTCGAGCAGGCTGCGGCGGCTGAGCAGGTCGTAGTCGTAATGCTGTTCCACCACTTCGAGCCCGCCGCCGGAGCGCACGCTTACCGAGGCGGGGAGGATAGTCCGGCCCACGCCGGCGAACTCCAGCTCGAAAGCCCCCTCGCGGCGGCTGAAGCTGCGGGTTTCGCTAATGAAGGCCAGGTCATTGTTGTAAACGACCAGGCTGATCCCGCTGCGGTCGGCGGGCCCGCATGCGACCCGTGGAATCTCCGCCGCCTGAGAAAAGACTGCCAATACAAGATAACACTGGAAGGCAAATACGCTTATAACTTGCCGGATATTTATTTTCACTCTCTGCTCCCGATTTTTTTCGTGCACCGGGACGCCCGGCGAGCGCGAGGGGCGGACAGTGCGAAAAACCGTGACGGGGGAATCCAATTAAAGGTATTTCGCGGCCTATGCGGTTGTCAACGGGTAAGCGCGCCGGGCTTCCACCGCTGCGGTCAGCCGGGCATCTGGGGCACGAAATGATCGACATAGACCTTGGTGAAGTAGCGGTCGGTCATGGTCGCCAGGTAATCCCGCACTTTCTCCGGCGCTCCGGTGGTCTCCAGGTAAGCGGCCGAACGGTTCTTCAGGAAGTGCTGGAAAATGATCGAGCCGGTATTGCCGCCTCGCAAATCGGCCAGGAAGAGGTCGAACAGCTTGCGGAAGGCGTTTTCGATCCGCCGCTTTTCTTTCCTGATCTCCGGGTGGGAATAGATTTTTTCGTAATTGAATTCGCGCAGCCGCCAGAACGCCCGGCCCACTTCGGCGCTCAGCCGGATCTCATCCATCTCCAGGCTCGAATCGGCGATGTCGGAAACGAGGGAGTTGATAATTTCGCTGTTGGTATCTCCCAGCACCGCCGACACCTCGCCGGGAAGCGAATCCTTTTCGAGGATGCCCAGCCGATGTGCATCCTCGATATCCTGGCCCACGTAGGCCACGGTGTCGCACATGCGTACCACGCAGCCTTCCAGGGTGGCCGGTAGCCAGTCCGGCCGGTTGCTTTCGGCCTTGCAGAGGGCGAAGTAGCGTTCGAGGTCCTCCTCGGAGCGGCCGCGGCTGGGCGCCAGGCGGTCGAGGCTGCTTTCGCCGTCGTGGAAGAGCATACCGTCGCGCACCTGGAAAGTGAGGTTCATCCCGCGGTTACTGTTGGCGATCCGGTCGACGTAGCGAATGCCGTGGATGTTGTGCTGGAAGTGGCCGATTCCGTGCTCGTGGCAGAGCCGGTCGAGGAAGACCTCACCGTCGTGGCCGAAAGGCGGGTGGCCGAGGTCGTGGCCCAAGGCGATGGCTTCGATCAGGTCGAGGTTGAGCCGGAGCAGGCGGCCGATGGTGCGGCTGATCTGGGAAACCTGGATCGTGTGGATCGCCCGGTTGGTGATGTGTTCGTCGAACTGCGAGGCGAAGTACACCACCTGGGTCTTGCCCACGTAGCGGCGGAAGCCGCCGGAGTAGAGGATCCGGTCGCGGTCGCGGGCGAATTCGCTGCGGAAGTCGTCATCGCCGGTGGGTCGTTTCCGGGTGGCGGCGCTGTGCGGCGTAGCGAATCCCGACAGCCGGGAGTCCTCCTCGGCCAGAATCTTCCGGCTCAGCTCTATCAGCTTATCCTGGGACACGAGCGCTCCAGCCTCCTTTTGCAGCAGGATATCGATTCGACGACTCAAGATACTCACTTTTCAGCCGGGGTTCAAGCCGGGTCCGGCAGGTAAGCTTATTAAAGGGGCCGGCGCGTCTCCGCCCTGGGACGAAAAGCTTGACACTCCTGCCGGCCCGGCCTTAAAGTTTGGAAGCGCGCTTTTATCCGAGCGATACATTCCGGCAACCATCAGCCTCAGCGCCCATGCAGCAGAGCGAATCCGGCAAAGCGATCAGGCCGAAAATCGGCCTCGTACTGGGCCCCCTTCTCTTTCTCGTTCTGCTGATCGTTCCCACTCCGGGGTCGCTTCCACCGGCGGCCATGCGCATGGCCGGGGTGGCCGCGCTGATGGCCACCTGGTGGATCACCGAGGCTATCCCCATCCCGGCCACCGCCCTGCTGCCCATCCCGCTCTTCCCCCTGCTGGGCATCCTCAACGCCGCCGAAACTCCGCTCAGCTACGGCGACCGTATGATCTACCTCTTTTTCGGCGGCTTCCTGATCGCGATCGCCATGCAGAAAGTGGGTCTGCACCGCCGGATCGCCCTCAGGATTATCCGGGCCATCGGCAGCAGCCCCAGCCGGCTGCTGTTGGGTTTCATGGTGGCCACCGCCTTCCTGTCCCTCTGGATCTCCAACACCGCCACCACGATGATGATGCTGCCGATCGGGATCGCGGTGGTACTGCAGATGTCGGAGGCGGCCAGTCCGGACAAGGCCCAGCTTTTCCGGGAGAATTTCGGGCTGATACTGATGCTGGGGATCGCCTACGCCTCCAGTATCGGCGGGATAGGAACGCTGGTCGGCACTCCGCCCAACATCGTCATGGCCGGGTTCGTCAGGAAGCTCTACCCGCAGGCCCCGGAGATCAATTTCCTGAGCTGGATGATGCTGGGCCTGCCCCTCGTGGTGCTGTACATACCCATCGCCTGGCTGTATTTAATCCGCTTCGGCCCGGACGTGCCGATCCAGGAGCTGGAGGTCTTCGACCAGGAAAGCGGCGCGAAATACATCGAGGACCAGCTCGCCGCACTTGGCCCGGTGCGCCGGGGAGAAAAGATCGTGCTGGTCGTGTTCTTTCTCACCGCTTTCGGCTGGATTTTCCGCCAGCCGCTGGAATTCGGCTTCTACACCACCTGGGGCCTGACCCGCGTCTTCACTCTGATCGACGATTCGACGGTGGTGATGGTCATGGGTTGCCTGTTGTTCCTGCTGCCGGGGGAAAAGGACGGTGGTGGGAGATTTCTCTTGAACTGGAAAGCGGTTCACGAGGGGATGCCCTGGGGGATTCTCATCCTTTACGGAGGAGGATTCGCCCTGGCCAAGGGGATGGAAGAGACCGGCCTGGCGCTCTGGCTCGGCGGACAGCTCACCTGGCTGCAAGCGGTACCGGTGTGGGTGATGATCCTCTGTACCTGCCTGATGATGGCTTTCCTGACCGAAATCACTTCCAACACCGCCATCACCACCATGATGGTCCCAGTGCTGGCCGCGGCAGCCGTGGCGATGGGCACCCACCCGTTCCTGTTGATGATCCCGGCGACCATCTGCGCCAGTTTGGCGTTCATGCTGCCGGTGGCCACCCCGCCCAACGCGATCGTTTTCGGCAGCGGCTGGATCAGGATTCCACAAATGGCGCGGATCGGCTTCTGGCTCGACATGATCGGCGTGGTGCTGGTGACAGTGCTGGTCTACACCCTGGGGCTGATGATTTTTCACATCAACCCAGCCGTGGTGCCGGCTTGGGCCAGATAAAGAACGATATCTTTTGACGAACCATCACCATAAATGAGCACAGTTGCGGGCTGAAAGCGGGCGTTAGCGGGCAGTTTGAGCTATATTGGATCAGTTTGTGATATATGGGATAACGGCAATAGTGTCCCAACGTAATTATAGCAGGGACAGTTGGATAGCGGAGTCTATAGTTTCAGGTTGGGAGTTAGCCTCCGCAAGTGCTTGTAAAATGGGCATTCTTTCAAAGAGTGACAAGCTCAAGAC
>Ga0214473_10000143_pt1 | contig 102860 bp, 69 predicted proteins | sample RVTome_7_FD_203509 | JGI IMG/M metagenome (GOLD analysis project Ga0214473, IMG submission 203509) | Soil microbial communities from uranium-contaminated site in the Upper Colorado River Basin, Wyoming, United States - RVT98D197 | ecosystem: Environmental > Terrestrial > Soil > Contaminated >... | reverse complement strand
TTGGCTGTTGCATCGGTATCAGAGGCAACGTCGACGGCGATCCAGGTGACGAGATCGACATCTCCGATTTGACTTACTTAACCGACTACATGTTTCTTGCGGGACCGGAGCCACCCTGTTGGGGGGAAGCCAATGTTGAAGGCAGTGATGACTACAGTCCCGGAATAGATACAGTCGAGGATGTCGACATCTCCGATCTGGTCTGGTTGGTAGACTACATGTTTACCGGCGGACCGGAGCCGCCCTCGTGTCGCGATAAGAAACGAAGCCGCTAAGATTCACGACAGGGGCTTGTGGGGCTCCTCCCATGAATTACCAAGAACACCAGGAGAAAACAGAGAGCACCTCTACATCATATCGTCCGGGTCGACGTCCACCGTCAGCTTGATCGTCGAGGGAAACTTGAACCGGGTCTCCAACAGCTCCCACTCGCGCAGCATCGCCACGAACCTGACCACCTGACGCGTTTTGACAAAAAGATGCCGTCGATAACTCCCGCGCAGACGATAAAGAGGACAGGGGGCCGGTCCCAAGGGTGTCGATTGTTTCAGGCCGGCGGCGTCGATCCGCCGAACCAGACGATCGCGAAACTCAAGCGCCGCCTTTTGCAGCTTGTCTTCATCGGTTGCCGTCAGCACGAAATTGACCAAATGCGAAAACGGAGGATACGACAGCGCCTGCCGTGACTCTATCTCTCGATCGTAAAACGACTCATAATCCTGTCGCGCGGCGGCGGCGATCAGTTCGCTGTCCGGGTAGTAGGTCTGGATCAGCACCTCCCCCGGCGCCTCCGCCCGCCCCGAGCGCCCGGCCACCTGCAACAGCCGAGCGAAAGTCTTCTCCGAGGCGCGGAAGTCCGGCAGATCGAGACTGAGGTCGGCCGACAGCACCCCGACCAGCGTCACCCCCGGGAAATCCAGCCCCTTGGTGACCATCTGCGTTCCCAGCAGCAGGTTGCTTTTCTTTGAGGCGAAGTCGGACAGTATCTCGTAAGCCTTGGTGCGCCCGGAGGCGCTGTCGCTGTCGAGACGCGCCGTTCGCGCCGAGGCCAGCAGGCGAGGGATACTCTCTTCGACCTTCTGCGTGCCGGCGCCCAGGAACAGCAGTTTGTCGCTGCGGCACTGGGGACATCGTTCCGGCGTCGCCTCAAGGTGGCCGCAGTAGTGGCAGGAGAGCTTCCGTCCGACCTTGTGGTAGGTCATGTTCACCCGGCACTGGGGGCAGCGCGGCACGTGCCCGCAGCCGGCGCATTTCATCAGAGGCGAATGACCACGGCGATTGAGATAGAGGATGACCTGCTCGTCCTTGCCCAGCCGCGTTTCGATCTGTCGCTTGAGTTCAAAGGAGAAAAACGGCAGGTCGCCCCCCAGCCGCTCGGTGCGCATGTCGATCAGCCGCACCGCAGGCAGCCTCGCTCCGCGCGGTCGTTCGGTCAGACGCAGGAGGTGATAACGGCCGGTTCGGACATTGTGATACGATTCAAACGACGGCGAGGCCGAGCCCAAAAGCACCGGGATGCCGCCGATCCGCGCCCGCATGATAGCCGCGTCGCGTCCATGAAAGCGCGGCGCCGGGTTGTCCTGCTTGTAGGATGGGTCGTGCTCCTCATCGACCACGATCAGCCCCAGGTCGGCCGCCGGCGCAAACAACGCCGAGCGAGGCCCGATTACGATCTTGAACCGCCCCGTCCGAATCCCGCGCCAGCTTTCCAACCGCTCGCGCTCGGTCATGGCTGAGTGGATCACCGTAACCAGATCACCGAAGAATCCGCGGAAGTAGGCCAGTGTGCTTCCGGCCAGCGCGATCTCGGGTGTCAACACCAGCGCCGTTTTACCGTGTTCCAGCACGTGACGGCAGAGATGGCAGTAGACGATCGTCTTGCCGGAACCGGTCACACCGTGAAGGAGGCTGCACGAGAAGCCCCGTGAGATGCGAGCGACCATGCCGGTCAATACATCCCGCTGCTCGTCGTTGAGTGTGATACTGTCGACGCCGGTGCGCGCTTCCACGAAGTCGAGCACCGGCCCGGCCTCGTCGTGCATGATGGGTGTCAGGGCGCCGACCTTGACGGCCTCACGGATCAGATAGTTGCTCCAGCCCGCCTGCTTGAGTTCGGCGCGCGTTCGCTGTCCATCGAAAACGTCCGGTTTGGTTTGGCGACGTCGAAAAAACTCCGCGTACGTTTCTTCTGTGGCCATCCGGTAGCCGGAAATCCGCGGTGTTTCAGCGGCTCCTCGGGTCCAGTCCTCTTCTATCACGGACTGTTCCAAGAGGCGTGGGAGTAGTCCTTTCCGCCCGACGATGCGGCGCAGCACCTCGGCCGAGACGCGAGCGCCCGGCCGCACCGGCCGATCCAGCAGATCGGAGAACTCCTCACTGTCGGCACACCAGCGGTAGCGCGTGGCTCCTCGGCTTTTGAGCACGACCGGCAGGACGGCGGCCAGACTGTCGGCCGGGTTGGCGAAATAATACTCGGCGACCCAGGTGCAGAATCGAAACAATTCGTCGTTGAAATAGCTGACCGAATCGAGCGGCCGGATTATCTCTTTGATCCGAAGACCCGGCCGACCCCGACCGGGGCCGAGATAGAAGCCGACTTGTCGCCTTTGGCCGAACGGCACGAGAATGCGCTGACCAGGCTGCAGATCGACGATATGGCCGGGGATGCGATAGGTGAAGGCGCGGACCAGTGGTCCGGCCACGGCGATCTCGGCCAGTCGGTCGGTGCGGCTCACCTCATTGATTCCCCATATTACAAAGCGGCAGGCCTGCACCTACCGCCCGGAAAATTCGCCCATGTCCGCCGCCGAGCGGCCGTCCGGTGTGCTCTACCGGGCGGACCGCTGGCTCGACGACGGAACAGTTGTCTACTTGAGCGCCTGCAACTTCTTCTTGGCCTCGGCCTCCTTCTGAGTCATCCCCTGGTCATGGTAGAGATCGACCAGGTTCCGCCAGATCTCGGCCTCGTTCGGTCTGAGTTCTACGGCCTTTTCATAAGCGGCGATGGTCTCCGAAAGTCGGTTCTGCCTCAGTCTGATGTCCCCGAGATAGGTCCAGTAATCCGGATTGTCCGGCGCCAGTTCGGTCAACTTGAGGTACCCCTCGGCGGCGTCGTCAAACTGACCTCTGAGGGCGCTCACCAGAGCATACATGTCGGCGACAAACTCATCGGTCGGGTCGTTCTTGAACGCTCGCTTGAAGTAGGTATGCGATGAATCGAAGGCCATGTCCCTCCGAGTTTGCCAATGCATCTCCTGTGTGGCGTCGCCCAACCCCTGATAATGTCTGGCCGAGTCGGCGGCGCGTCGCCCCTGATCGTTAAAGTACCGTCCGACACCGGTCAACACCTTCTGGTGATTGGGATCGATTTCGAGCATGTGAAAATATAAAGCCAAGGCCGAATCATAGTGGCCGCAGTTGTTGTAGCACACACTCAGGTTGTACAACCAGGTCGTGTCGGCGGCGTTCTCGGCAAGGTACGCTTTGAGATGCGGGATGGCATCACAGTATTTGTCCATGCTGATATAGGTGTAGCCGATCGACAGCGACATCGGAGCTTTGACGTCGTCGGGCGCCCTCTCCAGCCCGATTTTTTGCCACTCAAGCGCCTTTTCGTACTCGCCGGCCTTCTCGTAGGCGCTGCCGATACCGATATAGGCCTGGTGGTTGGTACGATCGAGAGCTATCGCCAACTGCATATTCGCCACGCAGGAGTCCATTTTGGCTTTAAGCCGACTCTCGTGGTGCCTGCGGCTGACGGAATCCTCAGCCTGGTCTGCTTCATCGCGTATTTCGTCCATTGACGTCAACTGCTCGACGCCGGCATTGTAGAACTCGCGCCAGTACTTGACCCTGATGGAGTCGGCTTGCGGTACGTACTTGTCGCAACCCTTGTGGTAGTTTTTCTTGATGTCATCGTTGCTGCAACACAGGTGCAGAGAATCGAAGTAGGCCACCATCTTCTCGATGTGCATCTTCTTTTCCATCGGGCCGGGTGACTTCTCGACATAGTCCACCATAATCTGCCCCATCCAGTGCAGCCCCTCGGCATGCGGACCATAGTGCATGAAAAGCGAGTCCAGCATGGCGATCGCTGCAGGGTAGCGCTCGAGATCACCCGAGATGAGTTCGATCTTCGCCGATTTAATGTAAGCATCCACCGGCAACTTGCGCACCTTTTGCCAGGCCATAGTCGAACCGGCCACCGCCAGCGCGATGGCCGCGATTACTGTCGATCTGCTAAACAGTCTCAAAAAAACCTCCAGTTTTCACGTCTCGTCGTTCGTCGTCCGGGGGAATTTAACAGACGAGGCGCTCCTTGTCAACCGTTCGTGACCTCATCTCGTGGTAAAGCGGACCACACAATCCAGCACTACCGTTTGTCCCGCCTTGACGGGGACATCGAATTCCACCGTGTTGGCGTCCTTGGTCTTGAAAGCGAGGCTGGACTCCATTATCTCCCAGTAACCGTAGAATCGCTTCTCGACTCTTACGGTGATGTCCGAATCCTTGCGATTGCGCAGCTCGATTTCGTATTTGCGGTCCTCGACCTTGGGGGAGATGCGGGTCTGGCTCATCAGCCGCTCCTCGGCCACCACGTCAAAGGCGTTGCCGACTTTGACCGTTACTTCTTCGTCGCGCGGCGTGTGCTTGATGAGATCCTCACCCAACAGGATCACCGAGCCGTCGTCATCGGCCTTGAACAACCGGACTCGTCCCGCCGGCAGCGGCATACCCAGCCCGCCTTTCTCGGCGTTGACGAACTTTAGCGCCACCTCGACGTCGGTGGGGTGATTATCCGGTCGGAAAGTAAAGATCTTTTCGACCGAGGTTTGAGCCGGATCGAACAGTGAAATCTGTTTTATCTCCTTGTCGGCCAGGGTCGCTTTGCGGGGCAGAGTATACATGTGGTATTCGAAAAACGCCTTTTCCTCGAAACCGGCGGCGAAATCCGCCTCGGCCATCGCCATCCCCTTGGCCAGGACGCGCGGCGGCGGCGTGGCGCGGCTGATATCCCCCGCGATCAGCTTCAGGGTAGCATCGCGATAGGTCTTGCCGGAAATGTTGTTGATCGACGCCCACCCGGAAAGGTCGAGTGTGACTTCATCCGGGCTGAGAAGACCGACGTACTCGGCGCTCCAGCTCAGCCCGCCGGTTTGATAGCCGACCCGACAGTCAAGCTCCCCAGCGTAGTCCGACCGGTACTCCCAGAACAATGTCGGTCGGGTGATCAGACCATCCGGCAGCGAGGGGAAATTGACCTCGCTGATGTTGTCCAACAGCACGATCTTAATCCGACCGGTCGACTCCATCAAAGTCACCGCACCGCTGCGGTAGGCCAGAAGCGTCCCGGCGTAAAGCCGGCCATCCTGATCGATCAGTTCGATCTCTTTGTCGATGTACTTGTTGTACATTTGCTCGGGGCTGACCAGATCGAAGGCATAGTTTTGTTCCAGGATGGCGACATTGTACCCCGATCCGATCAACTCGAATCGAACCGACGCGGCGTCGATCTGCGAGGGAACATCTCGAAAAGCCAGCCGCGCGAGACCTTTCTCGAACTGCAAACGGCGCATTTCGTTGATGACGCCGAGGTTGCTGTTGTAAACGGTCACCGCCATGTCGTCGGCCCACGCCAGAAGCGGCAGCGCCAACAATATGCAAACTGTTTTCAGCGTCCTCATAACGGACCTCCAGAGTTTATACCAATGATCCTGCGGACTGTCTCATACTACCTTCGGGGCGCCGGCATTGGCAAGTTTAAACGATGTACCGCCGGCGGCGCGGTTTCTTCCCGCAAGCCGGCCTTGTGGGACCGGTGACGTATGCTAAGGGCAAGAGGGGTGTGCGATTATGGGTTCCCAAATTCACCGGTTCGGCGGCAGTTTATACTTCCCTGTATCCCGATTTGGTATAACTTGTAACCATGCCGAACGATACTCGCTTGCTCATGCTGACCCACAACTATCCTCGCCACCCCGGCGATCATGCCGGTGTGTTCATCTCGATTCTGAGCCGTCGCCTCTTGAACGAGTCGATTCAACCGATTGTCCTGGCGCCGCACGATCCAGGTGTCGCCGCGTACGAAGAAACCGGGGGCGTCAAGGTATACCGCTTCCGCTACGGCTCGGATTCAGAGGAAAACCTCGCCTATCGCGGCAATATGCAGACGATTGTGACCGGCTCGTTGGGTGGGCTCTTTCGCTTCCGGTACTTTCTCCGGCGTTTTGAGCGGGCGGCCACCGAGATCATCGCAAAGGAGAGGATCGACGTTATCGCCGGTCACTGGCTGATCCCGGCCGGGATCGTGATGAAGCGGTTGGTTCGCGATTACGACCTGCCGATGATTCTCTCCTCGCACGGCACCGATATCAGACTAGTGAGCAAATCAGGGGGTTTGCCGTACATCTACTTCAAGAGCTTCTGCCGGCGGTTGCACAAATGGACATTCGTCTCCAGCTATCTGCGTGACCAGATACTCGCACGCGATCCTCGGCTTGAGCCTCGCCTGGAAGTCCTGCCGCTGCCGCATGATGAGTCGCTGTTTTACCGAGACTCCGGGACTGCCCAGGAAGCCAACTTAGTGGTCGCGGTGACGCGATTCACCGAGCAGAAACGGGTGAACTATCTAATCGAAGCCTTCGCCCTGGTGGTGAAAGAAATCCCCGAGGCGCGCGTGGAGATCTACGGTGAAGGACCGCGGCAGGGGGAGATCGAGCGGTTGGTGGCGTCCCGTGGACTTTCTCTGGATGTCAGGACCGTTTCGGGTGCCCCACCGCTTGCGGTGGGTTCTTCCAATGAACCTGAAACCCAGGGCAAGCCCAGGGGTACCCCAGATTCCGCGGACGGTAGACCGCCCGGTCATCCCGACTCCGTGGGCGGCAGCCCCGCCAGTCTGCCCCAGGCGGATATCACAAGCGGCAGACGAGGACGTCTGTCGGCCACAGTCACCATTCATCCCCCCGTCCCGCAGGAGAAGCTGCGCGAAGTCTATAACCGAGCGACAGTCGTGATGCTGAACTCCTATCGTGAAGGGTTCGGGCTGGCTCTGTCCGAAGCCATGATGTGCGGAACGGCCGTGGTGGGGGTGCGTTCCGGCGGTATCACCGACATCATCGAACACGAGCAGACCGGACTTCTGGCCGAACCGGACGACGCTCGCAGCCTCGCCTCAGCGCTCCTCCGCATCCTCAAAGATACCTCGTTACGCACGCGCCTCTCCGCCGCCGGTCACGAGTTCGCGACGGCCACGTACTCCTCCGGCCCGCTGGCCGCACGGTATGCGCAACTGGTGCGCACCGCCGCCCAACTCCGCCAAAAAACCTCTTGACTTATCCCGATTCGGCCCTTTCTTTCGCCAACATTATTTGTGAATTCGGTCACAAGAGGCCAATTCACAATCTTAGGAAGCGTGAGATGTCCGAGTACCTGGCGGTCTTGATCTTCATCTTTGTCGGCGCCGGGATGGTGCTGTTTACTTTCTTCCTGGCCCGTATCCTGCGGCCGCACAATCCCTACCCGGAGAAAAACGTCAACTACGAGTGCGCCGAACTCCCCATCGGCACTTCCTGGATCAAATTCCACAACCGCTACTATATCTTTGCGCTGATCTTCGTGATCTTCGATGTCGAGGCGGTCTTTCTGTTTCCTTGGGCGGTGGCCTTCGGGCAGTTGGGGTTGTACGCGCTGATCGAGATGGTGATCTTCATCCTGACTCTCCTGTTCGGCTTGGTTTACGCTTGGAAGAGAGGAGTGCTCAAGTGGGCCTGATCAAAAAGGTGCCGGTATATGCCGAGCGCATTCCCGGCGGCGGGTTTCTGGCCACCAAGCTGGAGTCGATCCTGAGCCACTCACAGGCCTGCTCGATGTGGTATCTGCTGTTCGCCACCGCCTGCTGCGGAATCGAACTGATGTGCACCGGCGCTTCCCGCTACGACTTCGACCGGCTGGGGATGATTTTCCGCCCCACGCCAAGGCAGGCCGATCTGATTATCGCCGCCGGCACCATCACCAAGAAAATGGCCCCGCGGTTGCGCCGTCTCTACGATCAGATGGCTGAACCGCGCTACGTGATCGCCATGGGCGGCTGCACCATTCAGGGCGGGCCGTTCTACTACGACAGCTACTCCGTTGAAAAGGGAATCGACCACATCGTGCCGGTCGATATCCATATCCCCGGCTGCCCGCCGCGGCCGGAATCTTTGTTGGAGGGATGTTTGCATCTTCAGAAGAAGATAAAGTCCCAGAAGCTACCCGACTGGCACGAGCAGTAGCATGACCAAGGACGAACTCAAAGAACACATCCTCAAGCACTACGCCGGGCTGATGACTCCCCTCGAGACGGGTGTCTTCGACCCGATGTTCGAAGTCAAACCGGACGATCTGACCGAAGTGGCGCGAAAACTGCGCGACGACGAAGCGCTCAAGTTCGATTTTCTCAATAACATCACCGGCGTGGACACGACCGAGCGCTTCGAGGTCGTCTATTCGGTGTCGTCGATCACCAAGGCCTTGCGGCTGGATTTCAAGGTGCCGCTGCCGTACGGACAGGCCGCGGTCGATTCGGTCAGGGATGTCTGGGCAGCCGCCGACTGGCACGAACGGGAGATCTGGGAACTGTTCGGCATCGACATCAATAATCACGACAATCTCAAACAGTTTCTCCTGCCCGACGATTGGGACCAGGGACACCCGATGCGCAAAAACTGGGACGGTCCCGGCTTTGTGCGTATGCCGGAGTTGTAGTGTGACCAGGCTGAGAACAGAGGAGTTCCTGGTCAACATGGGGCCGCACCACCCCTCGACGCACGGTGTTTGCCGGTTGATCCTCACCATGGATGGAGAGAAAGTGATCGCTATCGAACCGGTAATCGGGTATCTCCATCGCGCCATCGAGAAAATCTGCGAAAACCGCACTTACCCGATGTGTACGCCGCTGATGGATCGCTTCGAATACGTCACGGCTATGGCGGCCGATCACGTCTACGCCCTGGCCGTGGAGAAGCTGGCCGGTCTCGAGGTTCCAGAGCGGGCCGAGTATCTGCGCGTCATCATGGTCGAGTTGAACCGGATCGCTTCGCATCTGATCTTCTGGGGCGTGACGGCGATGGACATCGGCGCCTACACGCCGTTCCTCTACGGTCTGCGCGAGCGCGAGGATATCGTCGACCTGTTTGAGATGACCTGTGGTCAGCGGCTGACCTACAACTACATCCGCATCGGGGGCGTGTCGCAGGACATCCCGCCGGAGTTCGTTCCCCAGTGCCGGGCCTTCATTAAGAAGATGTGGAGCAAGTTTTCCGACTACGAGGGTCTGCTTAATGAGAACCCGATCTGGCTGGCTCGCACCAAGGGAATCGGCGTGCTGAAACCTGAGACGGCCATCGCCTACGGCGCCTCGGGGCCGGTGCTGCGGGCGTCCGGCGTCAAGTACGACGTCCGGCGCGATGACCCCTATTCCGTTTACGACAAGTTCGACTTTGATATTCCCACACAAAAGAGCGGCGACAGCTACGACCGGTTCATCCAGCGTATCGATGAGATCAAAGAGTCGTTAAAGATTATCGAACAGGCGCTGGACAATCTGCCCGAGGGAGATATCCGGGCCAAGCTCAAACCGAAATTCAAGCCGCCGGAGGGCGAGGTCTACTCGCGCATCGAGTCCGCCCGCGGTGAGATGGGCTGCTACGTCCGCTCCGACGGCACCGTCAAGCCGGTGCGCGTCAAGTTGCGCGGCAGTTCCTTCAATCACCTGATGCTGATGCCGATAGTTGGTGTCGATTGCCTGATTGCCGATCTGGTGGCGATCTTCGCCACTATGGACATCATCATGCCGGAGGTCGATCGATGAGCACCCCACTTTTGGCTGTGGGTGAATTGCACGGTGTGTTCAAGTCGCTGCATGAACTGCTGGTCTCGCTCGGTCTGCCGCAGCCTTGGCAGAGTGTTGTCATGTACGCCGCTCTCGGCGTGACTGTTTTCGGAGTGCTTTCATTGTTGGCGCTGTTCCTGGTCTGGTGGGAGCGCAAGATCGCCGGTCACATCCAGCAGCGGTTCGGTCCTATGAGGGTCGGCTGGCACGGTTGGTATCAGACAGTGATGGATGCGCTCAAGCTTCTGCAGAAGGAAGACGTGCGCATAGACACCCGCGACCGGGTGGTCTTCTTCTGGGCGCCGGTCGTCTGTTTCGTAGCGGCTTTTCTGGCCTACGTGGTCATGCCGTTCGGCAATGGTCTGATCGTGGCCGACCTTAACATCGGCATCCTGTACGTCATGGCCGTCACCACCTTCACCGTGATCTCGCTTCTGATGGCGGGCTGGGGATCCAACAACAAGTACGCGCTCCTGGGCGGTATGCGCTCGGCGGCGCAGGTGGTCAGCTACGAGGTGCCGATGGTGGTGTCGCTGCTGGCCGTCATTCTGTACGTCGGATCGCTCTCCATGGTCGACATCGTCGAATCGCAGTCGGGCTGGTTCAATTGGTTCATCTTTCGCGTGCCGTTCGGACCCATAGCTTTCGTCACGTACACGATCTCCGCCGTCGCCGAGGCCAACCGCACGCCGTTCGACATTCCGGAGGCCGAGCAGGAACTGGTGGCGGGGTACAACATCGAGTATTCCGGGATGAAGTTCGCTATGTTTTTCCTGGCCGAGTTCGTCAACATGTTCACGGTATCGGCTATCGCCACGACCGTTTTCCTCGGCGGCTGGAACGGACCGTGGCTGCCGTCCTGGCTGTGGTTTTTGGGCAAGACGTTGTTTATGGTGTTTCTACTAATGCTCTTTCGTTGGACCTATCCGCGGTTGCGCGTCGATCAGTTGATGGAGTTTGCATGGAAGTTCTTGGTGCCGGTCACCTTCGCCAATTTGATCCTGGCCGGGATCGTGAAGCATCTGGGTTGGGGTTGGTGGGAGTAGACAGGAGATGGGTTTGGTAAGCGCCATAAAGAACCTGCTCAAAGGTCTCGGCATTACCGGCAAGCATCTGGGTCGCCATGCCATCACCATCCAGTACCCGGAAGAGCGCTATCAGATGCCGGAGCGCTCGCGCGGAATCGTAGTGCTCCTCTCGGATAAGGAAACCGGCGAACTGAATTGCACCGCTTGCGAACTCTGTATGCGCGCTTGCCCCACTGCGGCCATTAGAGTTGAGTCGCATCGCGACGAGAATAAGAAGAAGGTGCTCGACGGGTTCACACTCGACAACGGTCTGTGCTGCTTCTGCGGTCTGTGCGAGGAAGCGTGCAACTTCAGCGCCCTCAAGATGGCCACCAAGTACGAATTCTCGACTCTCACCAAGCAAGAGTTGATCTGGGATGTGAAGAAGCTGCAGGAAGTCGGTCTCGACGTCGACTACATCGACACGCGCAAGAAGAAGAAAGACAAGCCGGACGCCGACCAAGCAGATTCTGGGAAACCGACCGAAGAGAAGCCGGCGCCGGCCGAGGCTCCGGCCAATCCGAATACCGACACACCGGACGTGAAGAACGAAGACAAAAAGCAGGGAGATCAAACCGATGCCGGCGACTGAACCGGGTGTTGTTTTCTGGATTCTGGCGGTCGTGATCCTAGTCTCAGGATTCCTGGTGGTCACGCTCAGGAACATCTTCCACTGCGCCCTCTGCCTGATTCTGTGTCTGTTCGCGGTGGCCGGCATCTACGTGCTGCTGAACGCCGAGTTCCTGGCGGCGGCCCAGGTGTTGATCTACGTCGGCGCGGTGGCCATCCTGATTGTGTTCACCGTCATGTTGACGACCGACCTGGCCTCGCGCTCGCTGGTACAGCACAACGAGAACGCCACGATTGCCTTCGTTGTGTGCGCTTTGTTCGCTATCGGCGTCCCTTGGCTCATCACCACGACTGGTGTCTGGATTCCTCCCAAGGGTGAACTGCCCGCCGACAACGTGGGCACTATCGGCAAGTATCTCATGACCGATTTCATGCTGCCGTTCGAAGTAGTGTCGGTGCTGTTGCTGGCGGCTTTGATCGGCGCCATCGTGCTGGCCAGAAAGGAGCATTCCTGATGTTCTACTACCTGGCTTTGGCGGCGGTTCTCTTTGCCATCGGATTGTTCGGCGTGCTCACCCGGCGCAACGTCATCGGTATTCTGATGTCATTGGAACTGATGTTCAACGCCGCCAATATCAATTTCGTCGCCTTCAACAAGTATGTCGCTACCGAGGCCCTGGTGGGACAGATGTTCGCCATTTTCATAGTAGTCGTGGCTGCGGCCGAGGCCGTGGTCGGGCTGGCCATCGTCCTGTTGATTTATCGCAACTGGCGCGGTATCGGCATGGATAACGTCAACGTCATGAAGTGGTAGGATAGCAGGCATGACCGAACACTCATACCTGATAGCGTTGCTTCCGCTGCTGTCTTTCGTGATGATTATCTTCTTCCTGAGGTGGCAGGAGAAAGTCTCGGCCGGGTTCTCGATAGCCATGATCGTGATCTCGTGGGGGATGTCGGTGATGGTGCTGATTGAGACGCTGGCCCGCCACGGCAAACCATACGAGGCCTTTTACAAGTTTGTCGAGCTCGTCCGCTTCGTTCCCGAGATAGGTATTCTGATTGATCCGCTGACGGCCGTGATGCTGGTGGTGGTGACAACCGTCGGTGCCTGCGTGCAAATCTATTCCGTTGGTTACATGCACGGCGACCCGCGCTTCAGCCGCTTCTTCTCGTACCTGTCGCTGTTCTTGTTCTCCATGCTGGGCTTGGTGCTGGCCAACAACTTCTTCATGATCTTCATCTTCTGGGAGTTGGTCGGTCTGACCTCGTATCTGTTGATCGGTTTCTGGTTCGAGAAAGCCTCGGCCGCCAACGCCTGCAAAAAAGCTTTCATAACCACCCGAATAGGCGATCTCGGTTTCTTAGTCGGGCTGTTCATGGTAGCGATATACGCGGGTACGTTCAACTACGGCGGTGTGTTTGACAAAGTGGCATCCGGCGCTATCCCGACCGGCATTGTCACCGCCGCGGCCATCTTCATATTCTGCGGCGCGGTCGGCAAGTCGGCTCAGTTCCCGCTGCACGTATGGTTGCCGGACGCCATGGAAGGCCCTACCCCGGTTTCGGCGTTGATCCACGCCGCCACCATGGTGGCCGCCGGCGTCTACCTGGTGGCGCGCGCCATGACGGTGTTCGTCGGGTCGGCCGAGGCGTCGCTGGTGGTGGCGGTGATCGGCTTGGTCACGTCGTTCATGGCGGCGTCGATCGGACTGGTGCAAAACGACATCAAACGGGTGCTCGCCTATTCCACGTGCAGCCAGCTCGGCTACATGATCATGGCTCTCGGCTTGTACGGCTACGACACCGCGTTGGGTCATCACTCACCGGGTTACTACGCCGGTAGTTTTCACCTGATGACGCACGCTTTCTTCAAAGGGCTTTTGTTCCTCGGCGCCGGCTCCGTTATTCACGCCGTGCACACCAACGATATTCAGGAGATGGGCGGGCTGTTCGGCAAGATGAAGCTGACCGCACCGACGTTTATAATTGCCTCGTTGTCGATTGCCGGGATTTTCCCGTTGTCCGGATTCTGGTCCAAGGATGAAATCGTCGCGGCGGCCTCGCATCATCCGGTGTTTTTGGTGTTCACCTTACTCATCGCCTTCATGACGGCGTTCTACATGTTCCGCTTGTGTTTCCTGACATTCTTTGGAGAGCCGCGCGATAAAGAGCGCTTCGATCACGCCCATGAATCACCGAAGTCGATGACCTACCCGCTGGTGTTTTTGGCCTTCCTGTCGATCTTCGCGGGCTGGGTCGGACTGCCCTGGCTGCAGCATGGGTTCGCCTCGTTCGTCTATCACGGCGAGCCGTACCACCCGCACGCCAACTGGCTGCTGATGATCATCTCGACGGTCGTGGCGGTGTCGGGTATCGGACTGGCCTACCTGATGTATTTCAAGAAGTCCATCTCGGCCGATAGTGTGGCGGCGAAGTTCAAGCCGCTGTACACGCTGCTCTATAACAAGTACTACTTCGATGAAATGTACGACGCGCTTATCATCCGACCGACGCTGACCTTCGCCCGCCTGATGTGGCGGTTCGACGCCGGCATCATCGACGGGCTGGTCAACGGCACCGCCTGGTTCACCGTAGTCTGGTCGGATGCAAAACAATGGTTCGACACGTGGATCGTCGACGGCGCCGTCAACGGCTCGGGCTGGATCGTCCGCAAGGGCGCCGATCTCGGTCGGATCCTGCAGACCGGTAAAGTGCAATTCTACGCTTTCTTCGCGCTGCTCTTGGTGGTTCTGGTCACCCTGTTCAAGCTGGAAAGCGGTTCGCCGGATAGCGAGAGCGGCGCGCCGGTGCTCACCATCCTGTTGGCCGTCGGTGTCGTATTCCTGGCCGTCCTCTCGCGTACTATCGGGCGTCAGCCGGCCGGACAGGAAGCAAAACGAGAAGATAATGTCTGAGTTTGGAGGATAGATCTTAATCATGGATTTTCCATATCTTAGTTCGCTGGTGTTCGTACCCATGATCGGGATGGTGGTGGTGATGCTCCTGCCCAAGGAGAACTACGGAGCCATTCGCTGGACTTCCACCATGGTCAGTCTGTTTCCGATGCTGGTCTCCTTCTGGCTCACGTGGGATTACTTCTTCAACCACGCCGGATCGGCCGCCATGGCGTATACCGAAGGTCCGTACGATTGGATACCGTCGCTGAACATCCAGTACTTCATGGGTGTTGACGGCATCTCGGTGCCGATGCTGTTTTTGACCGGGCTGCTGTCCACGCTTTCGCTCCTGGCGTCGTTCAACATCACCAACCGCGTCAAGGAGTATTTCGCGTTCTTCCTGCTTCTGGAAGCGGGTATGATGGGCGTGTTCGTGGCCCTGGATTTCTTCCTGTTCTACGTCTTCTGGGAGATCATGCTGGTGCCGATGTACTTTTTGATCGGCGTCTGGGGCGGACCGCGCAAGGAATACGCGGCGATCAAGTTCTTCCTTTACACCCTGTTCGGCTCGATCTTCATGCTGGTGTCGATCTTGATTCTGTACTTCACCTCCGAACCGCACACGCTGAACATGCTGACCCTGATCGAAACCTGCCCATCGCTGACGCACACCGTGCAGATGGTCTGCTTCATCTTCTTCTTCATCGCTTTCGCCATCAAGGTCCCGGTCTGGCCGTTCCACACCTGGCTGCCGGACGCCCATGTGGAGGCGCCGACGGCGGTCTCGGTGATTCTGGCCGGCGTCCTGCTGAAAATGGGCACTTACGCCATGCTGCGCATAAGCTGGCCGATGTTCCCCGACGCTTTGCGCACGCTGTCGTTCTGGATAGCCGTCCTGGGGGTAATCGCCATCATCTACGGAGCATTGGTATCGATGGCTCAGAAGGATCTTAAGAAACTTGTGGCCTATTCGTCGGTGTCGCACATGGGTTACTGCATGCTGGCGCTGGCGGCGTTTTCATCGGTGACAGCCATCGCCGGATGTATGTTCCAGATGGTTTCGCACGGTTTGATCACCGGCGCCTTGTTCCTTTTGGTGGGTGTCATTTATGATCGCGCCCACACTCGTGAGATTGCGGCCTTCGGCGGTTTGGGCGCCAAGCTGCCGGTCTACTCCGGCATCATGGTGTTTTTCTCGATGGCGGCGCTGGGGCTGCCGGGGATGAGCGGCTTCGTCAGTGAGTTCATGGTGTTCGTCGGCGCCTTCGGCGCCATGAACAAGGTGCTGGTTGGCATCGCGGTGTTGGGCGTGGTGCTGGGCGCCGCTTATATGTTGCGGATGGTTCAGCGCGTCTTCCTAGGTGAGTTCGACCTCGCCAAGTGGGGCGGTCTGACCGAGATCGGTTTCCGTGAGATCGTGACGGTGGCGCCGTTGATGGTGCTCACCGTGTTCATCGGGGTCTATCCCAAACCGCTGGCCGTTCTGATGAACGCCACATTGGAGCATCTGGTCACCCTGATGGCCAGGTAGGACGACATGGATTTCCATCTGCCCGATTACAACCTGCGCATGATGCTTCCGGAGATTTTCCTGTTTCTCTGGGCGCTGATGGTCTTTCTTTTCGACTTGTTGACCCGGCGGCGGCGCGAGTCGGCGGTGGGATACCTGGCCCTGATCGGCCTGCTGATCGGCGGCGGTCTGCTGGCCGGCACCGGCTACGGTCGCGGTTTCGGGCGGATGTTCTTCAGCGACCCGATGGCGCTGTTTTTCAAGATTATCTTTCTCGGTTCCGCCTTCATGGCCATCGGCAGCTCATTCGGCATCACCCGCCAGAAAATCGTCAATCATCGCGGCGAATTCTTTGGTTTGATTCTGCTGTCGACAGTGGGGATGATGTTCCTGGCGTCCTCACAGGAACTGCTGTCGCTCTACATCGGACTGGAGTTGACCACCATTCCGCTTTTCGTGCTGGCCGCTTTCTTCAAAGATGACAAGCTCTCCGTCGAGGCCGGCATCAAGTATTTCGTGTTCGGGGCTTTCTCATCGGCCTTGTTGCTGTACGGTTTGTCGTTTCTCTACGGCATGTCCGGCACCACCGAAATCGTGGCCATGAAAATAAACATCGCGGCCATGTTCATTACTCACGGGACGGTCGGCGTGGTGCCGATGGTGGCCATCGTCATCATACTCGCCGGGCTGGGATTCAAACTGTCGCTGCCTCCGTTTCACCAGTGGGCGCCTGACGTGTACGAAGGTTCCCCGACGCCCATCGCCGCCTTCCTGTCGGTCGGCTCCAAGGCGGCCGGCCTGGTCGCTTTCGCCAAGATCTTCGTCAACGGCCTCTGGGCCTTCTGGGGTCTGGAGATGGCGCCCAACGACTGGGGTTACCTGACCGGCGTGCTGGCCTGCGCCGCGATGATCTACGGCAATGTCGTGGCCATCCGCCAGACCAACATCAAGAGAATGCTGGCTTACTCGACGATCGCCCAGGCCGGCTACATCATGATCGGCATGGTCGCCGTTAATGAGTGGGGCCTGGAAGCCGTCGCTTATTACACCTTCGCCTATATGTTCGCCAATATGGGCGCCTTCGCCGTGGTGGCTGTAGTGGAGGACAGAACCGGCTCGTGTCAGATCGGGACCTATCGTGGACTCTCCCAGTCCTCGCCGGCGCTGGCCGCCTCATTGTCGATCTTTCTGCTGTCGCTGGCCGGCATTCCGCCCCTGGCCGGGTTCCTGGCCAAGTACAAAGTGTTCGCGGCCGCCGTTTCCCTGGCCGGACGCAGCCCGGACTATTCCTGGCTCTACTGGCTGGCCGGCGTGGGCTTGATCACGGCCGTATTCTCGCTCTACTATTACGCCAACATCATCAAGCAAATGTACTTCGCGGCCGAGGTCTCACCCTACCGCCTGAAGCCGAATGTCCCGGCCGTGGCGGTCATCGCTATCGGGCTGATCGGCGTGTTTTTGTTCGGTATCTACGCAGAACCTATCCTGCGATTCGTCTCGGATATTCCGACCGCCACCGGAGTGATCCCCAGATAGCGTTGATAGTAGTTGACACGTCGGGAATGCCCCCCTATAATCCTCTCAGTGTTCTAAGTGATGGGTGTCGGTATGACTTTGCGTAAAACGGTACTGTCGATAATCAAGCGCCACTTCGTTTCAGGCGTGCTGGTGGTCGTTCCGCTGATACTGACCTACCTGGTGCTCAAATTCCTCTTCGAGGCCATCGACGGCATCCTGCAACCTATTTTGCACACCGCCCTGGGTTACTTTGTCCCCGGGCTGGGGGTGGTCACGACTCTTCTGCTGATTATCCTGGCCGGGTTTTTGACGCGCAACATCGTCGGCGCCCGGTTATACCGAATCGGCGATCGAGTGCTGGTGCGGATGCCGATCATTCGTCCCATTTACTCCGCCGCCAAGCAACTCCTTGAGGCCGTCGCCCTGCCTACGGCCGAATCGTTCAAGGAAGTGGCCCTGGTGGAGTATCCCCGTCGGGGCGTCTACACCCTGGGCTTTATCACCAACAGGGTCCGGCTGGGTTCGGGTGAATCAAGCAGGGAGTGCATCTCGGTGTTTATTCCGTCGACGCCTACTCCGATTACGGGTATGGTGATAATAGTCCCCGCCGACCAGGTCCTGCCGGTGGCCATGACGGTCGAGGAGGGCGTAAAGTTCATCGTGTCGGGCGGTGTGGCGTCGCCGTCAACCATCGCTCTGAGAACGAACAATGTCGCAGTTGAAAACAATGGGGTAGTCAAGTGAAGCTGGCCAATCTGATAATGGAGCGCCGCATATCGATCAATCTGAAGGCTAAGACCAAGGACGAGGCCATTCTTGAATTGCTCGGTCTCGTCCGGAACGAGGGAGTACAACTCGATTTCGACGCCATCCTCAGATCGGTGCGCGAACGTGAAGAAGTGGAAAACACCTCCTACGGCCACGGTTTCGCCTTCCCGCACGCGCGGACGGATGCCGTTTCGGAACTGTACATTCTCATCGGTGTCTCGCACCAGGGGCTTGCGGGCAAGACCGCCGACGACCTCCCGCTGCACGTCGTCTGCCTGCTCTTGACGCCGTCCACTATTGCCAAGCTGTATCTCCAGATGCTCTCCGGGCTGGCCGCCTTCGGACGCATGAGCGGCACGCTTGAGAAGGTTCTGGCCGCGAGCCGGGCGGCCGACGTGATCAAGTTGATCAGCAGCGCCAACCTCCAGGTCGACAAGGAACTGATGGTGAAGGACGTCATGCGCCACAAGGTGGCCTGCGTGACGCCTGACAACACCCTCAAGGACGTCGCCAACGAGATGTTCCGCTACCGGCTTTCGGCCCTGGCGGTGGTCGATGAGAACAACAAACTGCTGGGTGTGATCGACGACCGCGACCTGATCAAGGCGGCTCTGCCCGATTACAAATCGCTGATCTCGAATCTGAACTACTCCACCGACATCGAGCCGTTTGAGGAGTTGCTCAAGCAGGAGGACAAGATCAAAGTATCCCAGCTTTATCGCTCCGATTTCGAGGTCACCAGCCCGGACACCCGCATCGTCGAGGTCGCCGCCATGATGATCTTCAAAGACGTGCGGCGGGTCTTCGTTACCGAGAACGAGAATCTGGTCGGCGTGCTCTTGCGCAAGGATATCGTCAGCATGGTGATCCGAGGCTGACGATGACCCTCACATCGGCTACCGCGCAACCTCAGCCCCACCCCGACGCATGAGCCATCCTCCCGGCAAGCACCAGACGTCGCCCGGCCTTTATGTCATGATGGCGACGACTCTCGCCGTCACTCTTCCGGGTTTCTACCTGGGCCTGACTCATACCGAGGTCGCCCCGATTCTCGGCAGCCTGGTGTTCGGCTTCGCTATTTTCGGGGCAGCGTTCACTCTGGCCTGGGCGGCCGAGGCGGCGCAGATTGATATCTCCGAGTCGCTGGCGGTGGCCATTCTGGCCCTGCTGGCGGTGCTGCCGGAGTACGCGGTCGACTTTGTTTTCACCTGGAAAGCCGCTCACGATCCCGCCCAGGCGCATTACGCTATCGCCAACATGACCGGCGCCAACCGTCTTTTGGTGGGTCTGGGCTGGCCGGTGGTGCTCATGCTGTACGTATGCGCCAAAAAGCGCAAAGAGATCGTCATGGATTCCTCGCAGCGGGTCGAGATCTTCTACCTGGCTATGGCCACCATTTACTCGTTCACCATCCCGCTGAAAGGCAGCCTCAACCTGATCGACACGGTGATTCTGGTTACGCTGTTTGCGCTCTACACGCGACGAATAGCCGGGATGGAGACGGTCGAACCGGAGATGGTCGGCCCGGTCAAAATCATCGCCAACATGAATAAGCTGCCGCGACGAACGGTGACGATACTGTTTTTCGCCTGGGCCGGAGCGGTGATCTTCTTTGCCGCCGAGCCGTTCGCGCACTCCCTGGTCAGCATGGGGACGGCTATCGGCATCGACGAATTCTATCTGGTGCAGTGGCTGGCGCCGATAGCTTCCGAAGCGCCGGAGTTTATCGTGGCCTCCACCTGGGCGCTGCGCGGCGCGGCCGGGTCGGCGTTGAAAGCGCTGATTTCGTCAAAGGTGAACCAGTGGACCTTACTGGTGGGTACCATCCCTCTGGTGTTTTCGATTTCAAGTGGGGCGGTGCGACCGTTTGCCCTCGATCAATTGCAGGATCACGAACTGCTGCTAACGGCGGCCCAGTCGCTCTTCGGCGTGGCCATCCTGGTCAACCTGCGGTTCAGCCGTTCGGAGGGTGTCCTGCTGGCCGTGCTGTTCCTGGCCCAATTGATCGTTGCGGATATCCGGATGGAAGTGATGGCGGTGTACTTGCTCCTGGCCGTAGTGTATCATATCCTGAACCGGAAATCGCTGCTGCCGGCCCTGCGCACCGGCTTGGGCTGGAAAGAACACCCGAAAGCTTAGGTCGTCTTCCGCTTCTCTCTGAAACCGATCCGGGGGAAGGGGTTCACCGCCGAACTGGCGATGTTAGTCAAGTGGGCGTTGATCCGCTTGAGATAGCGCGCGTACATGCTGATCGCCACCGACTCGGACGTCGAGAGACTCTTGTCCCCGCCGGTCACCAGGTCCTTGACAATCGACTCGGCTTTCTTGGCCGTGGCTTCTTCCACCTGCATGACCTCTCGAGCCGCCTGTTGGTCATGCGTCTTGAGGACGTGAATGACCTTCGAGAAAACCTCTTCGTTGACGGCCTCGAGCTCCAGCAGCGTCTTTTCGTATTTGCCGCCGTGCAGCTTCTGCGGATGCAGGGACGCCAGGTCGACCATGTTCTTGGTGTAGTCGCCGATCCGCTCGACATCGATCACGATCGAAATCAAAGCCAGACCGGGGGCCAGATTCTGGGTGCCGGCGACGGTCAGATGGGTCATCACCTGGCGGCGGACTTCTCGTTCGTACTTGTTGATCTTGCGATCGGTTTGACGAATATCGAACGGCAATTCGTGGGTGTCGGTCTCGCGCAGCGTTTTTCGCGCCGCGTCGAACATCTTCTGGTCGAACTCCATCATCGTCAGCGTGGTCTTGTATGCGGAGTCCAGCAGGTTCTCCGAACTGAACAGTTCCTTGAATTTCTCAAACACCTATCTACTCCATGAAATAGATTATCAATCCGGGTATTAGAAAGAACACCAATATAATATACACAATCGGCACCAGTCTGGATTTTACCGTCAGTTTGCCGAGTGACTGAGCGAGGTATATAGGTATACGTTTGAGCGGCCAGAAGATTGCAACGCCGTAAACATTGAATATCAGATGGGCGAACGCCACCGCCACGGCATCGGATGATCCGGTCACGAACGAAGCCAGGAACGCGGTGATGGTAGTCCCGATGTTCGCCCCCAGGAGGTACGGATAGATCTGAGCCACAGTAAGTACACCGGCGCCGAGGAGAGGCACGACTATCGATGTTGTGACCGAGGATGACTGCACCAGCGCCGTGATGATTACTCCTAACACGAACCCAAGGGCCGGCGTACGAAAGATATACCGCTGGAAAAACCGCTCTACCCGCGCCAGCACAAGCGACTTCAGCACTTTAACGATGTAATACAACGCGATAAACAGCAGCAGCAGAGATGTTATCACTCCTACCCAGGCGCTATCTCCGATGCCGTGCTGGATCATTCCGGCCACCGGCCTGGTTGCAGCAGCCAGCGGCGACGAGAAATTCAGACCGCCGAAACCTGAGAAAAGCGATTCCGCCATTCGAGCGGATTTCTCGATGATGTGAAAGTGGATCTCCAGAGGCAGGAGAACGATAACAGTGCATACGTTGAACAGATCGTGCAGCGTGGCCCCGACGAAAGCCCGTTGGAACTCGACTCGTCTGGAAAAATGACCGAAGGACACGATCATATTGGTAACAGAGGTGCCGATGTTGGCCCCCATGACCATGGGAATCGCCGCCTGAAACGGAAGCACACCCGATGCAGCCAAACCGACGATAACCGAGATGGTCGTAGATGACGACTGTATAATGGCGGTGGTCAGAAGCCCGATAAACAGACCGACGATCGGGTTTGAGGTGGCCTGAAAGATCCCTTCCGTAAATTCCTTTCCGAACAGCTTGAACGATGCGCCCATTAGCGTTATGGAGAGAATGAATAGGTAGAGCAGCCCGGCGATAGCCAGGAGCTTGAGCAGAACATTGTTTGCCGGACCGAACCTGGGCCGACCGGCGCCGACCGTGTTAGCTTCGGCCATACGAAGTCACATCCATGTATCCCAACCAGAGAGTTCGGCCTGAAAATATTCGCCGGCGCCGCCGTGTCAAGTCGAACGCCGCATTTTCCGCAAGAAAGCCGGCCGACGGGGGCGTCATACGGGTACAAAACGTCGGCTTCCCCTGAGCATCCTTGCGCCGCGGCCCTTCCCTACGTTTGTGCCCGCGGAGTCTTCAGACTCTGCGGGGATTTGGCCGACATCACATGTGGCCGAGTCTGAAGACTCGGCCACCACAAAACGTGAGTTAGACTTACTTGCAGCAGACGTGGGCGTCTGCCGACCCACTTTCAAAGTCTTTGTAGGGCAGATTTGTCTTCAAACCTGCCGACTGTCGCCGACGGCAGGTCTGCGGACAGACCTGCGCCCTACTATTTCTTCCCGGCCGAGGCCAGGACGTAGGCGCCGGTGTTGCAGTAGCGCGCCGTCACGCGGCGGGTCACATCCGCAGTTACCTCGCCAAGCGCCCGCAGGAACTCTTGGTCCCAACCCAACGGCCGCCCCAGGTATTCGTTTACCGCCAGCCAGTAAGCCTGATTGACCCGCGACAGCCGGGCCCGCCCCAGACTGCCCCAGATCTGGTTGCGGGCCCTGTCGATCTCCTCACGGGTGGGACCATCAAGCTTCAGTTTGTCGATTTCGAGAATGATACCGTCGAGCGCCCTTTGATAGTTCTCATGCGAAGTGCCCATAGAGCAATAGAACCATCCGAAATCACGGTCATAAACCGCGCCCGCCCCCACCGAGTACGCCAACCCCTGCTTCTCGCGGAGGTTAAGATAGAGGCGGCTGTTGAGAATCGTCGCGGCGACCTCCAGCGCCGGGACATCGTTGCTCGTGGCCGCCGGCGCCGAATTGCCCAAATACAGACTGATCTGGTTCGCCTCCATCTCGTGGTGCCGGCTGCGGGTCTCCATGATCGTCGGTTTCTGTACGAGGCTGCCGGTAGCCGTCCGGCCAACCGAGGCTTCTCCGAAATACCGATTGACCCAGGTCATAACCGTATCGATCGGCAGGTTGGCGCCTATGCTGAGGATCATGTTGCCGGGCGAATAGAACGCGGCATGATGCGCCATCAGACCATCGCGGGTAATCGACCCGATCGACATCGGTGTGCCGCTCACCGGCCGGCTGTACGGCCCGTGCTCGAAGAGAGTCTCGTAGAAAAGGTCGCGCGCCACGTCGCGGGCCGACCCGGCGTCACGGCCCAGCGACCCCATCAGCGAGGCCCGCACGTTTTCCACCTCGGCCCTGTCGAAGGCCGGTCGGAGCACTAATTCTGCGAACAGTCCGAATCCTTCCCCGGCGAACTCATCGATGGTTTCGAATTTGATAAAGGCAAACTGGCGCGTGGTGTAATGATCGTCATAAGGGATCCAGGGGTTGTCGTACAACGTCAGATTAACGCCGAGTTTGGCCAGATCGCGCGACAACCGGGAGGCGTCGCGATTGACCGTGCCCTTTTCAAGACAGTGGTTGACGAAGTCGGTGATCCCGGCCTGGCCCTCCGGTTCGCTGGCGTTGCGGTTTTTGCCCAGCAAGCTGATGCCAAAAACGCGGCTGTCGGGACTGCTCTTGATGATCACAGTCAGTCCGTTGGGCAGGACCTCGCGATGGTACTCGGCCGGGTCCACCAGCTCCATTCTAACCGAGTCCGGTTCCGGATAAACCAGCTTCGGCCCCTTGGTGAGATCATGTTCGGGGATGGTGGTCGTGTCGAAATAGTTCGTCACATCTTCGGCCGTCATCCCCTCCGGAAAATAGGGCGCCTGGGTCGAATCGTTGCGCGGCCGCATCACGGTGGCGACATAGGCGGGGTCATCCAGCCACTGGGCCGCAGCCCGGCGACACCGGTCCCAACTCACCTGAGACAGGTGAGCGCCATAGTTCTCCACGAAATCCCAGCCGGCCGTCATCAACATCGGCGCGATCATGAACCCGAGGTAATGCAGCTTCTCGGAATCGTATATCTGGTTGCACTTGACGCTGGTGATGATACCGGAGATGGTCTCAGGGTCGGCCTCATGGCTGCCGGCCTGTTTCAGCAGTGCCGGCACGAGCGCCAGGATACTGTCGACATTGTCCGGACTTTCGGTGATAATGGACAATTCCAGACGGGAGAACTCCGATCTCGCATTGAGATGGACGCTGACCTCGGTGGCCAGCGGCGTTGCCCCTCCGGTCAAAACCTGCAGCAGCGGCGAAGCCCCCTCCATACCGTAGTACTGGGTAAGCAGATCGAACGGCAGGTACAGCGAATCATCGAAGTGCGGGGCGGCGAAGGAGAAGTTGATGTAGGTGGAACTGACATCGGCCACCGTGTCGAAAACCTGTCGACCCTCAAGCGAGACAACAACACCGGCGGTCGCCTTCGGTTTGCGGCCGCTCGATTTGAGGCGGCCGAACAGCGACTTGATCGATTTCTTCATGGCCGCCGTTTCGAAATCGCCAATTACCAGCAGAACCATGTTGTCCGGGCCATAGTATCGCTTCCAGTAATCGATGATGGCTGCGCGCGGGATATTCTCGATGAACGACTTATACCCCAGCACGGGTCGGCCGTAATCGGTGCCGGCGTAGGCTTTCTCGGTGAAAAACTCCTCGGCCGCCCAGCCGGGTGAGTCGGCGGAGCGCTTGATCTCCTCTATCACCACCTGCCGTTCTTTGGGCAGTTCCTCCTCGGGGATCGTGGAGTTGAACAGCATGTCGGCCATGGTGACCAGGCCGTAGTCAATATGCTGCTTCGGCATGAGCACGAAATAGGAGGTCAGGTCGTCGCGGGTGAAGGCGTTGATGTAGCCGCCGAGATCGCGGATCGAGCCGTCGATCTCCTCGCGACTGCGGTTCACGGTGCCGTCGAACAGCAAGTGCTCCAGAAAATGAGTGATCCCGTTCTCATAGCGGGATTCGTACTTGCTGCCTGATCTGACAAAAATCATACCGGCCACCATGGGGGAGGCGTGACTCTCTTTCAGAATTACTTCCATCCCGTTGTCCAGCCGGTAAGTGACGCCGGCCGCGGCGGCGCTATTCGGCGAAGTGACTAGTATCATACAACTCAGAGAGGTGTAGGCCAACAGCTTAATCAGTCTGGGCATCGTCTTCATCTCCCGAAAACTCCTGTTTGGGGTCAAGGACTGCGTCTCTTATATCGATAAGAATCAATTATATCGCAAGGGCCGGGGCAAGTCAACCTCACAGGGAAAATTGCGTTGACTTAACCGTTAGAATTGCTATATTCGCGAGACCTGAAGATGAGTGAACTGACCAGACATATTGCTCGGGACAGCTACTGCAGGGCATTGTTGACCCTGGTCCTCCTGCTGGCGTTAGCGGGCGCGGCCGACCGCTTAGCCGCTGCCTATGGGCCGTTGGGGGGCGGCGACAACTCCGGCTGCCGTCTGGGACTGAGCGCCGCCAACGGGTCGATTCCGGAGGCGCCGCCGGAGAACATGGCCGGCACCGGCAAGCCGGTCCACACTTCGTCGGCCTGCCTGCTTGTTCAGTACGTTCTCAAAGACGACAACGGCAACGGTCGCACCAAGTACTACCAGGCTGTCCGCGCCGGCTCAGAAGCCTGCGTGATTCGGCGGTTTTCTCCAGGCCGGTTGTGCCCGACCGCTTCTCTTATAGACTCCGACCTGGGGCGACAGTTCACTCTGGTGGGTGCTCGACCTTCGGGAACCAGCTAGCTTCACCCTAGGTCCGGGTCAGGCGCCGGACCGATCTCCGTTTCCCAGAAAACAAGCAAACGTTATTAATACACTAAAAAGGACTGTGTATGTCCAAAGACAGTTGGTTTAACTGGCGCACCGGCGTCACCTTCGCGATCATCATCACGGCCTGTTTCTTATTTTACGACACCCTTAAGCTCTGGACGATGAGCGATGAAGCGCGGGTGGAGATGCAGGACGTGGATCCCGGCGGGTTGCTGAAGTTGCAGCAGGAGGCCATCCACCTCGGCTTGGATCTTCAGGGCGGCATTCACGTAGTTCTTCGCGTCAAGCTGGAGGAACTCGATGAGGGCGCCAAGGAGGATGCCGTCGACCGCGCCATGCAGATCATTCGCAACCGTGTTGACGGCCTGGGGGTGGCCGAGCCGTCCATTTTCAAACAGGGTAACGATCGGATTATCGTCGACCTCCCCGGCTATACCGACGCCGACCGAGCCGAAGAGTTGATAGGACAGACGGCGTTGCTGCAGTTCAAGCTGATGGAAACAGCGGATAACGCCAGCCTGCTTCTCCAGCGCATGGACTCGATGATCGCCGAGTACGAAGCCGAGAAGCGCGGCGATGTCGAATCGGACGAGTTGGCGGCCGTCGACAGCGCCGCCTCCGAGGACTCGTCGGCCGCCTCGACCGACAAAGACGTGGTCGCAGAGCTGCTGGGTGAGGACTCGACAGCGGCTGATACCAGCGACCTCTTCGCCTTCGATGAATCGGCCCTGGACGGGGGAGAGTTTCCTCTAACCTCGCGACTGGAGGCGGCGCTTTTCAATAGTCGCACCGCCGGCTCGTGGCCGATGTTCGCCGTCAACAAACGTGACCGCGAGAAAATCGAGCGTTGGCTTCATTTGCCGCTGGTGGAGCAGATGATGCAAGAGGAAAAGCACCTGGCCATGCAATGGGCCTGGTCGACCCGGTCGGAGATTCGCAACAACCGCGAGGTTTACTACCTGTACTTGCTGCGGCGCAAGGTGCAATTTCTCGGCAAGTTTCTGGAGAACATCGCCCTCGGTCGCGATCAGATGAGCGGGTTCGTGGTCAATTTCGGCCTCTCCGGCGACGGCGCATCCGCCTTCGCCCGCCTGACCGGCGCCAACATCGACAAGCCTCTGGCCATCGTGCTCGACGACAAAGTCGAATCGGCGCCATTTATCAACTCCAAGATCCGGCAACGCGGTCAGATTACTATGGGTGGATCGGCCTCCATCGACGATGCCCGCGATATGGAAATCGTCCTCAAAGCCGGCGCCCTGCCCGCCCCGGTCGAGATAATCGAGAAGAACGTCGTGGGCGCCACGCTCGGCGCCGACTCGATCCGCAAGGGATTCAAGGCGGCGTTGCTGGGCCTGCTGTTGGTAGTGGTGTTGATGGCCGTCTACTATCGCACGTCGGGGCTCATTGCCGATATCGGGTTGCTCTTCAATATCTTCTTCCTGCTGGCGGTGTTGTCGGCCCTTGGCGCCACGTTGACTTTGCCGGGCATAGCCGGCATCATCCTGACTATCGGTATGGCGGTCGACTCCAATATTCTTGTCTTTGAGCGCATCCGCGAGGAGTTGGGCAAGAACAAAGGGATCAGGGAGTCGATCAAGGAAGGGTACAAACGCGCCTTCGTGACCGTCTTCGACTCACACGTGACGACCCTGGTCACGGCCGGCGCCTTGTTCCTTCTGGGCAGCGGACCGATCAAAGGCTTCGCGGTTACTCTCTTCTACGGCATCGTGATTTCACTGTACACGGCCTTTGTGATTACCAAACAGGCCTTCGATTTCCGCCAAAGATACAAAACCCTGGGCATTTAGCGAAAAGGAACACGAAGAATGTTTAGAATAATCGGCGATACCAATATCAATTTCATCGGTATTCGCAATATCGCCTTTCTCGTGTCGGCCGTTCTGGTCGCCCTTGGGATTTTTGCCTTTGTCATGGTTGCCACAGGTCAGGCCAATCTGGGCATCGATTTCGCCGGCGGCGCCATGATTATCGGCACCTTTGAGGACGTCGTGGCTATCGAGAACCTGCGCGCCGCCATTTCAGCCGACTTCCCGGACGCTATGATCACACAACTGAAGGACTTCGAAAAGCCGAACGCCTTCGTGATCAAGGTGAAGCGACCGGAAACAGAGGCGGAGAGTAAGCAGCGGTCCAGCCGCATGAAGGCAATCGTCGCCGCTACTTTTGAAGGCAACGCTTTCACGATCGAGTCGGAGCATATTATCGGGCCGGCCGTGGGGGATACCCTGCGCAGCGACGCCTTGAAAGCCACCCTGCTGTCGTTGTGCGGCATCATCATCTATATTTGGGTCCGGTTTGATTTCCGCAAGGGCGTCGCTGCCACCATCGCGACCTTCCATGACATCCTGGCGGTGCTGGGGCTGACCTATCTGATGGGGTTGGAGTTCGACCTGCTGCTGATCACAGCGTTATTGACTCTGGCCGGTTACTCGCTGACCGACACGGTGGTGGTGTTTGACCGCATCCGCGAGAGGACCGCGCATAGCAGCAAAAAAACCTATGTCGACGACATCAACAGATCGATCAATGAAGTGCTGTCACGCACCATCATGACCTCCCTCACCACCCTGCTGGTGGTGGTGTCATTGTTCTTCCTGGGTGGAGTTACTCTGCGAACGTTCTCCTTGGCCATGATTCTGGGCATCCTTATCGGCACCTACAGTTCTTGGTTTGTGGCCAGTCCCATCGTGGTCGTCTGGGAGGCTCGCTTCCCTCAGAGGTTCAAAGGGCAATAAGCCGCGGTCCGCATCCTTGATGTCAGCGGGTCCGTCGCTTGGGCGGACCCGTTTTCCTTTGGCCGTCGGGCCTCCTGCCTCGACGCCGTACGCTTGTTCCGGCTTCACCCGTGACTAGTTTTACGGCTCGCCGATCAGCAAACCTGCTACGTCCGTCACGCTGATGCTGGTTGACACTTCCCGGGACTTCGATTATCTATCCGTGTGACGAACCATTCGCATGACATGGCGGGTGGCCGGCCGCTGGGCGACCGGCGCGGAGCAGGCGACAGCCCGGTGGGGAAGTTCCTCATCCGCTGGCACCCGCTTTTGATTCCGGCGGGTGTACTGTTGTTCTACCTGCCGTTCATCCCGCGCGCATTCATGGGGGACGACTGGCTATGGCTGGCCCATGCCGACAAAGCGCTGGCCGACCCGGCGCTCTTGCTGTCGCGACCGATCTACGGCTACTTCCGCCCCCTGTACATGTTGTACATTGGCGTCCTGCAACAGGCCTTCGGCCGGCACGCCTTCGCCTTTGCCCTGACCAATCTCAGCCTCCATCTCCTGAACTGCTATCTGCTGATCCGTCTGCTGGCAAGGCTGGGACTGTCGCACGCGATAACCGTGTCGGCAGCGATCTTCTTCGGATTCTATTTCCTGACCTGCCCGGCTGTCTGCTGGATCTCAGCCGGTTCGGACCTGCTCGCCCTGACTTTGGTCCTCCCCTTCATCATGCAACTGATCACCTACTACGACACCCCCTCGGCCAAACGGCTGCTTCTGATCATCGCCACCGGTTTGGCGGCGGCACTGGTCAAAGAAACCGGTTTCATCTGCGTGCTCCTATTCTTCCTCCATCCGCTGTTGCGCCAGCGAAATCCGTTGGGCGCCGGCTATGCCGTCGGCGGCGCCGTTATGATCGTGCTGTCCGTCGGTTTTCTCGGCTGGTACTTCGGGACGCGATCGTTTATCGACAAGGGGTTGGTGTTCAACCTTGAGATCATCACCAACCTCTGGTATCTAGCCGGCTATCAACTGCTGCCTTTGTCGCAACGACTGGTGGAGGGCAGCGGCGGAGGCGTTCGCCCTCTGCTAACCCTTGTCAAAGCCGTGATCACACTGGTCCTGCCTGTTGTCTGGGTATGGTTGTTCATTAAGAAGGACGCCGCCGTCAGGCTGTTCTTGCTCTGGCCGCTGTTATTTCTGGGGCCGGTCGCGCTGTTTGACTGGAATGTCGGGCTGTTCGATCTCTACCCGCAGCGCACCGCCTCGCGTTACATGTACATCGCCATCCCCGGCACGGCGGTGCTGGTAGCTGTCATGGTGAGCCATCTTTACTATCGCCTTAAGCACTGGCGGCCATTTGCGGTCGTTGGACTTCTGCTGTTTCTGGCGGGCAACGCCGCGGCCGTGTACACGGTGACTCGCACCTACCGGGCGCGCCAGGCGGAGTCGACCGGTTTGTATGGGCAGATATCGCAGCATCGCGACTGGCTGACGGGATGTACGCACGTGATAATTGCCGCCGAGAGCGCCAGCGAATCCCCCACGCTGTTCGGCTACCCTCGGGTGTTAGAGTCGATCTGTTACCTGATCACCGGGCGGGACATCGCCGTGACCGTGCTTGCCGATCCATCCGGCGACCGGTCCGGGGCGCCGGACCCCTGCGTTCTTGTCTGGGTTGGCGCGGAGAATCGTTTTCAGCCCTCAGAGACAGCTAACCCCTGACAGTCATCGACCCTTCTTCAGTAGGTCTAATACCCGCTCGCGATCATCCGGCAACAGCACGCGCCATCCTACCAGCAGCGACATTGCCAGCACCATAGCCACATCACACACCAGTGTCCCCCAACTCTCCGGCGGCAGCAGGTATCGCATCCCCAACCCGGACACGCCGCTCACCGCCACTGCCGCCACACCCGGCCCGAGACAGCGTCCGATCAGTCCCAGGCAGGAGAGGTTCAACACGCGCGCCATGAACCAGGGGTAGAGGGTCAGGTACAGAAGCAACTGCGGGGCGGCGCCCGCCACGGCCATGCCGATCAACCCGTAAGGTTCTATCAACGCCAGCGCCAGAATGATCTTCGCGGCCGCCTCGCCGGCGACGACATACAGAACGTAGCGATGCTTGCCGATCCCGAACAGCACCGAGTTACCGATAATCTGAGGAAGAAAAACCGACGACCCCACTGCCAGAACCATCATGACCTCGGCTGCCGCCGCGAACTCCGGCGCCAGCCACAACGACACGAAACCACGCGCGAACAGGACAACACCGGTACACAGCACGAATGAGAGGTAGGACGCGTAGCGCAGACTTCTCAGATAAAGGTCGGTGACGCCACCGATACCAGTCGTCGTTTCCAGATGCGACATGGCCGGTGTCAACGGCTGCGCCACGGCGTTGACGGCGTTGCGCAAGTACAGAAGCATCTGGGCGCCGGGGTGATAAACACCCGCGGCCGCCGAGGAACTGATCAGTCCCAACAGAAACGAGTCGGTGTTGAAGATAATCATCCAGCCGGCCACGATGGCGAAGGAGACCCGCGAGTAGCGAAACAGCACCGCCGCCGTGTCCCTGGAAGCGCCGCCGAGCGAAAAATTAATGGCGGGATACAGCCGGCGAAGCCAGAGAGCGGCCGCCAGATGGCGAACCACGGTGAAGATCACCAGGGTCGCGGCCAGGCTGACCAGGCCGTGCCCTTCGCGCAACAGCCAGACCATCACGATCGTGCGTAGCGCTTCCTCGGCGACGGCCAGACCGCGCGCCAGGTCGAAACGATGGAAGGCGCCCAAACTGTTGCCGAACGGCAGCAGGTAGAAGTTGAAGGCCATGAACAGGCCCAGTACCATCAGCGCCCGTCGGCCTTCTTCGAGCATCGCAACGTCAGCGACACGGAAATAGCCGAAGAACAAGGAAGCAAACAGGTAAATGCCGCCGGCCACGAGGCTACCGATTACGAAGTAGAGCAGCGTTGAGGTGCTCAGGACGCGGCTGATTCCGGTGTAGTTTTTCTCGGCCAGAAACTTCGACACGTAGCGCGTTATAGCCGAGGTGAGTCCAAGGTCGAGCAGGTTAAAATAGTTGATGGTTTGAAAGATGATAACCCAGACGCCGTAGCGAGCGTCTCCCAGCACCGCCGTAATATACGGCACAAATAAAAACGAGATGACAATGCGCGCCAGATACGCCAGAGTGGAGGCGGAAACGTTTCTGGAAAGTTGTGGTCCCTTGCCGATCAATCGCTTTTCACCTGTTCGTACCGCCGGGAGATCTTATTCCTATCGCTTGGCGGCCTCAGCCGAGAGTCCTGATGTTCGCATCGCGGTGAGGCGTCACTTGATATAGCGCGACGGATCGGTAACCTCCGCTTTCAGAGCCGATGCCGCGCCCGTGGCCGGCGAGCAGAGGTAGACTTCGGCCTTTTCGGGAACGACCAGACCGACACAAGCGCCGTCACCGGTGGTCAGACAGCGATCGCCGTCGGTCAACACGGCCCAGGCCGGCAGATCGTGCGAACCGCAGCCGGGCGGCATGATAACGGCGCCGGCCTCGGACAGGATGCGTATCAATCCCTTCTTGAGGGCCTCAAGATAGGTGGTGCGGGAGGCGGGGAATACCAGCAGGCTGCAGTCGGGGTTGATCTTCTTGCCCTTAAGAATGTCGGCCGCAATGCGCAGATCATCGAAGCGTCCGTTAACCGCCGAACCGATGATGATACGGTTCACCGACAGCGTTTCCAACTCGGCGACCGCCTTGATCTCCTCCCATCGCCCAAAGGGTGCGATCTGCGGCGGGAGTTGCTCGATGTTCACCTGGTAGTGTTGCTCGTAGACGGCGTTTCGGTCGGCCATGACGGGCGCGAGAGCGGCGGTAGTTCGTCCCGTGAGATATCGGCGCGCGGCGGAGTCGAACATGCAGACGGCTCCGGCGGCGCCGGTCGTCGGCGCCATGCCGCAAAGGGTGAAGCGTTCGCTGATGTTCATCTGTGACACGGAGGAACCGTGAAACTCGATCACCCGGCCCGAACTGTCCTCGGCGCTCAAGCGCTGCACGATCGAGAGCGCTACGTCTTTGGCATAGACGCCGCGCGACCGCCGACCGGTGATGTCGATGCGAATGGTCGCCGGCACCTGCGCCGCCAGACGACCGGTTGACAGGACCGCGGCTAGGCTGTCGCTGTCGACACGCCAGCCCAAACTGTTGACGGCTCCCAGCGCGGCCATGGCGGCGGTGACACCGACACAGAACCGCCCCGGTTGAGCCAGGCCGTTCTCCATTATGATCTGATGACAACACCCCAGAGTGTGGTCCAGACACTCGCGGATGCGGTGGCGTTCGGCGAAGCGCCTGACCGTCCGAGTGAGCTCGGCCGCCGACCGACCACCGACACTTTCGATCTGCCCCAGTCCCATGACGATCCGCGCCGTGCTGAACATCAACTCGCCGGGGTGCTCGCCGAATCTTTGGATCACCCCATGCGTGTCGCCGTCACAGACGATCAGGTCGGGTTCCACCTCGACCGTCTCACCGATTTCGACCTGGTCGCGCCTGGCCAGACCGCCCATGATCTTCTGAGTCAGAGTCTGTTTGCTCCACAGCGAAGCCGACTTTGGTGTGGTCGACATGCCGGGGAAGTCGAGTTCCAACTGCTCCAGCTTGAGAAACGCCGGCTTCTCGCGGATGCCGTAGCGGCGGCGCCAATTGTAAAAAGCGGCTTTGGATATGCCCAGTTCCAGACCGCAGCGGTCGTCGTCGCCGAACCGCTCCCACAGGCTGCGGATCTCCTTCTCGGAAAACTTGGGGACCGAGTGACGGGGGACGTTCTTCTTCCGTCGCCAGTACGCCACCAGATAAGCCTGGACGCCGCCGAGTCGCTCACCGATCTTCTCGTCCGTCTTGTACAACCTCTGCAGTTGCAGCAATTCGGCCTTGGTGGGTATCTTGCGCCGCGGGCTCACAGCTTGTCGAACTCCTTCTTGAGCGCGTCGTACACCGGCTCCAGCGGGACCGAGATGACTTTGGTCTTGCCGATAATCGGCATGAAGTTGGCGTCACCCTGCCAGCGCGGCACGATATGCATGTGAAGATGATCGGGGATGCCGGCCCCGGAGGTGCGCCCGAGGTTCATGCCGATATTCAGCGAATGCGGTCTGAGCGCCCTCTTGATCACGGTGACCGCCATCCTGGTCAACTCGAAGAACTCCGCAGCTTCGGCTTCCGTCAGCTTCTCCAGGTGCGCCACATGACGCTGCGGCACGACCATGATATGGCCGGCGTTGTATGGATACTTATTGAGAATCACGAACGCCTTCTTGCCGCGGTGGACGATCAGGTTTTTCACCGAGTCCTTCATCTTGAGGCGATTGCAGAGGATACAGCCTTTTTCTTTCTTTGAAAGGACAAACTCGGCTCGCCACGGCGCCCAGATGGTCTTGTCAGTCATAGCGTTATATGATAAGATAATCAGGTCCGATGTTCAAGCCGGGCCGACAAGTTTTTTTGTATTTACACTAATCTATTGGCAAATAGCGACTTAGGCGCCGCGCGACACCGCCTTGCGCCTTCCGCAGATTCGACCGTGCCGCAAGGACTTATTGACCGGGGTGCAATTGCGGCGAAGCTGGATGCTCTAATCGAATGGCTGTAGCTCTCGTCGGCTGCAACCTTGCGCGTGGTTTCGCCATAGAGATACTGGAGAGGGGTCGTGGGGTATGGCGGCTCGACGGTATGAGGCCGCCGTCGAATACCGTCTCTGGTTCGGAGTATGCGAATCAGAGAACCCGTCGTTTTGGTTTGACAACTTGTTTAGTGAGAGGCATATTGACTCTATGCGAGCGAAGTATGCAGTGCTGTTGAGTCTGGCGCTGTTTCTGTTGATCAGTCCCATAATCTCGTACACCATCAGAGCAGCGCAAAGTGACGATTCGGCGGCGGTCAGGCTTGCGGACACGGCGGCTGAGTCGGTTGAAGACGATTCCGGTGAACCTGCGCCGCGTGCTTTGGTCTACACCATCGTGATCGAGGACGCCATCGGGACGGTCACCGACGATCGCCTCGAGGCCGCGATTGAATTGGCCGATGACAACGACGCGGCCCTCATAGTGATCTTCCTTGATACGCCCGGCGGTTTCACCAAACCGACCTGGTCGATCTGTAAGAACATCCTCAACTCCCCGGTGCCGGTCTGCACCTACATCGCGCCTTCGGGGGCGCGGGCCGGATCGGCCGGCGTGTATATCACCTACGCCTCGCACTTCGCCGCCATGGCGCCGTCGACCAACATCGGCGCGGCTCATCCCGTCTCCGGATCGGGTGAGAAGATCGACTCGGTGATGAACGAAAAAGTCACCAACGACGCTGTCGCCCAAATCCGAGCCGCGGCCGAAAAACGCGGCCGCAACGCCGAGTGGGCCGAGAACGCCGTGAGGCAGTCGGTGTCGATCACCGACAACCAGGCGCTCGCCCTGAACGTGATCGACATCCGGGCCGAGAACCTGGACGACCTTTTGGAGCAGATCGACGGCCGCACCGCCGAGCTACCCGCCGGCGACGAGGTCCTGCATGTGAAGAAAGCCCGAACCAGAGAGATACCGATGTCGATAGTGCACCAGTTTCTGCAGATCATCACCTCGCCCGATATCGCCCTGCTCTTGTTCTCCATCGGCGGACTGGGCATCGTGCTGGAGCTTTACAGCCCCGGCGCCATCTTCCCCGGCGTGGTCGGCGCCATTTCTCTGCTTCTGGCGCTTTATGCCTTTCAGACGCTGCCGATCAACTATGCGGGTCTGGCGCTGATTGTGCTGGCGATAATACTGTTTATTGCGGAAGTCAAGGTGGTGAGTCACGGTCTGCTGACGATCGGCGGACTTATTTCGTTCTTCCTGGGAGGTCTTATGCTGGTGGATACGGTCGATCCCGCCCTGGGAGTTTCCCTCTCGATGCTGATCACGCTGACGATTCTGGTCACTATTACCTTCGGCGTTATCGCTTGGCTGGTGATCCGCGCCCACAAACGGCGGCCGTTCAGCGGCAACGAGGGGATGATCGGCAAGACCGCCGAGGTCCGCAAGCAGGGCTTCGTGTACGTCGACGGGGCGCTGTGGAAAGCAAAGACGACCGACGGCGCCGAACTCGAATCCGGCGGCAGTGTTGAGATCGTAGGCGTCGACAAACTTACGCTAATAGTCAGGAAACCAGAATAACCAAGGAGGGTAAGCCATGCAGTTGCCGTTTGCGAGTCTAATTGTCATAATCTTCTTCGGCCTGATACTCTTGTTCAACATGATCAAGGTGCTGAAGGAGTACGAACGGGGCGTTATCTTTCGACTGGGCCGGCTGATCGGCGCCAAAGGACCGGGACTGATCATCCTGATCCCGATCGTCGATAAAATGGTTCGCGTCGACCTGCGCGTGATTACTTACGATGTCCCGCCGCAGGACGTGATCACAAAGGACAACGTCTCCATCAAAGTAAACGCCGTGCTCTACTTCCAGATCACCGACGCCAACAAGGCGATCGTGTCGGTGGCCAACTTCTTCGAGGCCACCAACCAGATCGCTCAGACGACGTTGCGGTCGGTGCTGGGTCAGGTGGAGCTCGATGATCTGCTGGCCAATCGAGATAAAATCAACGCCGAACTGCAGCAGATTATCGACGACCAGACCGAGCCGTGGGGTATCAAGGTCAGTGTGGTCGAGGTTAAGAATGTCGACCTGCCGCCGGAGATGCAGCGCGCTATGGCCAAGCAGGCCGAGGCCGAGCGCGAGCGGCGCTCCAAGGTGATCCACGCCGAGGGTGAGTTCCAAGCGGCGCAGAAGCTGGCCGACGCCGCCCGGGTCCTCGGCAGTGAGCCTAACGCAATGCAGCTTCGGTTCCTTCAGACGATGGTGGAAGTCTCGGCCGAGAAGAACTCGACCCTGGTTTTTCCGGTGCCGATTGACCTGTTGGGAGCTTTCAAGGGCTACCTGGAGCGCAATAGCGCGCCGCACGCTGGGAGTTGATAGCGACTAGTTAGGGCTCTGTCATTCCGGCGGAAGCTCACAGGCCAGGAACCCTGCGCTCCTGACGTATGTGGGCCGAGTCATTCCGGCGCACGCTCTGGCTCGGAATATGGCTGGGGAAACATCGCTCATTACAGCCAGTGATTTCAGGGCTCATACCGAAACCGCCGGATTACGACTTCATCGCTGTGCTGCGGCGTAGCGCCCCTGAACAGCCACAGGTTGAAGTGCATCCGTTCGCAGCCCGGCTGCGGTATCCAGTCGCCGCGGTATACCCACCGATGTATCACGCTGTCGGGATGGGGGAGAGGTTGCAGTCCCCGCCAGCTCGTGAAGACGAGTCCGTCTTTTCGCCAGTCGAATCGATGGGACGAGTACTTCACCGGCGGATACGGAAACTCCTCTTTGTTGCCGGATACTCCCCATGGCTGAATGACGTACTGTGCACAATGCGGATCGGCAAGTATGCATGAGAATTCGATATCGACCTCCTCCGAATCCGATTCGTAAGTGAAGCCGGAGAAGACGGCGCTGTCGTCAAGGAGATCCAAACGGCTGGCCACTTGGAACGTGTACTGTCCGTAACCGAGAGCGTGTTCGAGATACACATCGGCGCAGCAATACCCGGTGTCCTTCGGAGTGGTGTGGAGATGCAACCCCATCTCATCCACCCACACGTTTTCCTCATCGGCGGAGAAGCAGTTGGGTCCTGGTCCGGAGGAGTCTATGTTTCTAATGTGCCACACATATCCGGCGAACGAAAGTTTAGGGAAACCATCCCACACTACCACACCGCCCGCACACCAGGGATGATCACTCCTGAATTGTCCCGGAGGCAAATAGAGAGTGGTATCGACAATCAGTACTATTATCTGCTTCCAGGAGTGGAGTCTGCATTCCCACGTACCGTTGCTATTGATGGGCGTGTACGGGTTCAGGTTCGTCGGTTGCGGGTACCATGCATCTGTCGAAGCCCACACTACTACGTGATGTTTGCTTGAGTCAAAGTTCCTGGCGATGCCGCGTACCACCGTGTCGCCCCAGTCCAAATCCACGATTTCGACTTCGACTTCGGGTTCCCCCCCACAGATCGGACCATCTCCATCGCACTCGCACAGCAAGGACAAAGCCACAATGTTCGCCGCAGCCGCAATTGCCTTCAGCATTGACATTTTACACCTCCACTGTCAATTGTGAATGAATGTGCAGGATCGGACCGCTGTATGTTCTTCAGGCGTCAAATGGGAATCGTCCGACCATCCGATTTAGTGACTATACTCTGTTCCTGTCCGTTGCGTCTGTCTCCGGTTGCTCGGAAAAACCACAAATACTACAATTGTCCTGATTGCCTCAGCGAGGCCACCTTATTTGTCTCGGTGTAGCAGTCGGCCGTGATCCGAAATACCGCTATAACCAGTCATTGTGCACCGCTTTTCACCAAGCTTGCTGCCAAAATACCGAATCACGACCGGCCTGTCAATGTTTATCTTCTGCCGCCGTGGAGTACCATGGCATAGCTCTCACCCGGGTGCCAGCTACCAATCATGCAAAAAAGTTGGTGCCAGAGTCGATTCTTCACTTGACAAACAATTCCCCGATTATTATCATGTTGACTGAAAAGATTGCTAACTACGATAACTGAAGGGTACGCAGGAACAGCAGGTTTAGCCTGTCTTTGGGATATTGTGGTATAGCTTCTTAGCTAAAGGACATTTTAGCAGATTTCGCTCCCCAGGAGGAGACACGTGTTGTCCTTTAGCGTTTTTCTTTGCCCCAGATCGCATTCCGCCGCGACCGGCGTCGCGCCGCCGCCGTTTTCCCCTTCCCCCGACGCAAGTCAAACGCCTCGAACTCCATTCGACAATACCAGGGTCGCCGATCCGCTCGTCGAATCGGCGACCTATATAATAGTAGGGCCTCAGGAGGGAGGTCTGCAGATCAGTCCGACGGCGGACCTCATGCGCCTGCCGGATTCACCGGCCGAGGATATGGTCATTATCAAGCAGCAGACTCTGATTCCGCAGCACTTTTGTTTTTTCACCCACCAGGGGGAGTCTACCGGCCGGCCGGCCGTCGGCCCCTCGTGCGACACGACCTTTCTTCGCCGCAACCCATGGGTCTGGGAGGAATGCCTCGCTTGGAAGGTAGTGACCGCACCGCCTTTCGATTCGATGGCCGTGCCGTGCGGCGGGGCGGCCGTCGACTCCGGCGGCCTCGTCGTGATCGACGGTTCGCCGGCCGTGACTCCGCCCCCGGCGAGTGACATTGACGGCAGCGGTTCGCTGCCGATGAATATCGCCGACCTGGTCTATCTGGTGGATTGGATGTTCGCGGGCGGCCCGCCGCCTATTTGTCCGCAATCGGCCGACTGCAACGGGGACAGTGCGGCTGATGTTGCGGACATGGCGTGTTGGGTCGACTGGACATTCCCCCGGCGGTAGACCGGGTCACTGACGCCCGGCGGTGTTGGGTCAAGCGCCGCCGGGTCAGAAATCTCAAGGTGGAGCCGGGCGACCGGCAGGGATGCCGGCGCCCCGCCCGCCGCGACCGAAGGCCGCCGAATACTGGTTGACAAAAACCGCTTTGGCGCTACCTTGCAGATAGGCATACAGGGAAGTTTCTCAAGTCCGTCCGGAGTGTCGCCTGATACCTATCCGTGACTTTGGCCGAAAATAGCGACCGCGGCTTGGGCGGTCAGTGTACATATAGAGCAATTAGCATCAGGAAGGGTGATAGATATGTTCAACCCAAAGATACCGCGGTTTGTAGCGGCCGCATTGCTGGTCGGCTTCGCCGGCCTGATTGTCGGTTCCACGCCACTGACGGCGCCATCGCCGGAAATTATCCTCGACGTGGCCGACACTACCGCCCGGCCAGGTGAAACGCTTGAGATTCCGGTCTACCTGTCGAACTGTGTTGACACCATCGCCGGATTCAATTTCTGGGTGCAACTGGACCGTCCCGATATCATGGAATTCACCACGGCCATCGGGGAAGTCATTGATACCACCTACTGGATATGCACAGATTGGTCGGGGCCGGATTGCATCGACTCAGTGATCGTGGGTCCCGGCGACGATTGGGACTTCATACATATCGACACCAACGAGATTCTGATCGGCACTATCAATCCGTCCGGCGCCCTGGTCGAAAACTGGGAGTACCTCGAGTCCCGTTCCCTGGCCGGAATGGGTTATGACCTCTACGTCGTCGGGATCGCCAACCTGCCGGCGCCGCCGATGACGCCGGGGATAGCGCCCCAGGAGGGCGGCATATTGATCAAGCTGGTGGGACAGGTTTACGACATCCCCGACTCTATGACCGACCGCACCGTGAACATAGTCCTCCAAACTACGACTATAAACCACTTCGGCTTCTCCGATCCCCATGGCAACAGCATCGGCGTGGTGTGCGACACTATTCCCGACACGACATTCTGGCGCTGTCTCCAGTGGGCCGGTGACATCTGTCTTGAATGGGCCCAGGTGAGCGGACCGCCGTACGACTCGATCAGCATCGAAGGCTACGACCTTTTCTGCTATCTCGACACCAGTATCGTGCACGTGTTCGACGGGTCGGTCACGGTGGGTTGGCCGATCCTTTATGGCGACGCCGATTGCGACGGCGCGGTCAACATCGCCGACCTTGTGTACATCGTGGACTACATGTTCGCCGGTGGCCCACCGATGCCGTGCCTCGAAAACGTCGACTGTGACTACGACGGCCTCTTCAATATCACCGATTTGATTTGCCTTGTAGAATGGATGTTCCCCCCGATGGAATAAGCTCCGACGGATGTTCCTACTGAGGAACCAGGCTTTAACTGAGTCATAGCGCGAAAAAGGCTGCCGGTCTCTGCCGGCGGCCTTTGTCATCCAGGCTCAGCCTCAACTATCGACATTGTCACTCGGCGCGGAATCGAAGGGCGTCACGTTTGACACGTCATGGTTCGACTGCGCTCGCCATGACGTTGGGCGCGCGAAGCGTGAAGAAGCGATTTATGGCCGCGCGAAGCGCGAAGAACGGGCTTGCCCGCTACCCCATGAACGGGTACTTGTAGCTCTTGGGTGCGACGAAGTTCTCCTTGATCGAACGCGGCGAGGTCCATCTCAGCATATTCTGAATGCCACCCGCCTTGTCGTTGGTGCCGGAGGCGCGACCGCCGCCGAAGGGCTGTTGACCCACCACGGCGCCGGTCGGTTTGTCGTTGATATAGAAATTCCCCGCCGCCTGCCTGAGCATCCGCTCGGCCAACTCGATCGCCTTGCGGTCACGACTGAAAATCGCACCGGTCAGAGCGTAGGGCGAGGTGGTGTCGCACAGGTGCAGCGTCTTGGCGTAGTCGGCGTCGTTGTAAACATAGATTGTCACCACCGGTCCGAAGATCTCTTCTTCGATGGTCTTGGAGTGCGGATCGCCGGTGAGAATGACCGTCGGTTCAATAAAATACCCTTTAGACTTGTCATAGTTGCCGCCGATCAGTATCTCATCGGCCGCGTTCCCCCTGGCGTAGTCGATATACTCGGTGATCGAATCGAAAGCCGCTTCGTCGATGACGGCATTGACGAAGTTGGTGAAGTCTTCCGGGTCGCCCATCTTGAGTTCCCCCACCTGCGCCACGAATTTCTGTTTGACTTCATCCCAGAGGGACCTGGGGATGTAGCAGCGCGACGAGGCCGAGCATTTCTGCCCCTGGAATTCAAAGCCGCCGCGGACCATGGCCGTGACCAGTTCGTCGACGTCGGCCGAGGCGTGCGCGAAGATGAAATCCTTGCCTCCGGTCTCCCCGACTATGCGCGGGTAGCAGCGGTAGTTGGCGATGTTCTCGCCGACCGTTTTCCACATATTCTGGAACACGCCGGTCGAGCCGGTAAAATGAATACCGGCCAGATGCTTGTTGCGCAGCACGGTGTCGCCGATGGCGGCGCCGCGCGCGAAGATCAGGTTGATCACGCCGGCCGGCAGCCCCGCTTGGCGCAGAATCTTCATCAGCAGGTGCGAGGTGTAGGTGGCCGTTGAGGCCGGCTTCCACACGACGACGTTGCCCAGCATGGCGGGCGCAGTGGGCAGGTTGCCGTTGATCGAGATGAAGTTGAACGGCGTGACGGCGAAGATGAACCCCTCCAAGGGGCGATGGTCGAACCGGTCCCAGATGGCGGGGGCGCTTTCGGGTTGCACCTGGTAAATCTGCTGCATGTAGTAGGCGTTGAAGCGCCAGAAGTCGACCAGCTCGCACACGGCGTCGATCTCGGCCTGGAAGATGTTCTTGGAGTGGGCCAGCATGGCGGCGGCGTTCATGATATGGCGATACGGTCCGGCCAGCAGTTCGGCCGCTTTGAGGAAGATGGCGGCGCGATGTTCCCACGGTACCAGCGCCCAGGTCTTCTGCGCTTCGACGGCCGCCTCGACTGCGGCGGCCACTTCTTTCTCACCGCCCTGATAGTAGAATCCCAGCTTGAGGCCATGGTTGTGCGGAGCGGTTATCTCGATCTTCTGATCGGTAGTCACTTCCTGGCCATTGATCACCAGTGGAATCTCCAGCGGGTTGGCCTTGAGCGCGGCCAGCGCTTTTTTTAGCTCAGCGCGATCCGGCGATCCGGGCGCATAGCTGAGGACCGGCTCGTTTCTGGGATACGGGACGTTGAATGCGGACATCTTCACCTCCGGGCAGGCGCTCCTGCCTATCTTTGCATCTCGTTCTTCTCGCGTTTTGAGACCGGATTCAGGCCGGCCGCAAATCAGCGCCCATGATAACAGGAAACGACGGAGCGGGCAAGTGCGGAAGGCGTCGTTTTTGTTAGTGTTTTGTGCGCAATTGTAGGTCGAAACCCCCGCGGTTTCGACATCTTTCCTGCCCCACAATCAACTCGTCAACCGCGCCAGCCGCGCGCGGGCGTCGGTGATGAGTTCCATCTGAATGTCGGCGTCACCCCAATGCTTGAGCACCTCGCGATAGGCCTCGACCGCAGCCTCAGTGTCGCCCAGCGCCTCCTCGGCCATTCCGATATAGTAGCGGCTGCGGAGGTAATACCTGGACTGAGTAGTTTCCTGACGCCCCTCGATGATCTGCTGCAGATACGACTTGCCCTCTTCGTAGTGGCCGGTGAGGACCAGAAGTCTGCCTACCTCTTCGCGGTTTTCGGTCGAGGCCTGGTCGTACTTTTCGAGCATAGCCTTGTCAGCGTCGATGATCGCAGCCGTATCCGACGCACAGAAACCGTCAAAGCTCTTCTGTATTTCGTCGGCCAATCCCCACAGTTCTTCCGGCAGGCGGGACCGAAAATCCCTGAGGGCCTTGTCGAAATCAGGCCTGATTCGCGGTGCACTCGATGAATCGTGTTTCACCGAATTGAAGAAGTAACCGAAACTCTGGAACATATTGGCCCATTGGTATGCCTTGACCGTGTATTGAAGGGATGAATCCGGCATGTCAAGATACTCGTACCGATCGGCGATCCGGGAATAGGCGGCGAAGATTTGCGTGCTGTCGCCCAGACCGGTGGCAATTCCTACCGTCTCGAACAGTTCGTCCATGCTCGATTTGAACCGCCCCGTCCAGGAATCCAGATTGGAGCGGTGTAGATGGTACTGGATCATCTGATAAGGATCATCGCCGTGAATCTTGCGAATCTCCTCGACATAGAAGGCCGCACTATCGAACCGACGCTGGAGGATGAAAGCGGAAGTGAGAGTAGTAAGGGCCGTGGCGTTTTTCGGAAACATGACCAGGAGCTCATGAGCGGCGTCGATAGTCTCCTCGTGAAGCGACTGCTGATGATACAGCGTCATCAGGTTCTGGTAAGGTTCCGGCGACTCCGGATGGTATTGCTTCATCAGCAGACTGTACTCGATCGCTCGGCCGTATTCCTCTTCCAGCCTGTAAATTTGCGTCAGCCAACTCAGAGCCATGGCATATCTTGGATCGAGCGCCATCACGGTATCGAGTTGGGCCAAAGCGCCGGTCTTGTCGCTTTTCAATTCATACAGCAATATCGCATAAAACGAGCGCCCCTCTTTGTCATCGGGATAGTTGGCCACGTACGCCCGCGCCTTGATCATGCCGTCGTCAAACTGCTGGTTGAACCAAAGATCTTTGTAGATGTCGAGCAACGACCTCTCTTTCACCGGCAGACGATTTTCAAACTTCTGAGCCAGAGCGAAATACCGTGCGGCCTGCTGAGTTCGACCGCGCAGAGCGTAACCCATGCCGATGCGCATATAGGGTAACGCGAAGGCAGAGTCGATCTCCATCGCTTTCTCAAAGTAGACATTAGCCTCATCGTACAGGGCCAGTCGAAACTGCTCCATGCCCATGATGTACTCGCGAAAAGCCTCGGGCGACGAGGACGTGATATCGGCCACTTCGCGATCCGACGAAACCACCTCGTGCATATCCAAAGACTGTGCGATCTTTTCGGTAAGGCTGTCGACCAACACAAAGGGATCATCACCCACCACCTTTTCGGCCAGGATAATCTGTCCCGAGGTGACGTCTTCCAGCCGCGCGTCGATGCGAATCTTGTCACCCATTTTGTAGAAGGCGCCCGACAACACTGTGGCGGCGCCGAGCGAGCGGGCGGCGGTGACGCACTCCTGATGTGAGTGCACGTCGCCGGCGTTATTAACCTCGTCCCGGAGGCAGTCCAGCACGCGGCTGCGGCCGATGATGTTCATAGCGCCGCTTTGGGCCAGATCGGTCAGCAGAATTTCGGGTAACCCGGCCTGAAGCCAGTCGAGTTCGACGTCGCCGGTCTTGTTATCGAAGCCGAGAATGGCCAGGGCGTTGGCTTGCACAGGCAAACCGGCCAGCCCGGGAAGGCGAAAGGTCCCATCCTTGCCCAATAGCCCTTTGTCGGCCAGTCTGCGTGTGATGTTGTCGCCGAGGTTCTCCAATTTAGCCAGAGCATCCTCGGGGCTGGTAGAATGGTCATCCCCGCCGAAAAAGGCGACGGCCGCCACGATCAAGACCACGACCGCGATCGCAGCCAGGACTTTGGTCCACCCCAGCTTGAAAATATGGACCTTGGACTTCTCCCTCACCGCGTCGCCGAGGATCGAGGTGCTGTCGGAGATGCCGCTGTCGTGCTGTCGTCGGAGACTGCGCAAATCCACGACCAGATCGCGCGTGTCCTGGTAGCGATCATTGGGATCCTTCTGCAGGCACTTGTCGACAATTCGTTCCAGTTCGGCCGGGATGCTTTCGTTCTTTTGCCGTATCGGGATGTGGCGACCTTCGAGAATCTTGGCCAGTATGGAAACCTTGTCGGTCGCATCAAAAGCCGCCTGACCGGTAAACATCCGATAAACCAAAACGCCGAAGGAAAAGATGTCCGAGCGGGTGTCGATCGGTCCGCCGCGCGCTTGTTCGGGGGACATGTAGCTCACGGTGCCGAGAATCCGACCGTCCTGGGTCAGTTCATTCGAGGCGGTGTTCGTCATGTCGGCGTCGGCCCCACCCATCATCATGTCGAGTGGTTTGGCCAGGCCAAAGTCGAGTATCTTGACCTCACCGCTTTCGTCGATCTTGATGTTGTCCGTCTTGATGTCACGGTGCACGATGTTGAGCTTATGGGCCGCGGCCAGGCCGGCGGCGATGCGTTCGGACAGTCGCAACAGCTCGGAGATACCGGGCGAGCGGGTCCGCAAATACTCGCTGAGGGTATGGCCGGTCACGTTCTCCAAGACGATATAGCTCAACTCGCGACCACTCGCCTCATCGCGGGCCGTATCCATATCGTAAATCGCCATAACGTTGGCATGTGAGATTTTAGCGGCCGTCTTGGCTTCCCGCACGAACCGCTGCAGCCGGTCGGCGTCGTCGAAGAACTCCGACTGTAAAATCTTCAGGGCGACCTTGCGGCCGAGTTTCAGATCCTCGGCCAGATACACTTCACCCATGCCGCCTTCGCCGAGCTTTCGGATTATCCTGAAATTCGCGAACTGCCGACCATCCTCAAACATCATATCTCCACTCTTTTCACCGTCAGTATGGTAATATCATCGGACCGAGGCGCTTCACCCATAAACATGTTGATGTTGTCCATAAGGCAACTAACAATGTGACGACTGTCTTTGTGCCGGACGTCGATAACCAGGTGCTCGGTGCGCTGCTCTCCGAACAACTCGCCGCCGCAGTCGGCCTCGGTCACGCCGTCGGAAAACACGAAGATCAAGTCGCCCGGCTCCATTCTGGTTGTCTGCTCCGGCCACTCAAAGCCGCCGAAGGCGCCGATCATGATGCCCGACGGTTCGAGGTGCTCGTGGGAGCCGTCGGCTCTCACCAGGAGCGGCGGATTGTGGCCGGCATTGATGAAGCGTACGATTGAATCCTGGGGGTCGATGACACCGACGAACAGGGTAGCGAAATCCTCGGGATCGCTGTATTGAAAGAGCTGCTGAGATACGCTTTGCACAACCGTCTCCAGATCGAACTCCCGCGATTCGTAGAGAATGCGGAACGAGGCCAGGATGTTGGCCATCAACAGCGCCGCCCCCATGCCCTTGCCCGACACGTCGGCCACCATGAACAACAGCCGGCCGTCGGGAAGTCTCTTCACATCGTAAAGATCACCGCCGACCAATCGAGACTGCTCCTGGAAGGCGCAGATGTCCCAACCGTCGACCTGCGGCGGGCATTCCACCAACAACTTCTGCTGAATGGCCGAGGCTCGGCGCAACTCCGCCTCGATGACATTCTTCTCCTCGCGTTCCGCCAGCAGGGCGTAGTTGAGTAGTCGGGAGGCGATAATATTGCCGAACGTAGCCAGCACGCGCATGTGGTAATCGTCGTAGCGGTGGCGGGGATCGGTCGTGTCCACGTACAGAATGCCGAGCACCCTGCCTTCGTCGAACAAGGGCACCGCAATCGCCGACTTCAATTGGGACATGACGATCGACTGCTGGGCGGAGAATCGCGGGTCATCGGCGGCGTCGGAAATCAGAATCGAGTTCTTGTTAGCCATGATCTCATTAACGATCGTGCGTGACAGCGTGAAGACCCCGGGATCCCTTCCTTTGGGCAGAAGGCTGGCCGCCGTATAGACCTCGCTCTGGTCCTCGGACACGAACAGCACCGCCAGGCGCTCGGCCGGGATGGCGCCTGAAATCAGCCCCAGTGATCGTTGCAGCATCACTTCCTTGGGCTCGTGCAAAGCCAGCATTTTGGCCATCTCGAACAAAGTGGCGAGCAGTTGGGGCTGCTCACTCGCCCGGGAGGGCAGGGGTTGGAGCGCCTCGTTGATGGAGAGGAACACCGAGTTTTGCGGGTCGCGCTCGGACAGCCGGGCGGTGGTTCGCTCCACCGGGACGCTGTTGTCTGCCTCGGCCCGGGCTATCTTGAACTCGGTCGAGCCGAAGGCGATGATGTCGTTTGGCTTCACCGCAACCCGCTCGGCAACCATCACACCGTTGACTTGGGTGCCGTTGTGACTGCCCAGATCGCTCAGATAACACCTGTCGCCAACGACTTCTATTTCGGCATGACGCCGCGAGACGGTCTTGTCCCATATCGAGTAGTCGCTTTCCTGAGTCCGCCCGATAGTGTGTTTGCCGGGCGACAATAACCAGGAGTAAAAACGTCTGCCGTCGGCGCCAACCAGTTTTAGCATAGGATTCGCCAATCTAATCTTACCGCATGGTTCGATACAAAGCCGGATAAGATTTGAATAATGCGCAAGGTAAGATAGTAGTCTGATATGAGCAAGCGGATTTGTAGCGACCGTTTCGGTGGTCGGCCACTTGACACCGCATATTTCTGATTTTTGCCCTTGCCTTTTTCGTAGAGGATGGTGTATATTGGCGATTAAAGTTCCCGGCTGGAAAACAGCGCCATCGGATGACGCGACCGCAGGTCGGGTATTCGAGCCCGCCGGCTTGTCATTGGCGTCCGGTGGCAGATTCGTCAACCGGCCGGACATCGACAGCGGGCGCTGTCGGAAAGGGTGGTCATGTCCGCTGAGCGGGAGATGTCCTCGGCTTGAAGTGTTGAATGACGAGGGAGGATTTTGAGTGTTTGCGATCAGTCAGTACCGGTATCATTTAGGTCCCCGAGCCATCTTGGGGGTGCTGCTGGTGGCGGCCGTGGCGTTGCCTCGTGCGGCGCGGTCCCAGGCAGGCGCTGCGGGGGTCATCGGCGCCGAACCGGAGTTCACGGCCGGTACCTTTAACGTCATCGAATTCGATACGGCCGCTCTCAGCGGGGCCGACGTCTACGAAGCTTGCTTTTTCGACGCCGCCGATCCCGCCGTACATGCCTGTATCGAACTGGCGCCGAGTCAGTCGCTCGGCGCCTCTGCGGTCAACGCGGTCTTCGAGGACCTCGATGACGGGCACACCTACCATTACTATGTGCAGGCTCATTTCGTAGGGGCCGACAGCGCCGCTTACTCCGACACCACCTCGTCCACCCAGGATGCGTCGCCGCCGCAGATGGTGAGCGATGCCGTCGTTCGCGGCGAACCGGGTGGCAAGGTGATCCTAGACTGGACCGGAGTCAACGATGCGGTTAGTTCCGTAACAGGGTATTACATCTATCGAAGACTGGCAGGACAGAGTTTCAGCCTTGTCGACAGCGTTACGCCGGGCGCCGCCGGCGCGCCGCACACCTACCGCGATTCCCTAGCCGGCTCCTCCGGGCTGGTGGAGGCTGAACTACAATGGTTTCAGGTGCGGACCGTTGATTTGGTCGGCAACGGCATAAACAGCGACCCGGCCGGACCGGTGGCGCCGGATGCGACGGCGCCTCGGATACCGACTCTGACGCTGGAGAATGCTTATTATGATGTCGATTCCACCGCATATACGGCGGGCGTGCGCACCCGCGTGACGGCGCGTACTAACGGCGCCGGACCGGAAGCCGCCGATTCGATTCGCTTTGAATGGGCGCGCGACTCGGTCTCTTATTTTAACAGCCAATGGCAGCCGGGTTGGGAGTATGGTTCGACCAACTGGCTGGTGTATCGTCCTGATAGCCTGTTTTGGAATGTATCGCTCTTGCCGCCGAACGGCGACACCGATTTCGTCCACAACCATTTCTACTGGTTTCGCGCCCGGGCCAAAGACACGTCCGGCAACATCTCGGACTGGTCGGAGCCGATCGGCACCTTTATGGACGCCTACCCTCCCAGCGACATCGCCAACCTGACCGCGGAGCCCAAGCCGGACTCGCTCGGTGTGGCGTGCATCATGGTGGTCCAGTGGGAGGCCGCCACGGATGCCGGCAGCGGCGTGGGTAAGTACTACGTCTACCGCAGTCAGGACAGCCTCTTCTATAAACGGATCGATTCGGTTGCCGGCGGGGTGACGGTCTATGAAGATTCCTGTCGCGGCCTGGACGACCGTCGAAAGGTCTGGTACAAAATCGCTTCGCGCGACAACGCCGGTAACCTTCGTGGCTATAGTCAGGACTGGGTGGCCGGCGGCCGGCCGCCGATGCCCCCCGTAATCACAGCCGTCTGCGATACCAGCGTCGATGGTCAGTGTTTTGTCAAGCAGGCGGTTTTCGTTCACTGGTCCGGCTATGACAACAGTATGGTCACCAGGTACCTGGTCGATTACAACGGCTATCAGATCGAACTCAACGACCCCAATACTTTCAGCATCACTATTCCGCTGCCTTGGGACACCGTTTGGACCATCAGGGTTCGCTCCTTTTTCAACGATGGGAACGTCAGCGTCTGGTCGGCGGCCCAGCACGTCAGACGGGACAACTCAGCCCCGCAGCCGGTGGTCGATCTGGAAGTGGTGGCCGACTCGATCGGCTACAGCGGTGATATCTACCTGAACTGGTCCAAACCCTGGGATTCAGCGGCGGCCTCTGATGTGGTCCAGTACAACCTTTATCGCATGAAACCGGGGGACACCGGCTGGGTTCGGTTTGATTCCACGCTGACCAACGACAGCACCTATCCAAACGACGGCGCCATATACACCGATTACTACGCCGATCCATACGATGACACGCTGGTGGCCTTTCAGTGGTATCGCTATGTAGTACGGCCGGTCGATCTGTTGGGAAATGAAAACCGCAACGATCCGAGCATCGACTCGGCCTATTGCAGGCGACCACCGACCATCGTTGATGATGAAACCGGCGGTGACTCCATTTATATTCGCTGGGAACGAGCCGACCCCAACAAGGTCAACAGTTGGTACGCCGGGGTGCGCGTCTACAAAAACTCGTTCGCTACTCTGTTTAGAGACACGGTGGTTTTCCGCACGCCGTACCCGCTTGGTTTTACGGTGTACTTGTCTCCGGCCGATTCGGGCAACTACATCTTCCAGGTGCGCGAAATCCCGCTCTCCGATACTTGCTGCGTGGGAATGGCCAGTGCGTACTCGGCGCCCTGGGTCGTGCCGTTCGACAACCGCCCACCCAAGCCGGATTCGCTCTTTGTTCAGCCGCAGCCGTCGTTTTTCGGCGGCAGCCCAAGCATTCATGTGGCCTGGTACTACGACGACCCGGAGTTGGTCGATTCGTTCACGGTGATTCGACGGAGGCAGGGGTTCACCGATGTACTGCTGAGCGCTGCTGCCTCCGGCAATCATTACGACTCGCTTATGGACGCGCCGGTGGCTGCCGAGGTGCTCTATCAATACGGCGTTTACACCCACGACACGTTGGGGCAGACCTCGGATACGATCTGGGGGGCAGGACGGATTCGGCCGATGTGGATGTTCACCCCGGAATTGCCGTCGCCGGTACCGGCCTGGTTCAACAGCGATACCCTGCACCTCGCCTGGCGCTGGCTCGACGAAAGCTATTCACCGGTTGACAGCAATTACGGCGCCAAACAGTGCCAGCTTCAAATAAGCATCGACTCGGGCTTCCAAGCGGCCATTCCGCATATCGACGGGGCCTGGGTGCAGGCCGGCCTCTTGGGGGTCGACGTTACGGGTGTTCGCTCACTGGCCGGTCTTTTGGGCGGCGGTGAGGCGCGGCTGTACGGCCGAATCAGAGCCAGGGACCGCTGGGGTCACGTGTCGCCCTGGTCCACCGAGTACTTCCCACCAGCCACCATGCTTCTGGACAGCCGGCCGCCGTCAATTTGCACCACTCTGGTGATTGACAGCACGCGAGCACACGAATCGAGTTCCGATCGCGCTATAAACGTCTACCTCAACTGGGAAGCGTCGGCCGACCGGGGCGGCAGCGGGATGAAAAGCTACAACGTCTACCGCCTCAACCCCGATGCCTCAACGACGCTGTTGCAGACGCTGGACTACACCGTCACGGCGTACCGCGACGACAATGTCGACGTTCGCGGCGTGGACAACTGTGAATACAACTACCGGGTGCAGGCGGTCGACAGCATCGGCAACGAGCAGGCCATAGGCAACCGGGTCGTTTGTCTGAATGTGTTGTCGGCGCCGACTATCGACAGCGTTACGTCGCACAAGATATGTTGGACCAACAATGATCCCGTTGCGGCCGACGCCTTCTACGCTGAGATAGCACTGGATCCTGCCTGGCTGGGGACCGAACTGGTGGATTCGCTGGGTCATGCCGAGTTGATTTCGGGTGATTCGACCTGCTTTACGTTTGCGACCAACTTTGACGCGGGCGCCGGCGTGTATTATCACATCAAAGCGATTCGCGACCAGCTCGAATCGGGCTGGTCGGATATCGACTCGTTCGTTCCGATACCGACCGATGTTGACGACGGCCAGGATGGAGGAGAACTTCCGCGGAGTTTTGCGCTGTATCCCAACTACCCGAACCCGTTCAACCCGGTCACGCACATCGCCTTTGACCTGCCGCGTCACAGCCATGTGCTTTTGAGAGTATTCAACATCAAGGGCGAACTGGTACAGACTCTCCACCGCGGTCCGTTGGCGCCCGGCCGGCATGTCATTTCATGGCACGGCCTCAACGGCACCGGAGAGGTAGTGGCCAGCGGCGTTTACATTTATCAGATTCAGGCCGACGAGACGCTGATTTCGAGGAAGATGGTACTGCTGCGATGATGGGGAGGAAGATCAGTTTCATTCTGTTGATTTCGTGCGCCTTGTCGGCGACGGCGTCTATGTCACAACCGCTGCGGGCCGGTGCGGGGCAGCTTGACGTTCCGACGCCGACGATCACGGACGAGCCGACGTACACGATCGGCGCCGCCAACGTGATTTACTGGCAGCGGATCGTGCATCCGGATTTGACGGCCTATCGTATACAGGCGTCGTTGTCGCCGTCCTTTGACTCGGTCTGGCGAGTACAGGTAGTCCGGGCCGACTGGGTCTCGACCGAGTTCACCGGGCTACCGGCAGACACGATGTACTATCGCGTGCAGGCGGCTTACACTCCGGCGGCCGACACCTTCTGGAGCGCATGGTCGGAAGTGACGTTCTCGATCCAGGATGTAACACCGCCGCTTGCCGAATGCTGGCTCGGCATCTCCGGTGAATGGTCCACCCTTGACACCTTCACGCTTTTCTACCACGTCGAGGACCCGGCCGGCGTCGAGTCAATCTACCTGTACCTGCGGACCGATGAGAGCAACCGATGGGACTCCGTCTATCAGACTATCAGCCCGGCGGGAGCGCCGTCTTCCTACGACGGCGAGTGGCACATCAGCACAGCCGACTTCGCGGGGGATGCCATGTATGAGTTCTATATCGGCGCCCGAGATGATGCCAAGGCGAAAGACTGGTACGTCGGTGATGCGAGGAAATCCGGCAATGTGGACATTCCTCAGCCGGACGTTTCGCCTATGTGCTCCCTCATGGTCGACACGCACCTGCCGCAGTCCCAGATCGACGCCACGTTTCGGCAGGATAGCCTGCGCACTTCCAAGCAGTTTGACATCCCCTACTCGGCGAACGACCCGACCACACCGTCGGGCTTCAACAGCGGGCTGGACAGCTTGTATCTGTATTGGGCTGTCGATTCCGGCGCCATAGACCCGACCGCGCCGGTAGCGAACCTCCCATTTGACCATGTCGTGATTCTCGAAACACCGGGGGGCGCCGACTCCGTGGGCGGCGCCTATCCCTTCACAGCGCCGTTCGACACCAGCATCTACTACTTTTATACAAGCGCCGTCGATGTGGCCGGGAATCGCCAGGAGGTCGTTTTGCTTGATACCTTGCGGGTGTTCACCGACCTCCGGGCCACCCTCACCCTCTTTGACCCCGACGATCCCGACGACAGCGAATACACCAGTGGTTGTCAGGTCACGGCCGTGACGGATTTTAATGTCCCGGCTGTGGACTCTCTGATGCTGTGTGATGACGAAGGACACTGCACGGTTTATGACGCGTTACAACAACGGCCGGTCACTTCCTCCTGGACCTTCACCGATTGCTCCGACGGTATAAAGCACCTTTACGTAACGGTTTGGGCGGACGGCAAGGCGGCCACCGCCTCGGACTCAAACGTGATCGATACCCAAAGACCGGTCTTGAGCCGGCTGACCCTTTATGATCTTTCCTCAGCGGACCGCGATTACACCGACGTTCGACCGATTGGTGTCGAATACAGTGGTTCCGACCAACCATTCAGCCAGTTGCAGTGGCTTGTTCTTTCTGAGGATGCCGCCTTCGCCAGTGCTGATACGTTTGATATTTCGCTGACTCATGGCGACGTGCAGTTCGAATTGTCGCCGGAAATCGAGCGCAAGACCGTCTACGGCTACCTGGTCGACCGGGCCGAGAATGAGAGCGGCATCCGGGCTGCTTCAATAATGCTCTTCGAGCGCGCCCACAACTATCCCAACCCGTTCAATCCTGACGGTGAGATCACCAACCTGGTGTTCACGTCGACCAGAGAGCAGCAGGTCACGATAAGTATCTACGACCTATTCGGCAACCTGGTGTATGAGCGCGAGGCGACCGCGTCGGCCGGCCTCAACGACGGTATCAATGACGCCGCCTTGCAGTGGGACGGTCGCAATATGCAGGGCGCTCCGGTCGCCGGCGGCGGGTACATCTGCGTACTCACGATGGCCGACGGCGAAGAGACGAAACACAAGATCGCGGTGATAAGGTGAGGGATCGTTGATGATGTCACGTCAGTCACCGTTGATTCGCTCAATATCCACAGCGCTGCTGCTGGCGGCGATGCTGTGTTTGTCGCCGACCGGTTATGCCGGCGATGGTGACGGCGGCCAGGCGGGTGAATTCCTCCGTTACGGAGCCAGTATTCGGTCGATGGGTATGGGTCGGGCGTACGTCGGGGTCGGCGGGGACGCGGCGGCGCTTTACTATAACCCGGCCGGAATCCTGCGCCTGCCGAGAGAGTACTCGACCTACTTCATGTACTTCCGACCGGTGATGGAAAGCCGCTACGCGTATTTTGCGAGCGTGGCAGCGCGGCCGAAACCTGACGCAAGAGGGCTGGCGGGCTTTTTCTTCGGGCCCGAAGCGGCCTGGGGGGGCGGCTTCGTTCACATGCAGACGGATGAGTTCGAGCACCGGACAGCCGATGACGAGCTGCTCAATACGGATTTCTCGATGTATCAGCAGGCGGCGATGATCGCCTTTGCCCGTGAGTTCAGCGGCAGCAGCGGGATACTGGGGCTGGGTTTCAACGTCAAGATGATCCAGCAGGGTGTCGATGACGGCGGCGGACCGCTGGAGAAATCGGACTTCGGTTTCGGGCTGGACCTGGGTGCGCAACTACAGATGATAAACCCGCCGGTAATCAAGAGGATGACATCAGTTCGTTGGATCGGTCCGTTTTTCAAACTGGAACACCTGCTGCCTCTTAGACTCGGCCTCAATGTCCAGAATCTCGTACCGCCCAAAGTCGGTTTCGGCGACTTGGCGGAAAAACACCCCACCACCTTGCGCTTCGGCGGCAGCTACTTCATTGATAAGTTACATCTTTTTGACATGGGCCGGGTGACCCTGGTCAGCGACCTGGAATGGATGTTCGATGATGCCGGCAAGCTCTTCTCCTGGGATCGAAGCGGTCAGCGCGGGGTGCGCTGGTACACCGGCCTCGAAGTCGAAGGTCGAATCAACGACCTCAGTCTGATGCTCCCCCGGATCGGTTACAACTCCGCGGACGGACCCAGCCGCTGGGGTTACGGTTTCGGCCTGAAGTGGACTCTGGAGAACTGGACGGTCCAGGCCGACTTCGCCCACGGTCTCCATCCTGAACTCGCCAACGACCCGCGCTTCTCGCTGACCATCACCTATGGCGGCAAGCGGGATGCCCGTTATTTCGCCGCCAATGGTCAGACCGCCACCAGTCTGTCGGATCGGGATGCCATGCTTCACGTGGTGTCAGGTTACCCGGCCGATTGGGACGCCGTCAGAGAGGCGGCGCTGCTGCTTGCAGATACTCTGGACAATCAGGACTCCGTCAAAATCCAGCGCTACTACGATCTAATCGGCGGGCCGCTTCGGGCCAGGTTCCTGGCGGCTAAGGCCATCGCCGATTTCCAGCGCGGTCAGCGAGCTTCGGCCAGGGAGCACGCTACATCGGCAAGTGCGGACTTCGGCCGTTTCTATGAGGCTTCGCCTCGCCTTATGCGTGATGACGATTACTTGCTATATGGCCAGTGCGAGATGATCAAGGCCGCCACCGACGGCGCGGAGGCGGAATCGCACTGGTTGCACGCCGCCGAGATTCTCGGCCGTTCCTCGCGGGCGAGTCTGAAACGTCACTTCCTGGTAGGCGCCTGCCGGCAGATGCTGGGGCAGTTCGACAGTGCGGCCGGGCAGTTTGACGCCGCCCTTCGGACGGGTGACGAGGATGCTCAGAGTATGCGTACGCTGGCTCGCCTGTGGCTGGGTCATGCGCTCTTGCAGATCGGTCGCCCCGACTCGGCCATAGCGACCCTGACTGTTCTTACCGACGACCACGCGCTGCCGGCGCCTCTGCTGGACGAGAACTACCCGCGCTACTGGACCTTCGGCGACAAACGGGTTCTGGATGATGCTCAACTGATGGTGGCGCAATCATACCTGAAACTGAACGATGAGACGCGGGCGGCGGCTGAGTTCGTGAAGGTTTGTCGCTTCTATCCCGGCTCCGACAAGTGTCTCGAAGCACAGAACGCGGCGAATCAGCTCATTGAAAAGTTGTTGAACAAGACAAGATAAGGATAGGAGTAGGGATGTTGTTTACTCAGAGACTCGGCATAATGAAGGGGTGGGGCGCCATGTGGATCGCTCTGGCGGTGCTGTTGTTGGGCGGCAGCGCTCTATCTCAGACTCAGTCGCAGGAAACGTCTACCATATGCATCCAAAACCCTGTGCTGGAACCAGGAGGGGCCGGCGCGGCCGGTCCGATCGGTCTTCGCGTGTCGTGGCGTGTGGGGTGCGACTCCCGCGGTACGCCTGCCGTTACTTATGACTCGTTTGTCGTCTGGCGCGCCGACCTGGCGTCCTTTGAGAAGATCGCGGATTCCGCAGTGGAAACAAGGGAACATTACCACGTCTTTAAGGGCATTGACACAACTAAGCAGCATTTCTTCAAAGTGCATGCTTATCTGAATGGCGGTCATGCAAAATCGACGGGCGCGGTGGAGTGGCGGCCGACAATCGGTGACGTGAGCACGCCCATCTCGCTGGGCTACTGGTTTCTCTGGTTCTTGGAGAAAGTGGGTATCATGGGTGTCGAGGGCATGCAGGCCTGGCGTGATTCGTCCACGATGGGCCAGTGGGCCTTCTCGCTGATAGGTGGCTTTTTCATTCTTGGAGTTTTTGTCTGGCTTTGCCGGACATTATGGGCTCTGCGTTCCTCGAGGATCTTTCTGGTGGACAAGGAGATCGGCGGTAACAACGAATGCGATGTCGCGATGAGCCAGCCGGAGCTGCTGAGCCTTAGTCCGGATCAGGCTGATGCGGTCCGTGAACTTGTCAAGACTCGTCTTACGCGCGGGCATTTTTTGGGCAAGTTGCGTTGGCTGGATAAGTACTCGCCGTTCGAGCGGACCGTCAGGAAGCGCAGCAAAGACGCCACGGCGTTTCGAAACAACCCTTCCGTGCGTATACTGCTGTCCGCGGCGACGTCCCTCCAACAGCCTGGGGAGATAGAGAAGGCGCTGGAGGTGCGCATCCTTGCCGAAGAGGAAGAATTGCTTAAGCGGAGTTTTGTTGACGCTCTGTGGGCGACGGGTGTCACGGCTCCCCTGGTAGGTCTGTTCGGCACCGTTACCGGCATCAGCATGTCCTTCAGGGAAATCATGGAGCGTTCTCTGCAGGGAGAAGATCTGCTTAAAGCCCTGGCCATGGGGATTTATGAGGCCCTCTATACCACCATCTGCGGCTTGATCGTAGGCATCCTGTTCATGCTGGCCTATTACTGGTACAACCACAAGATGGAACGCATTCACGCCATTTGGGTGGTGTTCGCTTCGGAGTTCGTAGATAAACTCAAACATGGTGTCGGTCTCAAGAACGTGCCGGCTCCCAAACCTGCCGGCGAGCCGAAGAAGTAAGGTGGATAGTCCGCGATGCCGTACCACCGCCTGATACTGAAGAAGGAGCTGGAGATCGTCAGCCTCATAGACGTCGTCTTCATGCTGATCATCTTCGGTCTTGTCATATCCGTGATTGGGTTCGTGGGCAAAGATGAAGGACCTCCATCGCAGAAGAAATTCTCCATCGTAATACAACGCGCACCCAGGCAGGATCGGTCGGGCCAACCGGAGCCCGAGCGTCTTATGGTCAGCTTTTTGGACGAAAACGGTGCTCAGGTTGGAGACACGGCCAGCTTCCCAATCGACGACTCGCTCTCGGTAGACACTCTGGACGCGGGCGAATTCGATGGTTTGCGACCCTGCCGGTTGATCCGTGAACAGGTGACACTGTTCGCCCAGTCGGTTCGAGGCCGCTCTGAGCAAACGATCCCGGAGCGGGCCACCATACATATAGAGGTCACCCCCGACACCAAAACCAGGATTGTACACTACATCACCCGGCAGTGCATTCCCTTCCAGGATAACATCGGCTGGGTTAGATTGGCTGCTAATTGAGAGAACGGGACTGAAGTATGCCTTATAGAAGACTCCTATATCAGCGCCGCAGGTTGATGTTATTCCCGCTTATGGACATGTTTTTCATCCTGCTCCTCTTTTTTATTGTCAACGTCGGGGTGACGCCGCAGAAGGGTGAGAAGGTCTACTGGTCGGCCGTACCGAATGAGGGGCAGGGTGAGGCCCAGATTTTGTTGCAGATGATCGATGCTGAGCGTGTATTGTGGCTGGACAATACCAGTTTCCACTCCGGTGGGCAGTCGGGTTTTCCGTGGTCACATGTCATTGCGGTATCGTCGCCCGTATTCCGGGAGAAGCTCAAGCGTTTTCATGAAACCTATGGCCAGTGTATTCGCAAGGACGTCCTGACGGTGATCAGATGTCCGGACAGCCTCAACTACGGCGAGGTTGAGGCGATGCAGGATTCTCTTTCCGCTGCTTTCGAACAGGAAATGAGCGGTTTCACTCTGAAGCTCAGCCTGCTTGAGGCGGGACCGCTGGACTCGATCAAAGCGGACAGGAAGGGCGATAATGAGGTGGACATCGTATGGTAGCCACGAACCCGGCGCTATACCGTTTTGCGGTTGCCGGCCTTCTTGCCGCATGTGTGACGCTGGCGTCGTTGAGCTGCGAAAAGGGACCGTTGCTGCCGAGGTTGCTGTCGGACTGTGTAGACACTGGGAGCACCGAGACTGATTTCAGAACATCCGGTATGCACGGCATAAAGCTCACCGTAGACACCAGGTGCGTGTTTCAAATCGACGAATCATCCAGCAGCATGCTGTGGTGGTGTCCATTCGTGCAGAGATTCCCGCGTGCCTACGTGAGGATGAAGGTAAAGATAGATGAGTCAGGTAGGGTTGCCAGCATCTTCGACAAGAAGGACGGCGGAGACCCCGGAGCGCTGGCGGAAATTCATAAAGCAGTCAGCGGATGGCATTGGGAGGGAGGATGTCTTGTGGGTGATTTGTATCTTGAATTCAATGCGGCTCAGTCGAGGCTGAACTATGACGACACCAGGCTGGTCATCGCCAAGGGCTTTGAGCACTGCGAGATTATCAGGGACAAAAGGCTTCACATGGTCCAGCAGAGCTGCAACTTCGGGGCGCTCAGGAGATCTCTTGACTGGTGATAGATATTACAGCCACGAGGCGATGCGGCTGAGAACGTGATTGGGTGCCACTATGAACGATTTTAGACGTACAGGATTATGCCTGCTGATCACGGCGGCGGCGTGGCTGTGGCCGGTCGATCATTGTTCCGCCCAGCAGGGCAAGTATCTGGCGATCGACACGATGGATCTGGCGACGGCCGTTTACGACGCCGGGGTGGATGAGTGCAACCTGTCGAAGCTGGTTGCGTCCGGAGAGACCTACCTCCGTTTGAGGGATACCCTGCTGAATGACTCCCACGAATTCGGCCAGCAGTATGGACAACTCACGCCGATGATTGCATACATGCTCGGCTGGTGTCACCACCGTCGGGCCGAGATTACCGGCGCCGGCGCACAAGTTGATTCGTCACTGCTCTGGTTCAGTCGCGTTCCCGCCGAGGCGCCAGGTCAGCTCAGAGCCTATGCCGGACTGATGGCCGGTGAGATCAGACTATGGCGCGCCGTTAGCGAGAAATTCGATCTGCTGTGCGCCGGGGCTTTGAACGATACCGAGGTTCGAGAGCTGCAGGATCGCCTCAACACGGCGCGCGGCGACTTCTCCGATGCCAGGCATCTGCTGGGCGCCGATTCGCCTCAAAAGGAGTTTGCGGCGACAAAACTAAACGATGTGCTCTTCGAACTGGCCCGTCTGTATCGGGCTGTCGGTGACCTGGACCGGGCGCGTTCCTATTATGACAGTATCGATTACTCGATCCCCTCTGCGGCCGCCGGCGATCTCCCCGCGGTTATCGGAGACTATACCCGATACGGTGATGCTGTCGTGCAATGGGAGGAGTTGCTGCTCGCTCCGGACACTTTCAATGAAGCAGATGTTGAATCTCTTATTAGTGCGTTCGCGTTTGCTGACGGCTCCTTCAGAAGGGGCGCCGTCTATCTGGTGCAGGCCCTTCCGACCAAAGCGGCCGGCCAATTCGAGGCGGCCGATCCACGTATACCCGAGGCAGAGTACTTCCGAGGTTACGCTTTCCTCGATACGGCAGTTGTCGAGGATTTGCTGCATGACGCGGTGATTGGACTGCTTCGCAAAGCCAGAACGAGTCTGGAAAGATTCGAAGGATTGGTCAGAGACGCCGGGTTCCAGGGTGACGACCGACTGCGCCGGCTGGTGACCAGGGCCAGGCATATGTATGAGTTGTTGGGAATAGCAGATGGGCAATCGATGGTTGACGAGCGCTTGGCGAGCTTGAGTCGTGAAGATATCAAGTTCCTGATTCGCATAGCGGCATCGACAGTTGGTACGCCGCGTTCCCGGTGCACCTTGGCGCTCCGACGTTTTTTTGAACTGTACTCACATCACCAGGGTCACGCTCCTTCTTCCACCCTTTCTCCTGCCGGTCACGACGCAGTACCACTATGTGAGGCCGGAAGCGCTGATACGCTCGGCCGTAATGAGGCTCTCTTCCTTCGTGGTTTGGTGGTGTCCATGCAGGCCGAGGCGCTCGGGGGGGCTGAGAGATTTGCCACTTTCGACTCGGCGGCGGCGATTCTCGATTCGGTAAGTGGAAGCTACGAGGGGGAGGCCAAATATGTGCGGGCTCGAGCCGTCTACCAGGCCGAGGCTTATGAGTCGGCTGATGCGCTTTTGCGTGACCTTATCAGCAATTACCACAGCGTTCGGGCCTTGTACTACTACGGTATCAACCTCAGGGACTGGCACGGGGAAAGCACGGCCAATAGCAGCATGATCTTTGCCGTAATGCAGGTGGTCAAGCACACCATAGAAGCAGCCGGTACGCCGCCGGAGTACATTAATTTCCTGCGCAGCGCCAACATCCTGTTGGATACCTACAGCCCGTATTTCTGTGACCCGGACACCATGCTCGACATCTCCGGGATTCATGATCTGAGGTGCCCGGAGGAATTGTCCATAGACAGTACCGGTCCCTGGCCCGAACTGGTTCTGTACGAAGCGCTTGCTGAAAAAAGCCTAATTCGCCGCAAATTCGCCCAGGATAGCCGGGAGGAACTGGCCGTATACGGCCTGCCGAAACTGTGGCTGCTCCCCACCTCCCGATCGTGTTCCCGCGGCTCCATACTGGGATTGGCCGCTTCGTTCATTCCTGATTCCGTTCACGTGGAGAAGGTCTGGCAGGGAATGGTTCAGTTTATCGACGCCGGCGGCGCCTCGCTCAAGCTTGACCAGTGTCGGGCTGAGTTGGTAAGCGACGGTTCTTCCATCGAATGTCGCGAATCCGCCCCCCAGCACACTTACGTGCTTGAGGCCGACGTGGACGTCCATGACACCGTCGCGGTGGAGGCCGCGAAGAACGGCTTCTACCGCACTTATCTCAAATACACATCCGACGAACCGGGGACCAGACCCTTCAAAGAAACCCTGGCCCGAACCGTCCGCTATAACCAGGCCAGTGAAACGTCCTCAGCACAGCCGTTCGCATACACCACGCGCCCCGATGAATCCTACAGCTTCAATCTGGCGGCGCATTCCAGATCGATGGAGCCGCCTCCAAAACTGGTCAGAGACTTCAACAACGATTGCAATCTCAGAGATTACGCCTACGATCCGAAGAACGATCGCTGGCTGGCGGTGAGCAGCGGTTTGAATGACGCCCTGCTCAGCTACGCCGACGGAGACGACGGCGAAACCATCTCGATCGATCAATCGATCAATTTGAGCAGCGCCGAGGGCATCGCCGTCGACAGCCTTGGGAACATCCTCATCGCCGACTGGGGCAACCATCGGGTGGTGGCGCTTGACAGCAGAGGGCGTCTTCGGTTCACTTTCGGCGGCTTCGGCGTCAATCGCGAGGCCAACTCAGGAGCGGCGGCCCGACTGACCTTTCCCAATCGGGTTGCTATCGAACGGGATGTGAGCGGCGTGTCGCCGCCTCGGGAAACGCACATCCTGGTCTCCGACTGGCTCGGTGTTCACAAGTTTGATTCTCAGGGTCGCTACCTCGACAGTCCCGTCCTCGCCGACCGTGCCGATCTGCAAGCAGGCTCCTGCTACGAGATTACCCTGGACGGATACGGGCCGGGTTCCAGTCTGAGAATCCACTCCCTGAATGAACGTCAGCCCAGGTTGTTCAAGGCGATGGAATAACAACCTCGCGCGGCTCCGCCGCGAGCTCGAACATGCCGCGGTCGACAGCTTGCTCGGCGATGACGAGGTCGACCGTGGCCGCGCCGGAGGCCGCACGCCGGTTCAACATTCTTGGAGCTGCCTCCCGGCCGGGCCTGCCTGATCTGACCGGTCACCGAAAAACTGCTTGAATGAGCATCAAAGAGCATCGTATAATGCACTCGTTGCGATAATGCAGAGCAAAGAGACCGATGCAGGAACGGGCCGGTGGACGCGATTGCACAGTACATAAAAGAACTCCAGGACCACCTCAGGAGCGGACAAGCCACCGAGCACACCTACCGCCCGGCCTTGATTGATCTCGTTCAGTCGACGGCCAAGCAGCTCCGTGTCACCAACGAACCCAGGCAGCAGGAGTGCGGCGCGCCGGACCTGATCGTCACGCGAGGCGGAACGCCGCTTGGTTATATCGAAACCAAGGACATCGGCAAGGCGCTGGAGGCTATCGAATCCGACTCGCTGAAGGGCCATTCCAAAACCGACAACGGGCGGCAACTGAAGCGCTACCGCGACGGCCTCAACAATCTGATCCTCACCGACTACCTCGAATTCCGCTGGTACGTCCGCGGCGCCCGCCGGCAGACAGTGCGGCTGGCGACCGTCGACACCAAGGGCAGCCTGCGCCGACAGGCCGAGGGGGCCGAACAACTGACCGAACTATTCGGGCTTTTCCTGAAAGAGGAAACGCCCACCATCGGCAGCGCCAGGGAGCTGGCCGCCGGCATGGCCGCGCTGGCCCGCGTGATCCGAGACAGCATCGAGCGCGCCTTCCAGGGGGAGGACAAGGGCGGCTCCCTTCACGCCCAGCTTGAGGGCTTCAAGACGGTCCTCCTGCACTCGCTCACCCACGAACAGTTTGCCGACATGTACGCACAGACCATCTGCTACGGTCTGTTCGCGGCCAAGTGCAATCATGCCGAGAAGAAGATCACGCGCCGCGATGCCGCCTTTGATTTGCCCAGAACCAACCCGTTTCTCAGGAAGATGTTCGGATACATGGCCGGGCCGGACCTGCACGAAGGGGTCGTTTGGGCGGTCGAGGACCTGGTGAACCTGCTCAATCATGCCGACTTTCACGCCATCCTGGCCGACTTCAACAAGCGCACCCGGCGCCAGGACCCGATTGTGCACTTCTACGAGACATTCCTGGCCGCCTATGATCCCAAACTGCGCGAGACGCGCGGCGTCTACTACACGCCGGAGCCGGTGGTGTCATACATCGTGCGCAGCATCGATCACATCCTCAAAACCGACTTCGGCATAGAGGACGGTCTGGCTGACCGCACCAAGATTCCGCTTTACGAGACGGTCACCGACAAGAACGGCAAGAAACAGAGCAAGAAGACCGGCGAATGTCACAAGGTCCTGATCCTCGACCCGGCCGTCGGCACCGGCAGCTTCCTCTATGGCGTCATCGAGCACATCCACGAGCATATCGTCGCCAAGGGGCAAGCCGGTGGCTGGTCCAACTACGTGTACAACGATCTGCTGCCGCGCCTGTTCGGCTTCGAACTGCTGATGGCACCGTATGCTATCGCTCACCTCAAGCTGGGCCTGCAACTGGCCGAGACCGGCTACAAGCCGCTGGACGATGAAAAGGAGGAGAAACGCCTCGGCATTTATCTGACCAACAGTCTCGAAGAGGCGCACGACGTCAAGGCCAGCCTGCCCTTTGCCAACTTCATCTCGGAAGAGGCCAACGCGGCAAGCGAGGTGAAGCAGGACAAGCCCGTGATGGTGATCCTCGGCAACCCGCCGTATTCGGGGCACTCGGAGAATAAGGGGGATTGGATACGCGGTTTGCTGCGCGGGAAGGACAACACCACGGGCAAAGATACTCACAACTACTTCGAGGTAGACGGGAAGCCGCTCGGTGAGCGCAATCCCAAATACCTCCAGGACGACTACGTCAAGTTCATTCGCTTCGCACAATGGCGTATAGAACAGACAGGGTATGGGGTAGTGGGTTATATATCCAACAACGGCTATCTTGACAATCCAACGTTTCGCGGAATGCGACAAAGCCTTCGTGAAACATTTGATCGCATAAAAGTCCTGGACCTACACGGGAGCTTGAAAAAACGTGAAGTTGACGCGAACGGCTCACGCGACGAGAACGTTTTTGACATACAGCAGGGTGTCTGCATCGGTTTGTTTATAAAACGATATCCCGAAGGCGATAAAACCGCAGACCTCCTGCGTGGTGACATCGTTGGCTCTCGAAAACAGAAGTACGGAGAATTGCATAGTCAGAGTGCCGCCGATACATCGTGGAACCCCTTAACCCCAACAGGACCCTTTTATGCATTCTGTGTCACTGCTGAGGTCAACGCCACTGAATACAACAGCTTCCGCAGCGTTACGAGCATTCTCGACCGTAGTTCCAACGGATTCAAAACCCATCGTGATCATGTGGCAATCGCATATAATGCGATAGAATTGACAGAACGGGTGCACGAGTTGTTGGACACCTCGATAGACGATCAGGAGGTCGCAACCAAGTACCACATCGGTGACACTCAGGATTGGACACTAAGAGCCGCCCGACAGAAACTTCGGGAATTATCTGATGCGGCCTCACGATTCGTGCCGTGTGTCTACCGTCCACTTGATATACGGGTTTGCCTATATGGTCCCTATCTGATGGACCGGCCGCGTGAGCGCGATATGGCTCACGCACTGAGGCCGAATGTCTGCCTAGCTGTCGGGAGGCAGGGATTAGCGATTGGAGCTGAGGACTGGAATCTCGTTTTTGCGGGTTCGTTTGCGGCCGACACCAACCTTTTCCGACGCGGAGGAATCCAGTATTTCCCCCTCTACCTCTATCCGACCGGGGACCTGTTCGACAACGGTGAGTCGTCCGGTGCGCCCGGAGGCAGGCGGCCGAACCTGAACCCGGACTTCGTCAAAGACGTCGCCGCAAAGACCAAGCTAACGTTCATCCCGGAAGGCGTCGGCGACCTCAAGAAGACGTTCGGCCCGGAAGATATCTTTCATTACATGTACGCCGTCTTTCACTCACCGACCTATCGCAGCCGGTACGCCGAGTTTCTCAAGATCGACTTCCCGCGCCTGCCGCTGACCTCCAAGCGACCGCTGTTTCGTTCCCTGTGTGCACTCGGCGCCGAGTTGGTCGGGTTGCACTTGATGGAGCAGCACGGTCCGCCGCTGGCGCGCTTTGATGTGAGCGGCGACAACGCTGTCGAGAAGGTGCGCTACACGGATGAGATTGCCACGGCGTCTGCTTCGCAACCGCCTCGCAATGACGCCATGAAGGGCCGTGCTCGAAAAGCCGCCGCGTCGCACCGTCAAGCGGTGTCTCTCCGGCAGCCGACTCGCAATGACGGGCCGTCGAAGGCAGCGGCTGCTTCCGGGAAAGTCTGGATCAACCAGACGCAGTACTTCGAAGGCATACCAAACGACATTTGGGAATTTCATATCGGCGGCTACCAGGTGTGCGAAAAGTGGCTGAAGGACCGCAAAGGACGGACGCTGTCGTTCAATGACATCGAGCACTACCAACGCATCGTCGCCGCCCTGTCCGAGACCATCCGCCTGATGGCCGAGATCGACACTGCCATCGACCAGCACGGCGGCTGGCCGATTAGTTGACCAGGTGCTCCGACGTCCCAGCCGGTAAGCACCGGAGCACAATTCAACCGAGCGGTGGTTCAACAACGCCAGGCCGGCGGCGGCGGTCTCACCCGGCTCACCGAGCCTTCGGTGCGTGGATGTTGATTATCGTCGCGTTTTCTCACCGCCGCTTGTGCGGCCGGCTCGAACGGGCCTTCTTGTGAGGCGGCGGTCTGTCCGCGGCTCGATCGGGCGGCAGCGGCTTCTCCGACGGCGGCTGTTCCGGCGGGGCGTGCAAGGTTTCCTGATAGTAGTCGTCCAACAGCATGGTGATGATCGAGGACACCTCCTCGCTTTGGGCCAGTTCCGACGCTAGCGGCACGAATCGCTGCATCCGTTCCACCCGCAGGTTATCGCGCGAGCGCAAACGCGCCTCCAGCAGGGCGGTCACGCGCTGCGACACGATGGCCGCCACGTCTTCATCGGACGGCAGCGGGCGCTCGATCATGTCGATACTGAAGCGCTTGGCGATCCGTTGCAGTTCCGATTTCTCCAGCACGTTGGCCAGGGTGACGGCCTGCCCGGAAGCGCCGGCCCGCCCGGTGCGCCCGGCCCGATGGATGTACGCCTCCGGGTCCTCCGGCGGTTCGTACAGAATAATGTGGGAGAGTTCCGGAATGTCGATGCCGCGCGCGGCCAGATCGGTCGCCACCAAAAAACGGAGTTGCCGTTTTCTAATTCGCCCCATGATGGTCTCGCGGGCCCGCTGCGAAAGATCGGCCGTCAGTTCGTCCGCATCGTAACCGAAACGCTTGAGCACGGTGGCGACAAAAGTCACGGTGGCCTTGGTGTTGCAGAAAATGATGGCGCCGGTCGGGTTCTCGATCTCGATTATCCGCACCAGGCAGCGCTCCTTCTCCATTCCCGGCACGACGTAGTAAACGTGTTCCGTCTCGGCCACGTGGACGCGATCGCGGCTGAGGCTCAGGAAATCCGGTTGCCGCAGAAACTCGCCGGCCAGCCGGATGACGTGAGCGGGAAAAGTCGCCGAAAACATGTAGCCGTTGATCCGTCGCCGCGGCAGATAGCGCTGTATCTGTTTCATATCGGGGTAGAAACCCATCGACATCATCCGATCGGCTTCGTCGAACACCAGGATTTTCAGGTTATCCAGGGTCAAGGTCCGCTTCAATAGATGATCGAGAATGCGCCCCGGGGTGCCGACGACGATCTGGGCGCCGGTGCGGAAGCCGTTGATCTGCGGCCCGTAACCGACGCCGCCGTAGACGACGACACAACGGACGCCGGAATCACCGGCCAGCATCGTGGTTTCATCGGCCACCTGTTTGGCCAACTCGCGCGTCGGCACAAGTACGAGGGCCTGAGCGGTCGGACCGGAGGTGTTGATGCGTTTGAGGATGGGCAGCACGAAGGCGCCGGTCTTGCCGCTGCCGGTGCGCGACTGGATGATCAGGTCGCGTTCGGCCAGAATGTACGGAATCGTCCGCGCCTGAACCGGGGTCACTTCCGTCCAGCCGGCCCGCGCCGCGGCCTCACGCATCAGCGGCGCCAGATCGGCCATCGCCAGTTGGGGCAGGGCATCCTCCGGTTCGACCAGTGAGTCTTCCGGGTCGCCGTGCGGCTCGGCCGGCCTGTCGTGCGGTGCGTCATCGTGGTGTTCGGTCTCGTTTGCCAATCTAAGCCACCGGAATTCGGGTTTCTTTCGGCTACCCGTTCGGAGTGTCAACTTTCGTCCCCTAAAATACAGTCAACCACCCGCCGTGTACAGGGGTAAATCTCTTTTCCCTCAATAAAGCGACCGGGTTGCGCACGGCACGTAACGGAATCGTTCGGCGGCGATCCACCCACGACCTGCCGTGAACAGGAAAATCCGAATCCGTCGGTTGACACGTGGCCGTTTTCGCCCTTTATATACAGCTTGTGAACCGGTAACGTGCGGCCTATCCCACGCCCGCCACACACTCGGACGTTAGCTCGCGGGAGTACCGATATTGACTGCATACAGATCTTCTGCACTCACTCACTCATCCGCACTACTCACGCTAGTCCTTCTCGCTGCTGTTTCAACCGCTGAATCGGCCGCTCTGTCGGGCGGCCATACGGAACCGTCGCCTTCACAGGGGCGGCCGGCGCACGTCGGCGACTATTCGCCGAGCGAGCCGTATCCCTTCCATCGTCTGGTAACGTCAGGCGGCATCAGACTGTATCAGAAGCTGATCAGCCCGGCTCGTGGCGCCTCCTGCCCGATGCATCCACACTGTTCCGCTTACGGCCAACAGGCTTTCCAAACGCGCGGGCCGCTCCGCGCCTTCATGATGACAGCCGACCGCTTGATACGCTGCGGCCACGACCTCGAACAGTACCGGTCGGTGATGGTCGACGGTTTTCTTAGATACAGTGACCCACCGGCAGACGACAGCCCGGCCGGCAACGGCGGTTCCGCCCCGTCATTGGGAGATAAATGGCCACGGCTGACTACCTACGAACACGATAGCGCGCTGATCTTTACCGACACCGACACACCCGGGCCGGGGCAGGATCTTTTCCGCTTCGCGCAGCAGCTTGCGCTGGAGGGGGACTTTTACAGAGCCATCACCGAGTACCGGCGCTACCTCCAGTATTATCCGGATTCGCCGTATCGCTCGGAGGCTCAACTTGCGCTGCTCAATTGCTACTTTCGGGCCGGTCAGTATTCGGCGGCCGTTGAATACGGCGAGAAGGTGCTCGCCAGCGGCTCGGACCTTGCCGAATCCGAGCAGATGACGTTCATAGTCGGTAAGGCCGGTTTTGAATCGGGCGACTATGACCTGGCCCATCGGTATTTCCAGCGAGTTACAGCCGGCTCCGAGACATTGAGCCGCATGGCGATCCTGGCGCAAGGACTGACCTATGCCTATCAGTACGATTGGGACAACGGGGCTCAGACGTTTGCATTGCTTGGCGACGATTCCAACTACGGCATAAAAGCTCAATACTGCGCCCGGCTGTGTCGTGAGGGTCAGCGCCTCGGTCGCAAGAATCCGCGCCTGGCCGGAGTCCTGGCCATCGTCCCCGGTCTTGGCTACCTGTACGATGGCTACTACCAGACGGCGCTGTCGGCCTTGGTGGTCAACGGCCTGTTCATGTGGGGCGCTTACGAAGCGTTCGCGCAGGATCATCCCAGCCTCGGTGCCACTCTGGCCGTTTTCGGGATCGGGTGGTATGCTGGGAACATCTACGGTTCGGTGACCAGCGCGGAACGGAGGAACGAGAAATCCCGACATGACCTGCTATTGAAATTCGATATCGGGTATGAGTTTTAGGAAAATCGCGGGAACCCGTCGTTGGCGACCAACGCCGTAGTTGGTTCGAGGACAAAGAAAAGAAGGCGTCCGCCCGCCCCCCAAACCGGAGTGGTTGGCCGATGGATTATTCGACAAGTCCGCTGAAAACCTGCCGCAAACAGCGACCAGTTGAGTGAAAAACCCTCGGCCGGCCTGAGACGGCGTTCGTTAGTGAAACCACCCCAGTTCGTCCAACTCGGGGATGGCTTCACTTAGCTCGATGGTGAGATCTTCGAGGTCATTGGCCAACTCCTCGATCATCTCCGCCTTCTCCTCGAGCTTCTCGGCGCGCTTTTCGATTTTGGCCGTGGCCCGATCCAAATCACGGTCCAGATCATCCTCGTCATACGAGGTGAAAAGCAGCTTCAGCACGCCCAGGCCGGCTTCCAGCCCGATCTTAGCGCCGTCAACGCCGATCCTGGCTCCTTCCCACCCGATCTCCTTGGCGTAATCGTGGATTTCGACCACCGTCTGGTAGTATTCCTCCAGCAGTTTCTTCTGCTGCTGATCGGTGGCGACGTGCTCTTCATCGATGTACAGCTCATATTCCTCGGTGATCTCGACCCTGGAGCGCTCACGCCCGTCCCGATACTTGATCACTACCGAGCCGTGATCCATGTCGAGGCTGAGATGTTCTGAATCATCCTCGCGCCACCGGTCACGATCATGATCGCGATGACGATCGCGACTGCCGCCGACCACCGAACCGGCAGCCAAAACGACCAGACAGAAAACCAGCAACCAGACTGTCTTTGACTTCATCACTGAACCTCCGCAATCTCTCCAGACCTTAGGTAGGTTTACGAATCGAGAGCCGGAAGGTTGCGCACTGAGAACAGCAGCGATGTCCGCCGAAGACGGCCTCCTGAGACCGCATTTCTGGCACGCCCAGGCAGGGTGGTTCTATCTCGATTAATCGTTTCCGGTCTCCGCCTGTCTAATGTATAATCAGCGGGTCGACTGCGGCATTGGTCGTCGGCTCGGGAGGCCGGAACACAAGAGGATCACAACTATGAACTCTGAGTCCAACTGCAATGTCATCCTATTCGCCGTGCTGACGCCTCTGCTGTTGGTGACTGCCTGCAAAGGAATTAGAATGGAGTCTATCTGGACCGAGACGCCGATAAGCGTCGACGGCCGGGCGGAAGATTGGAGCGGGATCGGCAGCGCCTACTTGGAAGAGAACAATGTATCCATCAGTTTCGCCAACGACAGCGCGCGGCTGTACCTTCTGCTGCGTCTTCGCGATCCGCGCACGGCCGCCATGATTCGCCGCTCCGGGCTGACCATTTGGATCGACGCTGCGGGCGGCAAAAGCAAGGACTTCCGAATCTGCTATCGCGAAGGACCATCCCGGGAGGACATTCAGGCGCTGACCGGCGCGGGCAATCCGCCGACCGGCGGCCGTGAGCCTGATTTCATGACGTCTGACACCAATCGACCGGTTTTCACCTGTTTTCAGGAAGGCCGGATTGCCGAGATGGGCATCCCGCCCGACGGCTCTCTCGGTCCGACGGCCGCATTCAGCGTCGATCATGGACTTTTCAGCTATGAATTCAGTTGGCCCTTGCAGGAGAGTGTCGTTCGATACTACGGATTGGGTGTCTCGCCCGGTCAGAGAATCGGTATCGGCGCCAAGTGGGGCGGACGAGGCGCCGATCGCGGCGGCTTGCCCGGACGCGACGGCCGCATGGGGGGGATGCCGCCCGGCGGTGGGGGCGGCGGTGACATACCTGGTGGTATGCCGGGCGGCCTGGGAGGCGGTCCGCTCGAGGGAGGTTTCGGCGGACAACCCGACATGCTCAGGCAGCAGGATGTCCGGCTCAAAGTCACGCTGGCTGAGGCGGACGCGAGTGGGCGCTGAGTTGAGGTTGGCGACGTTTTATACTTTGCATTCGACGCGCCGTCTTACAAATTGAGTACGATGTTATGAAGACGCTGTCGGTGACATGACCCCGACGAGAAACCCGGTATCGAGAAAGTGCCCTCATGGACAGATTCGTAATCAACGGCGCCAAACGCCTCAAGGGCGAATTGAAAGTGGACGGTTCGAAAAACGCCGCCCTGCCGATCATCGTCGGCTCTCTTTTGATCGCCAAGGGCGAGACGGTCATCCGCAACATTCCGCCGCTGCGGGACATCGGCACCATCACCAAGGTGATGGAGCACCTCGGGGCCCGCGTCGAGTACGACGCCGCCAGCCAGGTCATGACGGTCAACGCCGAAAAGCTCGATCAGAACACCGCGCCGTATGAGTTGATGCGTCAGATGCGCGCGTCGTTTCTGGTCCTAGGTCCGCTGCTGGCCCGGCTGGGCGAGGCTCGGGTTTCGCTCCCCGGCGGTTGCGTGTTGGGCGCTCGTCCGGTCGATTTTCACATCAAGGCTTTCAAGAACATGGGCGCGCGCGTGACCGAAAAGGGCGGGTACATCGTGGCTCAGGCCAAACCGCTGGCCGGCGGCTCGGTCTATTTCGACCGACCGTCTCACACCGGCACCGAAAACGTCATCTTCGCCGCTCTCTTTGCCAAGAACAAGACGACGATAATCAACGCCGGGTGTGATCCAGAGATAGTCGACGTGGCGCGATTTCTGAACAAAGCCGGAGCCAAAATCTACGGCGCCGGGACGCCTACCGTGGTGGTGGAGCCGGTTCGCTCTCTCGAAGCGGTCGATCACAAGGTGACCGGCGACCGATTGGTGGCCGGGACCTACCTGATAGCAGGCGCCGTCACCGCTGGCCGGATCAGATTGACCGGGTTTAATCCGGAGCACCTGACTATGGTCAGCCTTAAGTTGACCGAGATGGGTTGCAACATCGAGAAGAACCGCAACGGCCTAACCGTCGTGGGTCCAAAGAAACTCAAGCCGATCGCAGTAACCACTTTTCCCTATCCTGGTTTTCCGACGGATTTGCAAGCCTGCCTGATGGCCGCCGCCTGCGTCGCCGACGGCACTTCTCAGGTCAAAGAGACGGTGTTTCCGGATCGCTTCACCCACACTATGGAGATGCGCCGCCTGGGCGCCAACATCACCGTGACGGGGAGCGAGGCTATCGTGTACGGCGCCGGTAGGCTAACCGGGGCGGAAGTGATGGCCTCCGATATACGAGCCGGCGCCGGGATCGTGCTGGCCACCCTGGCCGCCCGAGGCAGATCCGAGGTGTTGAGAGTGTATCATATTGACCGCGGTTACTGGGCTATGGAGGAGAAGCTGAGTGCCCTGGGCGCCGATATTGTACGAAAGGGCGCGTAGACATATTTCGCCCAGCGTCCGGATAAACCGGATACTTGAACTGTCGCATGAACCGGATGCGCCCGTTGTTCGTTATAATACTGTGAGATGAAAACACCGAGCCTACAAGCCACGGGTCCTAGATGAACAGAATGAGAGTGATAGCGACATTGGTCGTGGCGCTGGTCTGTGTCGGCGTCAACGCCCAGGAAACGTACTTCGGCAAGAACAAAGTCAGGTACAAGGACTTCGACTGGAACTACATCCAGACGCGTCATTTCGACATCTATTTTTATGAGGACGCCTACCCGACGGCCCAATTCGCCGCCACCGTGCTGGAATCGTCCTACGTCGAGGTCAGCCGCGAACTATACTACAAACTTCAGCGCCGGGTGCCGGTCTTTCTATACAATTCTCACAACGACTTCCAGCAAACCAACATCGCGCCGTCCCTGATCGGCGAAGGGACAGGCGGTTTCACCGAACTCTTCAAAAACCGCGTGGTGACGCCGTTCAATGGCTCGTACGAGGATTTTCGCCACGTCCTCCACCATGAACTGACGCATGCCATGACCTTCGACATGCTCTATGGGAACGCCTTGTCGGCTCTGGTCTCGCGTCAACGCTTCTTCGCCATGCCACTGTGGCTGGCCGAAGGGTTTGCCGAATACTCTTCGCGCCACGGCTGGGACGCTCAGTCGGACATGTGGGTGAGGGATGCCACCATCAACGGCTATCTCCTGCCCCCCGAGTATCTCGACGGCTACAACGCCTACCGCGAAGGTCAGGCCCTGGTGAAATACATCGCCGACAAGTACGGCGAGCAGCAACTGGCCGACATATTTCTCAAGGGAAAGATCTACCTATCGATCAATAAGGCTCTCAAGAAGGCGATCGGCATCGACCAGGAGAAACTGTGGGAAGAGTTCTCCCGCGAGATGAAACGCCGCTACTGGCCGGAATTGGCTCTGCGCAAAGAGGCCGAGGAGATCGGCAGCAAACTGACCGACGCTCGTAAGGACGGCTCCTACTTCAACGAGAAACCGGTCTTCTCCCCGGACGGCGACAAGATTGCCATCTTCACCGACGGGTCCGACTTTACCGAACTGGTTTTGATCTCGGCTGATGACGGCAGGATACTCGAGCGTCTGGTAAAAAGTTCCCGCTCCGGTGACCTGGAGTCGCTGCATTCGTACGTCTCCGGAGCTTCGTTCTCGCCCGACGGACGCAAGCTGGTCTTCGTGGCCAAATCGAACGGCAAGGAGTCGCTGTTTTTTTACGACCTGATTGACAAGCGCGTCTATTTCAAAAAGCGTTTCGATTTCTACAATCTTGTATCGCCGGTCTGGTCGCCTGACGGTAGCATGGTCGCCTTTTCGGCTCTCGCCGGGGGTGAACGCGACCTCTTCATCTATTGGCCGGAATCGGAACGCCTGGAACGTCTGATGACGGATCGTTATGACGACATCGACCCGACCTGGTATCCCGAATCGGACGCCCTTCTGTTTTCCTCCGATCGGCCGCATCCGCAAAGCCCGGTGGCTGAGATAAGCGACCACCCATACGTCGAGAAGGGAGCATTCAGGCCGGGTGATTTCGTCTACGGTTCGTACAACCTGTGCCGGATCGATCTGGCCGGTCGGGAGATTACGCCGGTCGACGTCGGTCCCGGACTCAATTTTTCCCCAGACGTCTCCCCGGACGGCAGTAAGATTGTGTTCATCTCGGGACGCAACGGCATAGACAACATATACGTTGCTTACACCGATTCCGACCGCGTTTACCCGGTCACTAATATCCTATCTGGTGTGCTGTACGTTTCCTGGTCGCCCGACGGTAAGAAGTTGGCCTTCGAAGCTTTCAACAAGGGAGCTTTCGATGTTTTCGTGATGAATGATCTGGCTCCGGTCGGGGATGAGCATGGTCTCCGGTTGACAGCGTTTGCGCGGGGCGACCAGGGTCTGGTTTCGGTGGACGGACCGAGCGTGAGTGGCTCTGCTGACGTGAACCCGGACAGCAGCGCTGCCGCCTCCCCACAGTCGGCGGAGGTTTCAGCCGAAGACAGCGAGCCGGGCCAAACGAGCGATGTACAGATTGCCGATTCCACGGCTCCGGACACGACGGCCGCCGCCGATAGTTCAACGGATCCGGACAGCCTCTCCAGCGGAGCCAACCCACCGGCGGACTCCACCGGCGAGGTCGGTGCGCCAACCGCGGCCGACACGACCCGGCAGACCGACAGCGTTATCACCGAATCCGGCATCTACGATGAAGAATACGTCCACGTCGGCAACCGGACGGACGACCCGCTGGATCCGTACATGCGCGATGTCTTCGGCGACAGCACCGCCGGCCGATCATTGGAGCCGATGGAGGAGCCGAGTTCGTTCGACTCCATCGCACCGCCGTCGCCTGAGGGTGAGTATGAAGTCAGAAAATATAAAGTGCGCTTGACGCCCGACTACGTCGGCGGCGGATTCGGGTACGACACCTTCTTCGGTCTGCGCGGGCAGACGGTGTTTCTTTTTTCCGACTACCTGGGAAACCATCAGATTCTGATCGCCACCGATCTGGTGAACACCATCGATCAGTCAAACATCCTCGGCTACTACGTGAACAGCCAGCGACGCGTCAATTACGGCGTCGGTCTGTTCCACACCAAGAATTTCTATCTCGATACCGACAATCACCTGTTCTCAGACCGCTTCTACGGTTTTCAGCTTTTCGCCAGCCGTCCATTCTCGATGTTCAGCCGGCTGGAGTTGACAACGTCGCAGTTCTTTATCGATCGGGAGTTCTACGACATCGATGACCCCCGACCGAACCGCAGCAGCAAAGTGTCCACCGCTTATTTCGCCTGCGTCACCGACAACATCATCTGGGGTATAACCGGACCGCTGAACGGTCGCCGCGCCAAACTGTCGATAGGCGGCGGCGTGAATCTGTTCGACTCCCACGATGTTGACTTCTACTCGGCCGAACTGGACTACCGCAAGTACTGGCATTTCGGCAATCTTTACTCCTTCGCCTTTCGCGCTACCGGCGGCGCCTCCTTCGGACGCACTCCCAAGAAGTACTTCCTCGGCGGCACAACCAATTGGATCGGCAACACCACTCTGGACGCCAAAGTGTATGAGGTCGAGAACCTCTACTTCGCCGACGTCGTGACGCCGCTCAGAGGGGTCGACTACTATAGTCTGTTCGGGGACAGGTACGGGCTGATCAACGTCGAGTTTCGATACCCTTTGATCGACTACTTCGCAATGCGCTTTCCGCTGGCGCTCACCATCAGCAGAGTCGGTGGCGTGATCTTTCTTGATATGGGCGCCGCTTGGGAGGGGAGCAACTTTAAGGGCGGCACGTCGGAAGGCGGCGGCCGACTTCGGGACATCAAGACCGGCTTTGGCTTCGGCATGCGCGCCAACCTTGGATTCATACTGGTGCGCTACGACGTGGCCTGGTCGACCGACTTCTACACCGTATCCGATTTCCCGAGCCACTACTTTTCGATCGGCGCCGACTTCTGAGCCGATGCCAGGACGCACCGGTGCCTCTTGACGCCGAATAAGAACAAAAAAACGCGGTTCCATCGGGAGCCGCGTTTTGCGTTGCTGAGCAACCTATCACTTCTTGTGCAGTGAGCAGAACTTCGCCTTGCCGCCGGTGAAGCGCCTGCACTTCTTGCCGCTTTTGGTCTTGGCGGTACAACGTGCCTTCTTGACCACCTTCTTGGCTGCTTTCTTCTTCTTCGGCGCAGCCTTCTTCCTGGTCACTTTCTTAGCTTTGCGCATAGAAACTCCTCCAAAGTTTGGATTTCATGTACACAAAAGTTTTTTTTTGAGTATATGTCAAGCAAAAAAGTCGCATCCGATGAATCTTTATCACATGCGATACACGAGGTGAACGCCTTGATCGTCCTGTCGATGCGGCAGCGGCGACGCGCGCGCACCCATGACCGTGCGAAAGTCAACACGTGAGCAAGAGCGAGGAATGCAGCGGGTGATCGACGCGTGTGTGCATACCATGATACTGTGTTATGCCGCCTGTTCATGTCCGTTCGGACATACACTGCGGTGACGATCCAGAAACGGGTTTGGGGCGTCGCAGTCGACCGAGGTTCAGGTGTGATCTCAATCGCGGCAGGCAAAGCATGCCGCGACCGAAACTGAAGACGTGATGTTGTGTGATTGTCGGCTTGGTCGAGACTCTTGGTGACGGCTGCTGGATCCTCCTGCGGAGGGCGGCTCGGCCGATCCATGCGGATCAGTCGTCATTGTTGTTTTTGGTGCTGCGGCCGAAATTCTGCAAGGCCAAGGCCATCCGGTGCAGCTTTTCATCGACACGAGCCATGACCGAACCCTTGGTGAAACCGGCCGTGGCCAGACGTCGACCGGCCCGCATGCCGGTGAGAATCTCGATTCCCTCAGCGATCGTCTTAACCGGGTAAATGTGAAACTTGCCTGCGGCGACGGCTTCAATGACGTCGCCTCGCAGCATCAAATCGGGGATGTTCTGATGCGGGATGATGACACCTTGATCGCCGGTGAGGCCGCGACTCACGCACACGTCGAACCACCCTTCCACCTTCTCGTTGACGCCGCCGATCGGCTGAATCTCCCCTTTCTGACTGACCGAGCCGGTCACGGCCAGGTCCTGCCGTATGGGAAGCTCGCCGAGCGATGACAGGATGGCGTATATCTCGGTCGAACTGGCCGAATCGCCGTCGACGCCGCTGTACGATTGCTCGAAAGAGATCGAGGCCGACATCACCAGCGGCTTGTCCTGGGCGAACGTCTCTCTCAGATACCCGCCCAACACCAGGACACCTTTGTTGTGAATGGGACCGGACAGTTCGGCTTCACGTTCGATATTGATCACTCCGGCTTTCCCCAGCGAGGTGCTGACGGTGATGCGCGTGGGCCGGCCGAATGAGTAATCCCCGATGTTGTAAACGGACAGCCCGTTGATCTGACCCACGGCTCTGCCTTTGGTCGACACTATCAGGGTGTTGTCGTCGATCATCTCCTGGATTTTATCTTCCACCAGGTTCACCCGGGCGCGACGATTCTTGACGGCGGTCAGGACGTCCCGGTCTGAGGCTCTCTTCGCTCCCCGCTGCGAAGCGCAGAAGGAGGCCTCCCTGATTATGTCGGATATCGCCGTGAAGCGGGTAGTGAGCTTGTTTCGTCGGCCGGCCAGACGACGACCATAGGCGGCGACCGCCTGCATCCCGGCGATGTCGAAGGGGCGTAGTTCTTCGTTCTCGACCAGCCGCCTGGTGAAACGATAGTACTCTTTGACGTTTCGTTTGCTGAACGGCATGATACTGTCGAATTCGGCCTTGATCTTGAAGATCTTCTTGAAGTCTTCGTCGACTTGCCACAACAGATGGTAGATGTTCGGCTCACCGATCAGCACCACCTTCACGTCCAGCGGGATCGGCTCCGGCTTGATGCCCGAACCGGCCATCATGTAAAACGGATCGTAGCCGGTGATTTCGATGTTGTCGTTGCGGATGGCCCGCTTGAGATGCACCCACACACCCGGCTCGGTCAGGACGTCCATAGCGTTCATCACCAGAAAGCCGCCGGACGCCCGCAGCAGGGAGCCGGAGAAAATGCGCGTGAAGTCGGTGCGCCAATATCCAAAACGGTCGACCACGCGTTCCAGCGCACCGAACAGGTTCTTGTAGGAGGGGGACATCTCGGTCACAATCGGCACCGAGTCGGTCTCGGCGTTGTCAAGCACCAGATTGACCGCAAACTCTTCATACGGCTCCCGCTTGCGAAACGGCGGCGCCTCCTCCTCGCCGCGACGGGGACGCGCCTCACGGAAGCGGTCAAGGTCGGACAGCAAAGCCTCCTGCACGTCATCCAGGTAGGCCACCACCTTGTCGTCGGGAAAACGCTTCTTCAGCAGGTTCACCTTGTCGGTAATCAGCGGTGCGATGACGCCGTAGTCCAGCTTTTCCAGAGCCACCTCCAGCTTGCTGGTGAGTTTCTTGGACTCAGTCGAGGTGGCGTCGAACTCCCGCCGCAGTCGATCCCACAACCGACGCAACTCGTCCAGCCGCGGCATAGGGAACTTCCCTTCCCGAGCCAGATGCTCCAGCTTGTCCAGCGAGGCCGGCTCTTCATCGATCAACGGCTGTATCTCATTGCGGACGCCCAGCCCGGACTGCACCTGAACCATCACGAACCCGGCTTGGTTCAGTTTCTCTTCAAAACCGCGAATGAGATCCTTCTGGCGGCCTTCATACTCGCGGACTATGCGTGAATGCCGGTCCTTGTAGTCATCCGAAAGGAAAATCTTGGGTACCGCCTTGCGCACCGAATTGATCAGGTACGACATGTCTTTCTTGAAGCGGCGGCCGTCGCCGGCGTTGAAAATCAAGACGCGCGGGCAGTCTTCATTTCGGAAATTGTTCACGTAGCAGACGTCTTGCAGGTTCGGCGGCTTGTGGTCAAGCTGCTCCAGAAGATGCTTGATAGTGGTAGTTCGCCCGGTGCCGACCAGACCGGTCACGAATATATTGTACCCGTCGCTCTTGACGTTCAAACCGGTCTTGATGGCGTCCACCGCGCGTTGCTGGCCGATAATAGTGCAGCATGGTTCGATATCATCGGTGGTTGTGACGCCCGTCGGTTTCAAATCAACTGAGTAATCCAGGTCCTTCGCTTTCAGTTCGCGGGCTTTTTTGGATCGGACTTTGGTCTCTTTCGGCATCAATACCTCCGTCACCGTGAAATCAACAATTATGTAATATAAGCAGCCGAGACCAAGACAAAAGCATTAAATGCCAACCTAACCGATGGGCTGCCGTCCCACGAGTCCGCATAAGTCAACATTGCGTCCGCAGCGATCATGATTTCGTTACCCCGCGCATTATCGCAGCCGTCGCACCGGACAACCTGTAATGTGGCGATGCAACCAGCCGGCGCGTGCAATACGCCCTTCAACGATCCGCTAAAACGGCAGACCTCCCCTGCCGGACAATGGTCCGAAGGTCCGACGCAATCGCGTACCATACGAACCGTTGACCCGTAAAGCTTCTCGATAGCTTCCGTACTACCGGGTGAGTCGAGGAACCCCCTGCGGACAAAAGCCGAACGCCATGGCAGTCAGGTGCTGTCAGACGACTCGCCTGACAGCCATCGGGTTGCACGACGGGTGTCGGGCGGGGGCACCCGACACCACCGGCTGACAACTTTTTCAACAAGCCCAAATGACGGGCTTCTCTTTAGCTTAAACTCTATCCACGTTAAGACGCAGGCAGTGGAATAATCCAGCGAGATACTGAGAAGCCGCACCTTTGATACGATCAGGATGAGTGCGGCGTGACTCGGCGCATTTGAGTTTAACATGTTGCCTGTCAAACTGTTACACCACGATGGCGGCGCAGACTGCCAACGTGGCTCCGGTTATGCCATATAGGCATGTTGGCGTCTCTGAAAAATCTGCTCAAAGGACCAAAATAGTGATGGTCAACAACCCGTTGCCAAGCCGCGACTTGCGCTAGGCGTGGCCGTAACCTGTTGGTATACAATGAACGTATCCTTCTTGACATGTGTTATAGAACAGATATATTTCACTCGTTGCTTTTTTAGCTTTGCGCATCGATGGCGGTATCGTCTAGTGGTTAGGACGGGTGGTTCTCAGCCATCAAACCGGGGTTCAATCCCCCGTACCGCTAAAGATGGACTCCAATGGGGCGAGGTTTGGTGGTTACTACCTCGCCCCTTTGGTTTGCGGCAGTATTTCTTGTACCAACGCTTTCAATCCCGACATCGGGTCGCCAGTACACTCTGGAGAACTATCGCTCGACCGAACCATGCTCACGACCCTCTCGGCAACCGTCATAGCGCCTGCCGCTGGGATTGACCGGGGCCTCTCGCCGTTAGCACCAGTAGGTGTACATGGAAAGCCCAAGAAGTTCATGGCACACGAAAACAGGTGGACCTGTCGGTCCACCCGTGACCGGCGCTGCCAACATAGTTGACCCTTTCAATACGATGAGCAACACCGGGGGATCTGTCGTTTGGCGTTAGCGCGACCTCCCAATCTGTTTTACGCTGCGGCTGTCGGGTGGTTGCACCCTCCGTTGTCGCCGGGGTGGCCATGGGATCAGGGCGACCGTCAGCGTGGTACGTGGGCGATGGACAACCGACAAGCGTTAATCGTAATGCTTCCTCCTCACGATAGACTGGCGGTCGCATCGAACACAAGCGCCGGTGGTTATAGTCGGCATTCACCATCTGAATGCAACGGTACGCCGGCGCCTCTGTCGTTCGACGGAAGTATAGGCGCTGTTGCCGCAATGTCAATCGAATTCCCTTACGTCGCACAACTTGCGCGTTTGGTCGTTGACTGTTAATCGATTCACACGTTTCTTACGTGGACAACCTGAACCGCTCGAGTAAGGACACCCTATGTCAACACCAGCGCCTGCCGCTAAATCGCAAAAAGAAAGCCTGGCCACTCAGTTCTTCTCCATGAGCCGACCGTTCTGGATGGTCAACGTCATGGAGATGCTGGAACGGCTCGCCTACTACGGCGTGCGAGTAGTGATTCCCATTTACATCGCACAAGCCGACGAGATCGGCGGCCTGCACTTTTCGCAAACCGACAAGGGCCTCATCTTCCTCTGGTGGGCGATGTTTCAGTCGCTCACCCCCATGATCTCCGGCGGCTTTGCCGATCGCTACGGCTATAAGAGGACTATCGCCGCCTCGGTTGTAATCAAGGTCATCGGTTATCTTCTGATGGCCACGCAGACGGAGTTTTATCCGTTTCTCATCGGATGTTGCACGCTGGCCTTAGGCACGGCCATCTTCAAGCCTGGCGTTCAGGGCACCATGTGCCAAACGCTGACCAAGAAGAACTCGTCGGTGGGATGGGGCACCTTCTACATGCTGGTCAACATCGGCGGTTTCCTCGGCCCGCCGCTGGCCCACTTTCTATACGGCGTCTCCTGGCCGGCCGTGTTCTACGGCTGTGCCGTCATCGTTTCGCTCAACCTCCTTATGCTGCTGACCTACAAAGACCCGGCGCCCGGCGGCGAACAGGTCGGCGATTTGTTCTATGTCTTCTGGATCACCCTCAAGAACATCGTCAATCTGAGGCTGATACTCTTTATCCTCATCATGTCCGGGTTCTGGCTGATGTTCATGCAACTGTTCGACATGCTGCCCAACTTCATCGTCGATTGGGTCGACAGTTCCAAGGTGGTCGCCGATCTCGACCTGCCGAACTTCATGCTCCAGCAAAACTCGACGCGTGGCGCCCAGATCGCCCAGGAATGGCTCATCAACGCCAACGCGGGGTTGATCATCCTGCTGGTCGTGTATCTCAATTATCTCGTGTCCCGAATGCGAAGAGTGCACTCGATATTTATCGGTATCTCGATTGCATCGGTCGGGCTGGTGGCGGCCGGCTTCACGACCAGCGGTTATCTTTGCCTGATGGGCATTCTGATATTCTCGGTCGGCGAGATGCTCTCGTCGCCGAAGATGAACGAGTATCTCGGAGTCATCGCGCCGGAGGGGAAAAAGGGCTTATACATGGGTTACGCCAACATCCCCCAGGGTATCGGCTGGGGGCTCGGCTCCTGGTTTGCCGGACACGTCTATGAGAGCCAAGGGGACAAAGCCAACCTCGCCCTGGACTACATGGCGAAGAATCTCGAGATCACCGGCATCGGCCGCACCGAGGCGATGAGCAAGCTGGTCGAACTCACCGGCATGACGCACCAGGAAGCCACCGACATGCTCTGGGCGGCGTACAAACCGTACGAGTTGTGGTACCAGTTCGCAGCCGTTGGGGTTGTCTCGGCTCTGCTGATGCTCCTATATTCCCGATGGGTGAAGAAGTACGAAGCCCCGGACGTGTAGCCGGCACAGTCAATGGAAACGACGGAAAGTGCAAATGTCCAGTATCCAAATCCGCGACATGCAGCCCGATGACGAATACTTCGTCGGGACGTGCAGCCACGTCAACGAGAGCGAGGAAGCAGACGCGGTCTGCCGCCGTCGTCTGGTGTGGCTGAAGAAGATGGAACCAGGCGGCCTGCGTGTGAAAGTGGCCGTGGAAGACAACAAGGCGTTGGCGTTTGCCTATGTCATGCCGATTGAAATCTCCCCCTGGGGGCCGCTGGCGGAGGAATTGATGGTGATGAACTGCCTCTATGTGCCGCAGGATATCAAAGGCCGGTCCATCGGACGGCGGCTCGCGAATGCTGCTCTGGAAGAGACGCGGCGGCAAGGGCGCAAGGGACTGGTCACCGAGGCCTACTATTGGGAGTTCTGGTTTATGCCGGCGCCGTACTTCGAAAAACTCGGCTTCGAGGTCGTCACGCGCAAGGACAACTACGCCATCCTCTGGATGAAACTCGACGAGACAGCCAGGCCGCCGGTCAAGCTCAAGCGCAACTACACTTACCAGCCGGTCGAGGGGAGGGTGGTTGTGGACTTGTTCCACCATTCGTTCTGCGCGACCGTCAACACCGAGGCCCAGCGGGTGCGTGAAGTCTGCGCCGAATATGGCGACAAAGTCGTCCTGAACGAATACAACGCCGACGATCCGGTTGTCCTTCGCAAGCACCAGATCCCCCGCGCCATCTTCGTCAACGGCAAAGAGATCGGCTGGGGCTACGAAGCCCCCAAGGATGGCATAAGGAAGGCGATCGAAGAGGCTGGGTAAGGGTGGGCCGGGGTGGATTGACATTGTCTGATGATTGAAGTATCTTTTTGGTATGAGATGATTGTAGATTAGAGAGGTTGGGAGTGGACAATCAGGAACTGATTGAACATGCACGACGAATCCAAGCCAGGATACCTAAAGCTAGCGAGTACGAAGGCATCAAGGCTGAGATATGTGAGTTCTTCCGCGTTTACGCCGGTCCCCAGAGCAAGTTTTACACGAGCGCTGAGACAATCCATGGTGGCGAACATTACTCTCTGCCCCGCCTCACCGCTATCCTGGATGCATTCGTAGAATATGTGCAGGCTGGTCTCCTGTCAGACGTATCACCGGAACGGCGGGCACAGCTTGATGTCGTCTCGGATATTCTGGAACAGGCGGAGACACTTCTTAACACAAAGAGTGTCCATCCTGCCGCCGCGGCCGTACTCATTGGGGCAACTCTTGAGGAATTCCTTCGGAACTGGGTAGAAGCCGAAAACCTAGCTCTCGGTGAACTCAAACCAGGGCTGGAGACATATGCCAAGGTGTTGCGTGCAGAAGATATGATCAACAAACAGGACATGAAAGACATCACATCATGGGCCGGGACTCGCAATGACGCCGCACATGGTAAGTGGGACGAGGTATCTGACAAGAACCGGATCAGGTTGATGCTCGAAGGCGTCAACCTCTTTATGCGCAAGTACGGAATGTGACTTTGTAGGTCAAGGGCCTGATTTCGATATCGCGCCAGGCGCGAAGAACACGGACTGATCATGCTTCGACTTCGCTCAGCATGAGGTTGTGAGGGAAACAGGAGATCCTACGGATGTTGAGTGATAAGCGGTTTTGGGTTTACATCTTGCACTGTGCCGATGGGAGTTACTACACGGGTCGGGCGGTCGATTTACAGAAGCGGATTCGCCAGCATCAGTCAGGTCAAATCTGTGGCTATACTCTGTCGCGCCGACCTGTGCAGTTGGTGTTCTCTCAATCATTTAAGGGCGCGGATGAGGCCAACCGAGCCGAACGCCAGGTCAAGGGCTGGTCTCGTGCCAAGAAAGAGGCCCTCATTGCCGGTGACTTCGACTTGTTGCATGACCTGGCAGAGTGCCGGAACCCAAGCAGTCACGTGCATCATGAGCATCAAAAGGTGCAAAAAGACCCTCCCGAAAATAAGTGAAGGTGATGACCGTTCGCCTATCGTGAAACCGGCGCACCTCACCCTGAATCCGGCAAGCCTCACCCGGAATCAGGCAAGCCTCACCCTGAGCGGAGTCGAAGGGTGATACAATACTCAGCGCAACAACAAAAGGGCAGGAGCTTTCACTCCTGCCCATTATGGTTCGCTTGGCCTGCCCGCGCGAAGCGCGAAGAGCAGGCTTGCCTGTACTCTACTTCATCAACACCATCTTGCGCGTCTCGATGATGTCATCCGTCTGCAGGCGGTAGAAATAGACGCCGCTGGAATGCTGCGACGCATCCCATTGGCAGGCGTGCTCGCCCGCCTCGAGATGAGCGTCGACCAGCGTCGTCACCCTCTGACCCAGAACATTGTAGATATCCAAACGGACGTTCATCGCCGTCGGCAGCGCGAAGCTGATCTCGGTGACCGGGTTGAACGGGTTGGGATAGTTCTGCGACAGCCGGAACTCGTCCGGCATCTCGGGCGTCGCCTCTGCCAGAACATCGGTCGGGCCGGATACCGCCAGCAGATTGACTCCACCGGTCGCGGTGACCGTGCTCAGGCCGCGCCACTCAACGTCGTCGATGTACACATCGTCGTTGTTGTCGCTCGCATCGCACATGAAGCGTAGTTTGGCGTTGGTCGGGAAGTTATATCCTGAACTGGGGATCGTGACAACAACATGGTAGAAGGTGCTGTTGTTGAAATTAGTACCCCGGACCAGTGAGGCCACCGTCTGCCAGGATGATCCGTTGTAATACTGGACCCAGAAGTCTTCCCCATTCTCCATGCTGACGGCATAGAAGTAGAAATCGACTTCCTGCGTGCCGAATCCACTCACGTTGTAGCTGCCCGTGTGGTAGAACGACGAGGCCACGCCGCTGTTGTCCTGGATGTCTATCGCAGCCCTACCGCTCCATGCGTAGGTGCTGCGGGTGTAGCGGCTGCAATCGCCGCCGCCATCGGTGTAACTGCCCATGCCGGATTCAAAACCATCGAAAGTGATGATGGTTGGGCCGGACGGCTGAGTTACGTGGATGTAGTTGGTCTTGGTCTCGCTGTCGGAACCGCAGGTGTTGGTGGCCGTCAGGGTCACCGTGAAGTCGCCGGCCGTGGTGTAGGTGTGCGAGGGATTCTGCGCCGAGGAGGTTCCGCCGTCACCGAAGTTCCAACTCCAGGAAGTGGGGGAGTTGCTCGACAGGTCGGTGAAATTCACCGTCAACGGATAGTCGCCCGAGGTCGGCGAGCCGACGAAATTGGCCACCAGCGCGGCACACGGACCAACTGTAATATAGTTGGTCTTGGTCTCATCATCGGAGCCGCCCGGGCCGGTGACAGTCAGAGTGACGGTCCACGTGCCCTGGGCATAGACGTGCGACGGATTTTGGGCGGTCGAGGTTCCGCCATCACCAAACGTCCAACTCCAACTGGTAATGCTACCGGTCGACTGGTCGGTGAAGTTGACCGTTAGCGGCGCCGTGCCCGACGTCGGCGATCCGACAAAAGCAGCCACCGGCGGCGGCGGCGGGCCGGTGTTGACGGCGTTGTAGGCGTTGATGCGCCCGGCGCCCATCTTGCCGATGTACTTCGATGACAGGTAAGCATCGATGTTATCGACACTGCCGTAAAGTTGAGTGCGGACCTGAGTGGCTGTCCAGGACGGATTCTGCGACCAAATCAGGGCGCAGACACCCGCCACCATCGGCGTCGCCATCGAGGTTCCTCCCATGGCCGCCCAGTAGTTGGTGTTCGGGTCGTAGTGGTCGTGGTAAGTGCTGTAGATATTGTTGCCCGGAGCGCAAATGTCCACCCAGGTGCCATAGGTCGTGAAGCTGGCGCCGTTGTCGCTTTCGTTGGTGGCCGCGACCGAAATGCAGTCACCGCGTCCGTTCAGATAATCGGGCGACGTTTCGGCCCCGTCGTTCCCGGCCGCGACACAGATGACGCCGCCGGCGTTCAGGAAGTAGGTGGCCGCCGCGCCGATGCCGCCGGAGTTCGACGAGCCCCAGCTACAGGAGGCGATCTTGGCGCCGTTATTCGCGGCGTAGTAGAATGCTTCCGCGGCCGCGTCCATCAGCACCACTCCGTACTCCTGACCGAGGTAGTTGTACGAGTAGCCCATCCGGCAGGCCATTATCTTCACGCCGTTGCCGTACTCGGTCTGGTTGCCGTTCCCCCAGCCGCCGGCCACGCCGCACATGCCGTAGCCGTCGTTGGTGATCATGCCGAAGACGCCGGAGGTGTGGGTGCCGTGGCCGTTGAAGTCGCGCGGGTCGTTGTCCTTGGTCCCGCAGTCCTCACCCGACCAGCAACTGGTGGTCGATTGGATGAAATCGTAGCCGATCCAGTCGTCGACATAGCCGTTGCCGTCGTCATCGACACCCGACGAACCGTTCAACTCGGTGGTGTTAATCCACATGTTGCCGCGTGAGGCGCCCGGATTGGACGGTGAGGCGTTGACGCCGCCGAGGTCCGGATGGTAGTAGCGGGTTCCGGAATCGAGAATGGCCACGATCGTATTCGTACTGCCGGTCTCGATATCCCAGGCTTCCGGCGCATCGATGTCGTGATCGTTGGTCTGGTTAAGATGCCACTGGTACGAGTAGTAAAAATCGCTCGGCGTAGCGTACATGGCATGGATACCGATCGGTTCCACGCGCTCAACCATCGGCAGGTCGCCAAAGGCCTTCAAAGCCTCCTCCAGAGTCCCGGATGCGATATCGATCTTGTAGTAGTTGGCCAAACCTGCGGTCCTGGACAGCGCACCCGGCTCCGAGCCCGGGAATTGCTTCCTGATGTTCGTTACAGTAAACCGGTCGGCGACCTTGTCGAACTCCGCCTCGCCGATATGAACCACGGCCGAGGCCGACAGATGCGGGTTCAGTCGGCCGACGTCGGGTTGCATCACCACGATAAGTCGGTCAGGCACGTAACCCAAAAAAGAGGGAATCCCCTGCGGCTGATCTACCTGCTTGATTCCGTCGGCATAGGCGGCGGCCGACATCATCATGAGGACCAGCCAGGCGGTTAACAGCTTTTTCATCGCTCCTCCAAAAACGGTTGGAAGTTAGTTACTTATCCCCTTTTGAACGAGGTCTGATCAGTCATTCACCGGCATCACCTACCTTCGCCCATCCACGGTCCACCCCGCGGTATGGCTTCCGCTGCGAGAATTCCTACTGGTCGAGTCTGCGTGTTACTCAAAATATACGGGAAATCGAACCGGCACAGCAAGAGAAAAAAGCGCGGGGCAATCGTTTTCCTCCACTGCCCGGAGGGTCTGCCCAGCCCGGCTAAATTGGCACAGCGGGTGCCGGCCGGGTGCCGGTTGGTTTCGAAGGACGTGTCGATTGAACACAGGCGGCCGATCGCAGGTAGATGTTTTCGTTTGCACCGGTGGTCGAAGAGACGTTAGTTGGGGGTCGTAAGCGATGCATTCGACCAAAACAGGACAACAGACAGAGCGAATTCAGGTGCGCATTCGATGACCGGTATCTCCGAAGAAGACCACCCTCTATACGACAAAGGTCCATCGACCGACAGCAACCCGTCAACCGTCAGCCGCGGTCTGCTTCCGCTGGCCGTGGCGGCTATTGGTGTGGTGTTCGGTGACATCGGTACGAGTCCCTTATACGCGCTCCGTGAGTGCTTTCACGGCGAATACGGAATAGCCGTGACACCGGACAATATCCTGGGCGTGCTTTCTCTGATGTCCTGGTCGCTCTTGATAATCGTCTCGGTGAAGTACCTCATCTTCATTATGAGAGCGGACAATCACGGCGAGGGCGGCATAATGGCCCTGACGACCCTCCTGCGACAGGACGCGTCTCGGCGGCGACAAGCCCGATGGTTGCTGGTGGCGGCGGGGTTATTCGCGGCCGCCTTACTGTACGGCGACGGCATGATTACACCGGCTATCTCCGTCCTCAGCGCCGTCGAAGGTCTACGCATAATCACCCCCGGCTCGGCCCACCTGATCGTCCCCTTGACCGCTCTGATCTTGATAGCTCTCTTTGTGGTTCAGCAAAGAGGCACAGCGAGCCTTGGCAGGACGTTTGGTCCGATCGTGCTGGTCTGGTTTTGCACTATCGCCCTTTTGGGGTTGATACAGATCATCCACAATCCGCATATCGTAGCGGCGCTGCTGCCCTGGCATGGTCTGGAGTTCCTGGTACGAAACAAGATGCACGGTTTTCTGGTCATGGGCGCAGTATTCTTGGTGGTGACGGGCGCCGAAGCCTTGTATGCCGACATGGGGCACTTTGGCAAACGGCCGATTCGGTTGTCATGGTTTGCGCTGGTACTGCCCGCTTTGCTGCTCAACTACTTCGGTCAAGGGGCTCTGTTGCTTGATCGGCCGCTTGAAGCGCACCATCCCTTTTATGCCCTGGTGCCCTCGTGGGGTTTGATCCCGATGGCGCTCCTGGCCACAACGGCAACCATCATCGCCTCCCAAGCCGTTATCACCGGTTCGTTTTCTCTCACCCGCCAAGCCGTGCAGATCGGCTACCTGCCGCGACTCAGGATAATCCACACCTCGGCCAAGCATGTCGGGCAGATTTACGTACCGATTGTGAATTGGTCGCTGATGGTTGCGACGATAGTGCTGGTTTTGGGGATGGGTACTTCCAGCAAGCTGGCCGCCGCCTATGGCGTGACTGTAACCGCAACGATGGTGGTCACCGCCGTTCTATTTTATGTCGTGGCCAGAGAGCGCTGGGGATGGGGGCGACTCGGAGCCGGGTTGCCGGCGGCTTTGTTTTTGGCCCTGGATATCAGTTTCTTTGGCGCCAACATAATCAAGATCACCCACGGAGCATGGTTCCCTCTCGCGGTGGGAGCGGCGCTATTCATAATCATGAAAACCTGGAAGCGGGGCCGAGAACTCCTGGCGGAGCGTCTGAGAACCCAGACCGCGCCTCTCGACGAGTTCCTTGCGACCGTAGCGGCGGAACCGCCCCAACGAGTCGGCGGAAAGGCGGTGTTTTTGACCGGTAATCCGGACGCCGTCCCCAGCGCCTTGGTCCACAACCTGGCACATAACAAAGTGCTTCACTCCGAAATCGCTTTCCTCCATTTTCGCACCGATCCATCACCGCGCGTGCCGTACCCTCAGAAAGTCGAAGTGACCAAACTGGGCAACAGTTTCTTTCGCATTGTCGCGCGCTACGGCTACATGGAAAGCCCGAGCATACGCAACGTGCTGTCGCTGGCGCGCGAACAGGGTGCGGATTTCGACCCGGACACCACCAGTTTCTTCTTGGGCCGGGAAAAACTTGTAATAAGAGAGAAATCTCAGATGCCGCGATGGCAGTCAAGGCTCTTCGCCATGATGTCGCGCAACGCTCAGGATCCGGCGACGTTCTACGATATCCCCTCCAACCGTTTTATCGAAGTCGGCGTACAACTGGAACTTTAACGGACGTCGGCAAACGGTAATCAGCCGTGGTTGAGTTGAACCGTTGTTCCAACCAATTCGCTTGACATAAGTATGATCCGGATTAATATGGCGGAAGATGCTCCGCTCCGTAATGGGGTGGATCAGGCGAGGAGAATGACCGATCAGGCGACGGAGTCATAGATGGTCAACAAGAAACCGAACGCCATAGTCACACAGAGAATCGAGATCACACCCGAACTGGTCAAACTGCGGGTAGTGCCCTTGGGTTGGGAGCTGCCGGACTTCACTCCCGGACAGTTCGCCACGCTGGGTTTGCCAGGGACGACCGAACGAGTGGGGACCGAGCTGCCCGAAGAACGACCGCCCAAAGATCCCGACAAGTTGATACTAAGGGCCTACTCCATCGCTTCGTCGTCGAGGGCCAAGGAGTTCATCGAATTCTACATCGGTCTGGTGCGCACCGGTTCGCTCTCGCCGCGTTTGCTCAGCCTGAGACCGGGCGACAAACTGTGGATGTCACAGACGTTCAAAGGCATGTTCACCCTGCAGGAAGTGCCCGAGGGTTTCAACGCCGTACTGATCGCCACCGGCACCGGGGTGGCGCCGTACATAAGCATGATCCGCACCGAGGTGGCGAACGGGTTAAGGCGGAGATTCGCGGTTTTTCACGGCGCTTATCACTCCAGCGACCTCGGTTATCACGATGAACTACAGACGCTCGACGCCATGTCTCCCAACTTCCTGTATGCGCCCACCCTCAGTCATCCGCACGAAGAAGCGGCGCCGTGGCATGGCCACACCGGATTCGTGCAGAAGCTCTGGACCGACAGCGTCATCGACCGGGCTTGGGGGGTTCATCCGTCAGCGGACGACACGCACGTTTTCCTCTGCGGCAACCCGTTGATGATCGATGGGATGACGGAGATTCTGGTTAACGAAGGTTTTGTCAAACACTCCAAGAAAACGCCCGGCCAAATCCACGCCGAGCAGTATTTCGTGAAGTTGTAAGGGGGATCCAGCCAATAAAAAATACGCCATCAGGGACTCGAACCCCGGACCCGCTGATTAAGAGTCAGCTGCTCTACCAACTGAGCTAATGGCGCACAAGTAAACTTGTTCTACACGCAAGCCTGTCTCTAAGACAAGCTCGATATCTTCTTGTTTTCAAAGAGCCGTGCCGCTTGGAGCGCGAGACCCTCAAGAGGCGCTGCAATATAACGACCTCGAGAAATGGCGCAAGTGTTTTTGCGGGCCGTTATGAGACCCGGACAAACGTCCGGGCCACCCTACCGGCGGATGTGGACATCTGCCAGCCACCAGTACGCTCAGTAGCCGAGTCTGAAGACTCGGCTACCACAAGGAAAACGTCATACTGAGCGCAGTCGAAGTATGACGTAATGACCGTCGCACACCCTTCGACTCCGCGCACAATCCGACTCCGCTCACCCTTCGACGCGGCTCAGGGTGAGGTTGGGCGCACGATCAGGACCGGGTTGTGGATTACCTCTCCCACCTAAAGAACTCGGGCACCGTGCCGCTGTCGGTGTCGATGCCAACGCCGTAGTTGTCGGCCCCGAAGGTAGAGTCGGTTCGCGCCGGTTTGAGCCAGAGCGCGTTGTTGACCGCTTGTGGGTGCGGCCACTCGCCGGTGCTGTCGAACTCGAAATACTGGTCGGTCCCGCCGATATCGATGAACCCGCCGAACGACCTGGCATATGTGTAATACGGCGTCAGTGGCGAAGGGGTGAGATAGTCCTCGCGGAAAGTCGCTTCGCCCAGACCGGGGGTACCCTTGCCGAGGTAGTAGGCATCGGCGCCGCCGATATCAATCAGAAACGCATTGGAGCGAATCTGGGCCAGCCCCATCGAGATCATCTTGGCCCGGTAGATGTCGTCGCCGTTCTTGTTGATCAGCAGGGCGTTGGTGTAGTCCCAGCCGAATCCGAGCGCCGCGCCGGCCGTTTCGAACAGTTCGTGACGGTCATCGCCGTTTTCGTCAAGCAAAATGCCGTTGCAATAGTGAGCGCCGGAACCCTGGGTGAAATAGCATGACTCGTAGATATCGTCGCCGTGGCGGTCGACGGCGATGCCGGTGGCGAACCAGTAGCCGACCCCAAGCGTCCAGTTGCCGGAGTAGTAGTGATCGTCGCCGTGAATATCGATTATCGCCCCCAGTCCCCCGGCCCAGGAATGGCCGTCGGAGCCGTCGCCGCGCCGGCCGAAGCCGGCCCCCTGAGCGCTGTTACCGTTAATCTTGTTTTCACTGTGGTAGTCGCCACGATTGTAGTTTTCGCTGAACGGCTCGGCGGTGTACTTGTCGTCTCCGTCAAACGAAGCACAGACACCGATACCTCCACCGACACCGCCAAACCCCTGTCCGTCGCCGTAGAGATAATAGCTGTCGTTACCGGCGCCGTCGAGACACAACCCGATCCCGAAATAGCCGCAGCCCTGCGCCGAAAGGTCGGCCGTGTAGACATCGTCGCCGGCTTTGTCATACAGCACGCCCACCCCGAACATACCCGCCCCCTGGGCGAAAGTGGCGCCATAGTAGTGATCGTTGCCTTTGGCGTCGTAGACCAGTCCGACCCCGAGCAGTCCCACGCCGGCCGCGGGGTGCGTCTGTCCAAGTTCGCCTCCGTAAGTGTCGTCGCCGTCCAGATCTATCACCACTGAGACGGGATTGCTCAGTGAAAAGGTCGCGCCCGGTGCGCCCAGATAGTGGGTCCGTCGACCGAAGTCCACGATCAACAAACTGTTGGCGGCGTCGTACTCGAATACACCGCGATGCGCCGGTGAGAAGAAGGCAATCTTGCCGAAGGGCGTGGCTATCTCTACCTCCGTGTCATCCGGCACCTGATCGGCAAGGTGGGCCAACTCCGAGGCCGCTTGCTCGACCGCGGCGGCAGCTTTCAGGGCGGCGTAATGCAGCGACGGCCAGTCGATAGTCGCCGCGATGTCATCCAATTCCGGATAGTACACCATGCCGTCGGCCTGAGTGTCGGACAGGTCGCGGATGTTGAAGGCTCTCTCCATGTCTTCGCGGTCGCAGTTGCGGAAGGTCGTCTCGCGCCATTTGACGGCTTCGGCCAGGTTGACGATCAATACAGCCAGCACGGCTCGGACGCTGTCCGGCAGTCCGGCCGCCTGGTCGCGAATCTGCTGCCGGTAGTTGGGCCAGTCGGCTTTGCTGCCGAAGGTGTAAAACTCGGTGGTGCGTCCGGCCAGCGCGAACAGCCGGTCGACCGCCGCCGGCAAAGGCTCGTCCCCCTCCGGCGCCGGGAGCAGATTGGCCGAGTACGAGCGGAAGCCGCCCAGCTTTTTGTCCACACCGAGATTGTAAACCAGCTTGTAGAGGCCGTCGTGAGCGCTGTCGGCGTAGGCCGGGTCGAGATAGAACTCCACCGTGTTGGCCGTCACCGCGGCGTAGTCGTAGAGCCTCAACGGCTCGGCGAAAAGGGCGTCGAACGACGTCAGCTTGTACGGTATGTCGAGCGGAAACCGGTTCCAGTAGCCGGTCGGCCGGTAGCCCAGGTCGGCCCTTGTGAAGCCGACTTCGGACAGGATGCTGTCCATGATATCGGGGCCGTCCTGAGCCGCGGCGCCAGCCGTCCACAAGAGTGCGGCGAGGAGCAAGTAGTACAGTCTCTGCATCAGGGTCCTACCTCCATATTCATTACCGTCCCGATCCGAAGGATAGCCCAAATAGTTTTGGTCAACAAGCAAACAGTTTCCGTAAACATTCGCTCGGTCCAGCTACGGCCTTGGCTGGATGTCGGCACTGATTGGAACAAGTCAAATGGTCAAACAATCCACTCCGCTGGTGCGTCCATCCTCTGATAGCTCGACCCTCGCCGTATCCGCCGCGCAACCTCAAGTCGGCCCGCGCGTATGTCGACTGGAAGAGATAGAGAGGAAAGACCATGCACGCGACGATCACGGCTGCAACTCTGACGGCAGTTCTACTACTGGGAGACAGCCCCACTAACCGGGCGCAACTGGCCAATCCCGAAACCGTCATATACGACTTCGCCCACGAACGCTACCTGGTGTCAAACATGTCCAGCGGGGATATCGTTGAGATCGACCATGACGGCTCGTACAACGTGTTCAATTCCGATCTCAGTTCGGTGTATGGAATGACGATTGTCGACAACACCCTGTACGTGTCGTCCAATGATCCCTCGCGTGACGGCATCGTCGGGTTCGATCTGACTACGACCCTGCAAGTAGTGTACTGGGACGTGACCACGCCGCAGGGAGCAACGGCATGACGTCGGACAGTTCCGGCAACGTCTATATCGCCGACACCGGCGGCATTCGGATCACCAAAGTGCGCACGGGTGACGGCGTCAGTTCCTACTTTGCCCCCATTTCGCAGCCCAACGCCGTGTTCTATGACTATGCCCACAACCGTTTGCTGGTGACCAGCAACGTCTGGTGGACACCGGTATACGCGGTCGATCTGGCCGACTCGACGGTCTCACCCGTCACCACTGTCACGGGACAGTTCTCAGGCCTGGCCCAGGACCAACTGCACAACACGTATATCGCCTTCTTCGCCCAAGACCATGTCCTCCGGGTCGACAGCAACCTGACCGGATCCGGCGAGACGGTCGCAAGCGGTCACGTTTATCCTAACCATGTTTTTAGCCTGGCCGACAGCGTCTGGGCGGAGGACGTTGTCTACCAACCGGGGAACACCGTCGAAGTGGTGATTCACGCCCGCAACTGCGTACCGGCGCGACAGTTTCAGATACCGGTGACTTTCGCCGGTGACCTGACGCTGGAGTACGATTCCTTCTCCACGATCGGCTGCCGCACGGAGTGGTACGACACCGATTACATGTTTTCGGGCGGCCCGCCGCCCCCGGCCTGTCCGTGAGAACAGCGACTACGGCAGGTCTGAGGACCGACCTGCCCTGCGAACTTAGCAGGAAAAAGGGACGAGCCGCAACGACCCGTCCCCTGGTTTACAATTCAGAAACCGTCGACTACTTCATCAGCACCATCTTCTTCGTCTGGGCGCCGGTGGCCGTCTCCAGACGATAAAAATAGACACCGCTGGCCACGCTGCGGCCGTCGAACGTGAAGCTATGCTCACCCGTCGACAACTCACTATCGACCAGCGTGGCTACCTTCTGGCCCATGATGTTGTAGATCTCCAGCCGCGCGCGGCCGGCCGTCGGCAGGTAAAAGCCGATCTCCGTTAGCGGGTTGAACGGATTGGGATGGTTCTGATACAGCGCGAAATCACCAGGCAGGGGAGCTTCCTTGGCGCTGCCGTTGATCAGCGGCGTGACCGTGCGATGATGCAGGTCGGACATCAGCGCACCGGATATCTCGTATTTGCCGTCCAGGCGGATGAGTTCGTAGCGTCCGGCGGGCAGCATCGCCGCACCGTCGAGATCACAGAGTCCGATCTTCAAGCCGTTTTCGGTCGGACCGAAGGCCAACTCCAACCGGGCCTCGGTGCCGCTGAGCGGCGTCCCGTTGGCGTCGCCGACCAGTTCGATCTGCATCCCGCGCAGATCGACCGGCGAGTTGATCTCGATCACGGTCGCGCCATCAATGAAGCGTGAGTTGATCTCGATCTCTTCATGCCGTTTGGCCGTCTGAGGCGGCGACTGCGAGCAGGGGGCTGCCGGCGGAGCTCCGCCCGCGAATTGGTATTCGACGAAGTAGGTAAGGTCACCGATATCAACCGCGCAGTCACCGTTGACGTCGGCCGCCTCGGCGATCTCCGGCGCCGGGCCGTTACGGAACATGAAGTCGACCATCATCAGCAGGTCGGCGATATCGACGGCGCCGTCGAGATTCAGGTCACCCGAACGATGTCCCCACAGCACGAACATCTCGGCGGCGGCGCAGGTCGGACACTTGCCGCAAGCCTGCCACGAGACCGTGTACTCCTGGTCGGTGCTGTCCCAGACCCAGCCGTAACCGAGGATGAATTCCCGGATCGGGATTTCGAACTTGAAGATGTCGCCGTCAAAGATGCCCGGATCGGTGATAATCTCCCACGAGGTCGGCGCGATGGCGCCGTTGACCAGCACGGTGGCGGGGTTGACGTCGCCCGCCGTGTAACCGTGGGTGAATTCGCCCAGGTAGATGGTGGCCGACATCGGAATGATGGCGTTGGCGAAGTACACGTACTGAAGGAGCGGATCTATGACCATCGAGGCGGTGCATCCCTCCGCCATTTCCAGCGTGTACGAGGCCTCGTTGTTGCTCTCGTCGTATTCCTCGATCTCCTGGTCCGGGTCGACTCTAACGAACAGATGGCGCGGCAGGGGGGAACCGACGGTGTACGAGACGCTGACCGCTACGGCGTCGCCTGGCGACAGGCTCGGGATCACCTGGTCGCTGCCGATCTGGTTGACCGACACGTCCGGGTCGCCGTCGTAGAAACGAACCACCACCCCCGTCACGGGGTCGGAGTCGGCGGCGCAGTGGACAACGGCATTGACGTCGATCAGATCACCGGGACCGGCGCTCGGGTCGGATACGGTGACGTCGGCGTCGGCAATGAAGACGTCCATCTCGGATGTCCACACGGTGACGTAGCAGGTGTCGTCGGAGGCGGCGCCGAAGTTATCGGCCACGATCAGGCCGATATAGCCCGAGTAGACTTCGTTCCATACCGCGGTGCAGGTCGAGTCGAAGCAGTCATCGAACTGACCGTCGCCGTCGAGGTCCCAGCCGTAGCTGGTGATCGAGTCACCCGGATCGGGATCGTAGGAGTCGGTGCCGTCGAAGAGAATCGTCTCCCCCACCCGTGCGGCATAAGGACCGCCGCAGTCGGCGGTGGGGGGATGGTTGACGGTGTCCACGACGATCACGTGCTCGGCGATGTCGGTATCTTCCTCGGCGGTGTTGTCCTTCACGCGCAGGGTGATGACGATAGTGTCGGCCAGCACGCCGGGATCGAGACTGTAGCCGGGATGGGTGATTATCTCACCCTCGCCATCGGGGCTGCCCCAGTCGAGTCCGTCGGAGTTGTCAAAATCCCACCGCCACTCGACGATAGCGGCGCCGCCGCAAGTGTAGTAGGAGCCGCTGCCGTCCAGCGTGAACGGCGTGTTGGCCGGGACCGAGGCGGGCGCGGCAATGACCGCCACCGGGTCGCAGGTTATCGACGGAATCAATATCAGGATGCCGAAGTCGGTATCGATCTCGTTGGAACCGTAGTTGCTGCCGTTCCAGTAGCCGTCGGGGTGCTGGTTTTCGACCAGCCACTGGTTGTATTCCTGCTGCCAGGGGTGTGCGCCCACCATCTGAATCTCGTGCGGGTCGCCGGCCCCGTCGACGGCGATACGACATCCCTTGGCCACGCCGTACATGGCGTACAGGTTGCTGAAGTTGCCGCTGGTGACGTTCGCACCCTGATACCAATTGTTATTCAGGTAGGTGAGGGCGTTTTGGACGCGTGGATCCGTGTAGGGCACATCGCAAAAGGCCAACTCACAGATACCGGCGCCGGTGCGGCCGACGTTGGGGTCGCTTGAACCGGCATAACCGAACCCGCCATTGGCGTTCTGCGTGGCGTTGGTCCAGAGCAAAAGCTCGCTCTTGACAAAGGCAAGCGGCGTCATCATCCAGTCGAACTCGGCCGCCTCCATACCGATAGTTGGCCACTGCGATACCGAGTTGTCGCTGCTGCCGTAGTTGGCGGTATAACGCCAGCCGCCGCGACCGCCGTAATCGTTCTGCGCAAAGGCCAGCCAGTCAATAGCATCCACGACGATGTTGTGATAGGTTTCGCCGAGAACTCCGGCCGGACCCGTCGCCGCCGTGCTGTCGGGAGCATCACACGCCACGATAGCCATGATAGCGATGCCGACCTCGTATGAGGGTCGGGTGCCATCGGAAAACCCGATGCCGATACCGTCGCCGTCGGAGTCGGGATTACCGTACGGCTGCGCACCAATGGCCTGCGTGTAGGCGTGCGAGGTGATGATGTCCAGTCCCTGCTTGACGTGCTCGGCGTAGATGTCCTCATCGGGATCATCGAACGGCATGTGGCCCCGGTTGGCGAAAGCCAGCACCTCCATACCGAAGGCGCCGACCCGATACTGACCCTCGGCACCCCAACCCTGCCAACCGATAGACCCATAGTTTTCGAGATAGAGCCAGCGCAAGCCTTTCTCGATAGCCAGGTTCACGCGCGAGTCCCAGTCGCGCACCACGACGTCGATCCGCACCACGTCGGCGTCGCTGAAACCGTCGTTATCGGTCACGGTCAGGGTGGCGTATTTGGGACCCATAGTCGCGTATCCGTGGGTCACCGCGATGTAGCGCGGATTGGTCACGGCGCCGCTCGCCACCGGTGAACCGTCGCCGAAGTTCCATTCATAGGTGTAAGGTGGCGTTCCGCCGACCACGTTGCCCCAGATAACCAGCGCCGTGTCGGGGTTGGGCCAAGCGTAGGCGGTGTTGATGCCCGCGGGGATATTACGGATGCCGTCCGGCATGACATTTACCCGCGGTTGGGCCATCGCAATCGACGTCATCAGACACAACGCCGCGACTACAAGAGCCAAATTCAGCAATCGCGTTTTCATTTCTTCCTCCAGACCACAGTTAACGTCCATCATTGTTTGGTCGCCTCCGGCGGTCCCTCGACGCCCGTTTCGTCGGCGACACGAATGTCGTTCAAGTTATCTCATTCCAGCTTGAGCAGTTCCTCCAGGGCAAGCACACCGTAGGCGGTCACCAGCACCGGGTTGTTCTCCCACCAGCGGCCGTTATCGTTGACCCAGGAGCCGTCGGCCGCCTGGATCGTGATCAGTTTGTCGGCCAGGTCGCCGCGCCAGTCATGTTCGACGCCGGCGCTGTCGACCAGCAACGAATCGCCCAGCACGGCCAGTGCCTTGGCCATGACGTGGTAGTAATAGAACAGCCCCTGCTCACCCAGTTCGGGATTGGTCTCGACCGTGTAGTTGCTGCGAATCCAACGGTAGGCGGCCTGCACGCGCTCGTCGCCTGGGTCGAGACCGGCGTGGATAAAGCTCTTCATCCCCGCGTAGGTCATGCCGCCGTACGAGGTGGTCCCTCCCGCCTTGGACACGCCTGGGTAATAGACAAACCCGCCGTCGTCCGAAGACCACTGGTAGTCGTTGTACTTTTTGTAATTCTGGCAGCGCTGCAAGAATAGAATCGCCTTCTCCCAGAAGAGGTCTTCGTACACGGCATCCGTCGGGGCGCCGTCCAGCCGCACCGTCGCGGCGTCAACTGATGAGGCGTGGCGTTCGGAGGCGCGCACTGCCTCCAGGGCGAATTGCATGTTGGAGATGTCGGAGCGCTCATCGCTGTTGTAGCCGATGCCGCCGTAGGTGGCGCTGTCGGGGGTGAGACCGTCGTCCTCATCGGCCTGGAGCGACATGAGATATCGTCGGGCGTTGATAATCGGCTCCTCAAAATTGGGCGCCTCGGCCGCCACCAGCGCCATCAGGCAGATCGATGTATTGTACGCTTTCAATTGCGGCTCGAAATCCGGGTAGATGCCGCCGTCGGGACGCACGTTGGACAGCAGGTACTTGTACCCGGCCAGCATCTGTTCACTATACCGACTCTTGAGTTTTTCGGGCGCCCGCGCCAGAGCCGTCAAAACCAGCCCGGTGACGCCGGGATAGTCGTTGAACGAACCGTTCTCGCTCTGCTCCGCCGTCAGATAGGCCAGGGCGCGACCGATTCCGGCCTCGACCTCGTGCCGCAGCGACAGATCGAAACTGTTCTTCTCCTCCGCCGTCGCACCCAACGCCGTGACGACAGCCAGAGCCATAACCAGAGTGATAGTTTTCGAATAGAGCCTCATCTCACTCCTCAGATGCAGTGGCTGGTGTCCAGGCCTCGATTGTCACCGTCACTTCGGTTCCCGGCTCCGGCAGGATCTCGGCGTTGGCCTCGTACACGGTGTCATCCAGCCGACCCGACGACGGATTGTTCAGCACCGCGGCCGGATCGCTGTAGGTGGCGATGATCGAGCCGTCGAGGTCGGCGATGAAGCGACCGTCGACCACCATCGACCCGGTGAACAACCACGGGGTCGGCGGCATGGTCGCCTGGCGCGGCAGATCGTACACCAACTCGTGGGCGGGATGCACGACCTCACGACCGTCGGCCTCGCGCCAACGCACCATCACGGCCAACGAGTCACCCCGCGGCGGAGTCGAGTCGCCCTGAAACAACATATTCGTCTCACCGCATTCAAAACCCAGCAGCAGAAGCGCCGTCTGCAGGTGCAGCGGCTGACAGTCCAGCACCAGGACCGCCTCGTGGGTCTTGCCCGAACGGGTGGTGGCGAAGTACTCGATCTGACCCTGCTGCATGTTGACCCAACCGGGTATGACTATCTCGCGAGAACGTTTGTCCAGGTGCAGGTTTCCGACGACATAATTGTCCTGGTCGATTTTCCTGATCAGAGAATCTATCGTTAACTCGGCGGTCTTTTCCGGGGTCGTCTGCGCCACGACATGAGTAAACAATAACAACAAAGATGCGAACGTGCCGGTCAGACTACCCTGCTTCATATAAGACCAGTCCTCCATCCCGTAATCGGCCCGCCGTAATGCATTGCCAGCACATTTCCGACCAACGCCGGCGTTATCCTCGAAGTAATCTCGCGCAGTAGATGGGTGCAGCCTGGACGGGCAGGCCTTCAACCCCGGGACATCGGATTCCCTACACTACAGTTACTACCGAAAGGAACGCGGAAGGCCGCATTTGTCAAGGAGAAAATAGCCTTCGGCCGTTTCGCCTTCCGTCGGCAGGTCGTCTGATCCCGGGACTGAAAGACGTTGACAAATACGGAATTTGTATCATCTTGAGTGTGTCTCAACGGGATCATACCCATTGTCGGACCCGCGAACCTGATGAAAATGACTGAAACATTGACTCGGGTAGCCCATGCCACCCGATTACACCGCCTTACCCGGCGGACAGCGTTGTTAGTGCTCTTTGCGGCAGTCACGAACTGCTCGGCCGGCACGATCAACGTGCCGGTGCAGTCTCCCACGATTCAAGAAGCCATTGAGCTTGCGGACAGCGGTGATACTATCCTGATTGCCCCGGGACGATACTACGAACGAATAAGTTTCCTGGGCAAGGCGGCGACCGTTGCCGGTTGGTTTCTGATTTACGGCGACCCGTCTCTGGTCGCCGCGACGGTCATCGACGGCAACCCGGATACGCTCGGTCAGGCTGATACCGGCAGCGTCGTGCGGTTTGTCAACGAGGAGGGAGCGGGGTCGATACTGTGCGGACTGACCGTTCAGAACGGCGCCGGCACCCACCGCGCAGGTACCGGGGGCGTTTTCTACCACGGTGGCGGAGTATTGTGCGTCGGCAGTTCCCCAATCATAGAGGACTGTATCATCAGACAAAACTCCGTGAGCGGCACCGGCGGCGGGCTTTACATGTCTGAGGGTTCGACGCCCCATCTGGTCAACTGCACGATCGAAGACAATCAGTGTGGAATGTTAGGCGGCGCCCTTGAGGCGATTTACTCGGCGCCGATACTTAACCACTGTCTGATCCAACGCAATTCTGCGGTTTTTCCGTTTGGCGCTGTGGCCGGATGTGATTTTTTCTACTCGACCCCGGCTCTGACGGACTGCCGGTTCATCGGGAACAACGCGGCCGTGGTGATAGGCGGGGTTTCCTGCTACGCCTCGCCGGCCCTGCTCGATCACTGCGTTTTCATCGGAAACGCTGCGAATTTCGCCGGCGGCTTTTACTGTTATGGCGCCGCGCCGACCTTGATCAACTGCGCATTTGTTTTCAACAGCGCTCCCAACGGAGCAGGCATCTACAGCGAACTATGTGCTTTCAATCTGGGTAACTCGATAGTCGCCTTCAACCAGCAGGGAGCCGGAGTCGTACCGATGTTCGAGAGCGCTCCGGATATCACCTGTACCGACATTTACGGCAATACGGGCGGCGATTGGATTGGCGGCATTGCCCTTCAGGCCGACCAGAACGGCAATCTTTCGGCCGACCCGCTTTTTTGTGACGCGCTCAACGGCGACTTTCATGTCGACTGGCTGTCGCCATGTGCGCCGGGACAGAACTCGTGCGCGTCGCTGATCGGCGCCCTCGACGCCGCCTGCTTCGGCACATTGCGCGCATCGGTAGTCCCCGACACCCTGCATGCCTTCGATGCCAACGGCCTCAACGCCTTAGTGATAACCGTGTTGCTGGGAGACTTCACCGCCGGTTATAGTGTCGATGATATCGACCTGGCCAGCTTGCGGGTCAACGACTCGCTGGCTCCTGATTCGGTGGCGGTGCTTCTCGGCTACCCGGGCTTTGTCGGTCAGGTTATCGCGATGTATTACGCAGCTGATCGGTTCATATCCAGCTTCGGCCCGCTGTGGGATGTCACCACGAAGCCGTGCATCGTGATCGGCCTCTTCAACGACAAGTCGGACATCAGCTTAACGGCAATTGTCACTTTGATAGGTCACATTTCCGGCGATCTCAACAGCGACGGTGTCCGGGATATTTCTGACCTGGTGGCCGCCGTCGACTACTTCTTTGACTCGGGGAATGAACCCCTGTCTCTGCCTGCATTGGACTTTGATCGCAACGGTCGGATCGATATCACCGATCTGGTCAGGCTGGTCGAGTTGATGTTCGGCGGCGGAGCGCCGGAGCCGGTCCATTCCCGCCTGATTCGTCTGCGATCATTGTGAACCGTTGGGCGGCGCGCTCAAATTCGTTTCTTAGCTTCCCACGTCCGAGGGCTCTACCGGTGACGATGGTGTGAACTGCCGAATAACCACTCCAGTTCAAACAACTACTTAGAAAAAAGCACCGGGTCTCACGCTCGGCTCCCCTGACCGCAAAACCCGGTGCAATCGAAATGCGGGACAGATTCTTACTGACTTGTCCCGCTTCTTGCCTTGTTCCACAACCGACGAGGCTAGCGCTGCTCGACATTCGAGGTGCAGTGCGGACAGCGCACCGCCTTGATCGGAATCGGCGTCAGGCAGAAGGGGCAGTCTTTCGTCGTCGGGGCAGGAGCGGGGGCCGGCGCTTCCGCTTTCTTCAATCTATTGATGTTGCGAATCAGGATGAAGATGGCAAAGGCCACGATCAGGAAACTGATGACCGTGTTGATGAACATCCCATAGTTGAGGGTGACGGTGCCCGCCGCCTGGGCGTCGGCCACCGTGGCATAAGCAGCCGCACCCTGCGCGCTCTCTTTCAAAACCAGAAATAGGTTCGAGAAATCGACATTGCCCAGAAGTAACCCGATCGGCGGCATGATGATATCGGCGACGAGCGATTTGACAATGGTGCCGAAGGCGGCCCCGATGATTATGCCGACGGCCATGTCCACGACGTTGCCCTTGACGGCAAACTCCTTGAATTCTTTCATCATCCCCATTGGAATCACCTCCATGATTGCGGGGTTAGATTATATACCTGCTTGAGGACTATAACCTTTTTCAACATAAGCTGTTTCCGAATCGCTGACGGCGTGTGGTGAACCCACTTGCTGCTTCGCTCTTAGGTGGAATGAACCCCTTTCCTTGGACCGTTTAGGTTAGGACAGTTTGGCGGTTCATGGTTTCGTTCTTCAGCAGAGCCTCGAATTCGTCCGGCGGTCGATAGCCCA